>Ga0118677_10000217_pt1 | contig 120936 bp, 76 predicted proteins | sample AliMusrvi5mmetaG_FD_86154 | JGI IMG/M metagenome (GOLD analysis project Ga0118677, IMG submission 86154)
GCCCGATTTTTTTATTTTGACCCGCCGGAGGAGCGGCGGCGTGCGCCCAAATCGGTGAAAATGGCTCAAACTGTACATTTAATTCCGGCGGGAACTGTACACTTTTGGACCGGCGCTAACAATAATTATAAGACTGGCGGCGACCACCGGGAGGGTAATTGTGCTGTACCATGAAAAGGGCGGGGACAATGTATTATTAATATCAGGTAGTTGTAGAGCATTGCCGGCGGGTATAACTGGAGGGGTGACAGGCGTGGGTCGGATTTAGTCGAGGAGGAACCGGCGCGAAGTCGCCGGGCCGGCCGCAGACTAAATTCGCCCCATGCCTGGCAGGACCCCGAACCTGCAGCCGCCGGCAATTACATTATTTATGGATGACAGAACTATGGATCCCCGCCAACAAATCGCGGGGATGACAGCGCAGGTATGGATCCCGGCTTACAAATTGCCGGGATGACGGACATAGGGGGTGACAGCTGGGTAAATAAAAACCCGGGATGTCCTTTCGGGCATCCCGGGTCTGGCAAAAGCACCGCCGGAGCGCCGGTCTAGGGCGCCCCTCCGGCTTCTACAGCTTTATCTCAACATCCACGCCGCTCGGCAGGTCCAGCTTCATCAGCTCGTCCACCGTCTTCTGCGTGGGACTGATCAGATCGATCAGCCGCTTGTGGACCCGCATCTCGAACTGCTCGCGGGATTTCTTGTCCACATGCACCGACCGGTTCACCGTATACTTGCGTATCCGTGTAGGAAGCAGCACCGGCCCCGCTATCAGAGCCCCCGTGCGCTTCGCCGTGTCGATGATCTTAGCAGTAGACTGATCTATCAGCCTGTAGTCGTAGGCCAACAGCTTGATCCTTATCTTCTGCTGCGCCGCCGGCTTTGAATCTTCCGCTTTTGTATTATCAGCCATAAGTTTTTCAGCCTTACTCTATAATTTCGGTGACGACGCCGGCGCCTACCGTGTGTCCGCCCTCGCGGATCGCGTAGCGCAGACCTTTCGTCATGGCCACGGGGGATATAAGCTCCACCGTTATCTCCGTGTGGTCGCCCGGCATGATCATCTCGGCCCCGTCCTTAAGGAAGATGGAACCCGTCACGTCGGTCGTCCGGAAGAAGAACTGCGGCTTGTAGCCTTTGAAGAACGGCGTATGACGGCCGCCCTCGTCCTTCGTCAGCACGTAAACTTCGGCTTTGAATTTCTTGTGGGGCGTGATCGACTTCGGCGTCGCTATGACCTGTCCGCGCTCGATCTGCTCTTTGTCGATGCCGCGCAGCAGCATGCCGATGTTGTCGCCCGCCATCGCTTCGTCCAGCAGCTTCCTGAACATCTCAAGGCCCGTCGCTACCGACTGCTGCGTCTCCCTGATGCCCACGATTTCCACGGGGTCGCCCACGTGGATCTTGCCCTGCTCTACGCGGCCCGTGGCTACCGTGCCGCGGCCCGTGATCGAGAACACGTCCTCGACGGCCATCAGGAACGGCTTGTCGGTCTCGCGCTTCGGTTCCGGGATGCTCGAGTCCAGAGCCGCAAGCAGCTTGATGATGGAGGGCTCGCCCAGAGGACCCTGGTCCCCTTCGTGCGCCTTCATCGCCGAGCCCCTGATGATCGGGATAGTGTCCCCGGGGAATTCGTATTTGTTCAGCAGATCGCGGACTTCCACCTCTACCAGGTCCAGCAGTTCCGCGTCGTCCACCAGGTCGGCCTTGTTCAGGTATACGACCAGGCTCGGCACGTTGACCTGTTTGGCCAGCAGCACGTGCTCTTTCGTCTGGGGCATCGGGCCGTCCGCGGCCGACACCACCAGGATCGCGCCGTCCATCTGCGCCGCGCCGGTGATCATGTTCTTGATGTAGTCGGCGTGTCCGGGACAGTCGATGTGCGCGTAGTGGCGGGTCTCCGTCTCGTACTCGACGTGGGACACGGCCACCGTTAAAATTTTGGATGCGTCGCGCACGACGCCGCCTTTGGCGATGTCGGCGTACAGCATCTCTTTCGCCCTGCCCAGCTTCGCCGACACTTTCGTGATGGCGGCGGTCAGCGTGGTCTTGCCGTGATCGACGTGGCCGATGGTTCCCACGTTCACGTGCGGTTTCTTTCTGTCGAATTTAGCTTTTGCCATTATTTATTCTCCTTGCGTATAGATCAAGCTGTATATTGTAGCGATTAAGCTAGACCTTAATCCCTGCTCCTCTTGATCCTTAACTCTTAATTCTTAATACTTACCACTTAATCCTTAATCCTTACTATACGGCTTCGGCGGCTGCCTGGGTCCGTTTTTCGATAACACCTTTTGACACGTTCGAAGGCACTTCCTCGTAGTGGCTGGGCTCCATGCTGAAGGAAGCGCGGCCCTGCGAGATAGATCTTACCACCGTGGCGTATCCGAACATTTCCGACAGCGGCACGGTACCGCGCACGAAGCGCGCGTTGCCCCTGTTGCCCATCTCGGATATCTTGGCGCGCCTTGAATTCAGGTCGCCTATGACGTCGCCCACGTTGGCTTCGGGGGTGGTGACGTCCACTTTCATGATGGGTTCCATAAGGTACGGGCTGGCCTTGCGGCAGCCGTCCTTGAACGCCATAGCTCCGGCGATCTTAAACGCTATTTCTGAAGAGTCCACATCGTGATAGGAACCATCGAACAGCGTGATCTTCACGTCCACGACGGGGAACCCGGCGAGCACGCCCGAGTCCATAGCTTCCCGGCAGCCTTTTTCCACGGCGGGGATGTATTCCTTCGGAACGCGGCCCTGCTTGATGGCATCGACGAACTCAAAACCTTTGCCCATCGGTTGCGGCTCGACTTTGAGCCAAACGTGGCCGTACTGGCCGCGGCCGCCGGACTGGCGGATGAATTTGCCCTCTATCTCCACCGCTTTCTTGATGGACTCGCGGAAAGCGACCTGCGGGCGTCCGACGTTAGCCTGCACGTTGAATTCGCGCTTGAGGCGGTCCACGATGATGTCGAGGTGGAGCTCTCCCATTCCGGAGATGATGGTCTGGGAGGTCTCTTCGTCGGTCTTGATCCTGAAGGTCTGGTCTTCCTCGGCGAGGCGTCCCATGGCTATGCCCATCTTCTGTTCGTCTTCCTTGGACTTGGGTTCGATGGAGATGGAGATGACAGGCTCCGGGAAGTTCATACCCTCGAGCATTATCGGATGCTCGGGATCGCAGATGGTCTCACCCACGGTGGCGCTCTTGATGGCCACGGTGGCGGCTATGTCTCCGGCGCTTATCTCTTTGATCTCTTCACGCTTGTTGGCGTGCATCCTGAGGATGCGGCCGATGCGTTCCTGGGTGTTTTTGCGGGAGAAGTGGACGGTGTCGCCCGGCTTAAGTGTGCCCGAATACACGCGAAAGAAGGTCAGTTTTCCCACGAAAGGGTCCGGCTGGATCTTAAAAAGCAGAGCGCAGAAAGGATCTTTCGGGTCGGCCTTGCGCAGTACTTCCTCTCCGGTGTGGGGGTCGGTGCCGGTCAGGGGCGGAACGTCCAGCGGAGAGGGCAGGAAATCGATGATCGCGTCGAGCATCGGCTGCACGCCCTTGTTCTTATAGGAGGAACCGCACAGCACGGGGAAGAATTTGGTGGTAAGTGTTCCGCGGCGGATGGCGGATTTCAGCTCCGCCTCGGTAAAGTTCATGTCGCCGGCCAGATACCTTTCCATGATCTTGTCGTCGAATTCGGCCAGCTTCTCGATAAGCTGGTCGCGGTACTTCTTGGAGAGCTCTACCATGTCGGCGGGGATTTCGACTTCGTCATAGTGCGCGCCCAGGTCGTCGCCGACCCAGATCAGCGCCTTCATTTTTACCAGGTCCACGAGGCCCTTGAAAGTTTCGGTAACGCCTATCGGCAGCTGTATCGGAGAGGCGTTGGCTCCCAGCTTCTCGACGATGGAATTGGCGGACATGTAGAAGTCCGCGCCGATGCGGTCCATCTTATTGACGTAGGCCACGCGGGGCACGTGGTAGCGGTCGGCCTGGCGCCACACGGTTTCGGACTGGGGCTCCACGCCCTGCACGCCGTCGAAAACGGTTACCGCGCCGTCGAGCACGCGAAGCGAGCGCTCAACTTCGGCGGTGAAGTCCACATGTCCGGGGGTGTCGATGATATTGATGATATGATCATGCCAGACGGTGCTGATAGCGGCGGCGGTGATGGTTATGCCTCGCTCACGCTCCTGGGGCATCCAGTCCGTGGTGGTGTTGCCGTCGTGAACCTCTCCGATCTTGTGGGACTTGCCGGTATAATAGAGTATGCGCTCGGTTGTTGTGGTCTTTCCCGCGTCGATGTGCGCGATGATGCCGGTGTTGCGTACTTTAGTCAAATCAAAGTCTGCCATGATGTTCCTATTGCTAGAGCTGAAGCTCTGAAGTTATGAAGAGCTGAAGTCCGAAGCGCCGGGGTTTCCCTTCAGCGCTTCGGAGCTTCAGTTCTTCAGCGCTGAATTACCAGCGGTAGTGCGCGAAAGCGCGGTTGGCTTCGGCCATCCTGTGTGCGTCCTCTCTTTTCTTAAAGGCGCTGCCTTCTTTCTTGAAGGCGAGGATGAGTTCTTCGGCCAGATGCTCCGCCATGTTCGCGCCTTTGCGGTCGCGGGCGGCGTTGAGTATCCAGCGCATCGCGAGGGACGAGCCGCGGCTGGCCTTCACCTCTATCGGCACCTGATAGTTGGCGCCGCCGACGCGGCGGGCCTTTACTTCTACCATGGGACGGACGTTCTCTATGGCTTTGGTGAGCACCACGAGCGCGTCTTCCTTGGTCTTTTCTTTTATAATATCCATGGCGCCGTAAAGTATGCGCTCCGCGGCAAGCTTCTTGCCCTGGAAATTTATTTTATTAACGAAGCGGGAAACCAGCACCGAATTGTGCCTGAAATCCGGCGGCGGCAACTCTCTTCTGTCGCGAGGTCTTAAACCTTTTCTTGGCATGTGTTTATCTCCAATCGTTCAATTTAAATTTCTCGTTCAGTGGTCAGTGTTCAGTGGATAGTGGTCAGGAACTTAGGAACTCCTTATTTAACTGATCACTGTCCATTATTTTTTCTCAGCGGCCTTTCCGGCCTTCGGACGTTTGGCGCCGTAAAGCGAGCGGCCCTGCTTGCGGCCTTCCACTCCGGACGCGTCGAGCGCGCCCCTGATAATATGGTATCTGCATCCGGGCAGGTCTTTCACTTTACCGCCTCTGACGAGGACGATAGAGTGTTCCTGGAGGTTGTGGCCGACGCCGGGAATGTAGGCGGTGACTTCCTGTTTGGAGGTCAGCTTTACCCTGGCCACTTTTCTGAGGGCCGAGTTGGGTTTCTTAGGGGTCGTGGTGTAGACCCTGGTGCAGACGCCCCGTCTCTGCGGGCAAGACATCAGCGCGGGCGCTTTGCTGAACTTCCTCGAAGATTCTCTTCCGTTGCGGATCAGTTGGTTAATTGTTGACATAGTTAGTGCAGGTATAGGTATAGGTAGAGGTAGAGATACAGGCTAAAATCGAGGGTTCGAAATACAACTCAGCGGACAGAGCACGCTATGTCTTTTTCCGAATTCTTACTTTACCTTTACCTACACCTTTGCCTAACTCTTACCCCTCCTTATTATTTTCCTCAAAAAGCTTGCGTCTGGCGAACCCGCTTCCGGCGGGCACCAGATGTCCTATTATAACATTTTCTTTGAGGCCTTTTAAATAGTCCACCTTGTTGGTCGTCGCGGCGTCCGTGAGCACCCGAGTGGTCTCCTGGAAGCTGGCGGCCGAGATGAACGACTCCGAAGCCAGCGAGGCTTTGGAGATGCCCAGCAGCACGGGCTCGCCTTGGGCGGGCGCGTGACCGGTGTCCGCGGCGCGCTGGTTCTCCGCCTTGAAGGCGGTCTTGTTGACGATCTCGCCCTTAAGGAACGCGGTGCCGCCCGGCTCGGTTATCTTTATGTTGGAGAGCATCTGGCGCACGATGATCTCGATATACTTGTCGTTGATGTTGACGCCCTGCAGCCGGTAAACTTCCTGGATGGCGTCGACGATGTAGTTCTGCACTTCCTTGATGCCCTTTACGGCCAGCAGGTCGTGCATGTCCACGGCGCCGTCGGTCAGGGCTTCGCCCACGGCCACGCGGTCGCCTTCGTAAACGACGAGGTGCTTGCCGTACGGTATCGCGTAGGGCTCCACCTGACCGGTCTCCTGATTTTTCACGGACACTTCCACCAGGCCCTTGGCCGTGGTGCCGAGGGAAACTATCCCCTCGATCTTGGTGATGATGGCGGCGTTCTTGGGTCTCCGGACCTCGAAGAGCTCGGCGACGCGCGGCAGACCGCCCGTGATATCCTTGCTCTTGGCGACGTCGCGGTGGATCTTGCCGATGATGTCTCCTGCGACCACGTCCTCGTTCTGCTCGAACAGGATGATGGTGTCGGTCGGCAGCGCGTGGGAGCCGACGATCTTGCCGTCCTCTTCGATCACGATGCGGGGATTGCGCTTGGTGCCGCGGTGCTCGATGATCTTGCGCTCGATGATGCCGGTCACCTTGTTGCGCTCCTCGTGGAGCGTGACGCCTTCCTTGATGTCCAGATATTTTATCTTGCCGTTGTGTTCGGCGATCATGGGCACCGTATGGGGGTCCCATTCGGCGATCTTGTCGCCGGCCTTTACCGCGGCCTTGTCGAGCACGGTGATCTTGGCGCCGTAGCTGAGCTTGAATTCCTCGAAGGTCTTACCGCCGGGATGCTTGACGATGATGGATGCTCCGCGCGAAATGCAGATATGTTCGCCGGCGCGGTTCTTGATGACGCGCAGTTCTTTGTATTCCACTTTGCCGTCGGCTTTGGTTTTGGCCTCGGATTTTTCGAGCACGCGCGAGGCCGTACCGCCGATGTGGAAGGTCCGCAGGGTCAACTGCGTACCGGGTTCGCCGATGGACTGGGCGGCGATGATGCCCACGGCTTCGCCCTCTTCGACGCGCTTGCCGGTGGCGAGGTTGAGCCCGTAGCACTTGCCGCAGATGCCCACGTCGGATTCGCAGGTGAGCACCGAGCGGACGTAAACGCCCTCGTCCTTGGCCCTTGCCTTCTCGATGATCTTGGCGTTCTCCTGGGTTATCATCTCGTTGCGCTTCACGATGGTAGCGAACTTGCCTTCCCCGTCGGGGATCTTGATGTCCTCGAGCGCGATGCGGCCTTCGATGCGCTCGGACAGGGATTCGATGACCTCGTCGCCGCTCATCAGGGCCTTGATCTCCACGCCGTTGATGGTGCCGCAGTCCTCTTCCATGATGACCACGTTATGCGCGACGTCGACGAGCCTTCTCGTGAGATAGCCGGCGTCGGCGGTCTTAAGAGCGGTGTCGGAAAGACCTTTGCGTCCGCCGTGAGTGGAGATGAAGTATTCCAGCACGGTGAGGCCTTCGCGGAAGTTGGAAAGAATGGGGTTCTCGATGATCTCGCCCATGCCGCCGGTCAGCTTTTTCTGCGGCTTGGCCATCAGACCGCGCATGCCGGCCAGCTGCTTTACCTGCTGGCGGGAGCCGCGGGCGCCGGAGTCGGCCATCATGAAGATGGCGTTGAAGCGGGGCTCGTTGGACTTGTAGACCTTGTTCTCCTGCTTCTGCATCTCCTCGAACATCTCGTCGGCCACTTTGTCTCCGACGTGCGTCCAGATATCGATGATCTTATTATAGCGCTCGTTCTCGGTGATGATGCCGTCCTTGGCCTGGCCTTCGATCTCGCGCACCTGCTTCTGGGCTATCTCGATGCGCGCCGATTTCTTGGTCGGGATGGACATATCGGCCAGCGAGATGCTCAGGCCCGAGACCGTGGCGTAATGGAAGCCGAGGTTCATGAGCCTGTCCAGCAGGATGACCGTCTCGTGATGGCCGATCTCCGGGTTCTTGAAGCACTCGTAGACCAGGTTGGAGAGGTCCTTCTTGCCGATGGCCCGGTTGTACTTCTTCGGGTCCACGTTCTTGGGCAGGATGTTAAGGAAAATGATGCGTCCGACGGTGGTGAACTCGTTCCCCTTCTCGCTCTTCTCGCGGGTGATCTTTTCCTTCATCTTTTCGGGGTCCAGCTTTTCAATGCCCGTCACACCGCGAACCTGTATGATGGCGTGCAGGTCCACTTTGCCGTGCTGGTAGGCTGTCAGGGCCTCTTCCTTGTCGCCGAAAACCTTATATTCGCCGGGCTCGCCGAGCTTCACCTTGGTGAGATAATTGACGCCGAGCACCATGTCGTGCGACGGGTTGGCGATGGGGCGGCCGGAGGCGGGAGACAGGATATTGTTGGTCGCCATCATCAGCATGCGGGCTTCCATCTGCGCTTCCTGGCTGATGGGCACGTGCACGGCCATCTGGTCGCCGTCGAAGTCGGCGTTGAAGGCGGCGCAGGTCAGCGGGTGCAACTGTATGGCCAGACCTTCGATCAGCACGGGCTCGAAAGCCTGGATGCCGAGGCGGTGCAGCGTGGGCGCGCGGTTGAGCATGACCGGGTGCTTCTTGGTCACGCGCTCCAGGATGTCCCAGATCTCATTGTCCGCGTGCTCCATTTTCTTCTTGGCCACTTTAAGGGTGATATTTTCCTTCTTTATGAGTTCGGCCAGCACGAAGGGTTTGAACAGCTCGAGCGCCATCTCTTTGGGCAGCCCGCACTGGTGCAGCTTCAGGTTGGGGCCTACGACGATGACCGAGCGGCCGGAATAGTCCACGCGCTTGCCCAGCAGGTTCTGGCGGAAGCGGCCCTGCTTTCCTTTTAAGATGTCGGAGATGGACTTGAGCGGGCGGTTGGCGGCGCCGAGCACCACTTTGCCGCGCGCGCCGTTCTCTATCAGGGCGTCCACGGCTTCCTGCAGCAGGCGCTTTTCGTTATAGATCATGACCTGCGGGGCCCTTAAGGCCTCGATATGCTTCAGGCGGTTGTTGCGGTTGATGATCCTTCTGTAAAGGTCGTTCAGGTCGGACGTGGCGAAGCGGCCGCCTTCCAGGGGCACGAGCGGGCGCAGGTCGGGCGGGAGCACCGGCAGGATGGTCATGATCATCCATTCGGGGCGGTTGCCGCTGGCGACGAAGCCTTCGAGGATCTTCAGCCGCTTGATCAGTTTGGAGCGGTCCATGTCGGCCTTGGCGTTGGCGAGCTCGGTCTGGATCGCCTCTATCTCTTTCTTGAGGTCGATCCTCTCGAGCAGGTCCTTGATGGCGTTCGCGCCGATGCCGACCTTTATCTTGGAAAATTTCTTTTTGACCTCGTTAAGCTGCGATTCCGTCATCACGTCGCCGACATTGTGCTCGACGCGGCCGGTGACCGGGTCCTTGGTGTCTTCCAATACGACGTAAGCGGCGTAATAGACCACTTTCTCGAGATCGGAAGGCTTCATGTCCAGGATGATGCCGATGCGGGACGGGCTTTTGCGGAGGAACCAGATATGGGCGACGGGGGCCGCCAGATCTATGTGCCCCATGCGCTCGCGGCGCACTTTGGCTTCGGTGACTTCGACGCCGCAGCGGTCGCAGACCACGCCCTTGAACTTCACCCAGCGGTACTTGCCGCAGGCACACTCGTAATCCTTGGACGGCCCGAAGATGCGTTCGCAGAGCAGGCCGTCGCGCTCGGGCTTCAGCGTTCGGTAATTGATGGTCTCCGGCTTCTTAACCTCGCCGAAGGACCAGAGTTTAATTTTTGCGGGGCTGGCGATGCCGATCTTCATCCCGTCGAAATCAGCGTAGTTTATTTCCTTTCTTTTTTTGGAAGTCTTGGGCAAACCGAAAAAGTTCCTGGCTTCTGAAGTTATTCCGTCCATAGTCGTTTATCTCCATCCAGCTGTTGAACTGCGCTAAATCGATAGCCTATTAGGCTATAGGCTGTAGGTTTTAAAGGAACTCCTTAATGGCTACAGCCTACAGTCTAAAAGGCTGCAGCCTGGCCGCCGGCCGCCAGCTTTCAGCTGGCGGCTTTGGCGGCGGCCTTTTTTTTGGCCTTATCCTTCACGCCTTCCACGCGGGCCGCCTCGTCGTCGGCCTTGATCAGGTCGACGTCGAGCGCCAGGGCCTGCAGTTCTTTCACGAGCACCTTGAAGGATTCCGGCACGCCGGGCTGGGGCGGGAAGTCGCCTTTGATGATCGCTTCGTACATCTTGGTCCTGCCGGAGAAGTCGTCGGATTTGACCGTTAGCATCTCCTGAAGGGCGTAAGCGGCGCCGTAGCCTTCCAGCGCCCAGACTTCCATTTCGCCGAAGCGCTGGCCTCCGAAAAGGGCCTTGCCGCCCAGCGGTTGCCTGGTGATAAGGCTGTACGGCCCCGTAGAGCGGGCGTGCACCTTATCTTCCACGAGGTGGATGAGCTTCAGGATGTACATGTAGCCTATCGTCACTTTTTCGTGGAACTGCTCCCCGGTCCGTCCGTCGTAAAGCGTGATGCGGCAGTAATCGTCGGGCAGATATTCCTCGGGCACGCCTTGCCTCATCAGATGGTCCTTCGCGAGCTGCACCATCTGGATGACGCCGGGCTTCTCGGCGTTCGGATGCGCCGCAAGATCGTTGACGATCTCGTCGACCGTGACCTCGGAGCGCTTCTTTTTGCGCTTCTCCTCCCAGTATTTCCAGTAGCCGGGGTTGTCCTCTGCCGCGCCGTCGAAGACGGGGCAGGTCATCCTGGTGTCCAGCTGCTTGCCGGCCCAGCCCAGCATGGTCTCGAGTATCTGGCCGATGTTCATGCGGGACGGGACGCCCAGCGGGGACAGCACCATGTCGACCGGAGTGCCGTCGGGCAGATACGGCATATCCTCTTTAGGGAGAATGCGGGCGACGACGCCCTTGTTGCCGTGGCGGCCGGAGAGCTTGTCTCCGACGCGCAGCCGGCGCTTGAGCGCGATGTAGACCTTTACGACCTTATTGACCGTGACGGGAAGTTCGCCCGTGGTCTTCAAAAGCTCTTTCTCGCGGGCGTACTTGTCCTTGATCTTCTTTTCCATCAGCTTATAGAACTCTTCGATCTCGGAACCTTTCTTCTCATCCTTTATGGCTTCTTTGCGGAAGTTCTTAAGGGATTCCAGATTCGCCCTCATTTCCTCGTTGATCTCGTCGACGCGCCTTTTTTCTTCGGGCTTGGAGAGCTTCTCGCGGCGCACGAACACGCGCGTGCCGATGATCTTGCCGTTGACGCCGGGCGGAACGCGCAGCGAGGTGTCGGTCACGTCCTCTGCTTTTTTGCCGAAGATGACCTTAAGCAGCCTTTCCTCGGGGGAGAGCTGCTGTTCGCCTTTAGGGGAAACTTTACACACCAGGATGTCGCCGGGGCGGACCATGGTGGACGGCACCACAACGCCTTCGGAGTCGATGCGCTCAAGCGCGTCGGAACCGACGTTGGGGATGTCGCGTGTGATCTCTTCGGGACCGAGCTTGGTGTCGCGGGCTTCCACTTCGAACTCTTCGATAAAAACGGAGGTCAAAGCGTCTTCCTCCACCAGCTTCTCGGAAACCAGGATGGCGTCCTCGTAGTTAAAACCTTCCCAGCTCATGAACGCCACGAGCAGGTTCTTGCCCAGGGCCAGCTGGCCGTCGCCGGTAGCGGGACCGTCGGCGATAACGTCGCCTTTCTTAACGTAATCCCCGCTCCTTACGGTGGGCGTCTGGTTGACGCAGGTGTCCTGGTTGGACCTGCGGTACTTGATGAGATGGTACAGGTCGGGGTCCTTCGAATTGTCCGGCTTTATCGAGATCATCTCGCCGGAGGAATAGATCACGCGGCCCGAGGTGCGGGCGGTGACGCAGGCGCGCGAGTCTTTGGCGATCGCGGCCTCGACGCCGGTTCCGACCAGCGGGGGTTCGGTCACGAGCAGGGGCACGGCCTGGCGCATCATGTTGGAGCCCATCAGCGCGCGGTTGGCGTCGTCGTGTTCAAGGAACGGCACGCAGGCGGCCGAGATGGAAACGACCTGCATCGGAGACACGTCGATATATTCGACCTTGCCGGCATCCACGAACACGTAGTCGTCCTTGAAGCGGCCGTAGACCTGGTCGGTAGCCAGCTTATCGCCGTCAAGCGGCGTGTTGGCCTGTCCGACGAAAATATCGTCTTCGACGAAGGCTGTCATGTAGTCCACCGTCTCGGTCATCTTCTTAGAGGAAACTTTCCTGTAGGGCGTTTCTATGAGGCCGTACTGGTTGACCTTGGCGTAGGCGGCCAGCGAAACGATAAGACCGATATTCGGGCCTTCGGGCGTTTCGATGGGGCAGACGCGGCCGTAATGCGTATAGTGCACGTCGCGGACCTCGAAGCCCGCGCGCTTCCTGTTAAGACCGCCGGGGCCGAGGGCCGAGAGGCGGCGCTTATGGGTGAGTTCGGCCAGCGGGTTGATCTGGTCCATGAACTGGGAGAGCTGCGAGGTTCCGAAGAACTTGCGCATGATGGCCACGACCGGCGCGGCGTTGAGCAGAGTGCGCGGGGTGATGGTCTTGTCTTCCTTGTTCATGCGGTCGCGCACGTTGCGGGAGATCTGGACAAGCGCCACGCGGATCTGGTTCTCCAGGAGCTCGCCGATGGAACGCACGCGCCTGTTGCCCAGATGATCGATGTCGTCGACCTTGTACTCGAACTTCGCTCCCTGATAGTCGAAGCCAGGCTCGCCGGAGTTCATCGCCATCAGGTACTTTACGGTGACGATCAGGTCCTCTATGCAGATATTGCGCCTGTTGTCGGCGGGCACTTTGAACTTTTTGTCCAGTCTGGCGAGCTCCTCGTAGACGGGCTTGAGCTTCCTTGAAGCCTTGTAGCGCCCGACTATCGAGAAGTCGTAGCGGCGCAGGCTCTTAAAAAGGATGTTGTCCAGGTATTCGTCGGCCTGTTCTTTGACGATGAAGTCCTGGCCGCGCATCTTCTTGTAGATCTCGTAGCGGGCTTCGGAAGCGTTCTTGGGCTGGTTCTTGCCTTCCAGCGCCAGAATGATGCCGGGGTTGTCTTCCTTGGGGCTGCCCTTTATCAGACGGACATCGGCGATCTTGCGCTCGATCATCAGCTTGACCGTCTTTTCGTCGAGTGCCTGGGCGCCTTTCTCTTCCAGGTTCCAGATGACCTCTCCGGTCTTGGTGTCGACGATATCCTCGATGGCGTAATGGCCGACGATGTTGGCCGCGTTCTCGGTAGTGACGGCGGCGTCCACCGGGGTATAGAAGATCTGGAGGATCTCGGCGTTGGTCTCGATGCCGGCCGCCTTGAGGAAGGTGGTGGCAAGGATCTTTTTCTTGCGGTCCAGCCTGACCCAAAGCACGTTATCCAGGTCGAACTCAAATTCGACCCAGGCGCCGCGGTACGGTATTATGCGGGCGTAGTAAAGCGGTTTTCCGAGTACGGACTGTTTTTTCTCGTCGTCGTCCTCGAAGATGATGCCGGGGGAGCGGTGCAGCTGGCTGACCACGATGCGCTCGGCGCCGTTATAGATGAAGGAAGCGGTGTTGGTCATCAGCGGGAGGTCGCATAAAGTGACGTCCTGGTCGATGATATGCTTCAGCTTTCCGCTGTCCTGCTTGAGGCTGAGCGAGAGATAAGCCTTAAGCGGGGCGGCATACGTGCCGCCGCGCACCAAAGCCTCTTCGGGGCTGTAATATTTGGGGGTACCGAGCTCGAATTTAAGAAAATCGAGCACCATGGAGCCGTCGGCGGACTCAATAGGGAACACGTCGACGAAGGAGGCCTGGAGACCCTGGATCTTTCTTTGTTCGGGTTCTTTGTCGAGCTGCAGGAACCATTCGAAAGACTGTTTCTGCATGTCCAGCAGGTCGGGTACTTTGAGGATCTGGGATATACGGGAGAAGTTAAGCTGTTTCATCGTCACCTCTTTAGTGTGTACTGCGCCGCGGGTCCGAGCCGGCTCTTGAGACGGCATCGGAGCGCGCTGCAGAGACTTCATTAAGACTGGGCCGTCCGAAAGCGGTAAGCTGCGAAACGGCGCCGCCAAAGGCTAGACTGCGCTACACTTAAATCCTGGCCGCTATGCGGCATCTCCGGGCGTCCTGCGGACTTAGCCCGATACGGCGCTTCACGCCTGTTAGTCTTGCCCCTGGGGGCGGTCCAAGCCGGACCGCTGGGGCTCCGCGCAGGCTGTAAAAACGGCGATAGCAGATGCTCCCGACGGACATTACATCCGCCGGGATAGATCCGCAGCCGTTACTTTCCTGTCGTTATTAAGACTATTATCGCAGTTTCCGGTAGACGGCGGTACGGCGCCACAGTACTTTCGTACTATTTTGCCGTATCATCCGTCCTGCTCGCAAGTATTGTTACTTCAGCTCAACGGTGCCGCCTGCGTCGACCAGCTTCTTCGACATCTCATCGGCGGTCTTTTTGTCCACGTTCTCTTTTACGGTTTTGGGGGCCCCTTCAACGAGGTCCTTGGACTCTTTCAGGCCGAGGCCGGTCAGTTCCCTGACGACCTTAATGACGCCGATCTTTTTGGCGGGGTCGGTGAAACCCTTGAGCACCACGGTAAATTCGGTCTTTTCCTCGACAGCGACGGCGGCTCCGCCGGCGGCGGGGGCTGCGGCGACGGCTGCGCCCATTGCGGGAGCGGCTTTAACGCCGAACTTCTCCTCTATCCCTTTCACGAGCTCGGACAGTTCCATCACGGTGAGGGTGGAAATGGCTTCCACGATCTGGTCTTTATTAAGTTTTTCTGACATGTTCTTGTCTCCTTGTAGTCATGAATAGCCCGGTAAACAACAGGTAGAGGTATAGGTGCAGGTAAAGTTCGGAAAAGAAACTCCTTATTCTCTACCTTTACCTATGCCTATTCCTGCCGTTTACACGGTTTATCCCCTTGGCTGCGGGGGCTATCAGGATTTTAGTTTATTACAACAAAAGCTATTTAGTTTCGGCGGCTTTCTTAGCCCTTACGGCGTCAACGGCGTAAGCGAGGTTCGTGGTAGGAGCTTCAAGCACCCATCTGATCTGCGCCAGGTTGGAGTAAAGGACTCCGGCCAGCTGCGAGACGAGTTCGGTCTTGGTACCTATCTTAGAAAGTTTTTCCAGATCTTTAGGCGTGAGCCAGCGGCTGGAAGTGAAACCGCCTTTTATCTTTAATGCGGGGTTCTCTTTGGCGAACGCGAGAAGCGCTTTGGCGGCCTTGGAGATATCGTCGGCGCTGTCGATGGTTATGACGCCGGTCGGGCCTTTAGCCACGCCCGCGTCATCGGACTTCAGCGCGGCGTTCGCTATGGCGTGCGAAACGATGGTGTTCCGCATCACTTTAAATTTGGATTTGGCCGGGCGCAGGTTCTCTTTAAGGGTGTTGATCTCTTTGAATTTCAGGCCCTGAAAAGAGGCAAAAAACACATCTTTCGCTTTAAATTCGTCACCGAGTTTCTTGGCTTGCTCGATCTTATCGTTTTTGCTGAGTTTCATAGTTATGGATTAAGTAGTAAGGATTAAGTAGTAAGGATTAAGTAGTAAGCAGTAAGAATTGTTAAAACTTAATCCTTAGCACTTAATCCTTAATCCTGGCCTTTAAAAATTAATGCGCGACTCTAAAGAACCTCGTGTGATTTGTAAGACCGGCAGCGACCTACTCTGCCGACACCGGATTGGGTGTCAGTACCATCGGCCCTGGAGCCCTTAACTGCCGTGTTCGGAATGGGAACGGGTGTTACCTCTCCGGAATAACCACCGGTCTAACAAATCACACGCGATCTAGAATCAATAACCAAGCGTTGAATTAGTGTATTTGATGATCATTTATAGGATCAAAAAATAAGGTCAAGCCTCACGGCCGATTAGTATCAGTAAGCTTAACATGTTACCATGCTTACACATCTGACCTATCAACCCGGTAGTCTTCCGGGGGCCTTTAGCCTCGTTAATCGAGGAGGGAAACCTAATCTTGGGGCGGGTTTCACGCTTAGATGCTTTCAGCGTTTATCCCTACCGAACACCGCTACCCAGCTTATGCTCTTGGCAGAACAACTGGTATACGGGAGGTTCGTCCATCCTGGTCCTCTCGTACTGAGGACAGCTCCCCTCAAGTTTCCTTCGCGCACACCAGATAGAGACCGTACTGTCTCACGACGTACTGAACCCAGCTCACGTACCGCTTTAATGGGCGAACAGCCCAACCCTTCCCACCTGCTTCAGCGGGAGGATGCGATGAGCCGACATCGAGGTGCCAAACCTGGTCGTCGATGTGGACTCTTGGACCAGATCAGCCTGTTATCCCCGGGGTAGCTTTTATCCGTTGAGCGATGGCCCTCCCACGAGGTACCACCGGATCACTATGACCTACTTTCGTACCTGCTCGGCCCGTCGGCCTCACAGTCAAGCTCCCTTCTACCATTGCGCTCGACAGGCGATTTCTATTCGCCCTGAGGGAACCTTGGTACGCCTCCGTTACTCTTTAGGAGGCGACCGCCCCAGTCAAACTGCCCACCTGCCACTGTTCACCGGCCGGTTAACGGCATCGGTGTTAGAATCACAATTTCAAAAGGGTGGTATTTCACCGTTGTCTCCCCCCAGGCCAAAACCTGGGGATCACCGACTCCCACCTATCCTACGCATTCAAAACCGTAATTCAATGACAAGATACAGTAAAGCTCCACGGGGTCTTTTCGTCTAGGTGCGCGCAGCAAGCGTCTTCACTTGCACCACAATTTCGCCGAGCCCTTCGTTGAGACAGCGGGATCTTTGTTATGCCATTCGTGCAGGTCGGAACTTACCCGACAAGGAATTTCGCTACCTTAGGACGGTTATAGTTACCGCCGCCGTTTACTGGGGCTTAAGTTCGAGGCCTCGCCTTGCGGCTAACCCCTCCCCTTGACCTTCCAGCACCGGGCAGGCATCAGGCCCTATACATCATCTTGCGATTTCAGCAGAGCCCTAAGTTTTTGTTAAACAGTCACGATCCCCCTTTCACTGCGGCCCTTTCGCCGCGTGGTCTTTAAATCCCACACCGCTACCGGGGCACTCCTTCTTCCGAAGTTACGGAGTTAGTTTGCCTAGTTCCTTAACGAAGGTTATCTCGCGCGCCTTAGTATATTCAACTCGCCTACCTGTGTCGGATTGCGGTACGGTTACAGTACAAACTCCCCACGAAGTTTTTCTTGGCAGCGTAGTTGGACCACTTCCCGCCGGTTTCCCGGCAGTCGCATTCAGCTCTCGGCTTAACGAGCTCGTGGATTTTCCTGCGAGCCCACACCTACGGCTTTAGACCCGGACAACCTTTACCGGGATGGTTTACCCTTCTGCGTCCCTTCTTGGGTGATAACGCGTATACTGTAGTTCCGGAATATTAACCGGATGTCCTTCATCTACGCCTTTCGGCCTCGACTTAGGCCCGACTGACCCTGAGCCGACGAACGTTGCTCAAGGAAACCTTAGGCTTACGGCGACAAGGATTCTCACCTTGTTTATCGCTACTTATTCCAGCATCCTCGCTTCTTATCACTCCAGCGCTCCTTACGGTACGCCTTCGCTGCGATAAGAACGCTCCCCTACCACTCACAGAAACCTTCGCTCCTGTGAATCCGCGATTGCGGTGTGATGCTTAGCCCCGTGTCATTTTCGGCGCAGGTTCGCTAGACTAGTGAGCTGTTACGCACTCTTCAAAGGATGGCTGCTTCTAAGCCAACCTCCTAGCTGTTTAAGTAAACCCACATCCTTTGCCACTTAGCATCAACTTTGGGACCTAGATCGGCGGTCTGAGTTGTTTCTCTCTTGCACATGAAGCTTTTCCCTCATGAACTGACTGCCGTGATGTTCGCCGCGGTATTCGGAGTTTGATTGAATTCGGACCGAGGGTCGCTCAGCCTACATCATTCAGTGCTCTACCCCCGCGGGTTAAATCACGACGCTAGCCCTATAGCTATTTCGGGGAGAACTAGCTATCACCAAGTTCGATTGGCCTTTCACCCCTAACCCCAGATCATGTAGAAACTTTTCAACGTTTAACACTTCGGACCTCCATCACCGGTTAAGGTGACTTCATCCTGTCCAGGGTTAGATCACTTGGCTTCGAGTCTAAGAATACGAACTGACGCCCTATTAGGACTTGCTTTCGCTACGGCTCCGTCGTTTACGTCCGACTTAACCTTGCTCGCACCCTTAACTCGCTGGATCATTCTTCAACAGGCACACCATCGAGCATTCCACGGCCTTGCGGCCTAGGCATAGCTCTATGATAGCTTGTAGATATACGGTTTCAGGTTCTATTTCACTCCCGGTCACGGGTTCTTTTCGCCTTTCCCTCGCGGTACTTGTTCACTATCGGTCACTAGAGAGTATTTAGCCTTGGAGAGTGGTCTCCCCTGATTCCTACCGGGTTACACGTGTCCAGTAGTACTTAGGTACCTGTCAAGAGCCGCTTTGTTTTCGCTTACGGGACTATCACCCGCTATGGTTGTTCTTTCCAGAACATTCAGCTAACTCACGGTTTTTAACTCTTCGGTTCTGCACCGGACAGGCCCTGCAACCCCGGCCGAATAAATCCGACCGGTTTAGGCTGTTCCCTTTTCGCTCGCCACTACTTGGGGAATCTCGTTGATTTCTTTTCCACCAGGTACTGAGATGTTTCACTTCCCTGGGTTGTCTTCAATGCACTATCTAGTCGCCTGACGGCAACCACTTTATGCAGAGATTCCGAGGTTTTACCTCGGAGAGTTTCCTCATTCGGAGATCCCGGGATCAAAAGATATTTGCTCCTCCCCCGGGCTTATCGCAGCTTATCACGTCCTTCATAGACTTCTAGTGCCAAGGCATCCACCATATACCCTTGTAGCTTGACCTTATTTTTAAATCCTATAAGGTCTATATATGATCATCATTTTTCGTAAGTAATTCTAACATTACTATGAATACACTAATTCGCTTATATATATGTTACTTGATATAAGACGCTTGGTTATTTGATTCATCTTGTTTAACCCCCACTCCATTAAGGAGATTAACGGGACTGAACAGATTTAGAATCGCGCATTAATTTTCAAAGAACGACAAATTTGTTATAAACCGAAACTAAGGATTAAGTTTACAATCTTACCACTTACTACTTACAACTTAATCGTTGATCTATGATTGGTTGGACCTGAGCGGGATCGAACCGCTGACCTCCTGCTTGCAAAGCAGGCGCTCTCCCAGCTGAGCTACAGGCCCTAAAAACAAGTTGGAACAATAACCTGTAGAAAACATTAAAAGGTCGCCAAAGTCATGGGCACAGATGGATTTGAACCATCGACCTCACGCTTATCAAGCGTGCGCTCTAACCAACTGAGCTATGCGCCCGGTTTATGTATGAATGGTCACCCTGAATTACGGACTTGCTTAAGTCAATGAACTTCAAGTTTAAAGATTTGACTCTTCAAACTCCCTGCTCACAACTCGTAACATGTCTGGTTGATTACCGACCTATACTTTCTCGTGAGAGAAAATATTTAAGGAGGTGATCCAGCCGCACGTTCTCGTACGGCTACCTTGTTACGACTTCACCCCAATCACCAGCCACAACTTAGGACCCGAAGTAGCTCGGGCACTTCTGTTGCATCTGGCTTTCGTGGTGTGACGGGCGGTGTGTACAAGGCCCGGGAACGTATTCACCGCAGCCTGCTGATCTGCGATTACTAGCGATTCCAGCTTCACGAGGGCGAATTGCAGCCCTCGATCTGAACTTGGGCGCAGTTTGAGGATTGGCTCCACCTTACGGTATTGCGACCTTCTGTCTGCGCCATTGTATCACGTGTGTAGCCCTGGACATAAAGGCCATGATGACTTGACGTCGTCCCCACCTTCCTCCGTGTTATCCACGGCAGTCTCCTGAGAGTCCTCTCCTTGCGGAGTAGCAACACAGGACAGGGGTTGCGCTCGTTGCGGGACTTAACCCAACATCTCACGACACGAGCTGACGACAGCCATGCAGCACCTCGGCTGGCTCCCTTGCGGGTCGCCCCAACTTTCATCGGGACTACTACCAGTCGTTCGAGCCCAGGTAAGGTTCTTCGCGTAGCGTCGAATTAAACCACATGATCCACCGCTTGTGCGGGCCCCCGTCAATTCCTTTGAGTTTTAACCTTGCGGCCGTACTCCCCAGGCGGTAGACTTAATGCGTTAGCGTCGGCACGGGAGGGGTCGATACCTCCCACACCTGGTCTACATAGTTTACGGCTAGGACTACCAGGGTATCTAATCCTGTTTGCTCCCCTAGCTTTCGCGTCTCAGCGTCAGTAACGGCCCAGAGATCTGCCTTCGCCTTTGGCGTTCTTCCAGATATCTACGCATTTCACCGCTACACCTGGAATTCCGATCTCCTCTACCGCACTCAAGAAACCCAGTTTCAGTCGACATTTCAGGGTTAAGCCCTGAGCTTTCACGACTGACTTAAGTTCCCGCCTACACGCGCTTTACGCCTAGTAATTCCGAGTAACGCTCGCCACCTACGTATTACCGCGGCTGCTGGCACGTAGTTAGCCGTGGCTTATTCACAGAGTACTGTCAAACCCTTGCGGGTGTTCGTCCCCTGTAAAAGGAGTTTACAATCCGAAAACCTTCATCCTCCACGCGGCGTCGCTGGATCAGACTTTCGTCCATTGTCCAAAATTCCCCACTGCTGCCTCCCGTAGGAGTAGGGCCCGTGTCTCAGTGCCCTTGTGGCCGGTCATCCTTTTAGATCGGCTACCCGTCATTGCCTTGGTGGTCCGTTACACCGCCAACTAGCTGATAGGCCGCAAACCCCTCCTCAAACGACCCTTGCGGGCCTTTAATCAGGCTCCAATGCCGGAGCTTGATTTTACGGGGTATTAGTCCGACTTTCGTCAGGTTATCCCCCTTTTGAGGGCAGGTTGTTTACGTGTTACTCACCCGTCTGCCACTAGATCCCCGATACGAACTGGAGACCTCGTTCGACTTGCATGTGTTAGGCACGCCGCCAGCGTTAACTCTGAGCCAGGATCAAACTCTCCATTAAAATCCGTAACAGCTTATAACTAACATTTCTGTTAACTATTAACTATTAGCATTTACGGAGCGTTCTAATTAGCTCTTCTTATCGTTTGCGTGTTAATTACTTACTTGCAAAGTTATCACACCCAATTGGATTTTTAATGATTAATCATCCATAACAAACAGTGGTCAGTGTTAGTGGTCAGTGGCCAGTTGCCCGGCTGCCTCCCGCTTCGCACTCATCTCTGAATGTTATATTCAGGGTGCCCATTCATACATAATTTTTTAGAGAGAACAAACCCTTTCCTGTTTTCTCAGCTTTTACAACAGGTACGGGTCATTTGGCTCGCCGCGAGTTTTATTCGCGGCTATAAGAATATAGTATCAAACTTTTTTACAACTTGTCAACTATTATTTTTCTCGTCGGAGAATTTGTTTTTTTGAAGTGTTGACTTTCAAAAAAACCGGGGTTGACTTGTCTTGTTTCTTGTTCTTTTAGAGATCTTGCTTCGCCGTTTTTTTTGCGGATCGACTACACCGCCGTTAAGTCTCGCTAGGGAGAGTTTTGAGTCCGGCCGACTCATTCACCGACTGTAGAATTAGTATAGCAAATTTTTTGGATATGTCAAACATTTTTTTGGATTGCTTTTAGCGCCGGAGATCGGGCCTGGCCGCGCCGGGGAACAATGGAGTTCCTCGTCGGAGAACTGCGCGGCTACAGGCGAGCGATTTCAGACTGAACTTTCCGCCTGCGTATCGAAGCATCTCCGCTGTGCGCCTTCGCGCGGTAAAATCTCCGTTCCTCCGCGCTTGATCAGGGTTGCAGAAACCGAGCGGTCCTGGCCGGCGCGCCATATATTATATTCTTCATTCTTTATATTTGCTTTGCACAAGCGCATAAGCTCCTTCAACATGTACTGTCTGAAAGATCAGCTTCCTGACGCGCTCAAGGAACCGCCGCCCTGATACACAATGCCTCATCGTTTCAAGATATCATCATGCATGCACTTTGGTCGAATCATTCCAGCCACCTAGTGTAGTGCGTCACAGATAGCTTTACATTTGAAGGCGCAGATTTGAGCAGGATGCGAGGCGCGATGACGATGGCATACTATATGCATGTTGAGGAAGAGCAACGAAGTAGCCTGCCAAAGATGCGCCTCCCCCAGGGGGCTGGCGGCACCCCTTCCAGGGGAATTAGCCACAGGTGGAAACCACACAGTGGTTTCCCCTACGCTTTTGGGCTGCAACTGCGTCGCGAATCGCTTACATAGCGCTGCTATGCCGCGCTCTTCGCTCCTTGTTTCGCTCCAAAACTCGGCCAGTCAAATGTCAAGATATGTGTGACGCACTACACTAGCGGGCGCTCTTCGCAAGATATACGCCTTGACACCGCACTTTTGGGAACGTAATTACGGCCAATTGACGCGGGCTTGTTTCATTGATCTCAAACTCACAGCCAAAAAGCGTGGGGCTCGCCGACCATGGACTCAATTCAGCTAAACAGATCACGTAAAATAATTACGTCCCCCAATTCAGGCTAAGATCGCAAAGCGCCCCATTGTATATCGGAATATAACAGTTATTAATATATATGGACATATAGGCGTTAAGTGCGCACTTCCCCCCCCACCTTCAAATCACTAATGCGGGAGAATAACAATTCTTAAACATTCCCCTTGGCGCATCCCCTTGGCGCATCTCATTCACAAAGCGGAATATTTATTGTATACTTTGCTTATCCTAAAACAATTCGATCGAACGCAGCAGGAGCCATGTCTTTAATGCCAAGCCCCGTCGAAAATCGCCACTGCCCGCATTGCGGAAAAGTCCTCCGGCGCGAAGGAAGAGCCTCGCTTCACCCAGTCATCCCCGTCCTGCTGTTATGCGCCGCCTTCTTTTTTTGGACCCGCGGCGGCAATTTACCTGCGGCCGTTTCAAACCCGCAGGCGGCGCCCTCCGTAGGCCTCCCCGCCGGTATCGCCGAGTACATCTCCTCAGTCGCGGCCGATAAATCCTGCGGCACGTGCATAGCCGCGGCCGTCCTTACGACCAGCCGCGACCTGCTGAAGGACATGGCGCGCGTGCCCGCCGGAGAGTATCAGATCGGCACTCCTGAAAGCCTGGGAGATCCTGACGAGTATCCGCCGCACCAGGTGCATCTGGACGCTTTTTATATCGATAAATATAAAACGACCATAGACGATTATCTCAAGTTCACTAAAACCACCCTGGACAATTATCCGGAATGGGCCGATCCCAAAGGGGATATGAACATAACCACCGGCAACGACCCTTACTACAAACGCCTCGCTCCCGTCCTGACGACCTGTCCGACCTGCCCCGTCGTCGGAGTCGCCTTCGATGACGCGCAAGCCTATTGCCGGTCAAAAAACAAACGTCTGCCGACCGAAGCCGAATGGGAAGCCGCGGCCAGAGGCGGCTCGAACTCAGCCTTTTCTTTCGGCGACACCGCCGCCCTGGGCACGGAATACGCCTGGTTCGAGGTCAATTCAGAGAACAGACCGCACCCCGTGGGGCTCAAGAAGCCCAACGCGTACGGCCTCTACGACATGCACGGGAACGTTTTTGACTGGGTCTCCGACTTCTATGACCATGATTACTATAAGACAAGCCCAAAGAACAACCCCAAAGGCCCTCCGGCCGGTAAATCGCATGTCATCAGGGGCGGTTCCTTTGCATTTGACGCGGACTCTATGCGTTCCGCCAACAGGGCCAACACCAACAAACCAAACGACGACATAGGCTTTCGCTGTGCCGTTTCTGAAAACTCCCTTATTTCAGGCTCCGACGCGCCCTCCGAACCTATCGTGATCAGCCGGAATTGAACGCCCCTGCATCCTTCTGACAGCCGCCTTTACCCTGAAATTCGCCAAGGAGTTATAGATGAGCCTGCATCACAACCAGCCTAAAGGTCTGTTCCTTTTATTCTTCGTAGAGATGTGGGAGCGCTTCTCCTACTACGGGATGCGCGCGCTCCTCGTGCTTTACATGGTGGATCACCTGGCTTTCTCCACCGAGAAATCCGGGCAGGTCTACGGCTGGTACACCGGCATGGTTTACCTGACGCCGCTGATAGGCGGCTACATAGCCGACCGCTATCTGGGCCAGCGCAAGTGCATAGTGATAGGCGCGGTGCTGATGGCGCTCGGGCATTTCGCCATGGCCTTCCCGCTGATGCCTTTCTTCTTCGGCGCGATGATACTGCTGATCCTAGGCAACGGCTTCTTCAAACCGAACATCTCTACGGTGGTGGGCAAGCTTTACGAAGAGAACGACCCGCGCCGCGACGGCGGTTTTACGATCTTCTACATGGGCATCAACCTGGGCGCCCTGTTCTCCCCGCTCGTGTGCGGCACGCTGGGCGAGAAAGTAGGCTGGCACTGGGGTTTCGGCGCCGCCGGCGTAGGCATGGTGCTGGGCCTGGCGATGTACCTGTGGGGCCAGAAGTCGATCCTCGGCGACAAAGGGCTGAAACCGTCAGACCCGAGCACGAATTACTGGGTGCCTGCGGGCATGATAGCCGTGCTGCTGACGTTCCTGATCTGCAGTTCTTTCCAGTTCAGCGGCTATGACGTTATGCACATGATACCGCGCTGGCTGTACGGGACCGCGGCCGTTCTGGCCGCCATCGGCATGGCCTACGCCTACGCCGCCTCTCCCAAATCTACGCTGACCCAGGCGGAGAAACAGCGCGTGGCTGTTATCTTCATCATGGTGTTCTTCGCTATCTTCTTCTGGTCCGCCTTCGAGCAGGCCGGCAGTTCGCTGACGCTGTTCGCCAAGAACGAGACCAACCGCAACATCAGCCTGTTCGGCTGGAACTGGCTGATGCCGGCCAGCTACTTCCAGTCCATCAACCCGCTGTTCATCATCCTGCTGGCGCCTTTCTTCTCCAAGATGTGGACAAACCTGGGGGAAACGGGCAAAGAGCCCTCCAGTCCGATGAAGTTCGTGATCGCGCTCGGTCTGCTGGCCTTAGGCTTCGTTATCATGATAGCCGCCGCCGCGGCCTACCAGGCTAGCGGCCCGGTCAGCATGATGTGGCTGGTGGGCGCGTATTTCTTCCACACCCTGGGCGAGCTGTGCCTCTCCCCCGTAGGGCTGTCGGTGGTCACCAAGCTGGCCCCGGCGCAGTTCGGCTCGCTCCTGATGGGCGTGTGGCTGCTGTCCTCCTTCGCGGCCAACTTCGTGGGCGGCTTCTTCGCCGGCAACTACGACGTCATCAACCACGCGAAGTTCTACATGATCCCCACCGCCACCGGCCTGGGCTCGGCGGTGCTGCTGCTGCTGATAACGCCGAAACTGCGCAGGTGGATGCACGGGGTGCATTAACGGCAGTGGTTAGTGTATAGTGGACAGCAACAACCAGAGATTAACAGAGACATCCGGCTAAACGCCGGATGTTTTGTTTTATGCGGGATGTAGATCGGGGAAGGGTTCGCGGGGGTGGGCGGCGGGGTTTCGCCGGCGCGCTCTCAATGGGCTTTATGGGGAGGCGGCCTGCGCCGTTTCCGCCGGCGATGAACTCGTCGCGCACACAGTGCGCTCCTCAAACATTCATCGCCGGTCGCTTAATGATAGCGACTTCGCTCCAACGGCTTGGCCGAAAGCCCAGGTCGCGCGCCGGCGAAACCCCGCCGCCCGCCCCCGCTCCACTTATCCGTCAGCCGTTGACCCTCCGAAACATTCTGATATTTATTTTTATTTACCCCCGCCCTTGAAGATACTTCTTCTCCCACCCTTAAGGTCGCAGCCAACTTTATAAAAACAAAACCACCGAGATTATTTCCGGCGGAGCTATACTAAATTATAGGCCGCTGTCCCGAATGGCACTAACTTAAGGTCCCCCGAATAAACCGCAAAGTTAGAAACGGAAACAGAAAAACCTGTCATCACCGCGATTTGTAGGCGGCCAAACCCACCAGCAATGCGGTGGGGGGATCTATTAGGGAAAAGATTTATGGATTCCCGCCAAAAGAGTGCGGGTATGACAACTCAAAGGCCTTAAGTTAGCACCATTCGTCGCTGTCCCTAGTTTCATTTACCAAGCAGCCTACATAAAGGCCAACTACCGTGCATATTATATGAGATAGGCTGTGATCCATGTTATTGTTAGATAATAACCTGTTTGTGGAAAATTGTTATCATATAAGCGGGGAAACCATATGGCTAAAAAGATTATTTCCAAATCCCAGTATACCCGTGGGCTGCAATGCGTTAAAAGCCTTTGGCTTTATAATTACCGCAAGGACCTGCAGGAAGAGGTCTCTGCCAGCCAACAGGCGGTCTTCGATCAAGGCAACGAGGTAGGTGAGTGGGCACGTAAATATTATAAGGGCGGAGTAATGCTGGCCCACGGCCGCGATGACATAGCCGGAGCTCTAAAGGAGACGCAGGAACTGATTGCAAAAGGTACAAAGCTGTTTTACGAGGCCACCTTCCAGGCCGAGCGTGTGCTTGTGCGTTGCGACAGTCTGTTTAAGTCCAAAATTTTCAACGTGCGATCATCGGGGACGTAGCTTTGTTTCTTGGATGTTTTTAACCAGGAAACACCCGGAATTTTATACTGACACGCCACTAACTTTAATATATCAAATTTTTCGTGGCAAGCGGATTTTAGCTACAGCAGAGCTTTTTGGGCTAGGGCGTGTAGGTGGGGGTCGACGAGGGCTATAAGTTTTTTCGGACTATGCGGGAAAAGTATTCCCACTCGATTTTTGTCATCTTTTCTTTGTTGAGACCCTTATAAAGCAGGTCTTTCTGACGCGGGGTCAGCAGAAGTCCTCCGATAAGGACGGCGGCGGGGTATCGTTGGAGGGGAGGCATCCATGGGTCGGATCGGGCCGAGGAGGAACCGGCGCGGAGTCGCCGGGCCGGCCGCAGGCCCGATCCGACCCATGGCTGACAGGACCCCGAACTTGCAGCCCGCCGCTATTCCACTTTCACCCATTTGGGGAATTACACCTTCTTGACGGGCTTATAACTCTTGTCCGGGTCTACGGGGGTTGCGTAGGGACCGGTCCAGGAACGGTTGAAAATATCCTCGAGCACCGAGGCGCCGGCGGCGCCTTCCACGATAAGGGCCGCGCCGCGCGTGTCGGTAAAGTAGTCCGGGGACCAGTTGGAGGTGCTGAACATGGCTTTCTCGCCGTCGAAGATCAGGTACTTGCTGTGGTCCACGCGCGCGAACGGGATAAAGCCGCCGCTGTACGGGGGAAACGAGGAGATTTTTACGCTTACGTTCTTCGCCTGTGAGAGGGCCTTGATGTCATTGTCCGATTTGCCGCCCATCGACCAATCCGCAAAGATCAGCTCGACCTTCACTCCTCTTTTGCCGGCATCGCGCAGCGCACGATCCAGTTCTTCCCAGCGGGTCTTTTTGCCGTACGGGAAAAGGGAATAGGTCATTACCTGGGCGTGGATATTTTTCTTCGCTCCTTTTATGAGCCGGAGCAGCTCTTTGATCTCCACGTCAAAACCGCCGGGCAGGAACCCGGCGGGGCTGAAAGCCAGGTGGTAAGCTAGAGGCTCTCCGCGCACCAGAGCGGCTTCGGGTTCCCTGGAATTAAGCGGTTTTTCCGGCTTCGGAGGAAACACCGTCTTGGGATCCGCTCCACCGGCCAGCGCCCAGTCACCCTCGAATATCAGGCCGAAGTCCCGCGCCGCGCGCTCGCTGCTGACGCGCGCGCCAAGCTCGTGGACCTGGCTTAAGGAACGCCAGTCAAAATTCTGGCTTCCGACGAACACTTCCCGCCCGTCTACGACAAAGAACTTGGAGTGCTGTATGCCTCCGGCGATTTTCTTATACTCAATCACACGTGCGGTAATGTTTTTTTCCGCTGTAAGTTCGGGGAGGACTTTAGAGGTCTCACCCATCATCGCTTTTTCCACTATAAAGCGCACCGCTACTCCGCGCGCGGCAGCGGCCTTGACCGCCGCCAGGACGGGTTCAAGCGCTTCGCCGGGTTTATCGGCGATGTAGAACTCTTCAAAATCCAGGGTTTTAGAGGACCCGTTTATCATATCTATCCACATCTGGGCCGGGCGGGCCGCCATGGTCGAACCGTAGACGGTTTCCGCCGGCACGCTCTCCGCGAATTCTATCTCCGCCGCCCTGAGCGCCAGGCCTTGCGCCAGCAATATCAGCACCAATAGTGTTTTTTTCATTTTCGTCAGTTCTCCTTCTTAGACTGCTTGCAGCTTAACTTCAAGATTCCAGGCTTTCTGGCTGGCTGTCCAGCCGTCTAGCCGCCTAGCTGCCCAGCGTCCTCTTCACTCTCACACAGGCAGCACTTCTTTCTTAACCGCGTTATTAAAATATATCTTTGACAGCTCGCCGATGATCATGCCCGAAACTATCAGGAAACCACCGGCGGCTTTAATGAGCACGAACTTCTCTCCGCCCAGCGTCCAGGCGAAAATGGCCGCGAACACCGGCTCAAGAGTGAAGATGATGCCGACCTTGAAAGGTTCGGAAGTCTTCTGCGCCAGCATTTGTATGTAAAACGCCGTCAGCGTGGGGAATACCGCCAGGAACGTTATGACGCCCCAGCCCTTCAGACTGGAGACTGCCAACGGGCAACCGGTAAACAGCGCTATGGCGAAAGAAATGAGCGACACCATCCAGAACTGATGGAAGGCCAGCATTACAGTATCGGCGCTGGCTTTCACATATTTATCCGTGAAGATAAGATGCGCCGAATAAGCGGCGGCCGCCGCCAGCGTCAGGGCGTCGCCGAGGTTGAAGCCGTTCGCTCCGCCGGTAAGCAGCCACATGCCCGTTACCGCCAGACCAGCGGAAACTATATGCAGCCAGGCCGGTTTTTCTCCCCTGAACAGGAACATAAAGATGGGGATGAAGATTATGAAAAGGCCGGTTATGAATCCGGAATTGGAAGCGGACGTGTACAAGAGGCCGGTGGTCTGGGTGAGGTACAGGGTCGACAGGAATAAAGAAAGGACCAGGCCTTCTTTCATCATAACCGTCTTGTTTTTCCGCTTAAGGACCCAGGGCAGCAGCAGCAGGGCGGAAATGAAGAACCGTATCCCGACCATCGCCACGGGGTTGACGGAATCCAGCGCGCCCTTGGTGACTACAAAAGTGGAGCCCCAGATGGCGGCGCAGTAGAACAGGCCGAGATCCGAGAACATTTTTTCCCTGCCCTTGGGCGTCTCCATTTTAAAATTATACCTTTTAGCCGCGGCGTCTTGCCGCGGCTCCGGCAAACAAACTCCCCCTCCGCGAAAGCGGAGGGGGAGCATGACTGACGCTTTCCTTTAAAACTTCGGTCGTCTTAGTCGGTCAGGTCGGTGGGGTCCGCGAACCGCTCCCTCATCGCGGTGACATCGCCTAACGTTCTGTCGTAGTTGTTGTCGCGGTTGTTGAACATCGAGTAGTTCTGGGTCACATCAGGCTCGCCTTTAACGCGCTTGTCGGAGTGGATGTAGATATCGGAAGAGATGTCCTTGGTGTCAACCATCTGGATGACCACCTTCAGGAAGTCCTCGTACTTCATATCGCTGTGGGAAGCCACTTTGGCGAGCTGTTCCGACTGGCCTTTCCAGGAGGACTCTTCCCTGACGCTGACGATCTTCTCTATGAACTTGGTGGCGGCGCGGGCCATAGTGCCGACTATGTTCATGGGATTGGTGGACTCCTGGTTGTTATCGAAAGAGGTCACGCCCAGCCGCTTCTGCGCGGCGCTGTAATCATATTTCACTTCGCCCTTATCGCTTACGGTGAACAGGTCCATGACCTTGTTGACGATCTCGGATTCCGTCTCCCGCATGACGTTCATATAGGCTTTCATGATCATCTGGGGGGCGGCTAAGATGATGTCCTGCACCGCTTTATCCGAGAACACCAGCTTGAAGGACATTACCACGGCCTTATAGGTCTTGGTGGGGTCGCTCTGGTTGCCGCCATCGTAGTTATTGTGTTCGACCGGGGGCAGCGGCGGAAAGAGCACGGAGGAAGGGATCATATTCTCCGAGGTCGTGCCGTCGCCTTTCATGCCGGCGTACTTCAGCACGTTATTGGCGTTGTCCACTAAACCGCGGGCCCTGTAATCGCCCTCGCCGATGAGACCCTCGTACTGCTGGTAGAGCAGGGCGGGATTGGTGACCTTGCCGTCCGCCGACTCCTTATTTATCACATATATGTTCTTCTCCGAATTATGCTTGATCTGCGTTCCGACCAAGGGGATGTTCAGGGTCTCGCCGTTGGAAACGCGGGTCTCCTGCTGCACGTGCACGGTGGTGCCGTTGTTGTTAAGCGCCTGATAGCGGTGGTAGACCGTAGCCCAGCTTTTCTGATGGTTGTGTATGATCGGGATGTTTATGTTGAAGTTATCCGTATGCCCGTTGTAGTGGTCCGAACCGGCGAAAGTGGCGGTCGCGGTTATTATCGAACCTGTCTGGTTCGCCAGACCCTCTATCTCGCCCACGCCGGTCTGGCCGTCGGCCTCTTCGGCGAAGGAATCGAATTTCAGGCCCATCGAGATGAACTTGCGGATCGAATCGAAATCGCCCTGCAGGAACTGCACCACCTGCTCCACCTGCCCGGCGTTGTTGGGATCCACATTGAACTCAAGCAGCAGTTTCTGACCGGTGGTCCTGACATGGCTGTAAGCCAGTTTGAAAGCTATCATCTTGTTGATCTCGCTGGCCAGCGAGCGGTCCACGGCCTTGGAGATGATGTCCTCGCCTTTCAGCAATCCGATATCGCCGGCCGGGATCTCGAACGTGTTCGCGGAAACGCCCACGCTCTTCACGGTCACGTGGTCTATCCTCAGGCGGAGCCTTATATTGTTCTGGTCTATTCTGTAGAGACTTACGGAAGGCCGGCGCTGTTTGGTCTCGCCGGCGCCGATGGAGATATTGACGACCTCTCCGACGTTGGTCCCGATGCCGCCGCTGATGCCGTAGCTCACGGTCACGGGCAGCTTCCAGATCTCGCCGATCTCCATATTGGAGATACGCTTGGCGGTGACGGGGAGGACCGTCTTCATTTGATAAAGCTTTACGAGGGTCGTCAGCTGTTTGCAGTAGCGGTTGTCTTCAAGAGGCCTGACCACTATCGATCTGCCTTCCACGCCGCCGGAAACGGATACCCCGAAGGAGCCGACATTGGGGACCTGAAGCACTTCATGTCCTATGGTCGCGCTGAGATGGAGATCTATCTCGTCTATCAGGGCCAGGCGCTGGTCGGGGTACTGCTTCAGCGACCGCTTGATGCCGCCGCCCAGGCCGATCACGTTAACGAGCGTGGTGTTCTGGTTAAGCTGGATCTGCGCGCTCTTACAGAGCTTTTCCATCCCGCTCGTGCTGAGATTGGACCAGAAAGTAGTGAGCTCGTTGGAAACGGGAACGGTGGAGGGGACCGGCGTCCGCTCATCGGTGGAACTCTTTGCCTGGTCCATCAGTTCCTGCGCCGAGAAACCGGCGCTGCGGGAACCGTCGAACGAGAGGTCTGAGGCGTATGCACCGAGGCTGGAGAAGAGCGAGAACAGAACCACTGCGCTGAGTTTGGAAAGGTTTATCATGTGAATAGTATACAGCGCCGGCGGAAACTTCATCAGTGGCTTAGGGCCTATTTTCGCGGAATTTTACAGCCCATACGGCCTAGGCCCCGCCGGCTAGGCCTTTCTGGGCCCTTCGGTACCGGCCTCCTATGAAGAGGCCACCATTATAAAAGGGGAACTTATATGATGTAAGCGTATTTACATGTACTAAGCGGACAAATAAAAGGTTAGCCGGCAAGCGGAGGAACACCGAAGTTTACATTCCCAGGGGCTAACCTGAAAACTTCAGCTGACCCCGCAAAGCCGCAGCAAGGGTGTTCCGTCTTTCCGGCGAAAGCCGGAATCCAGACCTCGTCTGAAACTGGACACCGGCTTTCGCCGGTGAGACGAATTAACCGAAATTTTCAGGCTAAATTTGTTATACTTTTTTTCATGGGGATACCGATATTTCAGGTAGACGCTTTTACGGATAAACCTTTCGCGGGCAACCCGGCTGCGGTGGTATTCCTTGAAAAAATGCCGGACGACGCATGGCTGCAGTCAGTCGCCCTGGAGATGAACCTCTCGGAAACCGCTTTCCTCGTCCCCGAAAAGGACGGCTGGCGCCTGCGCTGGTTCACCCCGGCGGTGGAAGTGGATCTCTGCGGGCACGCCACCCTTGCCAGCGCTCACGTGATCTACGAGAACGGCATGCCGCCGGACTTCACCGTCCGCTTTTATACGAAAAGCGGGCCTCTCTCCGCCGTGAAAAAAGGCGGTTCCATAGAGATAGACCTGCCGCTCCTCAGCTTGGAAAGGACCGCCGCGCCGGAAGGCCTGGCAGAAGCTATAGGGCTCCGGCCCGCCGCGCTCGCCCGGAACGGCGGGCATTATCTGGCGGAGCTGTCCGAAACCGAAGTGCGCGGCCTGAAGCCCGATTTTGAGAAACTCAAAGCCCTGCCCATCTCCGACCTCATTGTAACATCCCGGTCGGCCGGAACATATGATATCGTTTCAAGGGTTTTCGCCCCCGCCGAGGGCATAAACGAGGACCCGGTCACCGGCTCCGCCCACTGCGCCCTGGCCTATTATTGGCGTGAAAAGCTGGGCAAAACCGAATTTAACGCTTACCAGGCCTCGGCGCGGGGCGGTTCGATGAAAGTGGCGATAGCTGGAACGCGGGTTAAGATCTTAGCCCCCGCCGTTACTATCTTCAAAGGCGAGTTACACTTATAGGGGCGAATATATGAGAAATATCTGCGTTTTCGCGGGTTCAGGGGCCGGGCACAAGCCGGAATACGCGCTGGCGGCCGCCGAGCTCGGCCGTCTGCTGGCCGAGAACAAACTGACCATGGTATACGGCGGCGGAAGCACCGGCCTTATGGGCGCGGCGGCCGACGGGGCGCTTAAAGCGGGCGGCAAGGTCATCGGAGTTATCCCTACGGATCTGACCGGCATAGAATTGGAACATAAGGGACTGACGGAACTGGTTGTCACCGCGGATATGCACACCAGAAAAGCCAAGATGCACCGGCTCTCGGACGCTTTTATCGCCCTGCCCGGCGGCATAGGGACTTTTGACGAGCTTTTTGAGGCGCTTTGCTGGGCGCAGCTGGGATTTCACGACAAACCCTGCGGCCTGCTGAACATCAAAGGCTATTACGATCCTCTGTTAAAGCTGGTAAAGAACGCCGTGGACGAGGGGTTCGTCTCGGAGAAGCATTTAAAGCTGATCCTGACCGGCGCAACTCCGTGGGAACTCCTGTCGGCCTTCCTGAAACGCTGACGGACCTTCATTGAGGGCTCAGACCCTCACCCGGATAAGCCCCCGGCCGTTTTCCTTCGCCTCGAACATCGCGGCGTCGGCGTCGCGGATCATATCCTGAAGATCCCTGTGTTCCCCGTTCTTATACACGGCAACGCCGAAGCTGGCGGAGATCCCGCGGACCTTCTTTCCTTCAAATTCAAAAACAGCCGAGTTGAGCTTGCGCTGCAGGAGACCGGAGACCTCTTCGGCCTTCTTTTCCCCGGCATCCTCCAGCGCGATCATGAATTCATCGCCGCCGTAGCGCGAGAGGATATTATCGGGCCCGTGTATAAGCGACCTCATGAGCCCGCCGATATCGGCCAGGACCTTAGAACCGAACGGGTGGCCGTTCGTGTCCACGACGTTCTTGAAGCGATCGAGGTCGAACATGATAACCGACATGGATCCGTTCTTTTTACCGGCCCGCAGGAACATCTTCTCCGCTTCCGAGTAGAAATGCCTCATATTGGAAAGCCCGGTCAGATAATCGGTGATGGAAAGCTGGTATAACTTCCGGTTGCTCTCGTCCAGTTCGTACTGAAGCCGGGCTATCCGCATCAGCGCCCTGACCCGCGCCACCAGTTCCTTGTGATCGAACGGTTTTCCAAGATACTCTCTCCGCGCCGGTGTCCAGGCCCCGCACCCTGTCCGGCACCTCGTCGCGGGTGCTCAGGAACATAATGCAGGTATTTCTCAGTTTCTCCTCGCCGCGCAGGATGCGGCAGGTTTCCAGCCCGTCCATGACCGGCATGATGATGTCGAGGATTATGACCTGGGGGAGTTCCCGTAACGCCGTTTCCACCGCCGCGCGGCCGTTAGAAGCCTCGAACAGGGTGTAACCTTCCGGGACAAGATAGTCGTAGCAGAGCTTGCGCAAAACTTCATTATCGTCTACCAGCAGGATCTTGGGCTTGAAACTCATAGTTGTTTATCCGGGAACGATTTTACGGCGGCGGTTTACTATGTTCCATTATAACAAAATCATGCCGCGGTTTCCCGCTGACGAATTCTGAGGTCCGCTCCGACTTTCATTTAGAAGATAAGGGGATATGCCGGGATGGAGCAGGGAAGGCTGCGGCATGCCGCGCTCTTTCGTGCGCGGGCAAATACCGCGGCAGGGCGCCTAAGCCGGCCGGCCGGTTATATTCCCAAAAAAGCGGAGCTGCGCGTAGGAACTTCTTATTCCAGGATCTTTTTAATTTGCGGAAGCAGCTTATTCCAGTCTATCGGCTTCTGCACATATTCATCCGCGCCGGCCTCAAAAGCTTTGTCCGCGTCGCCGACCTGTTCTTTAGCTGTCAGCATAAGAATAGGGATCTTCTTTCCCTCGGGAGTCGATTTTATCATGCGGCATGCCTCCACGCCGTCCAGTCTGGGCATCATGATATCCATAATTATCAGGCCGGGAGCCTGAGCTTTCGTCATCTGGACCGCCTCCAAACCGTCAGCCGCACGAAGCACCTTATAATCCCTGGCTTCAAGTATCCCCTGCATCGTATCGAGCGCTTCCGCGTCATCTTCCGCGATAAGAATAACCTGTTTTTTTGGCATAGTATCTTCCTTTTGTTTGTATTTACGGATATTTCCCCGACAAGTTCCGACTCTTCCGTTCATTAAATCTTTTTAAGGAAGGGTCAAACCGCTTAAAGTCATTTCAGCATCGCCTGCTTCAACCGCTCGAACTGCGCCTCCAATCCGGCCAAGTGGGTCTTAACGGCTTCCAGATCTCCGGATTTTGCCGCTTTTTCCATCTCGAAAGCCACCGCGCGCAAGCGCTCCCCCCCTACATTGGCCGACGCGGCCTTTATGGTGTGGGCCTGAAGCTCGGCGGCCTTGGCGTCCCCCGCCGCCACGCTGCCCCGCAAAGCCGAGATGCGGCGCGGAATATCCTCCAGGAATCCGGCGCCGACTTTCCGGATAAGAGCCTCATCGTTCATCAGCCTGGCCGTCATACCGGCTCTGTCGAAGACCGGCGCCGGCTTCGTACGCTCTCTTTCGGGATTCACTTCTTTCGGCAACCATTTTTCCAGCGCTTCCACCAGGGCATGGGGAGACACCGGTTTGGAGACATAGTCGTTCATCCCCGCTTCCAGACAGCGTTCCCGGTCGCCCCTCATGGCGTGGGCGGTCATCGCGATTATCGGGAGTTCTCCATCCGCTCCCGCGAACCCCTGTTCGCGGATCCGGCGGGCGGCCTCCAGCCCGTCCATTACCGGCATCTGCACGTCCATGAGCACTAAGTCGTAGGGTATGATCTCTAGGGCCTTGAGAACTTCCGTCCCGTTAGCCACGGCCTCCGCGTGGAGTCCCAGTTTCTTCAGGATCCCCAGAGCGACCTGCTGGTTGGTGATATTATCCTCCGCCACCAGAATGCGCGCCTTGCGGCCCGCGAAAAGGCCGGTGATCTGCTTGTCGGTCTTTACAAGCCGCGGCTTTGTTTCCGCTTCTCCAGCCCGGACGCCGAGACGCGCGGTAAACCAGAATTCAGAGCCTTGCCCCGCTTCGCTTTCGACTCCGATTTCGCCGCCCATCAACTCGGCCAGCTGTTTGGAGATAGCCAGACCCAGCCCCGTGCCGCCGTATTGCCGCGAGACGGAGGCATCCGCCTGGCAGAATTTCTCGAATATCATACCGATCTTATCCTTCGGGATGCCTATGCCGGTGTCGCGCACTACAAAACGCAGCAACACTTCGTTTTCACTCTTTTCCACCGCTGAAACCCGGACCGATACCCCGCCGACAGTGGTAAATTTGACCGCGTTGCCGGTCAGGTTGGTGAGGATCTGATGCAGGCGTCCCGGATCGCCGCGCAGCAGCTTGGGCACGTTCGGATCGACCGCGCAGCTAAGTTCGAGCCCCTTCGCGCGCGCCTGGACCGACAGTACGGCGGAAAAGTCGTCGAGCAGGCGTGACAGCTCGAAGTCGATGGTCTCCAGGTCCAGCTTACCGGCGTCGATCTTGGAGAAGTCGAGGATGTCGTTGATGAGGCTTAACAGCGTTTCGCCGCTGGCGCGCACTATCTCGGCGTAGCGCCACTGGTCCCTGTCAAGTTTGGTATCCAGCAGCATGCCCGTCATGCCTATGATCCCGTTCAGCGGCGTGCGGATCTCATGGCTCATATTGGCCAGAAATTCGCTCTTGGCGTTATTGGCCAGCTCCGCCTGGGCCGCCAGCTCGTTGGCCCGCCGCATGGAAGCCTCGAGTTTGAGATTGGTCTTAAGGAGGGCCATCGCCGCCCGTTTGCGCTCGGTGATGTCCGTAAACAGTTCCTGTATGACATTTCTCCCGCCTATCTTCAGCACGGTGGCGTTTATCTGTACATGAATGCGCGTCCCGTCCTTTCTCACAATGACCGAGTCCGAGGAAGCATGTTTGCCTTCGACATGCTCGCGGAATTGCCTCTCGTAATATTCGGACTGCTCCTGCGGGTGCAGCAGCGCCATGTTCATTCCCGTCAGTTCTTCCCTGGTCCTGCCGGTCATCGTTACGGCCAGATTATTCACGTCGAGAATTTTTTTAGTTTCCGTATCGGCTATGAAGATCGCCACATTGGCGTCTTCAAAAAGGGCGCGCTGTTTAGCCTCGCTATCGCGCAGCGCCGCCTGAGTCGCTTCCAGTTCTCTCAGCAGCGCGGATTTTTCCAGCGCCTTTCTTGTCGCCGGCAGCAGGTTTTCCAGGAAGTCCGTATTTTTTATGATGTAATCGCTGGCTCCGGACTTCATGACCTCCACCGCGACGGTTTCGTCGCCGCGCCCGGTCACGATAAGGAACGGCGGAACCTCTATGGCGTCCTCCCTCAGCCGGTTCAGCAGTTCCAGCGCGTTGGCGTCGGGCAGCGAATAGTCCAGCAGCATCAGTTCCGGAGTCTCGGCTTTAAGGATGTCCGCGGCTTCTTCGGCGCTGGCCGCCAGACGGATCCCTAGCCCCAGCGGTTTCAAACGCTGCGCTTCCAGTTCGCAAATGCCGCTGTCGTCATCCACTATAAGAATGAACCCGCGGTTCCCTTTTTTTTTGTCCGTCATAACTTCCGCCTTATTCCGCTCCGGTGTTCCCGGTTTCGGTTTTCATCAAATATCCGCGCCGTTTTATGAACCCGGCGAATTACCGCAAGGGCATCCTTCGCGGCGGGAAAGGTCCTATTTATTATTTCCGGGCTCCGCCATGATCGCGGGCAGCGTAAAATGAAAGACCGAACCTTTACCCGGCTCGGACTCCGCCCAGATAGCGCCGTTGTGGGCAAGAATTATCTCTTTGGAGACCGCCAGCCCCAGGCCTGTGCCGCCGGTTTTCCTGCCGGGCCGGCTGCCGACCTGCTCGAAAGCCTGAAAAAGCTTGGGGAGATCTTCGGCTTTTATGCCGATGCCCGTATCCTGCACCGAAATATGAAGCATATTGTTCTCATGACCCACGCGGACGGTAATAGCTCCTTTCTCGGTGTACGCAACGGCGTTGCCCAGAAGGTTCGTAAGCACCTGGATGATCTTATCCCTGTCCAGCCTTGTCCGGGGAAGGTTCTCCGGCATGTAAACTGGAAGGTCCAGACCTCTGCTTTTAGCCTGAAGCTCCATCGATTTGACCGTTGTCCGGACCAGCTCGCCGATATCGTTTTCGGCGATGTTAAAATTCATTTTTCCGGCGGCCATTTTCTGGAAATCCAGGACGTCGCAGATCAGGCGGCCCAGCCGCTCCGCGTTCTCTTTCACCATCTCAAGCAGCTCCTTGTGGTCCCCGCGCAGATAATCCCCCGCCTCCAGAACAAGGCTGATGGCCATCGTAATGGAGGTCATCGGGTTCCTCAGCTCATGGGAGACCATGGAGGCGAACCTGGATTTTCTTTCCACCGCTTCCGTTAGGATCTCCTCCGCCTTCCTGCGCTCGGTGATGTCGCTCAGCAGGCACAGGATGGCCGGACGCCCGTCCCAGGTGATCGTTACCGAATTTATTTCTACCAGCACCGTGTTCCCGGCCTTCGTTATCACCCGGAACGTATAGCGGTTCGAGGCGGTTTCGCCCTGCAGCCTCTTCTGGTAGCGTTCCATCACCATGGCGCGGTCGCCCGGATGAATGATCGACGGGAAAGGCATAACTTTAAGCTCTCGCTCCGAAAAACCTATTATCGACACCAGGGCGGGGTTAACGAACCTGAAGAGCCCGTCCTGCACCACCGTAATAGCTTCATTGGCGTTATCCACCACCAGGCGGTACTTCTCCTCGCTCTCCCGCAGCGCCTCTTCCGCCCGCTTGCGCTCGGTGATATCCTCAAACAGTCCCTGTATGACGGTTCTCCCGCCGATATTCAGCACGGTGGCGCTTATCTGCACCTGGATGCGCGTCCCGTCCTTTTTCAAGACGACCGAGTCCGAGGACGCGTGCCCGCTCTCCACATGCTCGCGGAATTGCCGGTCATAATATCCGGCCTCCTCCCGCGGGTGCAGCAGCGCCCTGTCCATCCCTATCAGCTCTTCCCTGGTCCGGCCCGTCAATGCGACCGCCTGATTATTCACGTCCAGTATTTTCGCGGTCCGGGCGTCGGCTATGAATATCGCGACGTTGGCGTTCTCGAAAAGGGCCCGCTGCCTGGCCTCGCTGTCGCGCAGCGCCGCATGGGCCGCTTCCAGTTCGGCCAGCAGCGCCGCTTTATCCAGCGCCTTCATGGCCGCGGGCAGCAGGTTCTCCAGGAAGTCGGAGTTTTTAATTATATAATCGCTGGCGCCGGACTTCATAGACTCTACGGCGACTGTTTCATCGCCGCGTCCGGTCACTATCAGGAAAGGCGGGGTCGTTAAGGAGTTGTCCCTGATACGTTTCAGCAGCTCCAGAGCGTTGGCGCCGGGCAGAGAATAATCCAGCAGCATCAGCTCCGGCGTCTTCGCTTTAAGTATGGCGATCGTTTCTTCCGCGGTCTCGGCCCTCCGGATCTCAAGCCCCAGCGGCTTCAGGCGCTGCGCTTCCAGTTCGCAGGTGCCGGGGTCGTCCTCGACTATAAGGATGAACCCTCCGTAAGCCGTGTTTTTGTCCGTCATATTTTTTCCTATTCCGCCCTGATGCTGCCGACCTTGACTATCCTCAAAAACAGCCCGAGACGCTTTATGACTTCGGCGAATTTTTCGAATTCCACCGGCTTTACCAGGTAATTATTGCAGCCCAGCTCATAGCAGAGGTTGATTTCCCTAGGGTCGTCCGTGGTGGTCAGCATGATCACCGGCATGCTCTTAAGCCTCGGGTCCTGCTTTACCCGTTTCAGAACCTCGACGCCGTCCAGACCGGGCATGCGGATGTCCAGCAGCAGCAGGTAGCCCTTGCCCGCTTCAAGGCCGGGTTTCGCCCCGGACAGGAAGTCCCAGGTCTCCTGCCCGTCTTTGAACCGTATAATCGGATTGTGCACGCCGACGTTCTCGAACCGCTCCTGCACCAGCAGGGCGTGGCCGTCGTCGTCCTCCGCCATTAATATGGTTACGCCGTCATTATTGTTCTCCATTTTTCTCCCCTTCCGCCGCCGGCAGTTCCACGTAGAACACCGAGCCTTCCCCTTCCCTGGACTCGACCCGTATATCGCCTCCGTTCTTTTCCGCTATACGCTTCGCGATAGGCAGGCCTATACCTTCGCCTTTCTTTCCCGACGCGCGGTAGAACACGTTCCAGATATCGCGCAGCTCCCCGCGCGGAATGCCCGAGCCGTTGTCCGCCAGGGTGTATACGACCCTGCCGCCCTTAACTTCCCCGCTCAGTTCTATCACGGGCGCGCGGTCCTTATGGCGGTACTTTACGGCGTTGTCCAGCAGGTTCACGAAGAGCTGGCTGACGGCTTCCGGATCCGCCTTGCACGGAGGCAGGCTGCCGCACTTTATCTTTCCTCCGGCCTCTTCCAACTGGTAGCGCAGGGACACCAGTATCTTTTTCATGAGCCCGTTCATTTCCACTGTTTCCGGCTTCATCTCCACCCGGCCGAGCCGTGAGACACTGAGCAGCGCTGTTATAAGCGCGTCCATCTTGCGCGAACTTTCCAGCACGAAGTTCAGGGCCTTAGGTATGCTGCCGCCTGCTAATTTGTTCAGCTCCTCTTTGGCTTCCGGCGCCATGGAAGTCCGGGCCAGGACCGCGCGCAGCTCTCCCGTATAGCGTTCCAGGTTCTGGGTGAAGCCCTGGATGTTCACCAGCGGGCCGCGCAGGTCGTGCGTGGTGACGTAGAGGAAATTTTCCATTTCCCGCTCCTTTTCCACAAGTTCCCTGTTGAGTTTTTCTTTTTCCAGTTCGGCCCGCTTGCGCTCGGAGATCTCCTTCTCCAGTTTTTTGGCTTCCTCTTTGATCACCAGATTGGTGTAGCCCATTTCAGAGACCACGGAAGCGATCTCGCCGAGGAACAAGGTGATGTCGCGGAGAGTCTCGCGGGAAACGACCGGGATCTCGCGCAGGGCCGCCAGGTAAGCCGGCTCGTCGAAACCGTACAGCTTCGCCTGCCGCCTGAAACGCTCTATATCCGGCGCCTCAAGGAGAAGCTGTCCGGTCGCCAGGCTGGCGATGTGCTTGCCTTTTATGATGACCGGCGTGGCGCAATCCACCAGCCCGTTTTCGCAGGCCTCTATCACTACCCGGCCCGGCTCGTCCAGCGCGTTCAGCAGGTGCCCGTTGCTCTTCACGCAGATCGCCGCGGAGACCGTACAGCCCCTGTGGAACTTGGTGCAGATGTCCCTCCACCCGGTGGCCGCCAGGATGTTCAGGCCGGGATGGTCCAGGAAACCGATGGTAAAACCGGTGGCGCGCGTGAACTTCTCAAAAACGCCGCGCAGCCTTTCAAGGTCCACCAGGTCGGCTATGCCGTATTTCCCGTCGACAAGATGCTCGTTCTTTCCCAGCGCTGTCGCGTTCATGATATTTCCTCCCGGCCCGGAAAAGCTCTGCGCGGAGTAACGGACGGTTTCGGTCTTCGCGCCCGTTCCGCGCTCGCCGCGGCCCGGGGGTGTCCTCCGCCGGTCCGCTTTTCTTATTACGCTTTCGCCTCTTCGACCTTAGCTATCATTAAATAAAGCCCCAGCCGCTTCAGGACTTCGGCGAATTTCTCGAACTCCACCGGCTTGACCAGGTAATTGTTGCAGCCCAGTTCATAACAGAGAGCTATTTCCCTCGGGTCGTCGGTGGTGGTGAGTATTATTACGGGCATATTTTTAAGGCGCGCGTCTGTTTTAATGCGCCGCAGCACCTCTATGCCGTCCATCCCGGGCATGCGTATATCCAGCAGCATCAGGCAGCTCCTGTCCGCTTCGAAACCCGGTTTTGCGCCGGAAAGGAAGTCCCAGATCTCCTGCCCGTTTTTAAACCGTATTATAGGGTTGTGCACCCCCAGCATCTCGAAACGTTCCTGCACCAGCAGCGCGTGTCCGTCGTCGTCCTCCGCCATTAAGATGGTTATGCCGCCTGTATTATTCTCCATTCGTCACACCCTCCGCGGCAGGCAGTTCGACGTAGAACACCGAGCCGCGCCCCTCTTTGGACTCCACCCTGATAGCGCCGGCGTTCTTTTCGGCTATGCGCTTCACCATATGCAGGCCTACCCCCTCTCCCTTTTTCCCCGAAGCCTTCGCTGACCGGTAGAACATGGTCCCTATGCTGTGCTGTTCATTCTCAGGTATGCCGGAGCCGTTATCGGCGATCGTATAGATGACCGTGCCAGCCTTGACATCACCGCTTACACTGACCAGCAGCGGCCTGTCATCGGCACGGTATTTAACTGCATTATCCAGCAGGTTCGTGAAAAGCTGGCTCACCGCCTCCGGATCCGCCTTGCAAGGCGGCAGGATGCCGCACTTTATCGCGCCTCCGGCCTCCTCCAGCTGGTAGCGCAGGGTGACCAGGATCTTTTTAATGAGTCCGTTCATATCCAGCGTCTCCGGCTTCATTTCCACACGGCCGATCCTGGAAACTTTGAGCAGCGCCGTTATCAGCGCATCCATCTTACGCGCGCTTTCAAGCACGAATTTCAGCGCCCTGGGGATGCTGTCACCGGTCAATTTGTCCAGCTTCTCACCGGCTTCCGGAAGCGGGCCGGACCGGGCCGCGCGCAGCTCGTCAATATAGCGCTCCAGATTCTGCGCGAAGCCCTGTATGTTCACCAGCGGGCCGCGCAGATCGTGCGTGGTGATGTAAAGGAAACTCTCCATCTCGCGGTTCTTTTCAACGAGCGCCACGTTAAGCTTTTCCTTTTCCTGTTCGGCCTGTTTGCGTCTGGTGATGTCGTGCGCGGCCGCGAACACGCCGAGGGCCTTCCCGTTCTCGTCGCGGTAGACCGTGGCGTTGTAGAGAACGGGCGTCACGCGGCCGTCCCGGCTCATAAAATCAAGAGGATAGTCCAGTATCTTCCCCTCGCGGAACACCTGCTCGTACACGGCCCGCGCTTTTTTCGGTTCGGTGAAATAATCCGAGAAGTCGGTCCCGATTATGCGGTCCTTAGGCAGGCCGGTGATGGTTTCCGCGGCGGCGTTCGCGTCGGTGATCCGGCCGTCGCTGCCGATGGTCACGAGCGGATCGAGGCTGGCTTCGATAAGATTGCGGTTATAGCCGTTCGCCTGCCGCAGCGCTTCCTCCGTTCTCTTGCGCTCCGTTATATCCTGCACGATCCCGGCCATGCGCCTCGCGGCGCCCGCGGCGTCGCGCTGATGGCGGCCCACGGCCCAGATCCAGCGCGCTTCTCCGTCGTGGCGCCGGATGCGGCACTCGAAGTTCCAATTGCTTCCCTCCGCTATAGCCTTCTTGAACTTCTCCTCCACCAGCGCGCGGTCTTCCGGCAGCACGTGTTCGAGGAAGATCTCATAGGTCCACTGCGGCATAAGCTCGCTATACCCGAAAATACGGTCGTGCTGGGCGGAGCGGAAGGCCGTATGGTCCATCAGGTCCATATCCCACGCGCCGATGCCGCTGGCATCCTGGGCGAAACGCAGCCGCGTCTCGCTCTCCAGGAGCGCGGCGTCAAGCTTTTCCTTCTCCTGTTCGGCCCGCTTTCTCTCCGTGATGTCCTGATACAGCAGGGTGACTTCCGCAACGACCCCGGATTTATCCCTGATCGGATATGCTATGCCCTGCACTATGCGTTTGTTCCCGGCGACGGACGCCGGTCCTGGCGTGAATTCCAGTATAGGCAGTTCGACAAAATCGCCCGAAAACGCTTTCTTAAGGTACGACATGGCTCCGGTATCTTTGAATTGGTCGTCCTCGAAAAGATTATAGCCCCGCATTTGCTCCAGTGTAGCGCCCCGCAGCAACTCAAAAGCGCGGTTTACCTGAAGGGTCTTGCCGCCGGCGTCCAGGATCTGAATGCCCAGCGGGGACTGCGCTATCAGGTTCTGAAGCCTTTCCTCGCTCGCGCGCAACTGTTCGCGCCGCAGATATTCTTCGCTTATATCGCGGAAAACGAGCACCGCCCCGATCACAAGGCCCGACTCGTCGCGGATCGGCGCGCAGCTGTCCGAGAGCAGGCGTTCCCTGCCGTCGCGGGTGTTGACCGACGTATGGTTGGCCAGGCCCACATTACGGTTCTCCCGCAGAACGCGCGCGACCGGAATTTCGGCCGGCTGCCGCGTCCCGGCGTGGATAAAGCGGAAGAGCTCCGCTATAGGCCGTCCCCTGGCGGCGTCGCTGCTCCAGCGGGTGAGCGACTCCGCGGCCGCGTTGAGGCTGACCACCTTTCCCGACGCGTCGCAGATGATCACGCCGTCCCCGATCGAACGCAGCGTGGCCGCCAGGAGCTGCTCGCTCTTTTGCAGCGCCTCGGCCGATTTGCGCAGCGTGAGGAAATTTTCCGACACATAAGCGTCGGACAGTTTTTCACGCACGGTGTCGACCATGCCGGCCAGCAGACCAGGCCTGCTCTTGGGGACCTCTCTGGCCGCCCCGGCCTTGATATTGCCGGAAGTTCCGGTCAGCGCCGCTTCGAGCTGGCGGGACTGATTGCGGACCGCCCTTAAAAAAAAGAAGGCTATACCTAGGCTTGCCAGATAGACGATGAAGATCATCAGAAAAAGACGGGTTATTATTCCGCGCTCGGCCTTAATAGCCGGCGTAAGGGGCAGCGCGGCTATGATAGCCCCCGCCGGCGCGGACGGGACGCCGCCCGACAGCAGCAGTTCTTCTCCGGAAATATTGTCGGCCGGACTAAAGGGGCTCGTTATTTCCAGCGCCGGCTCCTTATTATAAACGGAAAGCGTCATCGTGGTCTTGCCGTTCTTCAGCACGTTAAGCGTTTCGGCGGCGGAAATTCTTTCCCCTCCCTTTAGCACGTTGGTGTGCGCCAGGATCAGTCCGTCCCGGTTTACGACGGCCGCGTAAAGCGCGCCTGACTGCTGTTGCAGCCTCTGCAGAACGGAAAGCATGTCCACCTCTTTCCCGGAGATAATGGCCTCCTTGAAAGGCTGCTCCAGTTCCGCGATCGATCCCGTAAGCCGCCCGGCCATCTGCTCAGCTACGGCGTTGCTCACGGCTTTGCCCGCGAAAAAACCCGTAACGCCGAGCGTGCCGGTCAAAAGCGCCAGGAAAAAAATAAAGAATTTGTAGTTGAGTTTCATGGGAAGGTGTATACAGCCTCTTTAAGCGTTTCCGGAGGCAGCGCTATGCCGCATTTTTTCGCTCCCTCTAGATTCAGAGAAAGCTCGATGTTGTTCGAATAGATCACCTTTTGAACTACGCTGCCGCTGAGCACGTCAAGCGCCGCCTTCGCCGCGGCGCGGCCGATCTCCGCGAAGCTCGGGGCCAGCGAGGCTACGGCGCCGTCCTGGGCGAGGGTTCTGGCTGAGCCGTAAAATGGTATGCCGTTATCCCAGGAAAAATTCTTCAGCTGCTGCAGGGTTTCCCGATTCATCAGCAGCGGGTCCGGCGGCACCCAGAACGCGTCCAGCCCGGCTATTCCAGAGCGCAGAACGGAGGGCAGCGCGTCGAGATTTTCGAGCTTGAAGGTTTTCACCTCAAGATCTTTCTTTAGACCGGCGGTCCTGATCCCGCCTTCGATATCGGAATACCAGGGGCTCAGCCAGAAAACTCCGAGACTGCGCATGGCCGGCTGGATAATTTTAAGTTCGGACAGCAGAAAGCCGAACTCCGGGGCCATGCTAATTTTCACCGCCCTGTCCCCGCCCTGTACTTCGCTAGGCGAAAAGCCCGGGGCCAGACAGTATATGAGCAGAAGCTCGCCCGGGTAAGGGAAAGCGGCCGCTTTGCCCCCGAACGTCACGACAATGCGGGTATCCGGCCCGAAACTCGGTTTTTCGGCGGAAAGGTCGAAAGACGGCACCGCGGTCCCGAAAGCGACCGTAAAAGCCGAGAAGGCCTCCTGATAAGCGCCGCTTTTTGAGGAAAGCACGGCCACGACCTGCTGCGCGCGCGCGGGCGCCGCACAAGCCAGGCCCGTGACGGCGGCCAGAATAAACGCGCGGAGGCACGGCTTAGAATTCATAAGCCGCCTTTAAAGCCAGTTCTCTTGAGCCGCCCGGCAGCGGCGCGTGCCCGCTGTCATAAGGCTGGAGAAAATAATTGGCCGAATTGAACATATTGTAAACGCCGAGGCCTAGCGCGAGCCCTTTGGCGAAACTGTCTTTCAGCGAAAGATAAATATTCACGAGGGTGACGGCGTTATAGTTTTTAATGTCGGTAACGGTGTAATACCCTGCGCGCTCCGAGAGATAGATCGCCGACGGGCTGAGCGTAAGGCTTTTTGAAAGGGCGAAAGAGGAATTCAGCGCGACCTTATGCCGCGGGAAACCGAGCAGGGCGGAGGAATCGGAGGCCGCGTACTCCGGCACACTGTTATGGAAGGCCGAATACCGTGAATAACCTATTTCAGCGCGATCGCCGCCGTTCTTGAACTTGACCGAAGCCCCCCAGCCGCGGGTGCCGGAGCGCGGGTAATTCAGATAATTCTCGGTGTCCGTTATGGAATCGTAGTAAAAAACAATAGGCCGTTTTATCACCGTCTCAAAAGCGTTGGCTGAAACAAAGACCGAGCGCGAAACCTGATAGCCGGCCTCAAGCTCGGCGGCCGAGGTCCTTTCGGCTTTTATCCCCGGATTGAGACGGATGTTCTCGATCGACGGAGAGCGGAAGGCCTGGCTGAATATAGCCTTAAAGTTGAAGTTGTTGCATAACCTGGTAATCGCGAGCCGGGGCACAAGCGACTCTCCTACCTGGGAATTATTATCGTAGCGTCCGCCGACTGTCAGATGGAATATATCCAGGTCCAGTCCGGCCTCGCCAAACAGCGCGAAATTGTCGTACTGACGCTTATTGCCGCCGGTCGTGTAGGAAGAGCTGGAATCCGTAATTCCGCCCACTTCAACGCGGTCCTGATAAAACTCCGCGCCGCCGCTTATATCCGCCTTTGCGGATGGGGTATAGAACGCCGTCAGGCCGCCGAAATACTTTTGGGCGCGCTTGTCATAAGGAAAATGCTCGTCTATTTCTTTCCAGGGTCTGGAATCCTGCAGGTAGAAACGGGGAACGAGCGTAAGATTTTCCGCCGTTTTCAGTTCGTAGGAGACGTCAAAGCTGCGCATGGGAAAGCTGACCTTGGTCGCGCCGGTCGCGAGCAAGGTGTCGAAGTGGTCCCTTTCCATCATATAATAATCGTCGATCATGAACCGCGCGTTTAAGCCGCCGTTAGAAACAAAAAGATTCAAAGAGCGGGCATCCATCCCGGAATTGCCGTTCATACGGTAGGAACTGCCGGGATAAGACTTGCCGGGGATGGGGAAATCCCTGTATACCCTGTCGCTTAACTGGGATTCCGCGGCGAAAACCTGCGCGGAAACGCTGGTTTTACCGTAAACCCGGCCGAAAGAATAGCCGCCGGCGCGGCGGGCATAGCCCCCGGCGGTCTGGCCATATTCGCCGTAAGCCGAATTGCCGCTGAAGTTTTTTCGCCCTTTGGTAACGATATTTATCACAGCCAGCTCAGCCAGACCGCCGTAGATGGCCGAGCCGGGGCCTCTTATGATCTCTATCCTTTCGATCTGGTCGACCGGAAATCTGAAGAACTGGAGCGTGGAGTAAGCCATTTCGTTATAGGGCTGGCCGTCCCAGATCAAAAGGGCTTTGCCCTCGTTGGCCCAGTTCCCCTTGACCCCGAGGCCTAAATTACCCTGCACGTCCACGCCGAACTCAAAATCCGGCACCAGGCGCAGAACGTCGACGAGGTCCCTCGCGCCGGAGCTTTCTATCTCTTCGCCGGTGATAACGGTGACAAGGCCCGGCGTTTCGCGCAGAGGCGCGCTTTTAACCGAGGCCACGGAGGTTTTGATATCGAGCATTTCCTCCAGCGAGGCGCGCTCGAGGCTGAAAAATTCCGCCTCATTTCTCTGGTAGGAAGAGTCCGCGCCGGCCCGCGCGGCCAACAAAAGAGATATGATAAAAACAGGTAAACGCCTCATACTCCCCCTTTACAATGAGAACCGCCTTCCTCATCGGTACTCCGACGCGTACGGATGGCTCGCAGTCTTGCATTTTAAAACATTGAATGCGCCACTATATGCTTTTAAGTTTGTGATAGAACTGAATCGTTTCGCTCCGCCCGGCGGCAATGCCCTGCGGCGATCGCGTAAAAACCGCAGAATCGTATCCCCTGAAAATATATTACCATAAATCGGCGCTATTTTCACTTTTTATTCCAAAAAGCGGTAAAAGTATGAAATATCATAATATCCCCGCGTTTTTTCGCGGGAGAATTCCGATCTCTTCTATCCTGGTCGAAATCAGGATGAATAATTAAGTATACTTTCAGGAACGGCGCGTACCGCTATCCGGATCCGTTATAGCGCGATAGCTGGACGTGCCGAACCGCTCGGCGGGACACCTTAGTGGAGGCCGCAAATGAAAGAAAAGATCCTTAAAAAAATAGAGAGTTACGAGACTTACGCCATAGAACTGCAGAGAGGCCTGACCGCCATACCCGCGCTCGACCCCTCCAGCGGCGGCGAAGGCGAATACGACAAGGCCATCTATCTTGAGAAAGAACTCAAGAAACTCAAATTTGATTCCATCGAATGGATAAACGTCCCGCAGAAAGAAGCGAAGAACGGAGTGCGCCCGAACCTGATAGCCCGCTACAACGGCAAGAACCCGGCCAAGACCATCTGGTTCATGGCGCATCTGGACATCGTCCCGCCCGGTGAAGCCAAGCTCTGGAAGTCGGACCCGTATAAGATGGAAGTGCAGGGCCGCAGGCTCGTCGGCCGGGGCGTAGAAGACAACCAGCAGGCCATAGTTTCCAGCATTATGGTGGCGAAAGCCATGATGGAGCTGAACTACCGCCCCGAATATAATATAGCCCTGCTGTTCTGCGCGGACGAGGAAACCGGCTCGGGCTTCGGCGCGGATTACATTTCCGAGCACAAACCCGAGATCTTCGGCAAGGGCGACATGTTCTTCGTGCCCGACTCCGGCACCGAAGACGGCTCCATGATCGAAGTGGCCGAAAAATCCATAATGTGGATGAAGGTCGTCACTCACGGCAAACAGTGCCACGCCAGCCGCCCGACTTTGGGCATAAACGCCTTCAAGGCCGCCAGCGAGCTCGTGGTGAAGTACCAGAGCCTCTACGAGAAATTCCCGCATAAGGACGAGCTCTACGAGCCGCCAATAAGCACCTTCGAGCCGACCAAGAAAGAGGCCAATGTGCCGAACGTCAACACGCTGCCCGGAGAAGACGTGTTCTACATGGATTGCCGCGTCATGCCGGAATACAAGCTGTCCGACGTCAAAGCGGAGATGCGCCGCCTCGCCGACGAGGTGGAGGCCAAGCACGGGGTGAAGATCTCTTTCGAGCCCCAGCAGGAAGCCCAGGCCGCGCCCCCCACCGACCCGAACGCGCCGATAGTGACCGCTCTCAAGACCGCGATAAAAGAGCTCCTTAACGTGGAACCGAAGGCCTACGGCATAGGCGGAGGCACGGTGGCGGCTTTCTTCAGGCGCCTGAACCTGCCGGTGGTGGTCTATTCCCGCCTAAACGACAGCGCGCACATGCCTAACGAATACTGCGTGATAGACCACATGATGGGCGACGCCAAAGTGTTCGCCGTAACCACGCTGCTGCTCGGAGAAAGCAAATAGCCGATATGGGAGGGGGCGGAGGCGCGATGATAAGATTCGGCCTTTGCTGCAAGTTCGTGCGGCAGCCTATCAGGTTCCGGGCCGCCGCGGCCGGCAGCTCGCGGCGGCTCGGTCCCGCGGCCAGGGCGGAAAAATTGGCGCTGCTATGCTCCGCCAACGCCGCGGCGCTTAAAAGCGCGATAGAATACTGCGCCGCTAACGGCATAGGCTGCTTCCGAGTGCCCAGCCAGGTCCTCCCGCTGAAGACCCATCCCCGGCTGGGCTATGAGGCGGCCGACCTTCCGGGCGGCGCCGGGATCATCAGAGCTTTTAAAGCCTGCAAAACGCTGGCCGGGCGCCTGAACGTGCGGCTTACTTTCCACCCGGACCAGTTCATCCTTTTAAGCTCGGGAAAAGAATCCGTCACCGCGGCCTCCATAAAAGAACTGGACTATCAGGCCCTCGTCGCCGGCTGGATAGGCGCCGACGTCATCAACATCCACGGCGGCGGCGGTTACGGCGACAAAAGATCGGCTCTGGCGAGAACCGCGGCCGCGCTGGAGCGGCTTAGTCCCGCGGCGCGCTCGCGGCTGACCTTTGAGAACGACGACCGCGTTTATACCCCGGCCGACCTGCTCCCTTTCTGCAGAAAACACCGCATCCCTTTTGTTTACGATATTCACCACCACCGCTGTCTGCCCGACGGCCTTAGCGCCGAAGAAGTGACCAGGCAGGCCCTGAATACCTGGGACCGCGAGCCGCTGTTCCACCTCTCCAGCCCGAAGTACGGCTGGAAAGGCGCAGATCCTCGGCCGCACAGCGACTATATTGATCTAAAGGACCTTCCTTCCTGCTGGCGCGGGCTCGACATCACGATAGAAGTGGAAGCCAAGGCCAAAGAGCTGGCGATAAAACAATTGTCGGACCGGCTAAAAACTTTTGATGACCGACGGCATTAATACCTGAGGTCCCAAATCCTCCTTTACCGGAGGATCTGGGAAAACTCACGGCTCCGGCGAAAGCCGGCTTCATTTATAATATAATACCTTGGAGCCGGGACTGGCTCCAAGGAACTATTTATGGAGGAACCGATGAAATCAGCGATCTTGCTGCCTTTGGTCATGATGTGCGCTCCTATTTATGGCGCGGAAACGGCCCCCGCGCCGGCCGAAAGCCTGGGCGCGACCGTGGAAAAGGACGCCAAATTCCCGCCAGTGGTCTCATACACGCTGAAGAACGGCCTGCGCCTGCTCATCCTTGAAAAGAAATTCGTGCCGACCGTATCCTTTACGACGATCTTTAAAGTAGGGAACGTCGACGGCACTCCCGGCAAGACCGGCCTCGCGCACATGTTCGAACATATGGCTTTCAAGGGAACCAAGACCATAAACTCCGCCGGCTTCGACAAAGAGAAAATTTTGCTGGAAAAGGTGGAAGACGCGGCCAAAGCCGTGATAGCCGAAGAGTCGAGGCAGACCCCGGACCCGGCGAAACTCGAAGAGCTGCGCAAGGGGCTCGACGCGGCCGAAAAAGAGGCCGACACGCTGATAGTGAAGGACGAATACTGGAAGATCTACAACGAGCTGGGAGAATCCGGCATGAACGCCATGACCTCCACGGACTATACCGGCTACGTGGTCTCGCTGCCTTCCAACCGGCTCGAGGCCTGGATGATAATAGAGTCGGACAGGTTCAAGAACGCGGTGCTCCGGGAATTCTACCGCGAGCGCGACGTGGTGATGGAAGAGCGCCGCATGGGGGAATCGGACCCGAACCGCCTGATGTGGGAGACGCTTTTTACCAATGCCTTCGCCGCGCATCCCTATCACAACCCCACCATCGGCTGGATGGACGATCTTAAACGCCTGACCCGCACCGACGCGGACCAGTTCTACCAAACCTTCTACGCGCCGAACAACGCCACGCTGGCCGTGGTCGGCGACGTGAAGCCGGAAGAGGTCATAAAGCTGGCCGAGAAATACTTCTCCGCCTGGGAGTATCGCCCGCTGCCGGAGCGCACCTACACCAAGGAACCGCCACAGAAATCGGAAAAGATAATAAACGTGTTCTTCAAGGCCAAACCGGCCCTGCGCATGGGCTTCCATAACCCAGGCTACGAGAACCCCGATATCTACGGCCTGCTCATGCTCAGCGAGATCCTGTCAAACGGCAAAACCTCGCGCTTCTACCGCGATCTCGTGGAAGGCAAACAGCTCGCGCTTTACGCAAGTTCCGGCCACTCGACCCCCGGCGACCGCTATCCTTCGCTCTTCGTCATTATGGCGGCCCCGAAAGCCCCCCATACGGTCGAGGAACTGGAAGCTGCCATCATGGAAGAGATCGACAAGCTCAAGAAAGAGCCCCCCACACAATGGGAGATGGACAAGGTCATAAACAATTACGAAGCGGGTCTAGTGAGACAGCTGGAATCCAACTCCGGCCTGGGCATGAGCCTGGCCAGCAACCAGCAGATACTCGGCGACTGGAAGTTCGACTGGAAAGTCACCGAGGAGCTGCGCAAGCTCAAACCCGAAGACGTTTCCAGGGTCGCGGCCAAGTATTTCACCAGGGACAACAAGACCACCGTGTTCCTGCGCGAGCCGGAGGCCGCCGATGGAACGAAAGCGCCCGCCGGACCGGGGGTAACGAAATGAAGACCATAATCTCAAAAACAGCGTTATCAGGAGCCATCATGTCCTTAGCCATCTCAGCTTCGTGGGCGGTCCCGCCCGTACTGCCAAAGATCGGCGGCATAGACTTTAAACCGCCGCAGGGCTCTCGCTATGTGCTGGACAACGGCATGATCGTCTATCTTATGAAGGACAACACCCTGCCCGTGGTCCATATCACGGCCATCACAAAAACCGGCAAGATCTACGACACCAAAGAAAAAATAGGCCTGGGCGATCTCGCCGTCTCCCTGCTGAAGGACGGCGGCACGCTTAAATACAAATCGGACGACATGGACAAAACGCTGGAATTCCTGGGCGCGAGCGTGGAGACTTCCATAGCCTCCGAAGAAGCCCGCGCAGACATGTTCTCCATGAAGAAAGACCTGGACAAGGTGCTGGACATCTTCGCCTCCGTCCTGATGGAACCGGCCTTTGAGGACGATAAGACCGCCTTAAAGAAAGCCGAGGTTCTGGAACTGATACGGCGCAGGAACGACGACCCCGCGCGCGAAGCCCAACGGGAAGCGGTGCGCGCTTTCTACGGAGCGGACCACCCTTACGGCTGGCGCCCTGAGCTCTCCACGATAGAGCCGCTGACCAAGGATGACCTCAAAGCCTACCACGCCAATTATTACAAGCCCAACAACACCATCATAGCGGCCGCCGGAGATTTCGGCAGCGACGAGGAGATGCTGGCGAAGCTTAAGGACAAGTTCGGCGGCTGGGCGAAGGGAGAGGTCAAGTTCCCGGTTATCCCGCCCGTAAAGATAGACGAGACCCGCAAGGTCTACTTTATAGACAAGGACATCTCGCAGACGTTCATCGTGATGCTGCAGAAAGGCGTAAAGCGCCACGATCCCGTCGAGTTCCCCCTCTCCATCACGAACGAGATCCTCGGCGGCGGCATTTCCTCGCGCCTCACCTCCGAGATACGCTCGCGCAAGGGCCTCGCCTACACCGTCTACAGCTACTTCGCCAAAAAGCCGGACTACGGCTTCATCAACGCCTCCTGCGGCACCAAGCCGGAGACCTACTCGCAGGCCCTGTCGGAGCTGATCAGGCAGTTCGATCTGATGAAAGCGGAGGCCGCGCCGGACGATGAGGTCAAACGGGCCAAGGACGCCATAATCAATTCGTTCGTGTTCCGTTTCGCGACGCCTTTCGATCTGATAAGCGAGCGGGCGCTGTATGAGTACTACGCCTATCCGTCCGATTATCTGGACACTTATGTGGACAATCTGGCCAAAGTGGACGCTGGTGCGGTGCTGGACGTCTCGAACAAGTTCTTCAAGCCGGAGAACGCGCAGATCTTCGTGATCGGGAACTCGAAGAAGTTCGACAAGCCCCTCTCAACCTTCGGCACCGTAGTGGAAGTAAAGGAAGACTGACCCACAGCTACAAAAAAGCGTCCCCCCTTAAAAAAAGAGGGGACGCCAAGTGGAAAGCGGCGGGCTGCTAGTTCGGGGTCCTGCCAGGCATGGGGCCAATTGGGCCTGCGGCCGGCCCGGCGACTTCGCGCCGGTTCCTCCTCGGCCCAATTGGCCCTATGCCTGTCACCCCTCCTCCCGATGCCCGCCGGCAGAACATCGTCTACTGCTAAATCTAAAACATTTACCCCACCCTGTTCATGATACGGCGTATTGACCCGCCCGTCGGTCGCAGCCATCTTAATATTTACCAATGAAAACTTGGCGAACCTCCCCATTTGTCGCATAATATCCCAAGGGGTTGGCTGGCATATTCAGTTGTCAAACTCCTCGATGCCCCCAACGTAATAATGGTTTTGGGATAGTTAAATATTCAAGAGGTTAGGATTATGAAAAAAAGACTAGATAAATCCTTAGTAGGTGCTTGCGGAGTTTTTTTTGTTTCTGCGGAATTATCGCTTCGGGATTGGATAGCTATGCCAACTATCCGAAATACCGCGGGGGTGGATATTATTGCCACTAAAAATGGGAGAACAGTTACGGTTCAAGTTAAAACAAATAGTTATGGCCAAGTTAAGTACCCTATGAAAGAGAGTGGGGAATTAGTAGCTGATGAATTGATGTATTATGTTTTTGTAACGTTAAAGTCTAAACCAGAGCGTCCAGATTTTTATATTGTCCCTTCTAAATTTGTAGCGGACTATATTAAAAAGACACATAAGTATTGGACTACACTAGCACCCCGGCAGAAGAGGGCAGTGTATATAGGAAGTACGGAAAAGGAGATAGTAGAGAAGCGAGAAAAAAGCACTTTAAGGCAATTCCCGAACTATATCGGGAAATTACTTCCTGAGTTTGAAAATTTTAAGATAGAGGATTACAAAGACCAATGGGGCGAACTTGATAAGTGTTAGCGTATCATGTAACCGTATTTATTGTCAGGTAAAGGTCGTTATTGTTCGACCTGATTTAGGGCGGGTCATTGGGCAGTATCATGAAAAGGGCGGGGACAAGATATTTATTAGTTTGTGGTCGGGGAATTTTTAGGGATATCAGTTTAAGGGAACAGGGAAGGGGTGACGATGGGGAGCCTTTTTGACCCCGCAACGAAGTGAGGGAAACAAAAAGACTCCCCGTCGGCAGGACCCCGCTCTAACCTGCGTTGCTTCCATAAGTAACTGGACTATTTCATTGTGATTTATGGACCCCCGATAACAGATTTCGGGGGTGACAGAGGGTGCCGGCATCAGGCAAAGAAAACGGGCGGAGCTTTTAGAGCTCTGCCCGTTTTTGTAAGGCGTTCGTTACCTTAGTTCACTGCCGTTACTTCCCCAGGAATTCCTTGACCTTGGCGGCTACGGCTTCGGGGGTGAACCCGAAATATTTAAACACATCGTGGTCCGGCGCCGACAGTCCGAAAGTCTCGATCCCTATCGCCATCGAGCGGTTGTTCGCCAGCTCCTTCCAACCCGTGCTACGCCCCGCCTCTATGAACACCTTCGGCAGCTCCTTCTCCAGCACCGCCCCCCGATGCTCCGCCGTCTGCGCCGCGAACACTTCCACGCAGGGCATAGAGACGACCTTCGCCATTATCCCGTCCTTCTCCAGCAGGGCCGCGGCGTCCAGCGCCAGCGATACCTCGGAACCCGTGGCGACCAGTTCCACGTCGGGCCGCACCGCCGTTCCCTTTATCACATAGCCGCCCTTCTTCAGGCCTTCCTTGATCCTGTCCTTATGCGCCGCCTGTATCGGCAGCTTCTGCCTCGAAAGTATCAGACATGCCGGCTTCCTGTTCTTCAGTATCCGCTCCCACGCGTAGAAAGTTTCGTATGCGTCGGCCGGGCGCCAGACCGCCAGGTTCGGGATCAGCCGCAGCGCCATAAGATGCTCCACCGGCTGGTGGGTGGGGCCGTCCTCGCCCAGGCCGACGCTGTCGTGCGTGAAGACGAACGTGGCCGGGATGTCCATCAGCGCCGCCAAGCGTATGGCCGGGCGCATGTAGTCCGAGAAGGTCAGGAAAGTAGAGCCGAAAGGCCTTAAGCCGCCGTGCAGGGCCATGCCGTTCACTATCGCGCCCATGGCGTGCTCCCTGATGCCGAAATGCAGGTTACGCTCGGGATAGTTCGAGAAGTTCGTCTTGGTCGAAGCGGCCAGGTCGGCCGAGCCGCCGATTAGGTTCTCGACCCTGCCAGCTAGCAGGTTCAGGACCTTGTTGGAGGCTTCGCGCGTGGCCAGCGGTTTGGCCGTTTGTTGGCCAGAGGCCTCTTGAGACGGCACTGCCATAGGCTTGTCGAACACGAAGTCTTCGTCCTTTATGATGTTTTCAGACAGTTCCGACGAAAAAAAGTCGCCGAGCCTGGCCGCCAGTTCGGGTTTCTGTTCCCTGTAGGCCTTGAGCAGTTTAAGCCATTTTTTTTCGGCTTTGAACCCTTCCTGCGCCAGCGCTTCAAAGTGCGGCGGCAGCTCTTCGGGATATTTGAACGGCTCCTGCCAGGGCCAGCCGAGAGCTTTTTTAGTGGCCAGAACTTCGTCGTGCTTGAGCGGCTCGCCGTGCACGGCGGAGGTGTCCTGCTTCGGACTGGCGAAGCCTATATGGGTCTTGGCGATTATCAGCGTCGGCATGTCGTCGCTCTTTTTGGCTTTTTTGAAGGCGTGGTCCAACTCCTCCAGGTCGTTGCCGTCCTCCACTTCCAGCACATCCCACTCGAGGCCGAGGAACCTCTTTCGCACGTCTTCTGTGAAAGATATAGAAGTGGAACCGTCGATGGTGATGCCGTTGGAATCGTAGAGGCAGATCAGCTTGTTCAGCTTCAGGTGTCCGGCCAGCGAGGCGGCTTCGTTGCTGACGCCTTCCATCATGTCGCCGTCGCCGGCGAAAACATAGGTGTGATGGTCTATAACAGCCAGCTCAGGCGTGTTGAAAACGGAAGAAAGATGCTTTTCTGCGATCGCCATGCCCACGGCGTTGGCGAAGCCCTGACCCAGCGGGCCGGTGGTGGTTTCCACGCCCTTTGTGTGGCCGTATTCCGGGTGGCCGGGGGTTTTGCTGCCGAGCTGGCGGAAGCGTTTCAGTTCGTCCATCGGCAGACCATAGCCGAAAAGGTGCAGCATGGCGTAAAGCATGGCCGAGCCGTGGCCGGCGGACAGCACGAAACGGTCCCGGTTCAGCCATTCGGGATTGGCCGGGTTATGCTTTAGGTGGCGGCTCCATAGGACGTAGGCTGCGGGGGACAGGCCCAGCGGCAGGCCGGGATGGCCGGAATTGGCTTTTTCGATCATATCCATGGACAAAGCCCTGATAGCGTTGACCGACAAAGTATCGATTTCATTAAAAGGCATAATGTTCTCCTAATTAGTTAGTCACAAGATACAGGTCTACACTGGTCACAAGTCACAAACCAGAGGAAATCGGAAATTCCGATCACTGGCCATTGACCACTGATCACTACGCGCTGCAAAGCAGCGCGTACGCCTGCAGGGCGATGATGGTCTTTGCGTCCTTGATTTTTCCCGTCCTGATGTGTCCGAGCGCGGTTTTGAACGGCATCGTCTCTACGTTGATGAATTCGTCCTCGTCCGGGGCCTGCGCGCCCGGCCTGAGCCCCGTCGCCAGATAGACGTGCAGCAGCTCGTTTGAAAAAGCCGTCGAGGGCCAAAAAGAGAGTATTTTCTTCAGTTTTGCCGCGGCGTAGCCGGTCTCTTCCCGGAGTTCCGCGCGCGCCCTGGCGGTAAGAGGGTCTTTTTTCGAGTGCAGCTTTCCGGCGGGTATTTCCAGCGTGGCCGAACCCACCGGGTAGCGGTACTGGCGCACCAGCACGATGTCGCCGTTCTTAAGCACCGGCAGTATGGCCACGGCGCCGGGGTGGTCTATGAACTCGCGCGAAGCGGTTTTTCCGTCCGGCAGGCGGATGAGGTCGGCCCTGAAATTCACGGCATTGCCGGAGAAGATCTTCCGGCGCTTCAGCAGTTTCTCGAACAAGGTTTTATTTTCCATAGCTTCGGCATAAATTATATAATTAACTGGTCCTGTAATACCCTAAAAATCCGGCAAGAACCGTGTTTTCCGGATCCGGGACGCGCAGAACGGCTCCCAGCGTATGGCGGGGAGATCCTACGGCGCGCAAGCGGGGCACCAGCTAAAATAATGAAATCCGCAGGCTTTATCCATCTTCATAACCATTCCGAGTATTCTCTCTTGGACGGGATGCTGCGCATCACCGACGGCGACGGCAAGCCCTCGGGCTTCCTTAAGGGCCTGGCGGAGAAGAAGGTCCCGGCTCTGGCCTTCACCGACCACGGCAATATGTACGGGGCCATGGAATTCTATTTCACCGCCTCCGCAACCGGCATCAGGCCCATTATAGGCTGCGAGGTCTACACCGCCAAAGGCTCGCGACTGCTGAAGGACAAGACTTCCTCGCGCAGGGACAACGGCCACCTGACCGTGCTGGCGCAGAACCAGACCGGCTATCAGAATCTGCTGAAGCTGGTGTCGAACAGCTTTCTGGAAGGCTTTTACCACGACCCGCGCATCGATATGGAGACGCTGGCCCGGTACCACGAGGGGCTGGTGGTGCTTTCGGGCTGCCTCAAATCCCACGTGGCCCGCGCCTGCGCTCTGGGCGAGATAGACGAGGCGGTAAAGATAGCTTCCGAATACTCAGCCATCATGGGCAAGGGCAACTACTTCCTGGAGCTTATGGACCACGGCATTCCCGAGGAGACCGCCGCGCTCAAAGGCCTGCTGGAAGTAGCCAGGCGCACCGGTCTGCCGCTCGTGGCCACCAACGACTGCCATTACCAGAAAAAAGAGGACTGGGAGGCGCACGACGTGCACATCTGCATCTCGACCGGTTCCCTTATGGACGATCCGGACCGGATGAAGATGACCACCCACGAGCTTTATTTCAAGAGCCCGGAAGAGATGATACAGCTTTTCTCGCATACTCCGGAGGCTGTGAAGAACACCCTTTCCATCGCCGAAATGTGCAATCTCAAGATCGAGTCCGGAAAGCTTTACCTGCCGGATTTCGAGATCCCCGCCGAATATCGCGAAAAATACTCTCCGGAAGACTCCCAGTTCGAATACCTTAAGGCGCTCTGCGCCCAGGGCCTGGAAGTGAAACTGGGACGGGTCAGCGACGAATATAAAAAAAGAATGGAGTACGAGCTGGGCGTCATAAGGCGCATGGGCTTCTCCAGCTACTTCCTCATCGTCATGGATTTTATACAGTACTCCCGTGCCCATGGCGTGCCCGTGGGGCCCGGCCGCGGTTCGGGCGCGGGCTCGCTGGTCGCTTTCGCGCTGGACATAACGCGGGTGGACCCGATCACCAACGGCCTGCTGTTCGAGCGGTTCCTCAACCCGGACCGCAAGAGCATGCCCGACCTCGACATCGATTTCTCCGACTCCGGCCGCGAGAGCATCGTCGAATACGTGCGGCGGAAATACGGCGTCAACAACGTGGCCAACATCATCACCTACGGCACCATCAAGTCAAAGACCGCCGTGCGCGACGTGGGCCGCGTGATGAGCATCCCTCTGACCGACATAAGCGCCATAGCCAAGCTCATTCCCGACGGAGAGACCCTCTACAAGGCCATAGAGACCGTGCCCGACATCAAGGATTACGAGAAGGACCCCAAGATAAAGAAGATGTTCGAGATCGCGCTGAAGATCGAGGGCCTGCGCCGGCAGACCGGCGTGCACGCGGCGGGCGTGCTCATCACCAAGGAGCAGCTCACCAATTACGTGCCGCTGTCCAACCGGAACAACAAGGACGTGATCACCACCCAGTACGACGGGAACATGGTCGCCAAACTGGGGCTTTTAAAAGTGGATTTCCTGGGTCTGCGGACCCTGACCATCATCGAGACGGCTTCCGAGCTGATACGCGCCGGCCGCGAGAAGGATTTCGATATCTACAAGATCCCGCTGGACGACAAGAAGACCTACGATCTGCTGTGCGACGGGCGCACCACCGGGGTCTTCCAGCTGGAAAGCGAGGGGATGAAGAAGCTCATTAAAGGCCTGAAGCCCTCGCAGTTCAGCGACATCGCGGCGCTCGTGGCGCTTTACCGCCCGGGCCCCATACAGAGCGGCATGCTCGAGCTGTTCGTCGAGCGCAAGCACGGGCGCAAAAAGATCGTTTACGACCACCCCGTTCTCGAACCTATCATGAAGGACACCTACGGCACCATGGTCTACCAGGAGCAGGTCATGGAGATCTCCAAGAAGCTCGCCCTTTTCACTCCCGGCGAAGCCGACTCGCTGCGCAAGGCCATGGGCAAGAAGAAGCCCGAAGAAATGGAGATCATGCGCACGAAGTTCACGGACGGGGCCAAAAAGAACGACATCGCCCTGAAGCTTTCCACCAAGATCTTCGACCAGATGCTGCAGTTCGCAGGGTACGGCTTCAATAAATCGCACTCGGTGGCTTACGCCCTGGTCGCCTACCAGACCGCCTGGCTGAAAGCTAATTATCCGGTGGAGTTCATGTGCGCCCTGCTGACCAGCGAAATCGGCCACAACGCCGTGAATTCCGAAGATAAAGAGAACAAGCAGGTGACCTATATCGGCGAGGCCCAGGCCATGGAGATCGAGATCCTGGGCCCCGACCTCAACCGCTCCGGCAAGATCTTCGCCATCGAGGAGCACAACGGCAAGCCCGCCGTGCGCTTTGCCCTGACGGCCGTCAAGAACGTCGGAGAGGGAGTGGTGGAGGCGCTGGTTGCCGAACGGGCCAAGAACGGGCCTTTCAAGTCTTTCGAAGAATTCTCCCTGCGCGCGGACACCAAACAGCTTAACAAGCGGGTCATCGAATCGCTCGCCAAGGGCGGGGCCTACGACAGCCTCTATCCCTCGTCCACCATCGAGCTCGCCCGCACAAAGGCGCTGCGGGCCGTGGAGAATTTCAGCGAGACGTCTTCCAAGGGCCGCAAAGAGCAGGAAGGGCAGGACCTCCTTTTCGGCGTGGCGGCGTCCCGCAAACCGACGAACACGGCTGTCATGCCGTCGGAAGCTCTTAACGAGCACACCATCCTGAAATACGAAAAAGAAGTGCTGGGCTTTTATTTTTCCGGCCACCCGCTGAACAGCTATAAGCGGCATATCTCCATGATCTCCAACGCCGACATAGACAAGGTCATGACCGCCGGCTTCAAGGCCGGGGAGATGGTGCGCATCGCCGGCATAGTTCTGCAGTCCAGGGTCATGCAGACTAAAAAAGGCGACACCATGGCCAAGTTCGAGTTCGAGGACCTTACCGGCAGCATAGGCGTGTGCCTGTTCCCCAAGAAGTACGCCGTTTTCGGCTCCCAGCTCGGACCCAATAAGATAGTCGTGGTGACCGGCAAGGTGCAGGAATCCGATTTCGGGACCAACCCTTTCGAGCTGATAGCGGAAGAGGTGACGGGGCTGTTCGAAGCGATGAACAAGTGGGGCAGGAACATCGTGATCCAGCTGCCCGAAGGCATCCTTTTCGACGAGAAGCAGCTAACCGAGCTTAAGAACGCGCTGGGCCATAACCAGGGCGAGTGCCCGGTCTATCTGAAGATACAGACGAAATCCAAGCACGCTTACATGGTGGAGACGCGCGACCGGGTGGCCCTTAGCGAGGCGATGTTCAAGGACCTCGAAAAAATACTGGGCGAGAAGACCTGGCAGGTGGAAAGCGCGCAGGTGGTCGGCGCGTATTGACGGCGGTACGCCGCGGGGCGCTTTTTCGCCGGAAGCGCACGAATTGCGGGTTTTGAATCTTAAATTAAGGATGGGAACAAATGAAAAAACTTAAATTAGCGGCGGCTCTTCTGGGAGCGATCTGCGTTTTATCCCCGGCGGTTTTTGCCGCGAAGGAAAAGATCAAGGGTGAAAATACCGTCCTTCCGGATACGGAACTTGTCGATGTCCCTACGGCCGGGATACTCGACTATTACGCCTTTCAGGTCAAGACGCGGGCCTATTACAACGGCGGCGTAATTACGGAGCTCAACTTCGGAGTGATGGAGCGCCTGAACCTTGGCGCGGCCATGGCCGTGGACGATCTGATCGGAACGGGCTCCCCGGAGATGCGCAGGCCCGAGATACAGGTCAAGTTCCGCTTTTTCGACGGCGGATACTATATCCCGGCCGCGGCCATCGGCTACATCGGGCAGGGTTACTATTATGACCCGGGCGCCAAGAAATACATGGAAAAAGGCAAGGGGCTTTACCTGGTCGGCTCGAAGGAGGTCGGCGTCGCCAATTTCGTCCTGCACGGCGGCTTTAACGTGCCCGATTTCGACAATAGATTCGTTTTCGCTTTCCTGGGCGCCAATTACACGCTGGAAGATAAGCTCTCTTTCCTGCTGGAATGCGATAATCTGTTCCATAAGAACAATCCGTACCGGCTTAATACGGGCATCAGGTTCTATATAACGCCTGATTTCCAACTGGATATGAGCGTCCGGGAGCTTAACGCCGGCGGCCATTTTTCCGATGCGGCGAGGACGGCGAGGAAGCCGGAGCGCGTTGTGCAGCTGAGATATAACACTAACTTTTAGTTGATCGGCAGGCAGCCGGACGGCCGGATCCCGCATGCCAGCCCGCGGCTTGTTCAATATTTATCGCAAATTATTCGCAGGGTACAAATCATGAAAAAAAGAATAGGGATACTGACCGGCGGCGGAGATTGCCCCGGACTTAATCCCGCGATACGCGGCTGCGTCTACGCGGCCGAAAAGAACGGTTACGAATGCGTGGGTCTGACCGACGGCTGGAAAGGCATGATGGAAGGCACCACCACCCCCTTAAACAAGGAGATAACCGAGTACATAGTGATGAAAGGCGGAACTATGCTCGGCACCTCCCGCACCAATCCCGTCAAAATGGAGAACGGCGTACAAAAGTGTCTTGAAACCTTTAAAAAACTGGACCTTCACGCGCTGGTCGCCATGGGCGGGGACGACACGCTCGGCGTGGCCACCAAGCTGTACCGGGACCATAAGCTGAACGTCGTCGGCGTGCCCAAGACCATGGACAACGATCTTAACGTCACGGATTATACTTTCGGGTTCGACACTTCGGTCACGCGCGCCATGGACGCCGCGCAGGCGCTGCTGGACACCGGCGCCAGCCATCACCGGATCATGGTCCTCGAAGTTATGGGCCGTCACGCCGGCTGGGTGGCGCTTTACACCGCCATCGCCTCGGCGGCGGACTATGTCTGCATCCCCGAAAAGAAGATAAATACGGTCGAGATGATAGAGAAGCTCAAAAGCTCTTATGCCAGGAAGCGTTACGCGCTGGTGGTCACCAGCGAGGCCGCGGAAATGCCGGAAGTCGGCGAAGATAAGGCCAAGCACGCCGTGGACCAGTTCGGCCACCGCATCCTCAAAGACAGGGGAATGGGCGAGCATATCGCGCTGTTCATAGAGAAACAGACCGGGATCGAGACCCGGTTCGCGGTCATCGGCCATATGCAGCGCGGCGGGGCGCCCACGGTGTTCGACAGAATGCTCGCGACGCGCGTGGGAATGAAAGCGGCCGACCTCGTGCATGCCGGGCAGTTCGGCATGATGAGCGCACTGGTCGGGAACCAGATCGTGGGAGTGCCTCTTGAAAAAGCCACCGGCGAGCTCAAGACGGTCTCAAAAGAATGGTTCGACATAATGGAAGTGCTGTTCTAACGTCAAGCGAAATAGCGAAGCAGGGAAGTAGCGAAACAGCTGGCGGCAAATAGCGGCGGATTACAAACATTATAAAGCGCGGCACGCGAGCGCTATTCGCTAATTCGCTAATAACTATTTCGCTATCAAAAGGAGAATTTATGACAGAGAAAACGGTTCAGCAGTTCCAGCGCAAGACCATCCTCATTAAGAAGAAGCTGCAATACCATTATATGGCGCTGATATTCTTAAGCGTGCTGGTGGCGTTCCTTATCGTGGGCCTGGACCTTATCTGGACCGTTTCCAAAGTGGTGAACGATCACCCCATGATGCAGCCTCTCCTGGAAGACTTGTTCGGCATGGCGCCGCTTTTCGTGCTGAAGATAGTCATGTATATGGTGATCGTTCTGATCGTATCGGCCGTCGTTTCCCACCGGATGGCCGGACCGATCTATAAATTCGAGAAGGGCTGCGCCACGGTGGCTTCCGGCGACCTGACCTACCGCGCCAATCTGCGCAAGGGAGATCAGCTGACCGATCTTCAGGACCAGTTCAACAATATGATGAGCGCCGTGAACGAGACCACGAGGCAGCTTGAGGCCTTCAAGAACGAGGCCGCGGCCGCCTCGCCGTCGCTGAAAAGCAGGGCTGACGAAGTCTCCGCGAAAATAGCCGGGATCATGCCGGGGTATAAGATATAACGAGAGAATGGGTAAGGGAATACGAGTATTATCACACTAAGCCACAAAGACACGAAGAAGAGGCGGGAAAAGATCGACATGGATATACAGGATGAACAGGATATCGGATCTTTTTTCCGGAATAACCACAAAGGTCACGAAGTTCAAACGGAAAGGACACAAAGTTTTTATGAATTAACTTGGTGAACTTTCTGTTATTAACTTTGTGCGCTTCGTGTTTAATTTAGGGCCTCCGCTTTATCCTGTATATCCTGTCCATCAATGTGGATCTTTGAATTTTGCGGCTTTAGTTAAAATGTCCGGAATAAACACGAAGGACACAAAGTTCGGAACAGCTAAGGACACAAAGTTGTTTCGGGTATTATCTTTGTGTACTTTCCGTACAAAACTTTGTGACCTTTGTGGTTAAATCGGGGGTTTTTGCGGTTTTTTATGATTGAATTTTTATTAACGGCACTGATACTGCTGTCATCGGCACTGCCGGCACGGACCGAGCCCGGCAGGACCCAGGACGTCCTCACCCTGCAAGAAGTTATCTCGCTCTCCGTTAAGAACAATCCCGCGCTCCTTTCCTCCGAACAGGACATCATCATCGCCAAACAGCGCGTGCGCGAGGCCCGCTTCATGAATCTTCCGCAGCTGGCGCTCTCCGGAACTTATTCCAAGGTCAACCTTGAATACCCCATGGTCCTCGGTCCGGAGCTCGGCGACAGGTATCTGGACCCGGCCATCAAAGATAATTTTTACACGCTGCGGGCCTACGCGCTTCAGCCGCTTTACACCGGCGGCCGGAACAAGAACACCCTGCGGCTGGCTCAGACCGCCTATAACCAGGCCAAAGTGAACTACGAGACGGTGCGGACCGACGCGGTTTACAACGCCAAGAAGATCTTCTACACGCTGCTCCTGAACGACAAACTGCGCGAACTCGCGCTTGAGCGCAAGGCCCGGGCGCAGGCGATGAGCGCGGGGATCCGTACGGACGCCTGGGAAGCCATAGAAGTTAAAATCCTGCTGTCCGGCTTTGAAAAGCAGGCCGAGCAGGCCGCTCACGAGGCGGACGCCTCCAGGATAGATCTTATCAGGATCTTGAATCGGGAGCCCTCCTACCAGGTGGAGATCACCGGAGAGCTGACCGCCAGGCCGGTCGGCGATACCACGCAGAAAAGTCTGGTTACGGCCATGGAGATGCGTTCCGAGCTCAAAAGCGAGATTTACAAAGCCCAGATGGACGATATAGCGGTCAATATGGCCATGATACGGCGCTATCCAAATATTTATCTGGGCGCCAGTTATGATGCCATAGGCTATAACATAAACTCTCTCGGAGATAACTCCATCCGCGCCAACAACTGGGCCGCTTCCATCGCCATACATTTCCCGCTTTCCTACGACATCTGGACCCAGGTGGTCCAGCGCCGGGCACAGCAGCGGCAGGGCGATCTGAAGCGCGTAGAACTGCAGGATAAGATCCGCTTCGAGATCATTACGGCCCATAAAGACCTTGAATTTTGGGATGCGGAGACTCAGAAGAGGAAGGAAACTCTGGCTTCAGTTGAAGCCGAGTACGGCGAGGCGGCCAAAAGCACTCCCGTGTCTCTCTCAGCCCTGCGGGCGATGTGCTCGATGTTCGACCTTGAAAAGGCTTGTCTTGAGGGCGTTTACCAGCAGCTCATGGCCAGGATAAAGCTCGAATGGGCCCAGGGGCGGGACCTTGGCGAATAATTTAAAGAACAGTGCTTCGGCAAAAATGATACTGTGCGGACTTCTGCTGGTCCCGGCATTTTGCGCCGTCCGCGCGCAGGAACAGGGGCTCCCGAAGGACGGCGAGATGCTGCGGGAGCTCATGTGGGATAAGCTGGTTCAGACAAAGCCGCCCGCGCGGCCCTCTGTCGGGCTGGCGCTCTCCGGCGGCGGGGCCAGGGGCTTCGCGCATACGGGAGTCCTGGAGGCGCTGGATTACGCCGCTTTTCCGGTGGATTACGTATCGGGTACCTCAATGGGTTCGGTCATTGGCGGCCTATACGCTTCCGGGATGAGCGTGCCCGACATCTGGAAGTTCTCCAGAGCCACTTCTACCATCAGGGCTTCCAAGGATTTCCGGAGGATCAAGGTCCTGAGTCTGCTGATAACCAATAAACTTATAACTCCGACCTATATCACCCGGTTCATCGAGGAGAACCTGGGCTCGCTTACCTTCGAAAAGCTTAAAAAGCCTTTTTCCTGCGTGGCCATGGATTTCAGGACAGGCGAAAAAATAATCTTCAGCGACGGGCCGCTTGCCGTAGCGGTCAGGGCCAGCGTCAACCTGCCGGGCATTTTCGCGCCGGTGGAATACCGGCACCGCTACCTGGTGGACGGGGGCGTGGCGGACTTTATCCCGGTCGACGCGGCCCGGCTTCTGGGCGCGGATTGGGTGATGGCCAGTGTGACCGCGGGGATTTCCAATGAACTGCCGGAGAACGTGCTCACCTCGCTTTTGCAGGTCATCGATATAAGGGGCTCCATGCTGGCCGCGAGCGAGGAAAAAGAAGCCGACTTCGTCATTAAACCGGATGTGGGAGAGGTCAAGATGGCGGATTTCGACCACTGCCAGGAGGCGGGTAAGGCCGGGCTCATCGAGGCGGCCAAGCGCATCGACGCCGCCCGCGAAAGCTACCTTATATTCTCGGCGCCGCGTTTGCTGGAGGCCTTGTGACCCGCGCCGGAACCGCAGCTCTGCTCCTGCTCCTCACCCAGCTTAACGCTTCCGCTTTCTGGTTTCGCGGCATCTCCGATAAAAAGGCCGAAAGTATGCTGGGCGAGATGAGCGCCGATTTTGAGAAGGGCGATTGCCGGGCCGTGGTCGAACTATCCCAGGGACTGTTCAACGAGAAGCCTCCCTCCGCCATAAGAGAGCGGGCCTATTCATACTTGGGGCGCTGTTATGAGACCCAGGGCAGTTATGATAAAGCCATTACGGTCTATAAGCTGGCCCGGGGCCTGTATCCAGAGAACGATCTCTTTTCGGAGCGTCTGGCGGTCATTTATCTCCGGACGGGTTTTTATGATCTGGCCGTCCCTTTATTTGAAAAAGTGCTCGAGGGCCGTTCCGACGACATAGAGGGCAACTCGAGTCTGGCGCGCTGCTACGCCTCGCTGGGCTTCCTTTCAAAAGCCAAACTCTATTATTCCAGGGCCGCCATCCTGGGAGATTTCAGCGACCTGGCCCTGCTGAAGGAATACGCCGCGCAGATGCTTAGGAAAAGGGACTGGGAAGAGGCCGGCCTGATCGCGGATTATGGCGTTAAGCTCGCGCCCGGCGAGTCCTTTTTTTATGAGGTAAGGGCCAGGACCTCGGCCGGCCGGGGCGATTACAAGGCCGCCGCCGGGTATATGCGCTCCGCGATAAAGCTCGCGCCTTCGGACGCGGACCTGACCTTGGAGCTGGCGCTCATAGAGCTTCTTGGCGGCGACCCGGAAGGGGCGCTGGTCTACGTCCCGGCCGAGGTGCCCGGCCATAACGCGCTGTCCCTCGCGATAAGGGGCATGGCTTTGCACAAGAAAGGCGAAGGCGCGCTGGCGCTAGACTGCTTTAAAGGAGCGGCCGCGAGCGGCGAGCCGTTCATCGCGTCTTTCGCCGCCGCGTTAATGAAGCACCCCGCCAATTGAACGCGAGGGGAATGAACCGCAGAGGACACGAAGTCCGGAACGGCTGAGGGCACAAAGCTGTTTTTCATATAAACTTCGTGAACTTTCCGTGCAAAACTTTGTGACCTTTGTGGTTAAATCGGCAAAACTTTGTGGCTTAGTGGCTTTGTGTGAGAAATATAAGAGAATCGTGTTATCACACGAAGGCACGAGGAAGAAACGAAAGCGAGAGGGGGATTAACCACAAAGTTCACGAAGTTCCGAACAGATAAGGACACTAAGTTTTGGCATGTTCTTTGTGAACTTTTATATTTAAAACTTTGTGGCCTTTGCGGTTGGATCGGGCAATGCTTTGCGGTTTGATAACGGGAGAATCGTTAAATGAAAATTGCTTTCTGGAAGATGTCGGGCGCGGGCAATGATTTTGTGCTTTTGAGCAGGCGGGCCTTCCGTTCCGCCGCCCTTAAGAAAATGGCGGTGAAGCTCTGCGACCGTAAAGCCGGCATCGGGGCTGACGGGCTGTTGTTCGTTAAAAAGGTCCGCGCCGGGAGGATCTCTCTGCGGTATTTCAATTCCGACGGCTCCGAGGCCTTCTGCGGCAACGGCTCGCGCTGCGCCGCCTGGTGGGCCCATACAGCCGGCCTTGTGAAGGGGAGCAATTTCGAGCTGGACACCATCAGGGGCGTTCTACCTGTCCTGGTAACGGGGCGTGAAAAAATAAAAATGCGCATGCCCGCCGTGCCATTCGTCGCGCTGGGCCGCAAGGGAAATTATCCTTCGCCCGTGAGCACCGTGCATTTTCTCAATACCGGAGTGCCTCACGCCGTGGTCCCGCTTGGGAAGATCGGGGCCCTCGACGTTGATTCTCTCGGGCGTAAACTGCGCTTCGACAAAACCTTCGGTCCGACCGGCGCCAATGTGAACTTTGTCGAACTCAGCGGCTCGCGCGTCTTTATCAGGACCTATGAGCGCGGCGTGGAGGCCGAGACCCTTGCCTGCGGCACGGGCATTACCGCAAGCGCCATAGCGCTCGGTCTCGAAAAAGGCCTCGCCAGTCCGGTAAGCGTAACGGCTAAGAGCGGGGAAAATTTTAAGGTCTGGTTCAAGCCTGGCCCGCGCGGTTCCGTGGACGAAATCTACCTCGAGGGCCCCGCGAAAACGGTCTTTGAAGGGCGGATAGAAATTCCGAAAAATTAAGACAAGATCTAAAGGAGAAATATTGTGCTGGAACTTAAAGGCTGTTTTACCGCGTTAATAACGCCGTTCAGGGACGGGAAACCCGATCTCGCCGCTTTCCGCAAGCTGGTCAGAGCGCAGATAAAGGCCGGAGTCAGCGGCCTGGTCCCCTGCGGCTCTACCGGGGAGGCCGCCACCCTAGCGCCCGACGAATACGAGGAGGTCATAAAGGCCGCGGTGGACGAGGCGAAAGGCAAGGTTCCCGTAGTTCCCGGCGTGGGAACCAATTCCACCGCCAGATCGGTAGAGGCCGTCAAAAAGGTCTCCTCCTGGGGCGCGGACGGCCTGCTGGCCATAGTGCCTTACTACAATAAACCTACTCAGGAAGGTATGATAGCGCATTTCTCGGAGCTGGCCGAAAATACGCGGCTGCCTGTCATCCTCTACAATATCCCCGGCCGCACCGGCGTCAATATGCAGAGCTCCACGGCTTTGGCGCTGAGAAAGAAGTTCGACAATATCGTCGGCATCAAGGAAGCGTCAGGCAGCCTCGACCAGGTCAGCGAGATAATAAACGGGGCCGATAAGGATTTCGCCGTGATGAGCGGCGACGATTCGCTTACGCTGCCGATGATGGCCGTGGGCGCCAGAGGCGTTATCTCGGTCGCGGCGAACCCGGCGCCGGGTGAAATGTCCAGGATGTGCGAACTGTTCCTTAAAGGCGAGATTGAGGAGGCCAAGAAGATCCATCACAGGCTGTTCGGCCTCATAAAGGCGCTTTTTGTCGAGACCAACCCGATCCCGGTGAAATACGCCATGCATCTGATGGGCTATTGCTCGCCCGAGATGCGGCTGCCCCTGACCGGGCTGAGCGAAAAGCGCCGCGAAGAGGTGAAAGCCGCTCTTATCAACGCCGGCTTAAAACCGGCTTGATCCGGCGAAGAAGGGAAAGGTGAACGCGGAGGACCGCCGATCGCGGTTACACGCCGAACGGTTTGTAGGCGAATATGATGAGGTGGCTGCCTTCATGGACCTTGATGGACTTGAAAGTCCCGAACAAAATTTCTATGCGGCACGGTTTGCCGTCTACGGATGCGGTCCAGTCGGGGTCCCAGTTATCGATAAAACTCAGATAACCGTCCCGCGGCAGGTCGGCCTCGGCGGCCAGTTCGTCTCCGGTATAACTGAACTTGGAGATCTTCAGCGGATAACGCGCCGCGTCGGCCAAAAAACTCCCTATCGACGGATGGTCTATGGCCTGCGTGAAGTACAGCCTTTGTCCGTCGGTAATTCCCAGAAGCTTGTCGAAGTCCTTCATTTCTCCGCCCGACCTTGAGCGGAATTGCGCGTATCTTTCAAAATACCAGTTCGAGATCAAACCCGCGTTAAAGCTGGAGGTAAGCGAGATCGTGTCGTGAGTATCGACGCGCGGCGTAGTGAACGCGGCCTCATCCAGAGCGCACACGTTCAGCGGGAGCGGCACCTTGCTGGCCTTTTTCGCGGCCATCCACATCCAGGGGCCGACGGCCCAGAGATCGGCGGCCGAGAATACGACCAGGCACGCGGCCAGCAGCCGCGCGGACGTCCGCCGTTCGCGCGGCGCGCGTAAAAACCAGATCAGCAGCAGGAACGAACAAATATTAAAGAGCACGAACAGCAGGTGGCAGTGCGTCAGGAAGGGGTGGAGCGAAGGCGGCAGATGGTCCAGCTTAATCTGGACATAATAATTGAGCCAGTAATAATTGAAATATTTTTTAACGACGAAGAAGAGCTGTGCGGAGAGAACGGCCGTGAAAGCGGCCGCCGCCGCGAGCATGGTCCGCTTAACGTCAGCCAAGCGGAGGATGCCGGCGAAGTTTCTGTAAGAGACCGCCAGCAGCCAGCCGATTATAGGGACGAGGATAATGTTCATTCTTCCCCACTCGCGCAATGACTTGAAGCCGGGCAGATACCGCCACAGAAGATCGAACAGGTACGAATGCCTGCCGTAGGTGATAGAGGTTATCAGCGCGAGCCATAGCAGAAAAAACGCTTTCGGCGCGGGTTTCTCATAGGAAAACCGCCCGTCCTCGGTCCTGTTCGCCGAAAAAAAATAAATAACTATGAGGAATAAGCCCAGGCAGCCGAAATAATACCAACCTTCGCTTTGGGCGATGGGCGGGTAGAATAGGGAGCCCAGAGTGTCTTTAAATCCGAACACCGAAACGGTCGAATATTCATAGTTGCCGCCGCCCCGGTCGCGGGTTTGCGACAATAGGGTGCTCATCTTCATAAAATACGGCACACAGAGCAGCAGCGGGGCCAGGCAGGTGGCGGCGAGCGCGCCCAGGCGCCGCGCGATGTTCAGGGGCGGTTTCCCGAAGACCGGGTTATATAAGGAAGGCGTGAAGAAGACGCCGAGGTAGGGCAGAAAGAGGAACATGGAATAATAGACGTAATAGGGATATCCGCCCGTCAGCAGGCAAAGAACGAAGAACATGTTCAGCGCGCAGTGAGTTAATAATTTACGGAGGTCGGTCTCGTAGAAAATGGAATTAACCGACCATAGGATCCACGGGTACCAGGCCGCGGTATGGACGGCGTTCGGAAAGCGCAGTATCTCCGTCATTTTGAAGCTTACCGTAATGATCAGCGCGGCGAAGAGCGAGGCGCGCCGGTCGAATGAAAGCGATCTCATCCACAGATAAAAGCCTACGGAGAAGATAGACAGCCCGAAGATAGTGAAAAGCTGATGCGCGTAGGGGGTATACCCGTGGAAGATATAGGAGAAGCCGGCCAGCGGCACGTTCAGCGGATAAAGGACCTGGGCGAACGGGTTCGCGTAGAACGGGAACCCCGCCCCCTCGGCGGGCGACCATAGCGGGATGTGGAAATGTACCAGATTATCGAGCAGGTAGACCTTGTAGGAGTAATACAGGCACTGAAAATCGTTCCCGAACCCGACCAGATTAAGAGTGTAGGGGAAAAGAAATATAAAAGGCCAGAGAATAAGCGCTAATATGATCATCTTAAATAATTACCGGCTGCTGATCCTTTCAAAACCCGTTCGGCCGGCCGGGACCGTTTTTACGGCTCCGGCCCGAAAGAGCCTTACCGGTCCTTGTTCAATAACTTTTTTGCCGTTTCAAGGCCTTCCTTTACGCTTTCTTCCATGAAGGAATATTTCCAGGCGCCGTAGCGGCCGATGGAACTGATGCCGTTCTTCGCGAGGGCGGACAGGATTGCGGGCAGGACGAGACTGCGCTGCGCGTCGTATATCACGTAGGCGCAGGGTATCTTCAGCCACAGCTTTTCCACGACGTCGCTTTCCTTTTTAATGACGCCGGCCTTAATAAGGCCGCTGAGGATCCGCCTCTCCGCCGCCGCCTGGTCCAGCGCGCGGCCCGGAGTAGCGGTCTCTATATAGAGGGAATCGCAGCCCTTCGGGGCCAGCCGTCTGGAAAAATTGGTGGCTATGCCGGCGCGGTAGAACAGGAATTCTTTTTCCGGGAAATAGGTCCAATGTTTTTTTACCCCCGTTCCTTTTACGCCGAGATTGAGGACGTAGATTGTGTTGCTGCTCAGGCGGGAATTATCCGCCTTCAGCCGGGCGGGGGGGGATTTGATAAGTTCCACGAAATGCTTGAGCGGCATGGTGTTTATCAGATGTTCGTATTTTACCGGGCCCAGTCCTCCGATAAAAGCCGTCTTGGTCTTTATATCAAGCGATTCCAGCCCGCAGCCGGTGCGGATGTTCTTCAGGCCCCTGGCCAGTGCGTCGGGCAGCGCCTGAATGCCGCCGCGTTTCGGATAATAGAAAACCGGGTTGTAGCCCATCGAAATCCTTTTCGGCAGGTAGGCGGATTCCAGCACCTCCTGCGGTTTGGGCATCGGCACGAAAGGGGCGCACCAATCGGCGGTGAGGCGGTCGAGCGGATACTGCCAGAGCTTGGCGTTATAGGGCAGCATGAAATGGTTGGAAATGCCTTCTCCGAACACCCGCCGCGTCCAATGGCTGAAAATTTCGGCGGTATTTTCTTCCTGTGACCCGCGACCTGTGACCTGCGACCTTGTTGCGGCGGCATAAGCCGCAAGGAACCCGCTCACGCATTCGGACTTCACTTTTTCCGGCAGGTTGTAGAGGTTGGCCTGGAACGGATAGGGCACCTCGACGCCTTTAAGATGTATCCAGGCGTTCCTCTTTAACTTGTAGTGATTATCCTTCAGGAGCCCGAGTATCAGGTCTCCGGTCTCTTTCCAGTGGAGATGCAGGAGATGTCCGGAGTAATCGAAAATAAATCCGTTCTTTTTTATTGACGCGGACAAGCCGCCGATCCCGGCCTTTTTTTCGACCAGCAGAGAGTCTTTTTTCCCTTCCAGCGCCCTGGCCGCGGACAGGCCGGCGAGCCCGCCGCCGATTATTAACACGTTCGTTCTGATCATTTAAGCGCCCGCCTTTCTTCCCGATAAAATTTGCCGACCCAGTTCACTGTAAAGATAATCAGGATCGGCATTATAACGAGGCGGTAGCGCATCTGCGAGAAGACCAGGGTGTGCAGCGCGGTAGTGAACAGCACGAACAGCAGCGGCAAGAGCGCCCCCTCTTCCCTGTTCCGGACGGCGCTAAGCAGACCGAATAGTCCAAGCAATATAAGCCAGGGTTCGGTCATCAGCGAAATTATCGTGAAAAGAATACTTTTTCGGTCCATGAACATGAAAGGCGAGCCGTGTGACACCGTCAGGTCGGTGCGGGGATAGAAGCGCCAGAACTGGATAAAATTATTCAAGCGTGTCGTCAGGAAGCGGCCCGGATGCGCTTTGATGTATTCCACGGCTTTTTCCCGGTAGTAGGAGTCCCTTTCGGGAAGGCTCATTTTAGAGGCTTCCTTGAAGATCTCCGAGCTCTGCAAAGCTTCTATGCCCAGGCCCCAGTCTATCCGGCTCTCGTCGTGGAAAACGGTGTTGACGAGGAGGGCCTCCCCGCCGTGCGTATCGAGGGCTGGGCGGCCGGTATTACGATAGTTCCGGAACATCCAGAGAGCGGGCAGCGAGACGGTCAGAAGAAGGAACAGCAGCAGCGCCGCGGGTTTTTTATAGGACTTTCGCAGGAGAAGGAAGCCCAGCAGGAAAGGAAGGAAATAGACGTTCTGCGCCCTGATAAGGATAAGCAGCGCCCAGCTGAAGCCCCCGAGCGCCGCGTACATGAAGCGTCCGTTCCGTCCGGCCGCGAACCTGCTGGTGAAAAAGAGGGAGCAGACCGTGAAGAATACCGAAACTGTCTCCGTGGTCAGGATCCCGGACCAGTAGATGAAGAACGGGTACGCCGCCGTCACCGCCGCGGCTATCAGCGCCGGGCGCGGCCCGGCGAGGTCCTCAGCGTATTTGAAGACGGCGAAGATCGCGGCCGTGCTGATCAGCGCAAAGAGTATCTTGGCGTTCAGCGGGCTCGCTCCCGACGCCAGGTATGCGAGAAGTATGACCGAGGCCGTGCCAGGAGTCCTGTCGGTCCCCATGTCGGAATAGCCCGCGAAGCCGTGCCGGTACAGATAATCCGCCTGCGCCGTATAACCGCCTTCGTCGGGCTGGTGCAGTTTGTCGCCGCTGTAGAACACCAGCGCCAGGCGCGCGAGGCCGCCAAGTACTAAGAGTGCGCACAAAATAACGGCGCGGCGCCTGAAAAAGTCGTTCGCTTTTTCCACCATGGGCAGGGAGGTCCTTTTTAAATCAGTTAAGTTTGAATTTCTTGAAAGCGATAAACGACATCTTGAAAAGGAGAAGCCCGTGCCTGAAGCGGCTGATCTTGGTCTCTCCGTATTTCCTTTCTTTGTAGCTCACGGGCATCTCGACTATTTTCAGGTTAAGCTTGCTGGCGCCGAAGAGCAGGTCGAAATCGCCGAAAGGGTCGAAATCCCCGAAGTAGCTCCTGCCGTTCTTTATTTTTTCGTAGTCGGACCTCAGCAGGACCTTGGTGCCGCAGAGGGTGTCTTTAATGCTCTGGCCCAGGGTCCAGGTGAAGATCATGGAGAAAACCTTGTTGCCTATCATGTTCAGCGTGCGCATGGCGTCTTTTTCCATGGGATAGACGAGGCGGGAGCCGTTGATGAATTCGCCTTTGCCCTCGGAGACCGCCAGATAGAACTTCTCAAGGTCTTCGGGGACCACGGTTATGTCCGCGTCGAGGATCATGAGGAGCTCGCCTCTGGCCGCGTCAAAACCTTTGCGTACGGCGTCGGCCTTTCCGAAAGCTCCGCCCTGCGCTATGAACCTGATATCCGCGCCAGGGCTGGACCGCATGACCTCATTTATCTTTTCGACCGTGCCGTCGGTGGAATTGCCATCGACGAATATTATCTCGGTGCCGCTGCCGAGCGCGGGCATCTCCGAGACCAGTCTTGAGATGTTCCCTGCCTCGTTCCTGCAGGGGATGATCACTGAGGCCGAGTAGGTCCGCTTGTCGGGCCGGGCGGGCGTTTCCCTTGCGATGATATACTGGATCAGACAGAGGCTTTTAAACAGCGGAAGCCTGGCGATATACCGGTTTATAAATTCGGAGAGCAGCGGGACATGGAAAGGCATCAGGAAGCGCGAGCCTTTTTTTACCAGTTCGTAGCCGTTCAGGTATAACAGGTTCTCAAGGTCTTTTTGGCCCAGCCAGTTCTGCGGCGGGTTCTTCTGCTTGACGCCGAACTTCTCGGCCAGCAGCACCAGCGGCTCCCAGATATGGTTATAGGTGGTGAGTATGACCCTGGTTTCCGGGGTCGTGACCGCGCGCAGGTTCCTGAAGGCCAGCCAGATGTCCTCCAGGTGGCCCGTGAGGTCCTGCATTATCACATAATCGAATTTTTTGCGGAGCGCGAGGTTTTCGATGTCGTCCACGGCGAAGGCGAGCCCGGGGTGGCGGCTCTTCGCGGCGCGGACCATTTCGGGGCTTATGTCTATGCCCATGCCGTCGCCGGGCTTAAGGTCACGCAACAGATCGCCCGTAGAGCAGCCTATCTCGAGCACGGAAGCGCCGTCGGGGACGGCGAATTCGAAGAATCTCAGGAGATCGCTGTGATAATACCAGTTCTTCTTGCGCCAGGCGTTCCTGGTCGCGGCGGATTCGTCGAAAAACTTAAGGATCTCCGGTTTCATCTTCTTACGCCTTCCCCGGGGGGACCGTCTTTATACCGCTTTTTTGACGGCGTCGGTCACGGTCCTGATCTGTTCGTCCGTGAGTTCCGGATACATCGGCAGCGAGAAGACGGTGTCCATCACCGCGTCGCAGACGGGCAGGTCTCCGCGTTTTCCGCCGAGGTGGGCGTATGCTTCCTGCAGGTGCAGCGCGATCGGATAATAGATCTGGTTCGCTATGCCCTGCTCGGTCAGGTACTTCTGCGCGTTGTCGCGCTTGGTCTTGGAGTCGAAGCGGATCGTATAGTAGTTGAACGAATGGCGCGCGTTGGCCGGCACTGCCGGGGTGACGCAGACGCCTTTCAGAGCCGCGGCGTACTTGGCGGCCACCGCATTGCGCATCTCGGTCCATTTTTCGACATGCTTCAGTCGCACCGAAAGCACGGCGGCCTGTACGGTGTCCAGGCGGGAGTTGAAGCCCTCCATCTCGTGGTGGTAGCGCACCTTACTGCCGTGGTTGCGCAGCTGCTTGAGCGTCTCGTAGATCTTGTCGTCGCTGGTCGTCACCGCGCCGCCGTCGCCGAAGGCGCCCAGGTTCTTGGCGGGAAAAAAGCTGTAGGTGCCGCAGTGGCCGATGGAACCGAGGTATTTCCAGTCCGTGCCGCCCAGCTTGTACTTGCCGGTGAAGGCCTGAGCGGTGTCTTCCACCACGATCAGGTTATGCTTTTTGGCGATCGCCATTATCGCGTCCATGTCGCAGGGCATGCCGTAGAGGTGCACTGGCGCTATGGCGCGGGTTTTCTTCGTGATCTTCTTCTCCACGGACCTGGGGTCCAGGTTGAAGGTCACGGGGTCTATGTCGGCGAACACGGGGACGGCGCCGACCTGGCTGATGGTCTCGGAGGTGGCTATAAATGTGAAAGGGGAGGTTATGACCTCGTCGCCCGGCTTAATGCCGCTGGCGATAAAGGCCATGCGCAGGGCGTCCGTGCCGTTGGCCACGCCTACGGCGTACTTGGTCCCGTTATGCGCCGCGAACGCTTTTTCGAAATTAGCGACGTCCTCTCCGAGTATGAAATTGGCTTTATTGAAGACATTCTTTACCGCCGCCTCTATCTCGTCCTTTATAGGGGGATAACCGGCCAGCATATCAACCATAGGTACCTTCATGTTAGTCTCCATTTGTCGCGGATATGATTTGAGACGCCGGTATTCAACTTCCGGAATTGAGAGCGAAAAATGCGGGCGTTCTTCGATCCGTAACAATACAATTGTATAAAAATATCTACGGTGCGACAAATGGCCGGAGAAGTCCTGGAGGCCGCCCGTCCGGAGGCGGGCTCGCCCCGCACTTTGGGCGCAACGCTTTGAAGCACCACGATCTTCCAAAGTGCGGGGCGAGACCGCCGGTGCGATATTTGTTATAATTGAGGTAATGAAAACCAGCATCATCATACCGTCCTATAACGAGATGAAAACGCTTCCGGATATCCTGCGGCGGATCTCCCCGCTGCCCATTGAGAAGGAGGTTGTCGTAGTGGACGACGGTTCGACCGACGGCACCCGCGAATGGCTGGACCGCGCGGCGGCGGAGAGAACGTTTTCTTTTGAATTGAAAGTGATAAAGCATGCGGCGAACACCGGCAAAGGCGGGGCGCTTTTGACGGGCTTTGCGGCGGCCTCTGGCGATATCGTGATAGTCCAGGATGCGGACCTCGAGTACGATCCCGCGTACATCCCGGAAATAGTGCGGCCTATAACGGAGGGGGGTTACGACGTGGTTTACGGATCGCGACTGATCTCCGGCAGATCGCAGACCTATAACATTTTTTACCTCTGGGGGAACCAATTCCTGACCCTGCTCATCGATCTGCTGTTCGGCGCGCGCATGACCGATTCTTATACCTGCTACAAGGCCTTCAGGACCCCGCTGCTGCGCTCTCTCGGGCTGGTTTCCAAAGGTTTCGAGATAGAGGCCGAGATCTCCTGCAAGACGGCCTTCAGAAAATACAAATTCACGGAAGTTTCCATCGTTTACGCGTCCAGGTCCCGGCTGGAAGGCAAGAAGATCAATTATAAGGATGCGGTCAAAGGCGTGCTCAAGATCCTCGAGCTGCGGCTTAAGAGTCTTTTCGTGAAGATCTGAGCTTAGTTCCGGAATTATAAAATTCTTTCGTTAAAGAGAACCCCGTGCACGATCTGATAGAAAATTCAAGGCTGTATCTGCTGGCTTTTCTGTTCCCGCTGGCACTCTCTCTCCTCCTGACCCCGCTTTTGAGGAGGCTGGCGCTGAAGTTCGGCCACCTTGACGCACCCACCACCGGCATAAAGACCCATAAGCATCCCACGCCCCTGCTCGGCGGCGCGGCCATTTTCCTGGCCTACGCGGCGGGCCTTATCTTCATGAGGTTCTATACTTCGTTCCCCACCGGCACGCTGCGCGATCTGCGCGTAGTGCTGGGCGGCGGTTTTGCCATGTTCGCGCTGGGGCTGATCGACGACCTGAAAAAGCCGGGCGGCCTGGGGGTCAAGACCAAGTTCTTTATCCAGTTCGCCGTGGCCTTTTTTGCCGTGTTTTCCGGTATCAGGATAAATTTCCTTAGTCCGGCTTATCTTTCTTTTTTCCTCAGCGTGCTCTGGATCGTGGGCGTCTCTAACGCCTTCAACATCATAGATATCATGGACGGCCTTTCGGCCAGCCAGGTGGTTATGGCCTCGCTGGGGTTCCTCCTTATCGCCTTCCCTTCGGAGTCCATTTATGTTAATGTCGCTTCCGGTTCCCTGGCCGGGGCGGCCCTGGGCTTTCTGCCCTACAATTTCTCCAAAAAAATGAAGATCTTTATGGGCGATTCGGGCAGCCTCCTGTGCGGGTTCACTCTGGCGCTGGTGGCCATGGGCACGCAATACAGCGCCGTAAATCCGCTTGGCGTTTACGCCCCGCTTTTTATACTTGCCATACCGATCTACGACACTCTTTTCGTCTCGGTCTTGCGTCTGCGGCGCGGGCATTCTCCTTTTATAGGCAGCAAGGACCACTTCGCGCTGCGGCTGGAAAAAATAGGTTTTTCCAGGCACCGTATCGTGTTCCTGGCCGCCATGGCCTCGCTGATCTTTTCCGTTTTCGCTTTCCTGGTAACCCAGGTCTCCCTGATCTGGGGCGCCCTCATCTATCTGGTGATAGCCGGTGAATTCCTGCTGATAAGCGGCGCCATCTCCAAAATAAAAATATAACCTGAAAACTTTAAGAAGTTTTCAGGTCAAGTCCCGCTTACGGGCGGACTGGCTGTCCGCCCGTCTAGAAATTGTGCTTATGCATCTCGCGGGAGATGCCGGGGATTATGGTGGTCTTGCCGTCCGAAACTACGTATATCTTTATTATATCGTCGTAGATCCGTTCGAAAGCGTCCACAACGTCCGGGTCGAAAGCCTTGCCCCGCTCTTCGAGTATGTATTCGCGGGCCTTCTCCGGGTCCCACTTCGGTTTGTAGACCCTTGGCATGCACAGCGCGTCAAAAACATCTGCGACCGAGACCACTCTGGCGTAGATCGGGATCTTCTCGGCCTTGAGCCTGGCGGGATAGCCCGTGCCGTCGAACCTCTCATGGTGCGCCGCGGCCACCTTGCAGGCTATCTGGAGGAGCGTGCTTTCGGCGTTGGAGAGTATCTTGGCGCCGTAGATAGTATGTTTCTTCATTTCCTCGAATTCCACGGGGGTCAGTTTGCCGGGTTTAAGCAGGATGGCGTCAGCTATTCCCACCTTTCCGATGTCGTGCAGCGGGCTCGCATAGCGTATGTTCTCGATCTCGCGCTCAGGCAGGCCCATGGCCTGGGCGATCAGGGCGGAGTATTCGCTTATGTGGCGCAGGTGGGCGCCGGTGTCCTGCTGGTCGCGGTATTCCGCGGTGACGGCCAGGCGGTAGATGGTCTCCAGCTGGGATTTAGAAAGGCTTTCGTAGAGCTGGGCGTTCTCTATGGCCGAGGCGGCCAGCGAGCCCATCAGCTGAAGTATCCCCTCGTCTTCAGCGTCAAAAAAGCCCTGCTCCTTGTTGATGACTTCGAAGACGCCGATGATGCGGCCGCTTACGTTCTTCAGCGGCACGGCCAGTATGCTTCGCGTGACGTAGTTGGTCATCCTGTCCAGATCGTGGTTGAAGCGCGGATCCGTGTAGGCGTCGGTGATATTTGTTATGTGGCCGGTGGCCGCGACGTGGCCGGCGATGCCTTTGCCGAATGGCACGCGGACCTCGGTCTGCTGCATCCCCTGCGAAGTTTTGGACCAAAGTTCGTTGGTTTGGTTGTCCAGAATAAAAACGGAGCAGCGGTCGCCTGACAGCATCTGCTTAACCTGTCCCGCGATGATCTCGAGCAGTTTCGTGAGGTTGGTTTCCTGCGCGATGAGGCCGCCGAATTTCACGAGTAGGTTCAATCGTTTCTCAAGTTCTTCCGGTCGGGTCATATAGCTATTCTACAAAATAAGGCGGCATCAAAATAAGGCGCAAAAGTCACAGAAAGGTTTTTCGCACAAAGCCGCTAAGCCGCAAAGCATTTCCCGATTTAACCACAAAGGCCACAAAGTTTTAAACAGAAAGTTCACAAAGCTCATATCCGATAAAACTTAGTGTCCTTAGCTGTTCCGAACTTTGTGTACTTCGTGTTTATTCCGGATATTTTAACAAAAGCCGCAAAGATAAAACATTCATATGGATGCACAGGATAGACAGGATAAAAATTCAAAATTTATTTTGTTAAATTATCTATGTAAACGCTGTAGTGGACGGCTTTGGCCGAGGGGTACTTCTCTTTCAATCCGGCGTTGATCTGCAGCAGGCACGACGTCGCGCCTACCAGCACCGTTTTGGCCCTGGTGGAGGCTATGTTCCGTATCTTGCGGTCCGAGATCTTTTCGGAGAGGTCCGCCTGCGTGAACGCGTATGCCCCCGCGCCGCCGCAGCACCACTCGCTTTCCGGCAGTTCGCCGAAAGCCGCGCCGGCCAGCTTTTTCAGCACTTCGCGCGGTTCCGAGCGTATGCCCTGTCCGTGGCAGGCCCGGCAGGAGTCGTGATACGTGACCCGTTCGCCTTCCTCCGGACTGCGGCCTTTTATTTTTTCCGCCGGCAGGATCTCCAGGACGTCCTTTACGGCGTCGGCGAAAGCCTTGGCGCGCGGCCGCCAGAGCTTGTCATCCGTGAAAAGCTGTTCGTAGGATTTCATGAAAGCTACGCAGGAAGAACAGTCGCCCACCAGCGAGAAATCTCCGAACGCGCTTTTAAGTTCCTCGAAGCGCAGGATGTTCTTCTTGGCGAATTCCCTGGCTTCGGTAACGCGGCCGTAGTTGTACGCGAGGAGTCCGCAGCAAAAATTATTCGAGAACACGCCTTCGCCCATGAAACGCTTCAGCAGCGCCACCGTCGAGAGACCCACTTCGGTGAAAACGTAGTTGGGGCCGCAGGGAGCGAAGTAGGCCCAGGAGATCTCTTTTTTGCCTTCGGGCTTCAGGGACGCGTCCCTGCCGAATATATCTTTCAGGAATCTCAGCGGAGCGCGGTCAAGCGCCCCTTGCGCGCCCGCGAGCGCGGGCATGCCGATGAAATCGTAAAGTCCCAGCCTGCCCGCCAGGGCCGCGAGGCCGAGCCGCTTCATGAGATATCCGGCTTTAAGCGCCAGTTCAAAAACAGGCCGCTTGTTCAAAAGCAGGTCGACGGCGAGGCGCGCGGCGAACCCCCGGCCGTAACCCGCTCCGCTGCGTCTTCCTTCCAGCACCAGGTCAGGCGTCGGAACTTTCGCGTAGCAGACCGAGGAGCAGGCCCCGCACAGAAGGCAGGTGGAGAAGGATTCTTTCGCGGAGGCGATGTCGCGGCTTCGGCCCTCTATTAGACAGCGCAGGAATTGGTTGCGTCCGCGCGCGGAAATGGTCTCGCGCCCCGTCATCATATAGGTGGGGCAGACCGTTTCGCAATAGCCGCAGCGGTTGCATTGTGAAACGGCGTCGTACAACGTGCGTTCGCCCAGGTCCGTGAGCAGATGGGTAAGATGGAACGGTTCCTGGGTGTGCTCGTAAAGTTCGTTGATGTCGTATTTGCTCATAAAAAGATAGTAGTAAGGATTAAGTGGTAAGGATTAAGAAGTAGGTGGTAACAATAAATTCCGAAGTTTGATCCTTAGCTCTTAATACTTAATCCTTACGACTTAATCCTGGTTGTTCCCCGTAGATCCATGGATTCAGCAGGTTCCCGGGGTCCACCGCCTTCTTCAGCCGCCGGTGGTGTTCTCCCGGCTCGAAAGCCGCGGCCGGGATCTTGACGGACTCTCGCGGGGAGGCCCCGAGCGTGGTCCTGAGCGTGACCGTAAGTATCACTCCGTAGGCGCCCAGGGAGCCGCAGAAAATCTTCATGGCGTCGTAGCCCGCGACGTTCTTGACCGTCTTGCCTCCAAGCGAGAGCACCGAACCGTCGGCCAGAGCCACATCCATACCCAGCAGGATATCGCGCATGGGCGGCCAGGCTTTTGCGGCTATCGCGCCGCCCAGCGTCCCTTCCAGTTCCGGCAGCGCTATGTCGAAGCCGGCTTTCTTAAGCCATTTTCTCAGTTCGCGGACCGTCAGACCGGCTTCGGCGCGGACGGTAAAATTCTCGCGGTCGAGGTCCATGATCTTGGTGAGAGCCGTGGTATTCAACGGCTTAGCCGTTCCCTGGCCGGAGGCTTCCCTGGACCGCTCCGCCGCGGAACCGGAGTTCAGGGCCGCGTATTTCTTCGGAAGTCTGGAGCCCGTTCCTTTTATAAGGCTCTTTACTCCGCCCGCGGCGCGCGACTGGAGCTCTTTTATCAGCGCGTTCGCGGCTTCGCTGAAAAGGCCGGGCTGGAAACAGCGCTCCCTGGCGTGACGGTCTTCGGCTACGGGCAGGATCTTGTCCGGGTTTGCCAGGTCTTTGGGGTCGAAAGCGGCTTTTATGGCGTCGAAAAAGTCCAGCGTGGCCGCGTCGAACATCCAGTTCATGGCGACCCTTTTCTCTACGCCTATCCCGTGCTCGCCCGAGATGGAGCCTCCCAGGCGGATGCAGCTTCTCAATATTTCGTAGCCGGCTTTTTTGACGCGTTTTACTTCCTGCAGGTCGCGCTCGTCGAAGATCATGTTGGGATGGAGATTCCCGTCCCCGGCGTGGAACAGGAGTCCGGCGGTCAATTTATATCTGGAAAGTATGTCGCGCGTCTCTTTAAGGGCTTCCGGCAGTCTCGGGCGGGGAACTACCCCGTCCTCGACCAGGACATTGGGGGCCAGACGCGCCATGGCCGGATAGGCGCCTTTGCGGGCCTGCCACAGGGCCTCCCGCTCGGCGGGGTCCTCCGCGGTCATGAAATAGGTGGAGAAGCAGGCTTTGCAGATGCCCGCGATCGTGGTCAGTTCTTTGGAGACGGTCTTGTCGTTTTCCCCGTCAAGTTCTATCAGGAGTATGGCCTCGGTGCCGGGAGGGTAATCGGTTTTAAGGTTCCTCTTTGCCGCGTTAAGGGAAACCTTGTCCATGGCTTCCAGCGCGCGCGGCACGATCCCTTCTCCTATGATCCTCGCCACGGCTTCGATCGCCGCCTCGAGCGAGGCGAACGCGGCCACGGCGGTTTTCACGACCTTAGGTTTTTCTAGGATCTTGAGCCAGGCGTTGGTTACTATCCCCAGCGTGCCCTCGGAGCCTATTATCAGGCTCATGAGGTCGGGGCCGGGATCGTCGTAGGCCCAGACCTTTACCTCTCCTTCGGGCGTGACGACTTCCAGGCGCGTAACATTGTCCGAAGTTACGCCGTACTTCAGGCACTGCGGGCCGCCGGCGTTCTCTCCGATATTGCCGCCTATGGTGGAGACTTTCTGGCTTGACGGGTCCGGCGCGTAGAAAAAGCCGAATTTATCGAGCTCCTGCTGGAGGCGGAGATTCACCACTCCCGGCTCTACCAGCGCCGTGCGGTTCACGGTGTCTATCCGGCGTATTTTATTTAAAAGCGTCAGGTTCAGTATCACGCCGCCCCTGAGGGGGATGGTGCCGCCGGAGAGGTTAGTGCCTGCTATCCTCGGAAGGAACGGGATGCCGGCCGCATAAAGGATTTTCACCGCCGGCGCCACCTGGGCCGTGGACGTGAAGAGTACCACGGCTTCCGGTTTGGCCCGGGCCATGCCCGCGTCGTACGAATACATCAGCAGCTCCGCTTCGTCGGTAAAAACGTTCTCCGCCCCGACTATGTTTTCGAGCTTCTCTCTGACCCCTTCAAAACGGTGTCTTTTGAACATAAAATAAACGGGACAGCGGGAACGGCTGGACAGCTTGACGGCTAGGCAGCCGGACAGCGAAACAACTGGACAGCTGGACTGCTAGACCGCTGGACTGCCAGACAGCTAGACAGCAGACGGCTGGGCAGCTAGGAAGTAATGCGGTGATCCGGCAGTCTAGCCGTCTAGCTGCCTCGCTGCCTAGCGTACGGTTACGCCATCGGTTTAAGCTTTGCGGTGAAATGGGCAAGCGCCACCGGGGCTTCCACCACGTCCAGGCCTTTTATATTTTTTTTGTTCCTGGCGATCATGCCTAGCACTTCTATTACGTAATCTATGTGGCTCTGGGTATAGACGCGGCGGGGCATGGCCAGGCGGACCAGTTCCATGGGCGCCGGCAAAAAGTTGTTCTTGGCGTCCCTGCGTCCGAACATCAGCGTGCCTATCTCAACGCCGCGTATCCCGCCTTCAAGGTAAAGCCGGCAGGCCAGGGACTGCGCCGGAAAATTCTGCGGCTTTATGTGCGGCAGGAGCTTTTTCGCGTTTATGTAGACGCCGTGTCCGCCCGGAGGATTTACTATCGGTATGCCGCATTTCATCAGGCCTTCGCCGAAATATTCGGCCGAGCGCAGCCGGTACTGCAGATAATTCTCGTCCAGCACTTCCCTCAGGCCGATAGCTATGGCCTCCAGATCGCGTCCTGCCAGGCCGCCGTAGGTGGAGAAACCTTCCGTGAGGATCAAAAGCTGGCGGGCTTTGGAGACCCATTCCTTGTTATTCATGGCCAGGAAGCCGCCCATGTTCGCGAAGGCGTCTTTTTTTGAACTCATCCAGGTTCCGTCGGCCAGCTCGAACATGGCCTTGGCTATCTCGCGCGCGGGCACGCGGGAATAGCCCTTTTCGCGCAGCTTAATGAAATAGGCGTTCTCGGCGAAGCGGGCGCAGTCCAGGAACAGCGGGATGCCGTGCTTACGGCAGATGGCCTGGGCGCCTTTAAGGTTCTCCATCGAGACCGGCTGTCCGCCGAGCGAATTATTGGTCACAGTCATCACGCACAGCGGGATGTTCTTCGCGCCTTTTTCCTTTATGAACTTCTCCATCGCGGCGAGGTCCGCGTTGCCCTTAAAAGGAGCCGGCTTGTCGAAGTCCAACGCCTCTTTACATGGGAAATCCATGGCCTGGGCGCCGGAAGCCTCGACGTTGGCCCTGGTGGTGTCGAAGTGGGAGTTGGAGACGATATATTTGCCTTTGCCGCCGATAATGGTGAAGAGTATCTTTTCCGCGGCGCGGCCCTGATGTACGGGAATGACTTCCCCGAACCCTGTCAGGCTTTTTATCTCGTTCTCGAAATTGTAGTAGCTGCGCGCTCCCGCATAGGATTCGTCGCCCACCATTATTCCGCCCCATTGCGCCGCGCTCATCGCCCCGGTGCCGCTGTCCGTCAGAAGATCGATAAGGACTTTTTCAGCCCTGATGTTGAAAAGGTTGTAGTGAGATTGCTCCAGGATCTTGAGCCGCTCTTCCCGCGTGGTAAAGCCCAGCGGCTCCACGCTCTTGATCTTGAAAGGTTCTATGATAGTTTCCCAGTTCCATTCCATGTGAAGGCTCCTTGTCAGAAGTACTAAGGATTAAGTGCTAAGGATTAAGTTTCGGAATCTGTTGCTTAGCACTTACTACTTAATCCTTACCACTTACTCCTGTCATTTTACAAATATACTCATCAGTATGAAATAGACGACCATCAGGAAGGCCCCGTACGGCAGCGCGACGGCGGCCCATTCGCGGGATTTAATTTTCAATTTGGCGGAGCTAATGATGTTCGGGATATTGCCCGGGATGAGCATGCCGCCTGAGATCAGCAGCCCCATCAGCACAAATGTGACCTGCCGGTCGGTCATGACCGGCACCAGTTCGGCCGCCGTCAGCGTGGCGTTATCTAAAATGGCGGAGATGGAATTAGCCCAGTAAAGCGCCCACTCCGGCATTTGCTGGGCGAAGCGCTCGGCGAGCGGGGTCAGGCCCGCGCCGAGGAAGATCAGCGCCATGACAAAGAGATAGACCTTCGCCCCGCGCAGCACGATGCTCCTGTTCATTTCTACGGCGTCCTCGACAAGCCTCCTCTTCGAAACGCCGGCTTCGTCGGCTCCGCGGGAGCCGAGGAAAGCCGTCAGTACCACTCCGGGGACCACCCAAAAACCTATCTGGTGCAGCAGGAAAAAAAAGTCGGCGCCGTGCGGCGGGCCTTTGAGTTTCGCCACGGCGATGGTAGAGAGCGGTTCTCCGATCGGGGTGAGCGCGGCGCCGAGGCCTATGGCGAAACAGGCGTAGACCACGGCCTTGATCTCATATTTCCGGCCAAGTTTCAGGAGGGTTATGATCTCCGCCAGCGCCAGCGCGGCTATAATGGCCGTAATAAGACTTGAGGCCAGGCCAAGGAAAAGGATGATGGCGAAAAGCGTCCGGCGGGTCCCCAGCGCCATGATCAACGTCTCCAGCCAGCCTTTAAGTTTAGGCCGCGCCGCCCTGAACGCGAAGCCCAGGACCAGCACCGCCAGCGTTATTTTTATCGGTCCCAGGAAGGCGTCCGCTATAAGCTGCTTCGCCCACTGCCCCGAGATAGTTACCGCAGCGAGGCCCATTATGAAAAGGAACGCCTCCAGCTCTTCTTCAATTTTTTTCACGGAGAAAGGCAGGAAGAGAGTGAGCCCCATTATCAGGGCCAAACCGGCTACAGTTATATAATCGTTCATAAATAGGGTGTTTAGGCTGTAGACTGTTAGACCGTTAGTCTATGTTTCTATTTTTACCTAATAGCCTAAATGCCTACGGGCTATTAGCCTAGCATGATTGTGCTACAATATAAATACTTAACAATAGTTATTCTATTATTTTAGGACCTCAAAACAAAATGCCTAAGTTCAAGGGACCGGTCGGATTGTTTCTGTGCGGCGGCGGCGCGCTGGGCAGCTGGCAGTCCGGCGTGCTGGCGAAGCTGGTCTCGAGCGGCGTGGAATTCAACGCAGTAGCCGGCTTCAGCGTCGGCTCGCTGAACGGCGCGGCCTATTGCTACAACAAGACCGGGGAGCTGCGCGGCCTTTGGACGGGCATGAAAGCCGAACATATTCTGTCCATCCGGCCCGGCTATCATAATATCCCTCTGGAGCTCTACCAGCACCATAAGCCCGGGTTTTTTTCGAAGATCGGTTTTCTTTTTCAGAAGCACGCCTCCAGGATGTATCTCTTCTCGAGCGCGCCGGTCTACGATTTCCTGAACTCCTGGCTTTCGAAGACGGGCTCCAATTTCACCCGCAACATAAATTTCTACGTGATCAGCCACGCCGTTGAGATGAAGCTGCCGTATATCGTCAAGTTCGACGGGGGCACGCACAGCCATAACCTCTCTTTCGTCGATGCGCTGGTCGCCAGCTGCGCCATACCCACGATCTTCCCTCCGGTGGAGGTCACCGAGAACGGCCGCACGTACCATCTGGTGGACGGCGGGGTTATCGGCATCGCCAATATCAACCTGAATATCTTCGAGGGCTGCAAGACCATCGTCATGATAGGGAACTCCATGGATTCCGACTTCGAGTTCCCGTCGGTCGGGGCTTTCGGCTATTTCGAGTCCAAATCCAGAAGGATGCTGGCGATACACTCGCAGAAGATATACGAGTCACGCGTTTTCGTGAAATCCGACCCTGTCGTCCACTATATCAAGCCGCCGATGGACCTGGACCTGGGGATCCTGGAGTTCAACGGCCCCAAATGCGCGCGAGCTTTCGATATCGGCGAGCGGGAAGCCGAGCGCTGGCTGGCGAAGCAGATCGCCGAAGGAAATTTTCGCTAGCGGGATTGGCCGCAAAAAGGCGCATGGATGAAAATTATAAAAGGGAATACAGCCATTATCACACGAAGCCACGAAGGCACGAAGAAGAAAAGAGGGGAATTTTGAATTTTTATCCTATATATCCTATCCATCCAGGTGAATATTTGAATTTTGTGTTTTTTGTTAAAACACCCGGAATAAACACAAAGTTCGGAACAGATAAGGACACAAAGGATTTTCGGATATGATCTTCGTGAACTTTCCGTGCAAAACTTCGTGACCTTTGTGGTTAATTCGTGAAAACTTTGCGGATCGGTGGTTTTGCGTGAGAGATCTTTCTGCGATTTTTGCGCCTTATTGCGGCTGATTTTGAAGAGTCCGCCGGAAGGGCGGTAATTTATGTTCGAACTTAACCTTATAAATTTTCCTTTGCTCGTGATCTTCGGGTTCTTTATCGGCATCCTGGGCTCCGTTATGGGAGTCGGCGGCGGGGTCTTTCTTGTGCCGATGCTGGTGCTGGTCATAAAGATCCCGATCCACCAGGCCATAGCGGTCTCGCTGGTCGCCATAGTGGCGACTTCGAGCGCGGTGGCCTCCGTGAACGTGGAGCGCGGGCTAGCCAATATGCGCCTCGGCGTTACGCTTGAAGTCACCACAGCCATGGGCTCGATAGCCGGGGCGCTCGTCTCCGGCGTGCTGTCGCCCGATATCATCCGGGTCTTATTTTCCATCACGCTTTTCCCGGTCGCTGCCGGCATGTACATGAAGGCGCGCCGTGCGCTTAAACATGGGCATCATGCCGTAATCCCGGTCCCCTCCGAAGCGCTGAGTCGCGTTTTCGATTCCGAATTCTTCGACCCTTCCATCAATTCCCGCACCTCGTACCGTGTGAAGAACATCCTGCCCGCATCGTTCATCTCGTTCTTTGCCGGCGGGCTTTCCGGCCTGCTGGGCCTGGGCGGTGGGATAATACAGGTGCCGGTCATGAACCTTTTGTGCGGTGTGCCCATAAAAGCCGCCGCCGCCACCAGCAATTTTCTGATAGGCGTGTCCGCGGCCGCCAGCGCCTATATATATTTCAGGAAAGGCTATCTTCTCCCCGATCTGGCCGCCGCGGTCGTTATCGGTGTGCTGTTCGGCTCTTTCGCCGGGATCTATCTGCTTTATAAAGCCAGGTCCGAGAAGATCCAAATGGCCTTCTCCGCGCTGATACTTATCGTGGCCGTAAAAATGTTAACAAGTTAGGGAAGGTAACAGGTTGCAGGTGACAGGCAGAAGGGGAAAGGCTGCACGCGGCAGGTTGCAGATAAAAGTCAGAAGGGAAAGCAACGGGCGGGTTAATAAGTGGTTTTCATTTGTCATTCCCGCGATCTGTTGGCGGGAATCCAATCAACTCTTTTTCTGCCTGCAACCTGAAACCTATTTTATATGAACAAAGTTTTTTCTGAAAAGGATTTCGGCAAGCTCATCCAGCGCACGCTGAGGACCGGTGTGTTCCTGAGCCTCTTCTTTTTCTTCCTGGGCTTCGGACTGAGGCTTTCCGGCTCCTGGGCTGCGGCCGCTGTCGCGCTGCAGACCGGTGTCTTTCTGCTTGTTCTCACTCCTGCGGCGCGCGTGGCCATGCTGGTCTACGGCTACCTGCGCACTAAGGAGTATCATTTTGCGCTGGCGTCATTCGTGGTGCTGGCTTTGCTTTTCGTCTCGGTTTTGTTGTAAATTTAGAGAATATTCGGAGGCTTCATGGCTAAACGAGAATTTTCCGCGATAGTACCCGTGGCCGGCAACGGCGTCAGGCTGCGCCCGCACACCCACACCTATCCAAAGGTGCTGCTGACCGTGGGGGACAAGCCCATCATCGGGCATATCCTGGACGAGCTCTCCCGCGCGGGTATCAAAAAGATCTACATGATCATCGGTTACATGGGCGACAAGGTCAAGGCCTATGTCTCGGAAAAATACCACAGATTGGACGTCACGTACATAGTGCAGGACGAGCCGAAAGGTCTGGGGCACGCCATCTGGACCGCCGGCGATTACGTGAAGGGTCCGGCGCTCGTCATCCTGGGCGACACTATTATTTCCGCGGACCTGCGCAAGTTCATGAATGCGCGCGAAGACGCCATCGCGGTGCGGGAGGTCGAAGACCCACGGCGCTTCGGCGTGGTGGAGATAAAGGGCGGACGCATCACGGGCATGGTCGAAAAGCCTGCGCATCCCGTTTCCAAGATGGCTATCGTGGGCCTTTACGCTTTTCAGGACAGCAAGCCTCTGTTCCAGAGCCTGGACCGCCTGATCAAGTCCGGCAACACCACCAAGGGCGAGATACAGCTGACCGACGCCATGAGGCTGATGATGAAGGGCGGGCACAAGTTCGTCCCTGTAGAGATAGACGGCTGGTACGACTGCGGAAAGCCGGAGACCCTACTTGAGACCAACCGTTATATATTGAAAAAGAAAAAACCCGCTTATCACGCACCCGGCTGCACCGTAGTGGAGCCGGTCTATATCTCGCTGAGCGCGAAGGTGACGAATTCCATCATCGGCCCTTACGCCTCGATCGGTGACGGGGTGACGATGGACTCCTCGATAGTTTCGGACTCCATCATCAACGAGAACGCGGTTATCGAGAACATGAACCTGAACAGGTCGCTGATCGGTCCGAGCGCGACGGTTATAGGCCGGCGCGAGCAGATCAACATAGGCGAGAACTCGGAGATAAGGTTCGATAAGACCGGCTGTGAACTGTAGAGCAAGGTAACGTTGCAAAGTTGAGACGCCGGCGGCTGCTGGTTCGGGGTCCTGCCAGGCATGGGTCAAACCGTGCCTGCGGCCGGCCCGGCGACTTCGCGCCGGTTCCTCCTCGGCCCGATTTGACCCATGCCTGTCACCCCTCCATCGATACCCGCCGTCGTTCCTTTAAATTAATCTTACGCGCTTGATGTTCCTCTGGCGTTTAATTCCACGGCGCTCCCTTTAAAAATATAACATCTTGTTCCCGCCCCGCACTTTTTCCAAACGGGCCAAAGTGCGGGGCCCGCCCAATCATGGTACGGCGTAATTACCCGCCCGGTTGTCGCCGCCAGCCTTATATTAATCCCGCCCATTATTTAGCGCGACAGGACGGTGTCGGGGTGGCCTGCTAGGATGTTTAGGCAGGAGGGGATATGAAAGACCTTATTCCGGTGGAGATAATAGAGAGTAAGATATTGCTGTTGCGCGGTCGCAAGGTTATGTTGGATAGAGACCTGGCGGCGCTTTACGGCGTGTCGACAAAAGCGCTGAACCAGGCGGTAAAACGGAAGATCAAGCGTTTCCCGGAAGATTTTATGTTTCGCCTGACGGGCGCTGAAATGCGGAATTGGAGGTCACAATTTGTGACCTCCAATTTAGGGGTTAAAATGGGAGCGCGCTGGTCGCCGCACGCTTTTACGCAAAATGGCATCTCAATGCTTTCAAGTGTGCTTAACAGCGATAGGGCGATAAACGTTAACATTCAGATAATGCGCACTCTTACCCGGCTTAAGGAGATTATTTCTACGCACAAGGAGCTGGCACGGAAGCTTGAAGAGCTGGAGAAGAAGTATGATTCGCAGTTCAAGAGCGTGTTTGACGCCATTAAGATGCTGATGGCCGGGCCGGAGGCTCCCGCCGCCGCCCCGAAGAAAATCCCCGGCTTTAAGCCTGAAAGCAGGCGTAGATATTGAGTCCCTAGCGCCGGCGGCTGCGGGTTCGGGTCCTGCCCAGCTCTTTTGGCTTCGTGGCAACAGTCAATTATCCAAGCTGGAGCTAATTAGCCAAGGTTCCTGAGCCAAAAGGGCTGGGCCTGCCAGGCAGGGGTCAAATCGTGCCTGCGGCCGGCCCGGCGACTACGCGCCGGTTCCTCCTCGGCCCGATCCGCCCCATGCCTGTCACCCCTCCAACGATACCCACCGTCGTTTCTTACAATTAAACTTACGCGTATTATGTTCCTCTGATAATGAATTCAGCATTCCTTAAATTAAATAATCTGTTCCCGCCCTTGAATTAAGATACATCCATATTTACCCGCCCAGTGGTAAACAGATACCCATAAAAAACACTACGGTTGCGCTTCGGGTCTCCCCGCAAACACCCAGCATCCTTTCCGAAGTGGGCTAAAGTGCATGACAAGCCATTATGATAATTCTCGGGCTTGTTTTTTTTTTAATTTGTGATAATTTTTAAGGTTCATTTTTAAGATTTATTAGATAATTTGTTTTTTGGGGAGGGATTAATGCCAAAGCACAGTTTCTTTCTGAAAATGCTTTTGTTTATCGCATTTGTCGGGTTTTCCGGCAATCTTTTGGCTGCCAAAGAAAATAAAATTAAAATAGCGGTACTTGATTTTAAAACTACTGGTGGTGCGACTGACATCGGTGAGGGAACTGCGGAACAATTAAGAGCCGCCCTAATGGAAACAGGAAAATATACAGTAGTTGAACACGACATGCTCAAAGATGCGCTGGAAGAACAAAAGCTGGCTCCAGGCGGGGTGGTAACCCAGACTATGGCTGTCGCTATAGGAAAAAGCTTGGGAGTAAAACTTGTCGCTGTTGGTAGTGTGGTAAAAATAGACAATAGTTACACTTTAAATGTCCGTTTTGTCGATGTGGCAACAGGCGAAGTGCTTTTTGGTAAAAGGCTTACCGCACAAAGCAGTGCGGAAATTCCGGAACTGTGCAGCCAAATAGTGGAGATATTAGTACAAAAAGAACCCGCACAGGTGCAGGAAGAAGAACAATCCCAATTGCAGTCAGTAATAAAACCGCGCAAAACAGAAGCGCCTGATTCAGAAAGCATTAAGGGTTTAATTAACTTAGGTATAAACTATCCAGGTGCGGGGCTTAGATATTTTTTCTCCAACTCTTCCGCGTTGGAACTGCGCGGGCAATCCGAAAAGGACATAACGATAGGAGGTGTGCGTCTATATCTCTTTCCTGGACTGTTCAAAAGAAGCGGTGTTATTCCTTACTGGGGTATTGAGGGCGACTACGGCTCTTTCAAAGGTGAATATTCCAAGGGTAACGGTTACGCCGGTGGTGGCTTTGCCGGGCTAGAGTGCTTTATGGGTAAATCGGCTTCATTACAAGCTGATGGCGGAGCGTCATATGTGTCGCTCAAAGACAAAACTACAGCTTTAACTCAAAGCGGTACTGAGTTTACCATTAATTTCGGCTTCAATATTTATTTCTGAGATTCATTATGAAAAAACTAATATTATCGGTAATTGTTTGCGCTATATTTTCCGGTACCGCTCATGCAGGAATCAGCATGGGTATGACAGGAGCCTTCAAAAAACAGGTGGCAAAACTGGATGACAAGGTGCACTCGGCGCCGGCTGGCGGGACTAAGACTAATGGGGCCACCACCAGCCTTTTCGGGGCGGTGGATATAGCCATCAATGGTTCGGCCAATTCAGGAAGCCCTTTGGATGTGCTGACGGGCGGCTTTAGTTGCTCGAACGGCGCTTGCCTTAAATTCGATAACGGCGGGGTAACCAATTTCATCGCCAGCGGCGCTGCAAGCCAAACTCCCCAGGGTGTCATGACCAAAATTGCCTCGGTGGGGCCTGTCAGTGGATTGGGCGGCGTCACAACTATTCCTGCTTCCTACACTTTATCGGCTTTGGCCGTTGTCGGCAACGGCTATGTCGGAAAACTCGACGATGGATCATATGTGCGGTTTTATGTTAAAAGTTGGGTTTTAAATGCAGGTAATGGTATTATCGGCGTAAACATTCAGTACCAGTATCCTTATTACTCGCCGGGCAAAATCATCTACACTACCGCCTACGGCAACACCTTCGCTTACACTTTTGTCCCCGTCTCCAACAGCGTGACGGTACAGGTTTGGGGTGCCGGAGGTGGCGGCGGAGGCGGCGGATGCGGAGGAGGAGGTGGTGGTGGTTACGGAAGCCAGACAATAAGCGTAACGCCGGGGGTTAGCTACCCTGTTGTAGTTGGCTCCGGCGGCGCCAACGGCCTACCCTCCGAGACCGACGGCACTAGCGGCGGCACCAGCAGTTTCGGAACTACTCTCATTTCCGCGACCGGCGGACACGGCGGCGCGTCGAGCGGCACGGGAGGCGCGGGGGGCATATCTACCGCAACGACAAATTCGTCCGGGGCCACCGGCAGTAACAATAGCGTCGGAGGAGGAGGAGGAGGAGATGGCGGAGCCGGTGGCGGACCCGGCGGCGGAGCCGGTGCAACATACTCTACTGCCGCAGGAGCGCCTGGGGGTGGGGGGGCAGGCGGTACTTGGGCCAACGGTTCTGGTGCCGAAGGCCGGGTCATCATCACTTGGTGATTGATTTAAAGGGAAAAAACGTTCCATTGGTGGTAGAGCGGGATGTAGCTTCCAATCTTCCTACCTTTTGCGGGGCAATATAAAGTCTACTGGTCCTATTTTATGCGGGCGGAGGGAACTGGATTTATTATAAGGATATTTGTTTACCTACGGGCGGGTAATTTATAGACGTACCTTCAATAAGGGCGGGAACATGTATTTATTTGTGGGAAAGTATTGAAACTTCGCCAGCGGGTATCGGCGGAGGGGTGGCAGTCATAGGGTCCGATCGGGCCGAGGAGGAACCGGCGCGAAGTCGCCGGGCCGGCCGCAGGACCGATCGGACCCTATGGCTGACAGGACCCCGAACTAGCAGCCGCCGGCATCAGGAATTCCATATCCCCAGTAACGTCGGCGCTATTTTTTCCAGTCTAGGGACTTGATCCTGCTGAGAGCTTCGTGCAGCTTCTTGTCGGGCTCGGTCAGAGAAAACCTTACGTAGCCTTCACCGTACTTCCCGAAACCCGAACCGGGCGCCGTCAGCACCGAGGCTTTTTCCAGCATCAGATATACAGCGTCCAGCGAAGTTCGCTTCACCGGCGGCCTGGCCCACACAAAACAGCTGCCCCCGGGGGGCGTGAACTTCCAGCCGGCAGCGCCCAGACCCTTACAGAAGAAATCGGCCCTCTTCCTGAACTTTTCCCTGATGGCCGGAACGATGCGCTCGTGGTTCTTCAGCGCGAAGGCCGCGGCGTTCTGGATCGCGTTGAACGGCCCGGAATCGATGTTCTCCTTCAGCTTGTTCAGCGCGCAGACCAGAGCGGAATTGCCCACCACCCAGCCTACCCGCCAACCCGCCATGCAATAGGTCTTGGAAGTGGAATAGAATTCAACCGCCACATCCCTCGCGCCCGGAACCTGAAGTATGCTCGGCGCGGGCTTGCCGAAATAGATCTCGCAATAGGCCGCGTCCTGCGCGATTATAACGTTATTCTTCCTCGCCCACTTAACTAGGTCCCTGTAAAATTCCAGCGTGGCCGTCGCGCCGGTGGGGTTGTTAGGATAGTTCAGGAAGAACAGCTTGGTCCGGTCGACGATCTTCTGCGGGATCCTGCCCAGGTCCGGGAGAAAAGAGTTCTTTTCTTCGAGCGGCACGTCGTGTATCCGCCCGCCTGAAAGCACCACGCCGGTGCGGTAGGTGGGGTAGGTCGGGTCCGGAACAAGGCAGTAGTCGCCTTCGTTCAGCACCACGAACGGCAGGTGGGCTATGCCCTCTTTAGAACCTATCAATATGGAAACTTCGTCTGTCGGGTGGAAAGCCAGGCCGTGCCTGCGCTTATGCCAGGCGGCTATTTCTTTTCTCAGGTTCTCGTTCCCCTTGGTGTTCGGATACCTGTGGTTTGGGGCGTTCCGAACCTCTTTCACGGCGCAGGACACTATTTCCGGCGCGGTGGAGATATCCGGGTCGCCGACGGCTAGGCTTATGATGTCCTTGCCTTTTGCCCTTTCGGCGCGCTCTTTTCTGTAGAGCTCCTCGAAAAGGAAGGGAGGAAAGGACTTGAACTTGCCGCTGAATTCTATTTTCATAAATTATCCTGCCGCAAAGCCAGAGACGCCCGCCAGTACGGCTCGATAAGAGTGAGGAACATGGACGATGCCGCTCTATTGGCAATTTTCTTAAAACCTTCATCATATTCTAGCAAAAAGGTTCCCCGTAGGCGGGACCCAGAACTGCCGGCAGCCGGCATAAGCGGCGCCATGAATTATTTTGCGGCCTTTTAGTGGGACGTCGTTCCCTGACTTCCTAATTAATACGTTCTAAGTTGGTGTTTGCAATTCAGGAGTATAACCCCATTGACACAAACCTGTGAAAAGCGTCTCGCAGGATAGTTCTCACCGATTTTAATAGTAAAACCGTATCAAACCGGGTAATTCGGGTTAAGCCGCCGGCTTAGCCCGGACTGTTTTTGTTAATCCGCCGCTCCTGGGTCAAAATAGCATACCGCTCTGGGACTGCGGCCTCAAGTATTTTATCCGCGGCCGTAGTAAACTTATATTGCGGGGTTTTGAAGCAGGTATCGAAAGCTGCATCAGGGACAAAACGGCCGCTGTGTCGCTGGAAACGTTCGATAATACAAAATGGAGGTACGGATGAAATATATTCTGATATTGGCCGCGGCTATGACGGCAAACGCCTGGCCGCTTCACGCGCTGAATTCAGGTGCGTATCTTCCTGAATTCAGGGATATCGATATGGAAGCAGCCGGAAATATCGCGGTGCCGGCGGCGAGCGCGCCGGCTTTGGTTAAGGAACTTCCGGATAATACCGTTTCCGATATGGTCAGGTTCGATCTCCCCGTGCAGCATCCCTCCGGGGGCAAGTATGCGATCATGGCAACGGACGAGCTGAATGGCTTCTCCGTGACTGCCGTCCGCAAACGCTACGGCAATTATGAGGCGGAAATGAATGTCGAAGGTGGAAAGGCGCATTTTAATATCATTAAAACACAAGCGAACGTCTACCTTGTCCGCGGCCGCGAAGTGAACATCACTGCGACCCTGGACTCCCGCAGGAAGAAATACAACATATCCGGTGATATCCCAACTCCGATCGGAGACACACTGGAGTTTGGTTTTAAAGTCGATCCCAAAGGTGTTCTGACGGCGGCTGAGCCCGGCTATTCGCTTGTTCTTCGCAAAACTCGCGTTTCCGGCAAGATAAAGCTTTCCATGTTTTCAAAAGCGGATGCAGCCTGTTTCATAGCTTTGGCGATGGCGATACACCGGGATATGGGCGATCGCGATACGTCATGGGTCCCGTATGAGCCGGAACCCTGGGTTCCCCAGACGTATCAGCCGGAATCGGATCAGCAGGGCCAGTATTCGGGTACTCCGTGGCAGCATGCTCCGGGACCGCATCATCATGCCTCCCCTCAGCCATATCAGCAATACTCCCAGCCTGTTCCAGAACAGTCTTACCAGCCGTCCGCGCATCCGCAGCATCTGCAGCATTCTCAGCCGCCAATGCCCGAACCCTATCAGCAGGAGCCCGTTCCGGGGCAGCCTAACCAGCCGCCGGCCTATCAGCCGCATCAGCAGGGGCAACAGCCTCCGGTGAACGCCCCTGTTCAGCCGCAAACCGCGCCTGACCAGTCACATCAGCAGCCCTCGCATCAGCCGCATCAGCAGGGGCAGCAGCCTCCGGTGAACGTCCCTGTTCAGTCGCAGCCCGCGCCGGAGCAGACACATCAGCAGCCTGCGCACCAGCCTCCTCAGCATGAGCAACAGGCTCCCGCGAATGTTCCTGCTCAGCCGCAGACCGAGCCGGAGCTACCCCATCAGCAGCCTGCGCACCAGCCTCCTCAGCATGAGCAGCAGTCTCCCGCGGATGTTCCTGCTCAGCCGCAGACCGAGCCGGAGCAACCCCATCAGCAGCCTGCGCACCAGCCTCCTCAGCATGAGCAGCAGGCTCCCGCGAATGTTCCTGCTCAGCCGCAGACCGAGCCGGAGCTACCCCATCAGCAGCCTGCGCACCAGCCTCCTCAGCATGAACAGCAGTCTCCCGTGGATGTTCCTGCTCAGCCGCAGCCCGCGCCGGAGCAGCCTCACCAGCAGCCGGCACCAGAACCGGTCCAGCCGCAACCCGCGCCGGAGCAGCCTCACCAGCAACCGGCATCAGAACCGGTCCAACCGCAGCCCGCGCCGGAGCAGCCTCACCAGCAGCCGGCATCAGAACCGGTCCAGCCGCAGCCCGCGCCGGAGCAGCCTCACCAGCAGCCGGCACCAGAACCGGTCCAGCCGCAGCCCGCGCCGGAGCAGCCTCACCAGCAGCCGGCACCAGAACCGGTCCAGCCGCAGCCCGCGCCGGAGCAGTCTCACCAGCAGCCGGCACCAGAACCGGTCCAGCCGCAGCCCGTGCCGGAGCAGTCTCACCAGCAGCCGGCACCAGAACCGGTCCAGCCGCAGCTCGCGGCCGACCAGTCTCAGCCGCAGCCCGCGACCGACGCGGCTCAACTCCAGGCGCCGCCGGCAAAATCCAGATCGCAGCATCGCCTAAGGCTTACCAAGCGCCGCCCATACCGCAGTCAGCTTATAAGCAACTAGCGGACAGCGGTAGAATTTGATGCTGTCAAGAAGAAGGAATACTATTGAGAACTGGTCTGAGAGCCTCAGTTGAAGTTTTTAGATCAATTTATATCAGGTTGAATTAGGATTAAGGTTAAACTGAATTCCGCGGTTCAATATGGTTTTCATTGTGAAGATCAGGGAACAGAATTATCCTGCGGAAGTTCATCCCACAAGTCTGGGGAGAGGGCCCAGCGCAATGCCCCGCACTTTTTCCTAAAGGGCCAAAGTGCAGGACTATGCGTGCGGAAAAACTCAATTGAAGTTTTAAGGTTAAGGTGAAAAATGAACGTCCGTTACAGATTCTCCGGCTCATATACTACAGGTTATCTCGGTTTTCATGCTTGAACCAATCCGCAAGCTTTTTCATGCCCGTCTCGATGGTCACGTCCGGGTCATAGCCCAGGTCTCTCTTGGCGGCGCTGATGTCGAACCAGTGAGCGGTTGTGAGCTGTTGGAGGATAAAACGGGTAAGGGGAGGTTCGGTTTTGATGCGCAACAGCCGCCAGGCGGTTTCCATGGCCGCGGCCGCGGCTGAAGCGATTCCATAAGGGACGGTTCTTGTCACAGGCCCTATCCCGTCCGCGGCCAGGATCATGTTTATAATATCCCAGTTCGGGCGCGGGTCGCCCTGGGAAATAAAATACGCTTTTCCGGCGCCGGCCGAGCCGGGGAAAAGTTTTTCCGCGGCCAGCCAATGCGCCATAGCCGCATCGTCTATGTAAGTGGTATCGATCAGCTTGTTGAAGCCGCCGATGCGCCGCAACTTTCCCGCTCTGCCCCTGGTAACGATAGTTGATACAAGGCGGTCGCGCCCCGGGCCCCAGACCAGATGCGGCCTTAAGGCTATAGTGGAGAATTTGGGCGAATTGGCCGCGAGCGCCAGCTGTTCGGCGCGGGCTTTTGTCTTGGCGTAATGCGAATCGAAGTTGTCCGGATATGGCGCCGTTTCATTCCAGCCTTCGACGTCTCCTCCGACATGGACCACGCTTGGCGTGCTGGTGAAAATAAAACGGGAAACTCCGGCGGCCTTTGCTGCGGACAGCAGGTTCGCCGTGCCGTTGACGTTGGTCTCGTAAAAGTCTTCGTAGCGGCCCCACATGTCGACTTTCGCCGCCACATGAAAGACGGTGTCGCGGTCCCGGCAGGCTTCGGCGGCCGCTTCCCGGTCGGTTATATCTCCGCGCACGCACTCGACGCCCGCTTTCGTGAGCCGCGGGTATTCTCCGCGCGACAGGTTCCGCACGGGAACGCCTTTGGACAGAAGCAGGTCGACGATGGCCCCGCCCAGGAACCCGCCGCCGCCGGTGACTAAAGCTTTCATAATGTCATCCAATTCAGATCAGCCACAAAAAGGCACAAAAAAGCACATAAGCAAAAAATTTTTTATATTTTTGTGCCTTTTGTGGCTAAAACAAAAAAGTCCGCTTATAAAACATTAATTTACATCTTGCCCGCGCAGGCCTTCAGTTTTGTCTCCGCCCAGGCCGCGAGCTTTTCGCGCGAGATCTTGGCGTTATGCCGGATGTCTACCGGAAAGCCGGGATGGTAAAGAATCGTTCTTATGGTTTTCGTATGTTCTTGCGCGGCGCCCAGCGCCAGAAGTTCTTCGGTCAGGGATTTACTTTGCGAGGCCCCTCTTTCGAGCTCTACGCAGAGCGCCGGGGTCTGGTCTCCGGCCGGACCGATGCCCACCAGCGCGGTGCGCCGCACGCCTGGCTGGGCGTTGAAAACAAACTCGCAGGGTATGGTGAAAAGCGTTCCCGCCGGGGTCGTCACCCGGTGGCTTTTCCGGCCGCAGAACCACAGGCGCCCGGCCTCGTCCTTCCAGCCGGTGTCCCCCATGCGGTGATACAACTCGCCGTCGTGTCCGCGGATCTTGGCCAGCGCTGTGCTCCTTTCCCTGCCGAAATACTCGTGCGACACCACCGGGCCCTTCACGGTTATCTCGCCGATCTCCCCGTCTTTGACAAGAAGCTCTTCCGACCACGACGGTATCGGCGCGTCTGTGATCTTAATTATGAAAGTTTCCATCCCTTCCCAGGTTCTGCCGACGCAGATCCCGCGCTTTGCGTCCGGAATGGCCGCCAGTTCAGCGCTGGAGATGCAGGAGACAGGCAGGGCTTCGGTAGCGCCGTAGGGGGTGAAGACCTGCGTTCCGGGATGGAGCATTTTTTTCATCCGCCCGATCACGGCCCCGGAAACGGGAGCGCCGCAGGAGATCACGCGCTTCAGGGACGACAGGAGCGCCCCGCTCTTTTCCCCGTAGCGGCCGAGCGTGTCCAGCAGCGCGGGGGAACCGAACAGCTGCGCGGCGCCGTGCTTGTTTATAAGGCCCGCAAGCATTGCCGGGTCGACGGCTGCCGGCCGGGTGAAGTCCATTTTTGGGATAACGATGGTAAGCCCCAACGCCACGTCAAAAAGAGCGAACAGCGGGAAGGTCGGTACGGAATAAAAGCCCGGTTCTATCTTAAAATAATCCTTCAGCATCTCCGCCTGGGCGGCGAAGATGGAATGGGTGTAGACCGCGCCTTTGGGCGCGCCGGTGCTGCCGGAGGTGAACATTATCGCCGCGGTTTCGGGCGTGCTTTCCTGCGCCGGAGGGGCGGAGCCCACGCCGAGCCGCCTTATCTCATCGAGCGTGTGCCCTCCCCAGAACCATTTTTTGCCGGCGGTCACAAAAAGCCGCAGAGAGCTTTTGCCCCAGCCCAGCAGCAGCCTGGCCGCGTGCGCTTTAGGAACTCCGATAAAAGCCTCCGGCTTAGCTTCTTCGAGGCAGACCTTCATATTGGCCGGACCGATGCCGGGATCTATAAGCACGATAACCGCGCCAGCGCGGAAAAGCGCGAAAGTGAGGGCGATGAATTCTATGGAGGGCGTGACCATAAGGGCCGCCCGCAGACCGGGCGTTATACCCGCGCGGGAAAGCCCTGCGGCGAGCAGCGAAATTTCGGAATCCAGCTCCCGGAAAGAGATCGTCCTGCTCCCGTCAATGATGGCCGTGCTGTCCGGCATGGAAGCCGCCAGTTCGGAGATCAGCGAGGAGATGTTTTTTGGATCAGATATTTTCATTAAATGTAACAACCTCGCAGGAACGCCGATAACGCTGATTGGTATGATTACAGCTGATCTGCGGACATCATATGTTTCTGCGTCATCCGCGTTCTATATCGGTTTAGTTTTCATCCGTAGATCTTTGCGGTCTTTCCGTGAAATCGGTACAACAGAGCGATTACGCGTTTTTGATGAAGTTCTTTATCAGCGGGATAACTTCTTCCTTCGCGTCCTCAAGGATATAATGTCCGCAGTCGGGGAAGCTGTAAATCTCCGCTTCCGGGAACCTGCGCTTCCATTCCTCCAGGAAATGCCCGTCGAAAACAAAATCCTTCATGCCCCAGCAGATAAGCATCGGCAGAGCGGCGAGCGAACCAAGCTTTTCCTGCGTCTCATGAACAAGCCCGTAAGCCTTATCTTCGGGCTTCAGCGGTATATCTTCTACGAAACGCAGTGTGGCTATGCGGTTCGCCCAGCTGTCATATGGCGCCGCGTAAGCGTCGCGGAGCGCCTTGGACATTCTTCGCCGTTTGCAGCCAATCCAGGCCGCCCCGCGCGCGAAGGCGTTAAAGCCTCGTATCAGCGCGGCTCCAAGCGGAGTGCGGCAAAGGCGCAGGGCCCCTGGGAAAGATTTTCCTCCGGGCAGAAAAAAAGCGCCTGTATTAAGGATGACAAGTTTTCGGATGCGTTCGGGATGACGTACGGCATAAGTCATGCCTATCATCCCGCCCCAGTCATGGACCACCAGCGTGATATTTTCTTTCACGCCCAGGGCGTCAAGCAAAAACTCTATATCGTCCACGCGGCTTTTAAGGGTATAGTCGTACCGGTCGTCTCCGGGTTTGTCCGAGAGGCCGCAGCCTATATGGTCGGGGAGTATGACACGGCTGCCGTCGCGCAGGGCCAGTGCCAGGTCGCGGTAATAGAAGGACCAGGACGGGTTGCCGTGCAGCATTACGACAGGGGCGCCGGAGCCCTCGTCCAGGTAATGCATCTTGACGCCGCTTTTAAGCGCCAGGAATTTGCCGTTGAACGGGTACAGGTTTCGAGGTACGGCGTCGTGAAGAATAGGTGTCATAGTTCGTCCGCTACCACTTCACTCCTAACATTATCGTGTTCAGGCCGCTGCCTATGCCGAGGAACGCCACGGTATCGCCGGGGTTGAGGAATTCTCGCTCGGCGGCTATCGCCGCCGCCGAGGGCAGGGCGGCGGTGCCCATATTGCCGAGGTATTCATAGGTGGAGAAATCTTTATCCTCGGGTATTTCCAGCGCGTCCAGTATGGTCTTCCTGTGCGTCGATCCGACCTGATGGCAGATAACTTTCCCGAAGTCTTCCGCACGAAGGTCCAATTCCTTCAGCAGGGCGGCCCAGGTCTGACGGCCGAGGACGACGCCGTGCTTTAAGGCCGCCGTCGCGTCGGTGGACATCGTGTCGCGGTTCCAGATGCAAAGCTTATGATGTTCGCAGGCCGAGCGGTAGACGCCGCCCAGCAGCTTATGAGCTTTCGCGCCGCCGGCGAAAGAGCCGTCCGTGAGCGCCACAGCCACCGCGCCGGATCCGCCGGTAAGCGTGGCTATCGAGAGCCTGAAGCGGTCGAAGCTCGTGTCGGCCAGCATCTGTTTTATCGCGCTGTCGTTGATCTCGCGCGAGGATTCGCAGGACACCACCAGCCCGGCCTTTATCTGGCCGAGCTCTATGCGGTTGGCGATATCCAGCATTCCGTTAAGCACGCCGAGGCAGGCGTTCGTGACGTCAAAAACGGCGGTGCCGGGCTTAACTCCCAGCTTGTCGGCTACCGCTGTGGCCGTGGCCGGTTCGCTGTGCTCCCGGCATACGCCGGCGTAGATCAGCGCGCCTATGTCGGACGCGGCCAGCCCGGCCTGCTCAAGGGCTTTGCGTGCCGCACGCGCGGCGCCTTCGGACAGGGCGAATCCCGGATTCCACCACCGGCGCTCGCGAATGCCGGTCAGGGTTTCAAGCTGGCCGGGGGGGATATGCAGCGCTTCCAGCATCGGAGCGATGCGTTTCTCCAGTTCGGAGGAGGTTACCACATTTGCCCCGAGCTCGTAGCCGATGGCGTTAATATAAACTTTAGTGTATTTCATTTAAATTCCGTAATGACCGACGAAGCTGCAAATACTATATGTCATTCCTGCATGCTTTTGGCAGGAATCCATAAATTCTCTTTCTCAATGGATCCCCGCCTACAGATCGCGGGCCCCGCTCTTTTGGTTCGTCAGCTTAGTCCCTAGTCTTATGTCAGTCTTACAAAGCCTCCGTTCCGTGGCCAAAAGGGCGGGGCGGGGATGACAGCGTTTAAAGGTTCTATCTTTATTCCGTTATGAATCTACGGCCCTTATAGCAAAATCCTTCATCTGATAGATCACCAGACCGTCCACCAGAAGAAGGCCGTCCGCGCGCAGGAGCTTTTTTTCGTCGTCCGCTCCGGTGATGCGCGCTTCCACCGTAATAAGCTTGTTCTTCGGGACGATCTGGCCCCGGTAGATCCATTGGTGGCGCTCATTTAAAGCCATTGACTGAAAACGCGAACCTGGCGGCACGTCTTTCCACCTTTGCACGGCGGCTATCTTCATAAGATTGACGAACGATTCCAGCCCCAGCGAGCCGGGGCAGACCGGGTCCTGATAAAAATGCGCTTTGAAGAACCATTCGTCCGGATCGACTTTTTTTACGCCGCGGAGAAAGCCTTCTTTCTTCGGGCCGCAGGCGGGGAGATAGGTTTCTATCCCGTCCAGCATTATCAGCTTGTCGTCGGGCAGTCCGGGCCCGCGGATGGGCGGGTTTGCGTTCCTGACGGCGCTTTCGGCGTCGGACGGGACATAGGCTGCCGCGCCGCGCACGCCCACTTGTTCCGCCAGCGACTTCTTAGAGAAAAAGCCGAACTGGGTAGAGCCCTTATAGACGGTGCGGCCCTTGCACAGCACTTCAAGCTCGTAGTCCTGTATAATCATGCCGCCGGACTGGGAGACCTTGGTTATCTTGACCTTAGTGGTCAGTGTTCCGGCGTCCGGAAAGACTTCGGCGCTCTGGGTCGCCGTCCCGCCCAGGTTCCTGAACGAGAGGTCCGTCGGGCTGGTCAGCGCGCTGCCGAGATAAGCCGCCAGCCAGCCGCAGGGCTGTAGAGCGACTTCCAGCAGGATGGCGAAAGGCATGGAGGTCTGGCCGCCGGATTTGAAATACCATTCATTCGCGGGGACGTCGTACTCGGCCTCGATGCTGCCGCCCGCGGTAAGCTCCCACTGGCGACAGTTCTCTATCTTAACTATGCGGTCCAGGAATTTATAGGGTGGGCCGGGAAGCCTTGCGATGGTCCGTTCGGAATCGAAAACCTTATATTTGTCGCCGAAAGCCTCCGAAGGCTTACCAGTCGCGAAAGCGGTTATACTGGCATTGTCGAAAATAGCTTTGCTAGGCGCGCCGGTCACGGTCTTTGCCCCGCGGGCCGCCCACAGGCTTTCGATCCCGCTCCTGCTGGTCCCGCCCATCCTGATGGACATGTCCTGTATGTGGATGATGCGCTTGCCGTCGGCGTACATGAAGGCGTCGGCAATGGCGTAAGGCCGGCCGCCCTCCGCCTGATAGCCGATCTCTTTCACTATGATCTCGTACATCGCCTTTTTTGTCGACGGCAGAACCTGCCCCCGGCATTCCAGGCGGCTTTTGACTCCGGGCACGGGTTCGTACCAGCAACTGTCGGTCTCGGCTACCCAGCCAAGGCGCAAAAGGAAAATGCGGAAGGTGTGCAGGCAGCATTCGTACATCAGCGTGCCCGGCATTACATGATCGTCCGTGAAATGGCAGGCCAGGTGCCAGTCGTCGGGGTGGATGTCCATCTCGCCCTGGATGCTGCCCAGCCCGTAGCGCCCGCCGCGCGGCGAAAGCGCGAGCACACGGTCGACCAGCTTCATCCTGCCGGAAGGCAGTCCGACGGGTCCGCTCAAAGGCAGTCCCTCGAACGACGGGCCGAAACAGCGCGCGTATCCGCCCTCGCGCAGCGCGGAGATCTGTTCGTCGCTGTAAGATTCGACGTCTTCTCCTAAGGGCGCAGGGGCTTTCCAATCCGCCGCGCTTACGCCCCGCGCCGGTGCTGTTTCCTCGGCGGTAAGCACTACGCCTTTGCCTTTCGCCAGTTCGGCTTCGGTGAAGAAGCCGGCGCAGCCTTTTTTCATGCTGAGCAGCGGCTCACCGCCGGCCGTGCTTTCAAAATTGAAGAAGAAAAGCCAGATGTCGCCGTGCCGTATAAAGCGTTCTATATTTATATCGTAGTGTATGACGGCTCCGGGCTGCGGAAGGCCCCTGTGAAAGGTGACCTCGGCGTCCAGCAGCCGGTAAACAGCCTTGCCCAGCGTGCGTCCGTCTATGCCGAGATAGGCGCACAGGAACAGGTCCGCCTGTCCGGCCTCGACGGCGATGCAGGCGGGGATGCGGCCGCAGTCCAGATACCAGGCTCCGTGTTTAACGTCATGCTCGGTGACGGCGTTGCCGGAGGTCAAAGAGCCGGCCTCCCCGCGCACGCTGAGTATCCTGTCCACCAGCATCAGCGGTTCGCCCGGCAGGCGGACCCGCGTGGGATAAGTATCAGCGGCGGAGAATTTAGGGCCGAGGACCTTCGCTATCGAGCCGACGGCGAATTCAAGGCATTGTTCCCTGCTCATGAAAACCCCGGCCGCTTTATCGCCGCCCGCCGGAGAAAGTGCCGCGGGAGTCTGAATGCCGGCCGGCGGAAAGGCCGCGAGAGTATCCGTTGCGGGCGGCATGACCAAGGCTGGCGCAAGCGCAGGGGCGAGTCCGCCGGAGGCTTTCAGCAGGGTGTTCTGAAAGGCGATGTTACCGGCCTGCCTTTCAATAAAGTTCTTTGAAAGGCGCAGAAAGACCTCGTGCGCTTTTGCCTTGGCGGTTTCGGCCGCGGAAAAATTTTGCAGATAGGCCTGTGCTGTGGGCAAAGGATGAGGGACGGAAGCCGGCTGGCCGGCTGGCCGGCTGGGTTGCTTGGCGGCCGGAGCGGGCTGTGCCGCCGGTCTGCTGTTCTGCCGGGTGGTTTGGCCGTCCAGCTGACTAGCCGTCAAGCCGTCCCGCTGCCCGGCTGTTTCACGGGCTGCGGCAGGCTTTTCAGCCGGCCGCCAGGTGCTCTTTACCGGCGGAGGCGCGGAAAGCGCCGCGTACAGCATCGGCTTCCCGGGCCGCGCCGGCTGATGGGCCGTAGCCAGAGAGTCCCTCCCATAAAGCGCTCCCAGGTCTACCGGAGCTCTTTCCGTTATAAGCCTGGCGAGCAGCCGCAGGATTGTGCCGGTCTCGTCCTGATTATTTATAGACGCAGATCTCGCCAGATGCGGTTTCGCGGCCAGTATCTTGTCTATCATTCTGGTGCAGGAGGCCTGCGGGCCGAGCTCCACGAAAACTCTGGCGCCGTCGTCGTAAGCGCGGCGCACCAGCGCCGGGAAATCGAGGCTGTGAATAGCCTGCGCCACTATCGAATCGGCCGCGCTTTCGCGCGTCACCTCGTAAGTTCTCTTCCAGGCCCCGCTGTAGAACCGCATCCCGGCCGGCGGGCTCGTTGGGAACAGGTGCAGGTCGCGGTACTGCTTTTCCACCAGTTTGGCCGCCGGGAAGTGCACCGTGGACACCCCTTGGAGCGGCAGAAATACGCAGCCCAGCCCCTCCACCAGAGTGTTTACCGCCTTCCGGTAGCCGCCCACCACGCATTCGAGCGGCGCGTTGACGATCAGCAACGCCGCGCGCTCCGCGCCTTTTAAGGCCATGTGAACGTTCTCGGCGGGCCGGTCGATCACGCCCAGCACCCAGTCCACTTTTTCGTCCTTCGGCAAATTCCAGAAGCGGCGGGCCACGTCGCAGGGGCCGGCCAGGTCGCTCACGAAAAGGCTGGATTCGTTGATGCGCCTCAGCATCTCGTCCCTGGCGGTCCAGGTCCGCGTGGCGAAGAGCCCGGTGGTCTCGCCCAGGCTGTAGCCGATGATATAAGCTGGCTCCACGCCCAGCGAGCGTATCAGGTCGCTGACCGCCGCGCCATGGGCCACCGAGCCGAAGATCATGGATTTATAATCGTCGATGACCAGCCGCTCCGTCTCCTCCTGCCAGCCCGCCGCCCACAGCAGGCGCCAGGGGACGAAATAATTAGGCGCCAGCTGGCTGCGCAGATAGCCGTTCTCGGCGTCCAGCCGCCTCGGGATCTCCGGCCACTGCGTCCAGAGCTCACGCCCCATCCCTATGTACTGGTTCCCGGAGCCGGGAAAAACGAAAGCTATATTCTCGGGCTTCGCCTGCCCGGAAGGAGCATAGAAGATCCTGTCGCGGAAGAAGGGTTTATCCGGGGCGGCGCGCAGGCCGGCCTCGGCTTCGGAGATAAGGGTCGTCAGCTCTCCCGGGTCCCGCGCCAGCAGAACGCAGGCGCTTTTCTTGCCGGGACGCGTCCCGTTATGCGCGAACCAGCCGCGGGCCAGCTTTTCGATGTTCGCACTCCTGTCCTGACGTCTCTGCCAGCCGCGCAGCTCGGCCAGGCCGGCCAGAATGCCGGCCAGATCGTCGTCTTCCACGGCGAACAGCGCCTCCGCGCGCGCTCCAAGCGGCTGGCGGCGCTCCGTTTCCGCCCGCTCGCCTGCCGCGGCCTGCTCCAGGCCTTCCATGACGATATGGCCGCAGTTGCCGTCCACGCCCATGGCGCTCACTCCGGCCCTGCGCGGGCCTTCGGCGCGGTTGCGCAGCCAGTATTGCGGGGCGAGCGGGATATGAAATCGTTTTTTCGCCCGGGCGAGCTCAGCCAGCGGCGAGATCTTAATAAAGGGGGGCAGGATCTCCTGGTAGAGGGCGAGGGCGGTCTTGACCACCCCGGCAAGCCCGCAGGCGGCTCCGGTATGGCCTATGACCGGTTTAGCAGCGCCAAGGGCGCAGGGCACCTGCGCGGAAGAAATGCCGTAAAATTCGGTCAGCGCTTCGGCCTCGGCCTCGTCTTCCTGCGGTACGCCGCTGCCGTGCGTCTCCAGATAGCCTATGGTGGACGGGTCGATCTGAGCCTCGCCGTAAGCTTCGCGCAGCGCGGAGGTGTAGGCCGAAACCGAGGGCGCGGCCTTGTCTACGCCGCCGCCGGAGGCGAAGCCGAGGCCGCGTATGACGGCGTAAACGCGGTCGCCGTCGCGGACCGCGTCGTCCAGGCGCTTTAAAATGAGGGCGGCCGCGCCTTCGCCGGGGATCGTTCCGGCCGCGGAGCCGTCGAAAGGCAGCGTTCTGTCGGCGTAAGGCCTGACCGCAGCGGCAGCGGACAAAGCGCGCGGATCTCCGTCGATGGAGACCGCGCCGACGATGGCCGTGTCCAGCTCGCCCGCGCGAAGCGCACGCACCCCGGTCTCTAGGGCGCGAAGGCCCGAGGTCTCTTCGCTGGAGATAGTAAAGCTCGGGCCGCCGATGTGAAATTCTCTGGCGATCCTGCTGGCCACTATGCCGCCAAGCGCGCCCATGGTGCGGTTCGCCGAGAGGGCCGGCCCCGCCGTTTCGCGCAGTCCGGCCAGAAAGTCCCGCTCTTCTTTTTCGGAAAGTTCCCAGCCCTGTTCTTTCGCGTGTACTCGCGCGGTCTTGAGCAGGGACCAGCGAAAGTGAAAGTTAGTGGTGTTCATGTCCAGGCCGAGCCCGATGAACACTCCGGCGTTCTCAAGGCCCTTTTCGCCGAGCCCGGCATCGGCCACGGCTTTTGCCGCCACGTCCAGCATAAGGAGCTGCTGGGGAAGCATTTCTTCCAGCTCTTTGGGAGGGATCCTGTAGGCGTCGGCGGAGACCCCGACGGAGGGCAGGTAGAAACCGGTCTTATTTCCTTCGGTAACGCCGCGCAGGCGCGCTTCCGGCAGTCCGGCCGGAGGTTCGCCGGCGCCTCCCAGAACAGCTTCCTGGAATTTTCTCAGGCCGCCGAGCGCGCCGAAGCGGGCTTCCATGCCGACTATCGCCACGGGCGCGGGAGCCGCCGCGGCGGAAGGCGCGGGCTTCGCGCCCGGGCGCGGCGCGGGGGAAAAAGCGCCGCCGTATTCCTCCACCAGCACGTGCGCGTTTATGCCGCCGAAGCCGAAAGCGCTGACCGCGGCTCGCCTCGGGGTCCTGCTGTCGCGGGCCGCCCACTCCTCGCATTTCCGCTGCACGCGGAAAGGGCTGCCGGAAAGTTTTATCTTGGGACCGGGTTTCGAGAAATTAGCCGTGGGCGGGAGGGTTTTGTTCTGGAAAGAGAGCAGGACCTTCATCATCCCGGCGGCGCCGGCGGCCGTCAGCAGGTGGCCGATGTTGGACTTTACCGACCCGAGCGCGCATTGTTCCGCGGTCCAGCCGCGTTCGCCCCAGAGAGTTTTAAGGCTTTCGACCTCGACGGGGTCCCCGGCGGGCGTGCCGGTAGCGTGACATTCTATCAGATCTATTTGGGAAGGAGCCAGGCGGGCCGCGCGGTAGGCCGCGCGCATGGCGTACAGCTGTCCGGCGGTGTTCGGGGCCAGCAGACTGCCTCCGATATCGTTGGAGAGGCCTATGCCGGTGATGACCCCGTAAATTTTGTCGCCGTCGCGCACGGCGTCGGCCAGGCGTTTAAGGACGAACATCCCGGCGCCCTCGCCCACCACGAGCCCGTCGGCGGCGGCGTCGAAAGGCGACGGCAGTCCGGAAGGGGAGAGCGCGCGCAGCTGCGCGAAACCCATCTGCGTGTAAAGGCTCGCGGGCCGGGAAACACCGCCGGTGATCATGGCGTCGGCGCGGCCGGTCCTTAAGGCGTCCGCGGCCAGTTTAATGGCGTAGAGGGACGAGGCGCAGGCCGCGTCCAGCGTGAAACTGCCGCCCGAGAGGCCGAGCGCGCGCGCGATGACCCCGCCGGGCAGACCCGCGGCGCAGCGGTTTAGCGGGTCGGTCTTTGTCTTTAAAGTGGTAAGGGGCCGTCCGAAAGCCGCTTTCTCGAAAGCCGGCAGAAGCGTCTCGAGCGCCAGAGAAGAGGCGTAGTCGGTGGGGAGCACTATATTGCCGATAATAACGCCCGTGCGGGCGCGGTTTATCTTGGCGTGCCGCGCGTCAAAGAAAGCCTGCCTCGCGGCGTGCAGGGCCAGATGGAAAACCGGATCAAGTCTTTCCAGGAAAGTTTCCCGCAGGTCCAGCCCGGCCGGGTCCAGTTTGAAATTCTCCACGAAGCAGGCTTTTAGCGAGTAAACTTTGTCCGGCGCGCCCTTTTGCGGGTCGAAGGCGTCCTTGCCGTTCAGCAGCCAGCGGCTCGGCGGAGCTTCCTTGGCCGAACATTTCCCTTCGGAAATGTTCTTCCAGAAAGATACCAGGTCCGGAGCTCCGGGGAAGATCCCGCCGGCGCCGACGATGGCAATAGGCTGAGGTTCGTTCATTTTATGTAACTGTCCGTTAACCGAAAAGTTTCAGTTGATCCGTTCCCCCGTCGAAGCTTGTCACGTACTTGATACGGGGCCGGTGTTCAGTCTCAGACGAGGCCTGGATCCCGGCTTCCCTCCGCCGCCGCTGCGAAGGGCAAGTCGCCGGAAAGACGTTTTTGACGCTAAAGCCTAAAAAACCCGCACAAAGACGGTCATGTCTCCGCTTCCTTTGCGTTTCAGGCCGCGGCCGCCGTCAGGTCTCTTTTGCGGAAAGCGTCGTTAAGGGACCTGTCGACGGTGCTTTCATATCCTTCCAGCCGGGCCACCAGCGTACCCTTATCGTCCACAAAATCTATATCGGCGACGGAACTGTGCTCCGACGAGCGAGTCGCGCGCGCTATTATCCGCACTCCGCCGCGAGGGAACCCGGCGCGGAACTGCCGGTAAGCGGCCGCCCGGTTCGGCAGGGAGCAGTCGCCTGAATTCTCGAAATTCCAGAGTATCATGCCCTGAAAAGCGGCGTCCAGCGCGGCGGGATCGGCCAGCCAGCGGTCGCGCAGCGGCTGCCGCATCCATGAGCCAGGCGGCAGGGAGGCCGCCGCGTCCAGCACGATGCCGCTCTTCGAAATACCGGCCACCGAGCGGATAAAGCGCATCTCCTCCCCGTGAAAAAGTATCTCGCGGTAAGCCTGCTCTACGGTGCGCGGATAAGGTTTGAGCGCGAATTCCGGCGCAGGAGCGGCGGGCGCGGGAAGATTTACGGCCAGGACTATCACGGCCCCGGCATGAAGCGCGGCGTCGGGGCCGCGCAGTTCCACCGGCACGGTGAAAACTCCCTCTTTCTTTACCGCTTTGCCGGCGAAGGCGGACACTTTATAGGCGGAGCCGCCGAGTATGATCCCTTTATATATTTTCAGGTCGTTGAAGCCGTGGAAGAGCAGGCCGGGGTTGGCGTGCAGCGCGCCGTGCGCCAGCCACTCGGTTATGAGCGCGGTCGGCACTACGGCTTTGCCGTTGATAACGTGCGAGCGCAAAAAAGGCTGCTCCTCCGTAGAAACGGAGATCTCGAACGCGGGCGCCGCGCCGGCGGCCGTGGCGGTTTCCCGCGAGGGGTCGCCCTTCGGCCGCGCGATGACCACGATCTCCGCCGCTCCGGAATTGGAGGAAAGTTCGTTGATCAGGAATTTGCCGCCCGCTTCCAGGCCGATAACGCCTACGCCTTCTTTAGCGAACAGCGCTTTCAGCCCGTCGTTCACCATGCCGCCGTCCCACGGTCCCCAGTTAAAGGACGCGACGCGGCAGTCGGGCAGGCGGCGGGCGAGCAGGCGCGCCGCCTTGTTCAGGACTTCGTTCGCCATGGCGTAGTCGCTCTGGCCGATACGTCCGAAACGCGCGGTGGAAGAGGAATACAGGGCCAGGACCTTCAATTTCGACAGGTCCAGCGCAGCGAGTATGTTGCGCAACCCTGTTACTTTAGTGTCGAATACCGAATCGAACTGTTCCGCTGTCTTGTCCAGAATGAGCTTGTCGGCCAGCACTCCCGCGCCGTGGACCAGGCCGCGGACGGGGCCAAGCTCCTTAGTTATCCTCTCTACAATTCCAGTCACCGCCTGCAGGTCCCGTATATCGGCGGAATAATAGACCGAGCGCGCTCCTGCGGCCTCGAAGCGGTTCAGCTGGGCGCGGATCTCGCGGGCGGCCGTTATTTTGCGGCACAGCTCTCCGGCGGTTTTGGGCGTCATGCCAGGTTCGCGCGTTATCAGGGCCTTCTTTATGTCGTTTTCCGTGCGGCAGTCAGCCAGCCAGCCTTCTTCCGCGGCCGGCAAAGGGCTTCGGCCTATTATGGCCAGCGCCGGCGCGCATGAATCGGCGAGCGCGGCGGCGGCTTCGGCCGTAACACCGCGCGCTCCTCCGGTAATAAGCACAACATCGCCTTTTTCAAGCGGCAGCCTGCCGCCTTTGATCTGTTCCGAGCGGCTCAGCAGCACTATCTTGCTGCCCGTCTCGGAGATCCCCATTTCTACCGGTCCTTTAAAGAAGAGCTCGTCAGCTATGGTCTGGGCCACCGAGACGGTGTGCCGCCAGTCCGCGGCGGCGTCGAGCGCGCGGCAGGACACTTCGGGCCATTCGCGCGCGGCAGTTTTAGCCAGTCCTGCCAGTCCCCCAAATACAGGGTCCTGCTCTGACTTTAAGCCCGAAATGCCGAAAGAGCCGTCGAGCCTGGAGACGGTCATAAAACTTGCCCCGCACTTTGGCCGCGAATCGGACGGAACAAGTGCGGGGCAGGCTCCGGCACTCTTGCCGGCTGCGCGCAGCGCGGGGCCGGCCTCCTTGGCCAGGCGGAACGCGTTCTTCAGAAAGTCCTCGGAGTCTTTGTTCCAGAAAGAGTTCCGCGTGAGCCTGGCGGGCGGGGCCAGAACGATCAGCCCCGACAGGCTTTTCTCCGCAAGCTTTTTATCCGGGGAGATCTTCCGGGCCGTATAGCCGCGCTCCGCGAGGTTGTTTACGATGCTGTCCGCGAGTTCCGTACCGTCGTCCGTGATCAGAATGGGCAGGTGCTTGTCCAATGCGACTTTTTCCCTGGGGGCGGCGGAGTTAAAATCAGAGGTTTTCAATATTTCCCTGGTTATTTCGTCTTCCTCCCGGCGGAGAGTCGGCGCGGGTGTTTCCTTCGGAGACGATACCGGTGCGGCTTGCCCCGCACTTTGGCCCTCAGATTCGCGGACAAAGTGCGGGGACAGGTAAGCCGTGACCTGCCGGAGGGTGCGGATGGAGCCGAGTTGTTCGGGAGTAATGCGCGGCGCGGAGGGCAGTTTCTCATGCAGTTCCGAGAGTATAGCGACGCGCTTGATGGAATCGATGCCGAGGTCGGATTCCATATCCATATCGATGTTCAGTGAGGCGGCCGGGTAGCCTGTCTGCGACGAGACTATTTCCAGCAGCGTTTGGGCGACATCCATGCCGAGTGTACCGGTTTTTATTGGAGAGGGGATTATCGCGGCTTGCCCCGCACTTTGGCCGTCAGATCCGCGGACAAAGTGCGGGGAGAGGTAAGACGTGACCTGGCGCAGAGTGCGGATGGAACCGAGCTGCTCCGGCGTAATGCGCGGTGCGGAGGGCAGTTTCTCATGCAGTTCTGAGAGTATGGCGACGCGCTTGATAGAATCGATTCCCAAGTCCGACTCCATGTCCATATCGATGTTCAGGGACGCGGCCGGATAGCCTGTCTGCGACGAGACTATTTCCAGCAGGACCCGGGCGACATCCGAGCCGGGCGTACCGGAAGGCTGAGGGCTGAGGTCTGAAGTTTGAGCGGGCCTCTGTTGCGGCATTCCTGCTGAGAGGTAAGACGTGACCTGCCGGAGAGTGCGTATGGAGCCAAGCTGTTCGGGCGTAATGCGCGGAGCGGAAGGCAGTTTCTCATGCAGTTCTGAGAGTATGGCGACGCGCTTGATGGAATCGATGCCGAGGTCGGATTCCATGTCCATGTCGATGTTCAGCGAGGTGGTCGGATAACCTGTCTGCGACGAGACTATTTCCAGCAGGGTGCGTTCGACCTCTAAATGCTCGCCGGCCGGCTGTTCTGATGGCCGCTCCATCGGCGCGGAAGAGGCCGGAACCGCCGCAGAAGACCGCGCGCTTAAGAGTTCCGCTGGTCCGCCTTCGGCTGAAAGGCCGGCGGACGGGGACTGAATGACCTGCGCCGGCGCGCCGCTGAAGATCCGCTGCTGCTGATCTATCAGCGCCTGGAAAGAGCGCTGCGCGGCTTCCTGCCCTTCGAGGAAGCGGGCATGGAGCAAAGCCGTCTGCTCCTGAATTTTTTGAAGGGCCGCCATGCTTTCCTGCGTCGTACGGAGAGCATCTGAGGCCAATGAAGGCTGCCCGCCAAACAGTTCGGCTCTCCAAACGGTCGGCGGGCAAGCGGGTCCGCCAGTAGTTTGGCTGATAGGCTGTAGGAACTGCTTATACTGCGGCTCAACTGCGTGTATCGGCCGCTTCTGGCCTGTGACCTGTGACTTGTGACTTGAAACCGGAGTTCTATAGTTGGCCCCGGTGAGCTTTACGGCCAGAGGGGAAACTTTCTTTCCGAGAACGTCTTTGACGCCGTCCTCGCCGTTCTCCCAGGAGGTCAGGTCGAGGCGGCAGCCGAGCGAGGCCAGGCGGGCCAGCGCGCGGGCGGCGTCGGCTATGCCGGAGCGCTTGCCGGACGAGGAATCGAGCGCGAAGGCCGTATGCTCTCTGCCGGACAGTATGGCGGACGTAAGCCCGGTGAGCCGCGCTCCGGGGCCGACTTCCAGGAAGATCCGCGCGCCCGCGGCGTACATCTTTTCAACCATCGCGGTGAATTCCACCGGCGAGGCTAATTGCGAGGCGAGTATTTCGCGGGCCTTATCCGCGTGCTCGGGGTAAGCGTCAGCCGTTTTATTGGCGTAAACCCGCGTACGGGGCTTGTTGAATTTTATCTTTCCGAGCGCGGCGGCGAATTCTTTCTGCGCCCCGGCCACGAGCGGGCTGTGGAAAGCGGCCGAAACCTGGAGTTGCGTGTTCTTTATTGAACGTTTTGTGAAGCATTCAGCGGCTCTTTTTATCTCTTCCGTGCGTCCGGACAGCACGAACTGCTCCGGCGCGTTCTTATTGGCCAGCACGAGGTCCAGCTTCTCCTCGCGCAAGATCTTTTCGATAACCGCGAAAGCCGCCTGCACCGCCAGCATACCGCCGCGGTCGCCGTCTCCCCGCGCCATAAGGGCGCCGCGCAGCTTCGACAGCGCGAACAGTTCGTTCTCGCCGAAGACCCCGGCGGCGCAAAGCGCGGTAAGCTCACCGTAGCTGTGTCCGGCGAAAGCGTCGGGCGTCAGGCCGAAGCCCGCCAGGACCCGGTAAGCGCCGAGCGAAACCGCGCCGAGGGCGGGCTGCGCTATTTTAGTGTCGCGCAGTTCGCCGGCCTGCGCCTGCTTCTGTTCAGGGGTGAAAACAGCCCTGGGATAAATAAAGTCCGACAAAGGCTTGCCGCCGCCGAACGCCTTGTCGGCGGCCGTCAGCGCGTCAAGCGCGGCTGGGAAGCGGCAGACCATGTCGCGCTGCATGCCGGGGTACTGCGCGCCCTGGCCGGGAAATAATACCGCCAGTTTTTCCGGCGCGCCGGAGGCGAAGAAAACGCCGTCGGGCGTGGTCCAGGTCCGGGCGCTCTTTTGCGCCTCAAGGTTCGAAAGGGCAGAATCGATGATCCTGTCGGAGTCGCTCTTCCCGCGCTCCAGCACGAAGGTCAGCCGCGCGAGGTCCGCAGCTTTGAAGGCCGCGCGCGAGCGCATGGCCTTTACGCGCAACTCGTCCCACCCGAGGCCTTTCCAGGTGTTCAGCTCCGTTTTCAGGGCTTCGGTTCCGCTTCCGGATAAGGCGGCTATCTGCACGTCGCCGTCCCAATCCGGCCGGGTCTTTTCGGGAGAGTATTCTTCCAGCACCGCGTGGAAATTAGCGCCGCCGAATCCGAGAGCGCTTACCGCCGCCCTGCGGGGGTGGTCTTTTTTCATCCATGGCCTGAGCTCTGTGTTCAGGTAAAAAGGCGTGGTTCCCGACGCCAGCTGTTTTAGGGGGTTGGTCACTTTTATGGTGGGCGGGAGTGTTTTATTGTAAAGCGAAAGGGCCGCCTTGATGATGCCAGCCGAGCCGGCGGCGGCTTTAGTGTGGCCTATCATGGACTTCACCGAGCCGAGGGCGCACCAGGCGTCTTCTTTCTTGGCGGAGCCGTAGACCTCTGCGAGAGCGTCCACTTCGACGCCGTCCCCTATAGTGGTTCCGGTCCCGTGAGCTTCGACCAGTTCGATGGTGTCCGGCGTGACGCCCGCGGCGCTGTAGGCGTTGCGCAGCGCTCTCGTCTGGCCTTCCGCGCTGGGCGCGTAGATGGCCTTGCCCTTCCCGTCCGAGGAAGAGCCCACGCCTTTAAGCACCGCGTAGACCCTGTCGCCGTCATTTACCGCGTCGTCAAGGCGTTTTAGAACTATCATGCCCAGGCCCTCGCCGAGCATCGTGCCGTCGGCGGCCGTGTCGAAAGGTCTGATGTCGCCCGAAGCCGAGAGGGCCGGGGTCTTGCTGAAGCACATGTACATGAAAATATCGTTGAAGCAGTCCACTCCGCCGGTGACCACCATCGAGGAGCGTCCGGCCGCGAGCTCCAGGGACGCCATATGCACGGACGCGAGCGAGCTGCCGCAGGCGGCGTCCACTACGCAATTTGTGCCGCCGAGGTTGAAGCGGTTGGCTATGCGCCCGGCCACCACGTTGCCGAGCAACCCGGGGAAGGAGCTCTCCTGCCAGGGGACATAGTCCTCCTGCATGCGGGAAATGATGGCTTCGGCGTCCGCGCCGGTTATGCCGAACTCGGCCAGTGCCTTGCGCCATTTGGGGTGGCCCAGCCGCGCGCCCAGCGGAATGACGAGTTCGAGCGTGCCGGTAACGCCCAGTATCACGCTGACCCGGCTGCGGTCGAACTCTTTGCCGGGGCCGTAGCCCGCGTCCTGGAGCGCCATCTTGGCGGCAAGCAGGCCGAGGAGCTGGGCGCTGTCCGTGGCTTCCAGCGCGTTGGGCGCCAGTCCGAATTCCGACGGGTCGAAATCCACGGGCAGAATAAAACCGCCTCTGCGCGCGTAGGTGCGGTCCGGGCTTTTGGGGTTCTTGTCGAAATAATCTTCGCTAAGCCAATGAGAGGCGGGAACTTCGGTTATCGCATCGACGCCGTTCTTGATATTGGCCCAGAACCGGCCCGCGTTCTCCGCCTTGGGGAAGAGGCAGCCTATGCCTACGATGGCTATCGGCGGCTGAACGGCATTGTCTTTGGAATTCATAGTTTCCTCGTTTGGTGATCAGCGAATAGGGATTAGCGTGCAAAAAACGGAAAAGTTATAAAGATCCGTATTCCCATAGCTATTTCGCTACTTCACTGTTTCACTACTTCGCTATCTTTTTATTCAAAAGATCGTGAGAACTGTTCCCTCGTCCTCGGTTCCTGGCGCGCCAGCCGGGGGTCTGCGGTTATTCCCTGGCAGCGCAGCGCGTGCAGGCGTGTAAGCGCCGCCGCGCCGGCGAGAAGATTGTAAGCGACAGTGACGGCGTCGCGCGCCTCGGGCCGCTCCAGGAAAGAGCCTTTGGCCCATTCGTTGAAAGCTCCCATCGAAGGGCCGCACCAGATCTGGTAATCCAGCTTCCTGTCGGCTTCCCCGGCCAGCGGCCAGCGCGACGACCGGCTCAGGTACCAGCGGAAGACCAGGGCCAGTTTATATTTGGGTTCCCGTTCCGCTCGCTCGGCCCGAGAGGGGTCCTTGCACATGAAATACTCGCGCGTACTCTGCCAGATCTCGGCGAACGGGGCGCGGAAATAATCCCGCTCAAGGCCTGCGCGGGTTTCTGCGGGTATTTCTTCAAAACTGTTATAGGCGCGGTAAAGGTCGTAAAGCTTGTTGGCGCGCATGGCGAACATGGTGCCGCGCTTCAGGACCTGCACTTTCACGCCCATCTCGAACATGTCCGCTGCCGCGGCCATGGCTACGTCGGCCTGTTCAGCCGCGGCCAGTACCTGTTTTACGGGGGCAGAGGTGCCGGCTTCCAGGCAGGCCTGGTTTATAGAGCCGGTAACGACATAGGCCGCTCCCATGATGAACGCAGCGGCGGCCGCTTCGGGGGTGGCTATGCCGCCGCCCGCGCCCACCCTCGGCGCTGTGGAATATGAGTAGCGCGCCTGCAGCCTGTCGCGCAGCGCTATTATCGTAGGCAGCAGATTCACCAGCGGGCGGTTGTCGGTATGTCCGCCGGAATCCGCCTCTGCGGTAACGTCTTCGGCCACCGGTATTTTGGAGGCGAGTTCGGCCTGTTCAGGGGTAAGCTCGCCGCGCGCGACCAATTCCTTTAAGAATTTATCCTCGGGGGGTGAAAAGAAGCGTTCGGCCACTTCCGTCCTTGAAACTTTGCCTATCACGCGGTTCGGCGTTTCTATCCCGCCGGCGGCGTTCAGGCGGATGCCGGCCGTGCGGAAACGGATGAGCGGCAGGGTAAGGCTTATAAAAGCGGAAGCTTCGATAAGACTCACTCCCCGGCGCAGATACAGGTCTACGAGCGCCGTTTCAAGTGCGGGTTCGGACGGGCTGTGGATAAGATTGAAGCCATAGCTGAAAGGGGAGGCGGACTGGAGGCGGTCTATGGCTTTTTCGACTTCCTCAAGGGGCTGTCCGGCCGCTCCGTAGAAGCCGAGCATGCCGGCCCGGCCCAAAGCCTCGGCGAGCTCGGTCGAACTTATTCCGTTAGCCATCGAGCCGCCCACATAGGCGTATTTAAGGCCATGTGCCCTGCAAAAAGCGGGGTCGCCCAGGTTTTCCGGGCGGCATGCCGGGATTATGGCGGCTGAAGGGGAGATCCCTGGGGTTAAAGAGAGGATGTCATTGGCGCAGACGCAGGAGAACGGTTTTGTGATATCGTGCAAACAGGCGAGCGTTTCGGCCGAAAAAGGCAGAAAATGCTTCGTTTCAGTTCCCGGCGCCGAGGTTCTCAAAAGGTTCTCCGTAAGCGGCATGGATTTAGGACAAAAGGGACAATACTAATTATATATTTTCCCTTATACGCAGGTCCATAGGAAAAGTATGGAATGTCGGGGCTTGCCCCGCTCTTTGGCCGACCTTGGAAAAAGTGCGGGGTTGGCTATGGGTAATCCATATTGCTGTCATTCCGGCAATTTGTAAGCCGGGATCCATAGATATAAGGTAATGCCGGCTGGTTGCCTTTGGGTATTGAACCGCGAGAAGCCCAGTCGGGGCGGCGGGGACATGGGCGTCGTCGGGCACGCTATCGGCTACACCGTAGCCGCGCTCCCGCTCGGGCTTCGCGCTTATGTAAGCTCAGCCCTGCGCGAAGGCCCGCCGAACCCATGCCCCCGCCGCCCCTTCCATGAAAATTTACGCAATTGATGCTCCTAACGATTAATTGCCCGTCACTCCTTTGAAATTAAACATCATTACCCCGCCCTTTTCATGGTACGGCGTAATTACCCGCCCGATGGTCGCCGCCAGCCTTATGGAAGAGTTGAAAAGGGGCCTTTTTGTAGCGGGCTGCAAGTGCTGGGTCCTGTCAGGCATGGGTCGAATCAGGCCTGCGCCCGGCCCGGCGACTTCGCGCCGGTTCCTGCTCGGCCCGATCCGACCCATGCCTGCCACCCATCCATCGATACCCCGCCGCTGTCCTTCCAATTCATGAACAGGACCAGTGACCTTGCAAATCCCCCGAATCGGTGGTACACTATAGATGGAACCGGAACGCGGTGAATTCTCCCGGCCGTGCTTCCGTCGGCGTAAGCCGGCGTCCGAGAGCTTGGAGGGTAAGTTGGGAGTCCTCCCCGGAACTATGGAGCCGTCAGAAATGACGGCTTCATTATTTAATCCAGTTATTTACCTTAACCGCGTTATTCACTTTTGTTGAAAAAACACCCGGCTTGAGCTATACTATAACTGGACGACAGTAGGGAAGTCGGAGTTGCCTACGGCGTTTTTTGTGGCGCAAGCCTCAATAAGCGATATGATGGAAATCTCCGCACATCCGTCCTCAGTAATGAGCACGTTCTCTTCGAGAGCGTGCTCATTATATTTTCCTCGCGGCCATGCCGTTCGTCCTTAGCAGGCGCTTATCTTTAACGTTACAGGAACCGCAAACCAGAACCGCCTGCTTTGCGGAGCAGGTGGGCCCATCTGTACGGGAATCAATATAATATCACGAATAGCCCGATTGCAAGACCGAAAATTATCGATAGGATAAGCATCCTTCTGTTATCCCGGAGCATTTTCTCCCTGTCCTCGCACTCCGCCGGAGATAGGTAGAGTATAGGCCTGCCGAACTGATCTTTCCAGCATGAATGCGTATACATGTATCTCTTCTTGTTGGAATCGGTCGGATTCATATAGCGGCCCCTTAAAATAGTATACCTGAAAAAAGTCCGTTTTCCCAGCCGCCGGACCTGCCTACGACGCTCCCGGCAAAGCAGTAGCCGGCAACGGTATGATGGAAATGTCCGCCCATCCGTCTCCCCAGTAAATGAGCGTGCCTTCGCAAGAAGCGCGCTCATTTTATTAGGCAGGATGCAAACCCTGGAGCCTGGACACCGGCTTTCCTCCTCCGCCAGGCTGCGAAGGACAAGTCGCTGGTGATACAGACTAGTAATTTTAAGGATATTTGTTTACCAACGGGTGGGTAATTATAGACGTACCGAAAATAAGGGCGGGATCAAGTTATATTTAGATAGGGGCCGCTGAAAAAGTCGGCAGGCTGATTTCAGACAAAAAAACCATTTCTGGAAAGTCTTTGCCACCGGTTTTGTTCCGGGTTTTATCCGCCTGACTTCTTACGCCGCCGCCTTTGCC
>Ga0118677_10000219_pt1 | contig 120853 bp, 92 predicted proteins | sample AliMusrvi5mmetaG_FD_86154 | JGI IMG/M metagenome (GOLD analysis project Ga0118677, IMG submission 86154)
TGGCTTTCTGGGCCTTGCACCATTTGACATTTGAGAAATCAGGGCGTTTCTGCACGATCACATGCTGATCGCCCCAGCGGCGATGGACCACGTTGGCAAATGTTCCATGGTAGCCTTTGATTAACGGGTTTTCTGTGACGGAGGTTATCATAGGGGTAATATTTGTGATTTGTGATTTGTGATTTATGATTTGTGAATCAGTTGCAAGTTGCAAATTATGACAATAAAGATACGATTATATACAAGAGATTTAATACAAAAATCGATTATTTTAAAAATTTCCCATTCGCATATCCGTCATTCGCATATTCTCATATTCTCAATAATGGGTACGACCAAATTTATTTTCCGCTACATTTGCAACAAATTTCGACCTCCATGGAAAATCTCCTCGAATTCATCAGCAATCATGATATTAATGGTTTTACAGAAGACTGGAATAACCGTAAAAGCCAGTTTACTGAAGATCAGCGGCAGGAACTGATCTCCCAGATCATTGCCTTCCATTTCGATGAAAAGGAGTTTTCCTTTTTCCAGAAAGCGATCGAATTGATTGCCGAAAACAACCTGAACCTCAATTTCAGCATCGAGCACTGGGCTCCTTCCCTGCTATGCCTCGCCGTTCATGTTGTCAGCCGGAACCTTTTCGACTTCCTGTTATCAAAAGGCGCGGACATTAACTACATCATCGACAAATATGCCTTTGAGGACGAAGATTACATAAAGGATGTAAAAATAAAAGATGAGCGCTATACCACCTGCCTGGAGTTTGCCAGGATGAAGCTGGAAGGCATGCTCACCTCCGAGTACCATTACCAGCAGCCCGACTGGACCGGCATCGATGTTCCCTGGGCAGAGATCGAAAGCGACGAAGAGACAACCGTCAGCAAGCGGCATTATGCTTATATCCTCGAGCAGGCGCAGTACCTGCACGACCTCATCCACCTCAACGAGATGGCGGAGCATATCCGGAAGCGGGGAGGGAAGACGGTGGCAGATTTACAGTAGTGTTTCATTGAAACAGATGCGGGATGCGGGATACGGGATACGGGATGCCGGATGCTGGATCCCGTTTTTCACTTTTCACTTTTCAATCTTCACTTTTCTCTATTCACTCTTCAATTTCTTTTCTCCTCTTTGAGGAGATTTGTTTCGCATTCTGACGGGTAATAACCTTTTTCCCTGTTTTCGATTCGATCTCCCTTCGCGTATTTCCTGCGATGGTACCGCCTTGCTTTGCAATTTTGCGATTATCCTCAAAAGAAACCGGCTTCTTTTCTTTTGAAATCTCCGTGGTGGTTGCTTCTGCCAGCATATTCAACACCAGTTCCAGGTTTGACATATGATCACGGAGATTCTCCTTTTTCAGTTCTTTGAATCCCTTGTATTGCTTCACGTTAAAATCACTCCAGGCCTTTGTAATTTCATCGGTAAGAATGGCAAATTCCTGGCCCTTATTCACTCCCCTGTTCTCCCATTCGTCTGTTAATTCTTTTCTGACTTCAATACTCTTCAATCGCTGGTTGATCCATTCCTTGGAATATCCTTTCCGCAAATAGGTTTCCATTAACCTGTCAATCCCTTTTTCCGGATCCTCGATTTCATCAATGCGTTCTGAGCCAACTTTCGCGAGCCACATTTTGAAAGGCTCAGCTTTAGGTGATGGAACTGACTGTATCAGTCGAAAAAGCTGTTCCGTATCAGCTACATCTGTTTTATAATATTTGCCGTCCGCTGATACCATTTTCAGTTGGTTACAGTTTGTAACCAACTCACTTCCCTCTTTTCTGAGCCTGTTTTTCAGTACTTTCCAGTAATTGTTAGGGTTCTCGCTTTCAGTAAGCACTCCCACAACATCAATAATAGAGAAATACCATTTTTCCTGTTCGCCGTCCCAGTGACAACGAACCTGCTTTTGATTAAACAGTTTTATTGCCGTTTCCTTTGTCATTAAGTTAAAAATTGGGTTAACCAAAGATACTATTTTCTTTAGTATAGATACTGGTTCCCGGATGCTGGATCCCGTTTTTCACTTTTCACTTTTCAATCTTCACTTTTCGCTTACTCACTATATCCATACATTGCGGTAAGATTTTTACCACAAAGGCCACAAAGTGTTTCACGAAGGGCACGAAGGAAAGTGGATACTGGATGCAATATCCCAATATCTATAAATGAAAAATGAAAAATGAAAAATGAAAAGTGAAAAACGAAAAGTGAAAAACGAAAAGTGAAAAACGAAAAATTCAATTTCTCAATATCTCAATATCCCAATATCTACAGAGGTATATTCCCGTGCTTCTTCGGCGGGTTGGTCTTGGATTTGTTCTGGGTGAGTTCAAGCGCCTGGATCAGCTTCATACGGGTCTGCTTGGGATAAATGATCTCATCCACGTAGCCCAGTTCAGCTGCTTTATAGGGACTGGCAAAGGTGGTGCGGTACTCATCAACCGCGGTTGCACGATCTTCTTCACTCAGTTTCCCTTTGTAGATGATGTTAACCGCGCCCTCCGGGCCCATGACTGCGATCTCGCCGGTGGGGTAAACGAAGTTCACGTCGCCGCCGATGTGCTTGCTCGACATCACACAATAGGCACCACCATAGGCTTTTCGGGTGATAACGGTGATCTTCGGGACGGTGGCTTCACAGAATGCGTAAAGCAGTTTAGCTCCATGTTTGATGATGCCGCCGAATTCCTGGGTGGTACCAGGAAGGAAGCCGGGTACGTCTTCAAAGGTGATCAGCGGTATGTTGAAGCAATCGCAGAAACGTACGAAACGCGCTCCTTTCACAGAAGAATTGATATCGAGGACCCCGGCAAGGAATGCAGGCTGGTTGGCAACAATGCCGACAGGCCTTCCGCCAAGACGGGCAAAACCGGTGATGATGTTCTGTGCATAATGCGGCATTACCTCGAAGAAATTATGATTATCAACCACCGTGGTGATGATCTCCTTCATGTCGTAAGGCTTGTTTGGATCGTGGGGTACGATCGTCTGAAGGGATTCGTCCTCGCGCATGGTGTCGTCCGTACAAGGTTTGATGGGGGGATCTTCCATATTGTTGGAGGGGAGGAAACTCATCAGTTCCCGAACCATCATCAGCAGCTGCTCATCATTTTCGGCCGCGAAATGGGCCACGCCGCTGACTGAATTATGGGTCATGGCACCGCCAAGTTCTTCCTTGGTGACCTCTTCGTGGGTCACGGTCTTGATCACATCCGGACCTGTGATGAACATATAACTGGTTTCCTTCACCATGAAGATGAAGTCGGTCATGGCAGGTGAGTAAACGGCACCGCCAGCGCAGGGGCCGAGGATGGCGGAGATCTGGGGAACAACACCGGATGACATTACGTTCCTGTAAAATATATCAGAGTAACCAGCAAGACTTTCAACTCCCTCCTGTATGCGTGCACCTCCTGAATCGTTGAGTCCGATCACCGGTGCTCCCATGCGCATGGCCATGTCCATGACCTTTACAACCTTATCAGCATTGGCACGGCTCATGGTTCCGCCGAATACGGTGAAATCCTGCGCAAAAACAAAAACAAGCCTGCCGTCGATCTTCCCGTACCCCACTACCATACCGTCACCCAGCACCTTGTTGTTCTGCATGTCGAAATCGCTGCAACGGTGAGTCACCAGCTTGTCGACCTCCACAAAGGTATTCGGATCGAGCAGCATCAGTATTCGTTCCCGGGCTGTCTGCCTGCCGGCTTTATGCAGCTTATCTATTTTATCCTGACCGCCGCCTAATTCAGCTTGCTTATTTTTATCTTCAAATTCTTTAAAAATCTCTTCTAAAGTCTGCATGTTTGGCTCTTATTTTATAATTCGTTTTTGAGGATACAAATTGCAAGTTGTAAGTTGCAATTTGCAAATTAACTTGCAACTTACAATTTGCAACTCGCAACTATTATTCAAGTTTCATCATCACCTGGTGTGAACTGACTGTATCGCCTTCCTTCACCAGGATCTCCCTGACCACACGGTCGGCGGTGGCTTTGAACTCGCTCTGCATCTTCATGGCTTCCACCACGATGAGCGTCTGCCCGGCCGTGACGGCTTCACCAACGGATACCGGAACTTTCACCACCTTGCCGGGCATGGGTGAGGAGATGTTCAGGTCGCCCTCCATTTCAACACCCTGGTTTCTGCTGTGCAGGTATTTCGATTCCGCATCGATGATCTCCACCTCGAAGGATCGGGCGAAGGTATTCACGATGTAGTTCTTGCTCCCGTCATTTTCGATGAGTTCGACATTGTAGGAGTGTCCGTTGTAAAGGATGGAATAAACTCCCTTCTCCACCATCACCAGGTCGAGTTCGTATTTCATATCGTCTACCGCTACGATCATTTTATTTTCTACCCGGTTGAGGAGCTCAATGCGGGCGGTGCGGTCACCTAATTTAATTTCGTATGCCATAATTTCTTTATAATCTGAGAACAGAGCGTTTTCTTCCGAAATCCTTCCATGTTGAGGCTAACTCTTCAGTAAATTTCTGGGGCTGAACCTGCTCAATTTTATCCAGGTAATCGATAAAACAGGCAATCAGGGCCATGTCCTCACATTCGGCTCCACAGAGTTTTGCCTGGAACAACATGCCACTGTTCTTTTCAATGAAATGCGTATTGTATTTCCCCTCGATGAAATCAGGTACATCCATGATCCGCTCGAGGAACTTGATGTTGGTTTTCACGCCTGTGATCTTGTACTCATAAAGGGCACGGCGCATCCTGGCAATCGACTCCTGCCTGGTTTTCCCCCAGGAGATAAGCTTGCAGATAAGGGGATCATAATGCATGGGAATCTCATAGCCTTCGTATACATATCCGTCATAACGGACACCCAAACCAAGGGGCACTGTAATATGTTTGATCACACCCGGCTGGGGCATGAAGTTATGATCGGTATCTTCAGCATAAATACGGCACTGGATGGCATGACCGTTTTGTTTCAGGTCTTCCTGTTTAAAAGAAAGCGGGAGGCCGTTTGCAATATTTATCTGTTCTTTTACAAGGTCAACTCCAACCACCCTTTCCGTGATCGGGTGCTCCACCTGGAGCCGGGTATTCATCTCCAGGAAATAATATTCCAGGCTGTCGCTGACAATGAACTCGATCGTTCCGGCGCCCTCGTAGTTGGCTGCCTTGGCTGCTGCCACGGCAAATTTGCCCATCTCTTCCCTGAGTTCAGGTGTCATCAGCGGGGAGGGCGTCTCTTCGATTACCTTTTGGTGCCGGCGCTGTATCGAACATTCCCGTTCAAAAAGGTGGATTACGTTTCCCTGACGGTCGGCGAGGACCTGAAATTCAATATGGTGGGGTGATTCGATGTATTTTTCAATATAGACGGAATCATCGCCGAAGGCATTCATGGCTTCCGATTTGGCAGTACGGAAAGAGGGAATAAAATCCTTTTCCTTCGTGACATGCCGCATCCCTTTTCCTCCGCCTCCGGCAGAAGCTTTTATCATCACCGGAAGGCCGATCTGTTTCATGATCTTCAGCGCCTCCTTTTCATCCTTTATCGCTTCAGTGGTTCCCGGAACAACCGGTACACCGGCCTTGGTCATCGTCTGCCGTGCCGTGATCTTATCACCCATCATTAAGATGGAATGTGCAGATGGCCCGATGAAGATGATGCCCTCTTCCTTGCAACGTTCAGAGAACTTTGCATTCTCGGAAAGGAAGCCATAGCCGGGATGGATGGCGTCTGCCTTCGATTTTTTCGCTACTGCAATAATATTTTCGATGTTCAGGTAGCTTTCACGGGATGGCGCCGGCCCGATGCAATAGGCTTCCGTTGCGTACCGTACATGCATGGCAGTGCGGTCAACCTCTGAATAAACAGCCACCGTAAGCAATCCCATTTCCCTGCACGAACGCATGATCCTGACAGCGATTTCCCCACGGTTGGCGACAAGTACTTTTTTTATCATTTTAAATCTTTTATCCTGATTATAATGTACTTAAAGGTAAATTATACCAATTCTAAACAACGAAAGTACTAAAATATTATTAAAACAAACAAAAATAGATATGTGAATGCATTCACAAAAACCAATGCACCATGGCGCGCGTCTCCGACGCGTGCCTGAAATACCCAACTCATGGCGCGCGTCTCCGACGCGTGCCTGAAATACCCTTGTCACATAATGGCACGCGTCAGAGACGCGCGCCATTAGCGTATTAATTTAATTTGCAATCTCATATCTTTTCCCGAAATTTGAATATTCCGATTCTTACAATGAAAAACCCGTCATTCCTTTTCTTTATTCTGTTGCTGCTGCTCGGGGCCTGCCACCACCAGGACAAGCAGGATAGAACACCACATAAAAAACCACTTCCGGCTGCCACACACCAGAAACTGAATGCCGGTGACAGCCTCCTGCTGGTACTGGATGAACTGAAGAAAGACAGCTCCCTCCGCAATGCATCCTTTGGATATTACATCACAGATTATTCATCCGGGAGAGGCAAGCTGATCACGGCATACAATGAGAACCTCAGCCTGGTGCCTGCTTCCACGATGAAAGTATTTACAACGGCGGCTGCCCTGGAGATCCTGGGCGGGAATCGCTCCTTTAAAACGGTGCTCCTTTATGATGGAAAGATCGAGAACCACGTGCTGAAGGGGAATATTTACATCCGCGGCGGCGGCGACCCGACTTTCGGATCTCCTGCACTGTTTCAGCGCTGGGCCGGGGCCTTCAACGAACTGGGCATCGACACTGTGGAAGGAGCGGTGATCGGCGACGGGAGACTTTTCGGTCGCTTTACGATCCCGGGCACCTGGACCTGGGGAGAACTGCTCCTGCCCTATTGTGCCCCTGCCAATGGACTCACGGTATATGGCAATGTATTTTCGGGAAACGGAAATAATAATACAAAAGGGAAATATGTTCCCCCGCCCGGAGAACTTCAGCCGGATCTGCCTGAAGTGCTTTTTGAGAACGCCTTCGCTGAGATCGATGACCCCACCGCAGAAACATATATCCAGGGAGATCCCTATGGATACGGATTTTCGATCCAGGGATCAATCCGGAAAGGACAAACCACTTTCCCGTATGCCGGCGTGATCCCCGACCCTGCATTCATTGCCGCCAGCGAGTTGCGGAATGCCCTTGTCAGCAAAGGGATCTTCGTCAAAGGGCCGGCGATCGACATCGTGAAGGCAGACTCCGCACTAACGGCCACGATAAGCAAAAAACCTAAGGAGGTTTCCTATTCTTATTCCCCTTCAGTAAGCGCCCTTGTCAATCTCACAAACCAGCACAGCATCAACCTCTATGCCGAGCACCTGATGAAGCAGGTCGCCCTGGCAAAGCTTCATAACGGCAGCCCCGAGGGGGGATGCAAAGCAGTTCTTGATTTCTGGAAAGAGAAGGGCATCGATACCCGTGGGCTTTTTATCTATGACGGCTGCGGGATCTCACGCTACAACGGAGTCACGGCAAAACAACTCTCGGATGTGCTTCTCTATATGAGCGGCTCACCGAATTTCCAGGTATTCTACAATTCACTTCCCCTGGCCGGTGAAACCGGTACCCTGGCTAAAATGTTTCATGGTACAAAGGCTGAAGGCAACCTCCGGGCGAAAACAGGCACCATGTCGCGGGTAAAAAGTTATTCGGGTTATGTCAGGACCACCTCCGGAAAAAGGCTCATTTTTACATTTATTATTAACAATTTTACCTGTACACAGGAGGCTGTTAAAGGAAAGCTTGAAAAAGCCATGGTCAGCATTACGGCGCTTTAAAGGATTTTTACGATCTTCGCACCGAATAATTTCCCATGAACAAACGGCTTCTTTTTTTACTACTGGCCATCTCTTTGATTCTGGCCCTGGCATCCTGCAAGCAAAAGCCAGCCAAACCCGTTGTGAAAGCACCTGTGCCGGAAGCTTTACACCCCAATGAAAAAGCAGCAAGGGATGAGCTGACGCTCGAACTGACCGAATTCGTAAAAGACGCTTGTTTCAGGGAAGCCTCCCTGGGCTATATCATCCTGGACTATACCAAGGGTATGCCCGCCCTGATCGCCGAACACAATTCAAAACAGGGGCTGATCCCTGCCTCCACCCAAAAAATACTCACAACAGCTGCAGCCCTGGAGATCTTTGGCCCCCCGATCTACCATGAAGTTACCATCACGAATCTCAACAGCATCAACTGGAGGGCCAACCGTATGCAGCAGAAGATCGGCGAAAAAAAATACGGACACTTCGACTTCGTCCATGGCAGCCGGGCCGTTATGGAATACTGGATCAACAAAGGCATCGACATGAAAGGCATGTACATCTGCGACGGCAGCGGCAAATCAAGGGACAATACCCTTAGCCCGAAGCTGCTTACCGACGTGCTGTTCAAAATGACATCCTCACCCGTTTTCCCTGTTTTTTACAACTCCCTCCCCATCGCAGGCCTTACCGGTACTATGCATAAATGGCTGAAAGGAAGCGAGGGACAGGGCCGCGTTCATGCAAAAACCGGCTCGCTCGCCGGAGTAAGAAGTTACACCGGCTATGTCCGCACCGTGACAGGCAAAAAACTCATCTTCGCCTTCATCATCAACAACTACACCTGCCGCACCTCCGCCTTCAAAAAGAAAATGGAACAGGTGATGATCCGGATGGCAGAACTATAGCCGGATGCCGGATTATTTGCGATTTGTGATTTGCGAGATTAACTGCAGACAGCTAACCCCTCATTCCTGACTCCAGACCTCAGACCTCAGGCTCCTGAATTTGCAAAAAGGTAAATTTTTATTTACCTTTGCAGGATAAGTCGAATAGATGAAATGTAATGAACTCTATAGAATTCTTACGAGACATGGATGGTATGCTGTATCACAAAAAGGATCACATATTAAAATGAAACATGACCAACATACTGCAATTATTATTTTCCCAAATCATGGAGACCAGGAAGTAGGGAAGGGATTGGAAAAGCGGTTATTGAAAGTTGCAGGAATTAACCACTGAAAAAGAGAAAAACAATGAAAACTCAAAAAGTAAAAGTCAGCGTAGTTATTGAAAAGACAGAAACCGGATACTCAGCCTTTGCAGAAGATTATGCAATTTTTACTACAGCCGGAACGATACCTGAATTAATGGAAAACACAATTGAAGCGTCTAATCTCTTTTTTGAAGATCAGAAACAAAGAATTAGACAGGAGAACATTCATTTTGTTATCGATTTCAAACAGTTCTTTCAGTACTACAAAGTGATAAATGCTAAATTTCTTGCTCAAAAAATCGGCATGAACGAGTCACTTCTATCCCAATATGTGCAAGGAAAAAAAAAACCATCTGATCAACAAACCAACAAAATTCTAAATGGAATCCATCAAATCGGGAGAGAATTAACAGAGATTGATCTGATTCACAGACCATAAAGAGTTCCAGACAACCTAATATAGACAAACCATGGTCCGTTTACACCGTATAACAACCATTCTCCTACTTATTTTTGCTTTTCAGACATCCGCCCAAACGACAGCTCTTTTACTGCAAAATATCGAACAAATCATTGCATCTGAAAATGCGGTAGTCGGTGTTTCAATTATCGGCCCGAAAGCGCAGGACACCTTATCAATAAATGGCGGAAGCCATCTTCCGATGCAGAGTGTTTTTAAATTTCATATTGCACTGGCATTGTTATCTGAAGTTGACAAAGGGCGGTTTTCCCTGGATCAGAAAATTAATATAAACAAGGCGGACCTTTTACCCGGGACCCATAGTCCAATGCGGGATAAATATCCTGATGGAGCCAGTCTTTCAATTTCAGAAATTCTGAAATATACAGTTTCCTCAAGCGATAACAATGGATGTGATATTTTGTTACGGCTCATCGGCGGACCGCAAACTGTGGAGGACTATTTTGCAAAAAACAATTTTAAAGACTTTTCGATAAAAATTAACGAAGAAACAATGCACGGGGAATGGGAACAGCAATTCCGAAACTGGACAACCCCGATAGCGGCCAGCGGTCTCCTGTCAGCTTTTTATGACAAGCATCAAACATTCCTTTCGACAAAAAGCTACAGCTTTATCTGGAAACTGATGAAAGAGACAACAACCGGGCCGGGCCGGTTAAAAGGACAATTACCGGAAGGAACCATTGTTGCCCATAAAACAGGTTCATCAGGGTCCAGCAAGGAGGGAATTACTGCTGCCCTCAATGACATTGGTATTGTTTTCTTACCAAAAGGTCAGCATTTTGTCATCAGCGTCTTCGTGTCAAACTCAAAAGAAGATGAAAAGACAAATGAAAAAATAATTGCAGATATCGCTAAATCCGCCTGGGACTTTTTCACCGCAAGAGAGGAATAATACGCTCTATCCTCGTGGAAAAGGAAGAAGCATCGAAACCCGTTTCCTGTACTCCGCATAATCCGCTCTGCGTTCCAGCATGCGCTTTTCGATCATCGGTATGGAGATAAAAACGAACATGGCCGTTATGAGTAGCGGGCCGGCTATGGTCCACCAGTAAGCAGTATCTGCGGCCAGGCCGAATAAATACAGCCCCCACCAGAAGGAGATCTCACCGAGGTAGTTCGGATGCCGGGAGATCGCCCATAAACCTCTCTTCATGGTGATTCCCGCCTCATGGGGGCTCTCAACAAAGGTGAGAAGCTCCCTGTCGGCCCTGGTTTCAAGGAAGATGGCCCCCCCGGTTACAAACAAGGCAAGTATATCCATCATATTGAAAGGATTGTTCTCCCTGTAGAAAACAACCCATAAAGGGAGGCAGCCGGCGAAGGTCACAAATGCAGGAAAAAGGTGTATGCCTGCAAAGCTCACCGGCCAGTATGCCTTTCCTGTTTTTTTCCGCAGGTCTGTATACCGCCAGTCCTCATGCTCAAGGCCCTTCCAGCCCCGGAGAAAATTCCAGGTCAGCCGCGCCCCCCAGCTCAGCACCAGCAGAAAAACGATGATCAGCCTCACGAATACAAGCCAGTGACCGCTAACTGCAGGTGCATCGACGGAAACCTGCCACCAGTGCCCTTCGGGATGGAAGAATAACCAGATGAGCAGGAAAACCGGCATCACGCTCCAGTAGGGGTCGAACATGCTGGAATTGTTCAGGATGAATGAAAAGACGAAGATCCCGGTGGCTGCATATGCAAATAAAAATGCAAGCCGGATGAGTGAATTATCAGGAAAATTCTGGAAGGTAACCCACCAGGTGATACTGAAAACCAGCAAATAGGCAACAAACTGGATGAGTCTTCCACGGGTACGTAAATGCATAAAGGAATGATTGAAAAGATTATCAGACAAAAGACTGGAGATCATACAGTTTCCTGTAAACACCGTTCTTTTCAAGAAGTTCAGTGTGTGGACCCCGTTCTACAAGGGCGCCGTTCTGCAACACAATGATCTCATCGGCAAACTGGATGGTAGAGAGGCGGTGTGCAATGACAACCGAGGTCCTGTTTTTCATAAGGTTCTCAAGCGCCTGCTGAACCAGTCTTTCGGATTCTGTATCGAGAGCCGAAGTTGCTTCATCAAGTATGAGGATTGGCGGGTTCTTAAGGACTGCCCGGGCGATGCTCAGCCGCTGGCGCTGGCCTCCGGAGAGTTTTGTGCCGCGGTCACCGATATTGGTGCGGTATCCGAGAGGCATTTTTTCGATGAACTCATGCGCATTTGCCACCTTGGCTGCGGCGATCACATCTTCTTCGCTTACGTTCACCATCCCGAATGCAATGTTGTTGAATACGGAATCATTGAAAAGGATGGTCTCCTGGGAGACAATCCCCATAAGCCTCCGCAGGTCTTCGATCACCAGGTCGCGGATCGGTACACCGTCGATCAGGATATCTCCTTCAAGGATATCATAAAACCGCGGGAGCAGATCGACCAGCGTGGACTTCCCGGCCCCGGAAGGACCGACAACCGCAATGGTTTTTCCCTTTTTAATGGTAAGGTTAATGTTTTTAAGAACGTCGTCATCCTCGTATTTAAAGCTGACATTCCGGTAAACGATCTCTGTGGAGAAATCACTTTTCTTAATGGCATCGGGCTTTTCCACGATCAGTTCGGGGGCATCCAGGATCTCCTGGATACGTTCCAGGGAGGCAGCCCCTTTCTGGATAAAATAGTATGCCTGGGTCAGTGATTTGGCCGGGGGGATGACCTGTGAAAAAATGGTAAGGTAAACGATAAATACGGCAGCATCCAGAAGGTTTCCCGGGGTAAATACCAGCTGCCCGCCGTACCAGAGGATAACAGCAAGGACCGTTGCACTGAGGAACTCGCTGAGGGGTGAGGCAAGGTCACGCTTCCTGTAGAGTTTAACCATCAGGTTGGTATAATCGTCATTGTATGTTTTAAACCGGTTGTCGGCAAAATTGATCGCATTGAAGGCCTTGATGATGCGCAGCCCGAAAACAGTCTCTTCGATCATCGAAAGGATGGTTCCCATCTTTTTCTGCCCTTTCTGGGAGTTCCGTTTCAGGCTTTTCCCGATCCTGCCGATAAGGAACCCGCTCACAGGAAGCAGCATGAAGACAAAGATTGTGAGTTTGGAACTGATTATGAAAAGGGTAATCACAAAAGAGATAATCTGGATCGGGTCCCTGAAAATCATCTCCAGGGAGGTCATAATGGACCATTCCACCTCCTGGACATCCGTTGTCATTCTTGCCATGATATCTCCCTTGCGTTTCTGGGTATAATAACCCAGCGGAAGGATCAGCAGTTTGTGGTACATGTCATTGCGCAGATCCCTGACCACCATATTACGGATCGAAGCCATGAAATAAAGACCCATGTAACGGAAAAGATTGCGGAGAAAAAAGAGGATAACCACCGTAAGTGAAATATACAGCAGCATTTTCTTCTCACCCTCATTTATGATGAGGGAGCCGAAGAAAAAATAAAAGTTATCCTTGAGGGAATCAAAACTTGACCAGACAAGTGCAGGCGGCTTTGTTGGGATGGGGGTTGTATGAAACAGCATCTGCAGCACTGGGATGAATAGCGCGAATGAAACCAGTGAAAACATCACCGACAGTACATTCGACAATACATTCATCAGGGCAAAGACCCAATATGGAGTAATATACCTTAAGAGCTTGAACAGATTTTTCACCCTGCAAAGATAGAAGAAATCACAGAACCGGGTGCAGGATTCCTCGCTTCCGGATTGAACAGTCCGGGGAAATTTCTACCCGGTGATCTCCGCATAGATAGATTTGATCTCCTCCCTGTATTCCGGAGGGGCTTCCACGTAGCCCCATCCTACCTCAAGGCTCTCGATCGGCCCGAAGGAAGAGTCCGATTCATTGACAATACCGTAAGGAATTTTGCGGTCAATAAGTACTTCCTCAAGAACAGAGGCTTCATAATCACTGTTGATGACCAGTATCTTTTCAAAATCTTTCATAAAAGCAATAATTAGTACCTAAAGGTACGCAAAAAAGCGCAGGAAAGCAAATCGGATACCGGATGTCAGATGCCGGATGTCAGATAAAAATAAAACACAGACCCCTGGCCGGGTTCGCTTTCTGCCCAGATCTCGCCTCCGTGCTGGGTGATGATCCGGTGAACGATCGCAAGACCGATCCCGGTCCCGGTGTATTCACTGGCCTTATGGAGCCTCTGAAAAGCCTGGAAGAGCTTATCCGCATATTTCATATTAAAACCGACGCCATTGTCGCGCAGGAAATAAACAAGACGGTCATTTTCCATCCTCGTTCCGAACTCGATCCTGGGATTTTGTGTTTTCGATGTGAATTTCCAGGCATTACCCATAAGGTTCTCCAGGGCAATACGAATAAACCCGGGGTCTCCCAATGCTTTAAGACCAGGCAGGATGATCAGTTCCACCTCCTGCTGAGGGTACTGCGCTTTCAGTTCTTTTCCAACATCCAGGGCAAGCGCACTGAGGTCGAAGCGGGTGATGTTCATATTGGATTTTGTAACCCTTGAGAGGTTAAGCAGGTCATTGATCAGTCTCGACATATGCTTCGCTGATTCCCTGATCCACCGGAAGTAGTTCTGTGCTTTTTCCGGCAGGCCTTCACTGTAGTCATCCAGGATCACCTGGCTGAAGCCGTCGATGGTCCTGAGCGGTGCCTGAAGATCATGGGAAACGGAATAGGAAAAAGAGTCCAGGTCTTCGATGGCTTCTTTTAGCTGCCGGGTCCTTTCTGCCACACGGTGTTCAAGTTCGTCATTTAAGCATCGGATTTTCTCCTCCGCCTTTTTCCGGGAGGAAATATCCATCATCATGCCGGTGATGATCTCTCCCGAAAGGAAGGAATTCACAAGAACGCTGATGGTATTGTTCTTTTTTGTTATAAGTTCAACCTCAAAATTGAAAATCCGTCTTGACTCCTTCAGTTTTTCAATAAGGACTTCCCTTACCTCCCCGTTTTTATACGAGGATATCACACCATTCCGGATGAACTCATCATAGGAGTCGTACTCCAGCATCTGGCTCATGGCATGGTTTGCAAAAATGATCTTTCCATCCAGATTCGAAGTATAGATTCCAACGAAAGCATTTTCAACAAGGTTCCTGTACTTCTTTTCAGAGATCCTTAATTTTTCCTCGGCTTTTTTACGGTCCGTAATATCATGGACTACAGTGAAGCGGTATTCTTTGTCCTGTAAAGAGATGTTGTCGGCAGAAAGAAAAACATGCTTGATATCTCCGTTTTTTGCCCGCAATCTGGCCTCAAGGTTGGTAACCTTTTTCCGGTCGCCGATTTCTCTCTGCAGGCCTTTTAAAACATCCGGCTTAAATATCCCCAGTTCAACTGCAGTCTTTCCTATAACTTCCTCATTGCTGAAACCTAGCAACTGGGTAAATGCCTCATTGACTTCAACATATTGCTGGTTACTGAGATCGCTTAACCCGGACGCGGAAGGGCTTATGAAAAATAATTTAGAGAATTTTTCTTCTGAGAGTTTAACTTTTGAAATATCCTTTGTAACAACAAAAGCAACCCCCTTTCCATCCCAGGAGCCGTATGAAACCTTTGTCTCAACAGGGATCTGAATTCCAGCCCTGGTCATGATCGGAACCAGGCAAATGTCTGTTTCCCCCGCAAGTATCTCGCCTGTGATACGAATAACTTCATCCCACCTGTCAGGTGGATGAACCATCAGTATTGACTGGCCAAAGAATTCTTCAGGTGTATATCCAAGCCGCTCATATACGGTTTTATTGGTATAAATAATATTCCCCTTGTCATCGAGGACAAAAAGAAATTCATCGATGGTATTAAAAAAGGTTCCGTAATTCTGACGGGTCTGTTCGAGCAGATCTTTTGCCCGTTTGTTCTCCGTGATGTCATTGACAAGGATATGCCTGGCATTCCTGCCATTAAAGACAACAGAGTGCGCACTGATCTCAACAAAGATCTCCTCCCCGTTTTTCTTAATGTGCCTCCTGCTGCCTCCGGGATTTTTCCCTTGTCTTGCTTTTTCAATTTCAGACATCAGAAAAGGAAGGTCTTCTGCAGGACGGATATCTTTTAAGGTCATGCTTTGAAATTCCTCCCGGGAGTATCCATAGTGGCTGATCGCAGCCTGGTTTACTTCCAGAAATGCAAGAGTTTCCAGATCGTAAATCCACATGGGTTGTGGATTATTTACGAACAGGCTGCGATAGCGCTCTTCGCTTTTATGAAGTGCCTTTTCAGCATTCATCCGGTCGGTGATATCAAAAAGGCTGAGAAGTACTTTGTCGGATTCTGTTTCATGAATCCTTGATGTTGAGCCGAGCAGGAAGACCTCCCTGCTTTTGCCGTCCTTTAAAAGGGTTCTGGTGTATTCAACATGATGGTATTCGGTTCCGGTCTGAATGGTATCTTCTATTGCGAGGCGCAGGGCACATGTGCCACAATTGCTTCCGAACCCACAGCCCCGCGGATCCTCCAGGGCATGAATGCAGCCAAAAACACCGCAGGCATTTCCACCCTTGAGGTTTTCTGCAGAAACACCTGTAAATTCAGCAAAGGCTGGATTCGCATAAAGAACGATCCGGTCTTTATTTACAACGCACTTCATCACAGGGGAGTTATCATAAACTGCCTTCAGCTCAAAACGGCTGCCAGCCAGTGCCTCCTCTGCAGCAATACTCTTGCTTAACAGTTCCGTATTCCGTAACTTAAGCGCTGATAACTGTTCCTCAAGTTCCTGAATGATTTCCTGTAATTCAGCTTCACTGCCTTTTCCGTTTTCCGTCATAGATGCTTTCTTGTGTTACATCCCTATCCCAACCATAACATTACAAAGATACTGTTTCCCAACCTCAGTCTTCAGTCCGCAGTCTTCAGTCTTCCGCCTTCCGAAGTCTGATCACTGCCGGGCATAATTCGCTGTCCTCATACCACCGGCAGCGGGGTTTGCAGGAGAGGCAAAAATTGATTTCATCCTTGTTTTTAACATGATCGGCCCATGCGGGGTCCGCCAATTGGGGACGGGCCAGTGCGATGAAATCCAGCCCGTAATCATCAATCAGTTTTTCCGCCCGTTCCGGTGTTTTTATTTCGTTGACAGCAATTACAGGGATTGACACCTCTTTCTTAATGATTGTGCTGCAATATACAATCCAGTTAAACTCAAAATCCTTCGGGGGACGCGGCAGGTTCTGCAGGCTCCCTCCATGAGAAACATGAATTAGGTCAATGCCCAGTGATTCGAGATGTTTTGCAACAGCAATGCCATCCTCAAGGGTCGGCGAATTGGCGCCCAGCCTGTACCCGATGATAAAATCTTCGCCGCATTCCTTTCGGATACCGGCAATAATTTCCGTGGCCAGCCTCATCCGGCCATCAAAGGTTCCTCCGTACTCGTCTTCCCGGCGGTTCATAAAAGATGAAGCAAACTGGTTGAGCAAATAGCCATGGGCACCGTGAAGTTCCACGCCACGGAAGCCGGCTCTCTTCGCCCTGATGGCTCCTTCGATAAAGGCATCCCGCACTGTCCTGATCTCATCAAGGGTCATACTGCGTGAACGGGGGTTCTTTTCATCAGTCGACGGGCCGGCAGCTTCAGCAGATACGGTTTCCGGAGTGATCCAGCCGGCATGGTGAATCTGGATCATCGGCAGAGCACCGTTTTCCTCAACAACTTTTGCGATCCGGCTTAATCCCGGAATGTGCTCATCCGACCAAAGGCCAAGCTGGAATGCAGCCAGGCGCCCGTCTTTCCACACTGCGGTCGCCTCTGTGATCACAATCCCTGCCCCCCCTGCAGCACGCTTGCGATAATGCTCAACATTCCGGTCCGTCACCAGTCCGTCATCAAGGGCATAATGAAAACAAACCACCGGCGGAAACACGATCCTGTTCCGCACAGTCAATCCTTTAATACTAATAGGTGAAAATAATCCTGGCATTACAGCTGTTTTTAGGGGATCCAAATTAAAGAAAAAAACAACTGCAACGACTTCTCGCAAATCACAAATCACAAATCACAACTTACAACTTACAACTTGCAACTTACAACTGCCCTATCCCCCAAGCGTAAAATAGAAAGTCGCCCCCTCCCCAACCTTGCTGTCTGCCCAGATTTCTCCCCCGTGCTGAAGGATGATACGGTGAACAGTTGCGAGTCCGATCCCGGTACCCGGGTAATCGGAAGATGAATGAAATCGCTGGAACGCCACGAAAAGCTTATCCTTATAGCTCATATTGAAACCGGCTCCGTTATCTCGCAGGAAATAAAAGACTTTCCCGTTTTCGGTCATCTTTCCGAACTCTACAAGTGCCTGTTCTGCTTTTGAGGTAAATTTCCAAGCATTGTTCATTAGGTTTTCGAGGGCGATTCTCAGGAATCCAGGGTCTGCAACAACTTCCAGCTTAGGGGGGATCACCATCTCAACTTTTCGTTCAGGAAACTGCTGCCGAAATTCTGAGTCTAAATCGACCAGAAGGGCGCTGAGATCAACCTTCCCACGTGTCATGTTTGACTGAGACACTTTTGCCAGGTTCAGCAGATCATGGATAAGCATAAACATATGATGCGTTGACTCAGTGATCTTCATGAAATAATTCTGCGCCTCCTCCGGCAGGTCCCCGATAAAATCTTCCAGTATGATTTTGCTGAAACCATCGATTGCCCTCAACGGCGCCTGGAGGTCATGGGATACCGAATAGGAAAATGACTCAATTTCCTGGATGGCTGTCTTCAGCTGCTGGGTCCGCTCCATCACCCGGTATTCCAGTTCCTCCTCAATTTTCCTCCGGGCGGCATTTTCATTTTTCAGGTCCTCCAGCAGGTTAAGCGTCGCAGTGTGGGTCTCCCTCAGTTCCTTTGTAGTCTCCTCAACCATGACGGCGAGCAGCATTTTTTCTTCCAGCTTTTCCTTCCGTGCATCTCGTATCTTCACCATTGCCTGAATCTGGGCTTTCAGTTCTGTTTCATCAATGGGCTTATAAAGAAAGGCTTCTCCGCCGGCTTTCAGGGCGAGGATGCGGCTTTGTTTGTCATCACTGAGCGCAGTGACAAAAACCACCGGGATATCGCACAGCAGATTGTCAGCTTTCAGCCGCCGGCAAACCTCGTACCCGTCCATCCCCGGCATGATGATATCAAGCAGGATCACATCGGGATCCTCCGTTGAAGCCAGTTCAAGACCTTTTTCGCCTGTGAGCGAGCTCAGGAGTTTGCTGTTTGGAAATTCCTCTTTTATCAGGGCACCAATGCTGATCAGGTTATCCAGCTTGTCATCGATCGCCAGTATTTTAATTGTTTTATGCTCCATGGATGGTGCTGTTGATGGTTTTGAAAAACGTGGTGTCATCAATGGGTTTGGCTATATAAGCATCAAACCCATAAGCGAGGATCGTCTCCCGGTCGGTGGTCATGGCGCTGGCTGTAAGTGCGATGACCGGGATGTGCTGAAGCTGAGGATCGTTCCGTATGGTTCGGAAGGCTTCGATCCCGTCCATTGCCGGAAGGGCAATATCCATCAGGATCAGATCAGGTACGTGTTGCTTAGCAAGCCAGATACCCGTTTCCCCATCCGATGCCCCGGCAGTGATATAGTCGCCTTCAAGCAAGGCTTTCACCGTGATCATGTTGTCGGGATTGTCTTCAACGATAAGAACAAAAGGCTTGCCTACAATCTGAGGGCGGTTATATTTTAGGGACGGGATCTCCGTAATCCCTGCTGATACCATGGCATCAACCGCTCCCATCAGTTCATCCCTGTTCACATCGCCCTTGCGGATCAGTTCGTGAATATTGTTCCGTTTTAAAAAGCTGAGTTCTTCTTTTGTGACGTGTTTGGCGGTAAGGATGAGAACGGGGACAATGCTTGTCCGTTCTTCCTCACGCAATATCCGGAGTACTTCAAAACCATCAACACCAGGCATCATCAGGTCGAGGATAATCGCATCGGGAACATGGCCGGCAATCATCTCTAATGCTTCCCTCCCTTCATGGGCCACCATGACCTTGTATCCCCCTTCTTCCAGGAACTCCTTTACCTGGATAATAGCCGGTTCGCTGTCTTCAACCAGCAGGATTGTTTTTCCGGATAACAAGGAAACCTTTCCCTGAGATGGTTTTGCAGATACTGTTCTCCTTGGAAATACTGGTTCTGCAACAATGATTCCGGATTCCGTATCATACTGCAGAGGAAGTATAAGCGTAAAAACGGAACCTTTCCCGATACTGCTCTCAACAGTGATTTCTCCGCCCAGGAGGTTGGCATATTTTTTGGCGATGGCAAGACCAAGACCCGTTCCTCCGAAACGCCGGGAAGTCGAACCATCTGCCTGCCGGAATTCATCGAAAATAAAGGGGAGATTATTCTGCGCGATGCCGATGCCGCTGTCTGATACTGTGATATGCAGCTTTTCACCCAGTTTTTTGGCGGCGACAACAACACTGCCATTTTCCGTAAACTTCACGGCATTGCCCACAAGATTCTGAAGAATATGACGGCATTTGGCAATATCATTCTTCACCATGGTATCCTTTCCGCCGGGACCATGAATCAGTTTTATCTTCTTTTGTTCAGCTTGTATATGAAGCAGTCCGATCACATCACCGATCACATCATCCGGGTTGAAGGTTGTGACCCCAACCTCTTCATGACCGGCTTCGATCCTCGAAATATCAAGAATGTCATTGATGAGCTCCAGCAAATGTTTCCCGTTGCGTTCGATCACATCAATATAACTGTATTCATCGCCGGGAATCTTCCCCTTCAGCCGGCGGTTCAGCACACCGGAAAGTGCAATCACGGAGTTAAGCGGAGTCCGCAGTTCATGGCTCATGTTGGAAAGGAAGGTGGTCTTCAGCCGGCTTACCTCGTCAAGACGCTGTTTCTGTATTTCCAGCTCGGTATTTTGTTCCATCAGTTCTGCTGACTGGGCTGATAATTCTGTTTTCTGTGCCTCGAGTTCAAGATTCTGCTGCTCCATCCTTTCGGAGAACTCCCTGATCTTCCTGTACGCGAGAATTCCCTCCACCCTGGCACCAAGAATATCCATGATGCTGCTGATCAGCATAATGGGAAGCTCACTGTAATTGCCGACACTTCCCAGGGAAATGACCGCAATAACTTCATGGCTTACAAGAATGGGGATGCTGATGATCTCCCGGGGGATAAATTTACCACCGACCGTATTAAAGGTGAACCGGGTATCGTCCGGGATATTTTTTATATGCTGTATTCTTCCGGACGAAACTGCCAGTCCGACCTCTCCTTCAGGATTCACTGCTGAAAAGGCCTTTCGTGCATTTTCATCCAGACCAAGGGATTCAAAATGCTCAAAAGACTGCTTGCTTTCACTCAACAGGTAAACGGCTCCCATCTGGGAGTCGGTGATAAGGGTAATTTCTGCAAGTATTTTCCGGAAGAAATTTCTTGCATCGTCCTCTCTCAGCATTACTGCAGCCAGTGCCGACTTCTTTTCACTAAGATCCAGGTTCACCCGTATGCTTTCTGCCATCGTGTTGAAGGATGCTGAAAGCATCCCGATCTCGCTTTTAGATTCATGGGTACTCCTCGCCAAGAGATCTCCTGCCTGAAAGCGTTGCGCGATAGTGGTGAGTTCATTCAAGGGTCTGCGAAGGTTGCGTAGCAACTGGAAATAAATAACAAAAGAAAGCAATATGGTGAGAAAAACAAGGATGAGGAGTTGCCGACTCAGGTTCGTATTCATGTTATGTGACTCCTGGTAGAACTGAAGGCTTTTCCTGGCTGCAAAATCCCTGATCCTATTGATTGCTTTCAGCGTTTTAATGTTCTGAACACCTCCGATGCCGTCAATACTGACCCTGTCGGTCACAATTTCGATTTTACCGGCACGAAACAGGCGGATGGTTTCAGCACGGATGGAAGCATATTCCACGATCTCTGCAGAGATCGTGTCAATATCAGCGCGAGGGCCGAGGTAGCATTTATAAAGGCTGTCGGTCTGACGGTGTGCATCCTGATTAAGCAGATCGATCTGTCCGAGTATGGTCTGTAGCTCAGCCTCATTTTTAATTTGGGTCAGGCCCCGCATATACAGCCGTATCTGCAGAATATCTGTATTAAGCATGCCGATGGCTTCCTGTACCTGAAGCGGATGGTTATAGATATTCTCTGCCTGCTCCCGGATCTTTCCAGACTGATAATTGGCAACCCCGCCGAGAATCAAAACAAAAAAGAGCATGGCTGACAGGACGATGATCACTTGTGTTCCGATTTTCAGATTTTTAATTTTCATCATGGATTCAAACTTTTCGTTTGGAATTAATACGCATCCTGGTATCTCATTTTTCAATTGCTCTGTTCATTCATATTCATCTTTTCAACTGAAAGATAGCGGAATGGGGAAACACTTCAGAAAAATTGTATTTCAATACAATCTCCCGCTCTGTTTCACCAACAACAAGGTAACCCCCCTTTGCAAGAGCCTTTCCCGCTTTGGCCAGGATGACTTTCCTGAATTCCGGCCGGTAATAAAAAAGTAAATTTGCACAGAAAACAATATCAAAATCGCCGAAGATACTTGCCGGGGGGCTGCTCAGCAAAGGATCCAGCATGTCGAAGACGGCAAACCCCATGTTTCTTTTCAGCGTTTCACTGATCACATAAGAATCCCCTGTTTTTTCAAACCACTGACCGATCCGGCGAAAACTGAGGTTCGAGATCGCAGTGACCGGATAAATTCCGGCAGCCGCCTTTTTTACCTGCTCTCCGGAATGATCGGTATTAAAAACCCGGTAGGTAAAACGTGCATCTTTCCCTTTCTTTAATTCCTCCAGCAGCATGGTCAGGCTGTATGATTCCTGTCCGCCTGCACAGGCGGCCGACCAGATCCGCAACTCGTTTATACGGCCATTCTTCTTCTGTAAAACCAGGGAGGGAAGAATAATCCGCTCCAGCACACCGAAGGTTAAAGGATTACGAAAAAACTCGCTGTAACTTACACGGAAAGAAGATGCCAGGATCTCCGTTTCAGTCTCACTGGATTCAATGAAACGGATATATTCCTCCTCTGAGCTGCTTTGCGTTTCCGCTAAACGCCTGGCAAATATTTTCCCAAGGAAGGCAGGATCATAAGTTGAAACATCAAAGCCTCGTCCATGAAGAAATGACTGAAGGGTTTGCAGGTCCTTCTCCATCATCCGACAATTTTGTATTTTTCTTCTTCCCCGGATTCCCGGAGCAGCGCATTTACCTCTTTTTTCAGTTCGATCATCGTGAGTTCCCGCCCGATGGTCACGCTGTGAAAACGCTGCAGCTCGTTTATCTTATTCTGCAATTCCTCTTCTGCCTGTTTCCGTTCTGTAATATCCATCATCATCCCGGTTATGATTTCTCCTGACAGGAAGGAATTAAGCAGGACATTTATGGTTTTTCCTTTTTTCGTTAAAACCTGAAGTTCGTAATTTAATACCCGTTTCGATGCCATGATCATTCCCAGCAGTTTGTCCCGTTCCTGCGGAGTTTTAAAGATTGATTTTACCCCTGTCAGGATTAATTCATCAACCGAATTATATTCAAGCATTTTGCACATGGCCTCATTTGCAAACACGTGTTTCCCGTCAAGAGTCGTTGTATATATACCTATCAGGGCATTTTCCACCAGGTTTCTGAATTTTTTTTCTGAATCCTGAAGTGCTGCCTCAATTTTCTTCCGTTCTGTAATATCCAGGAAAATGGTGGCAAAAAAGTTGGGTTTCGGGCTGTTCACCGAAATAAAGAAGTACTTTTTCAAAGGTGCAAAATATACCTCAAAACTTAAAGGTTTTCCGCTCTTTACTACACTATAATATATATCAATATAGGGAGCACCGCCTGTTCCATATAATTCACCTGCCAGTTTTCCCCTTGCCTGTTCATCTGAAATTCCAATCATGCTTTCGTAGGCATCATTCACATTTATGATACGATAATCAATCGGCGTCCCCGCTTTGTCATATATCATTTCATGCAGGGCAACGCCTTCGGTCATAGTTGTAAATAAGGTCCGGAACTGGCGTTCACTTTCAAACAATTTTTCCTCCACAATTTTTCGATCAGTAAGGTCTATTACGATCCCGGTTACGGTAAGGGGCTTCCCGCCGGGATCTTTTTTCACAACAGAGCCGACATCCAAAAACCATTTATATTTACCGGAAGCCGTCAGGATCCGGTACTCGGTTTCATAGCGCTCTGATTTCCCAGAAAGATGATCCCTCATCGCATTCATAGCCCCTTCCCGATCATCCGCATGAACAAGGTCTACGAAATCCTGGTAATGAGTGAAGTTCCCGGACCGATATCCCAACATATCTGATTTCCGCTTTCCGAACACAACACGCCCTGTTTCCACGTCCATTTCCCACCAGGCGAGGTTACCGGCCTGCATCGCCAGTTCAAGGCGGGTAATGTTTTCATGGATGGCCAGTTCTCCTTTTTTCCTTTCTGTTATATCTGTCCCAGTAATATGACAGGTATCTCCGTTTTCGCCGACAATACCCGTAAGCTGGATGTAGGACGTAATCAGATCATTTGATGTGAGGGTAATTTCACAGGTCTCTTTATGGTTTCCATTAAAAACACTTTCAATAAAGGAGTTGAAAACCGGTTTGCTGGCTTTTGAAATAAAAAAGCCGAATGCGCTTTTTTTAATCTTGGACCTTTCTCGTCCAAGCATAAGCGCTCCGCAAAGATTCAGTTCAAGGATCTCTCCTTTCCGGCTGAGTGTAAAATAACCCGTTGGAGCGAAATCATAGAGTTCGGTATATTTTTCTGCGGCCTCCATCGCCTCCGTATGCACAAGGTTCAATTCCTCATTCTGCATGAGCAACTCAACCCGGTGCACCTCGAGCTCTTGAATGAGTTTCAGCGCATCCGGTTCATTATAGTCAACCCCGGTTAAAGACCTTTTTTCCTTCAGCAGTTCTTCTGCCTTTCTGCGCAGTTCTTCTGCAACAATTTTCTTGCCGGTATTTTTCATGGTACCGATTTTTTATTGAGCATGCTTTATATTAGACAATAAATCATACAATTACCGTCATTTACCGGTTTTGCGCAAGGCATCATTTGCCGCCTTCAACTCAAGTTCCAGTTTTTTAGCGATGGTGATATCGGAGAATGTGATCACAAGCCCGTCGATACGGTCATCCACTGTCCGGTACGGCATGATCCGCACATTGAACCACATTCCGTTATTTGTGGCCGTGGCTGTTTCAATGGAAGTAAGCGTTTTCATCACCTCCAGGGCATGGATTCCGATCTCAGGGTACTGCAGATCCGTGACCAGGTCAGTAAAAGGCCTGCCAATATCCACATTCCGGAGTTTGGCGATCTTTGTCACCTGGTGGGTGAACCTACGGGTATTCAGCTCTTTGTCAAGGAAAAGGGTGGCGATTTCAGTGCTGTTCAGCAGGTTCTTCATATCGTCATTTGCCCGCACAAAATCGCTGACTTTGCTTTGAAGTTCTGCATTCACGGTTTGCAGTTCTTCATTAAGGCTCTGCATCTCTTCCTTTGAAGTGGTGAGCTCCTCATTCGTTGACTGCAATTCCTCGTTCGTAGACTGCAGTTCCTCATTCGTTGATTTCAGCTCTTCCTGCGATGTCTGCATCTCTTCACGGGTGCTTTGAAGCTCTTCCAGGCTCCTTTGTAATAAAATCTCGAGCTCTTTCGTCCGGCCGGTTGAATTCCTTTGTCCTTTTTTCAGGGGAACATCATCTTTTTCAGCGATGGCCGGGACATCCGTAAAAACCACGATGATCTTACCACGTATCATATCGGGAGTCTCCAGGCGCTGAATTGTAAGGTCCAGAAACTGGGATCCCCCGTTGGTGCCCACCTTCAGGTTCCGGATTATGACCGGATCGAAGTGCTGGAGGGCTTTCCGGAAAGCGCCAGGCAGTTCCTGGCGGATCCCGTCACGGGCCATAGCGTAGATATTCCAGTTTGCCTTTCCGGCTACCGGTTCAAGGTATTTACCGGTACGGCCGGTAATATAAAGAATGTCACCAACTTCATTAACCAGCACGCTCGCGGGGGCAAACCGCTGAAGGAGCACCTGGTCTGCAAGAGATTGCAGGTTATCCACTTCCTTCGGCTGCTTTTTGATCTCCGGGGCTCCCCGCTTCGCCCGCGAAAAAGCACTCGGGAAATCGACCAGGTCCTTCGGGGAAAACGAAACCGTTCGTTTGAAAAACCGCATTCTTGAATCCAGGATTTCAAATCCCTCCGTTTTAGTTCCCAGCGTTTCAGCTGTGCCGAGCAAAAGGATCCCATCCGGGTTCATGCTGTAATGGAACAGATCCATCACTTTACGCTGGAGTTCAGGCTCCATGTAGATAAGCAGGTTGCGGCATGAAATAAAATCCAGTCGTGTAAAAGGCGGGTCCTTGATCACGTTCTGTTGGGCAAAAACCACCATTTCCCGTATTTCAGCATTTACACGGAATCCCTCACCCTCCTGCGTAAAAAAACGGTTCAGGCGTTCAGGAGAAACATCCGTGGCAATGTTTGATGAGAAAAACCCTTTCCTTGCGGCTTCAATCGCATCTTTGTCAAGGTCTGTGGCAAATATATTCAGTGTGATATTCCGGAATTTTTCTCCTTTCCCCAGGACCTCTTTAAAAATAATGGCAAGGGAATAGGCCTCTTCACCGGTTGCGCAGCCCGGGATCCAGGCCCGTAAAACATGCCCTTCGGATAATTTACTGATCAGACCGGGAAGAATTTCCTCCTTTAACTGCGTCCAAACCGCTGCATCCCGAAAAAAACTGGTAACGCTGATGAGCAGTTCTTTAAAGAGGATATCGAGTTCCCCGGGGTTTTCCTTCAAATACCTGACATAACCCTGAATGCTCTCGATCTGGTGGATTCCTTTGCGCCGTTCTATCCGGCGAAGCAATGTATTTTTCTTATAAAGAGAAAAATCCTGCCCAAGGTGGTCACGGAGCAGGATGATGATCTTCTCCAGGCTGCTTTTGTTCTTACCGGCTGTTTCCAGATCGGTATGAGTAGCTGGAATGATCTTCAGGAAAGCAAGCAGTTTAGCCGGAAGTTGTTCCGCCGGTGCCACAATATCTGCGATCACAGCCTCTGTGGCGCTTCGCGGCATACCGTCGAATTTTGCGCTTGACGGCTCCTGGACAAGGATAACACCGTGCTTTTCTTTTATGGCTTTCAGCCCAAGGCTTCCATCAGATCCCATCCCGGAAAGGATGACCCCAATGCTCTTCTCTTCCTGATCCTCCGCCAATGAGCGGAAGAAAACATCGACAGGAAGTCTCAGTCCGCGTGTCTCCACCGGTTCAAATAAATGTAGAGCCCCTTTGAGTAAAGACATACTCTTGTTGGGAGGGATTACATAGACGGTATCAGGTTTAACGCTTAGCCGGTCGGTCGCCTGTATTACCTTCATGTGCGTGAAGCGCTGCAGTAATTCGGGCATGATCCCTGTACGGGTCGGGTCAAGGTGCTGGATGACAACAAAGGCCATTCCCGTATCCGGAGGCATCTGCTGAAAAAACGACTCCAATGCTTCAAGCCCCCCGGCAGAGGCCCCCATGCCGACAATATGAAACTGATCCTTGGTGTTTAAATTTGCGGTTTCCTTTTTTACCGGTTTAACCTTCCTGGCTTTCTGGGTACTCATCTGGTTTCTTCCTTTGGATTTTTCTCTCTTTCAAAGAGATACAATCACGAAAGGTAGATATAAAAAACCAGCAAACTGCTAAAGGGGGAAAATAAATAAAAGATAAGGAATGAGTAATGAGGAATTATATATTTAATGAATTCATTAATTGATCATTACTCATTGAATCATAATTGATGTCATGGAAAGCGACCCCATCATTACCCTGTCATTGAAGAAGGTGATCTCTTCCTCCTTTTCTTTCAACGCAAGGGTATAAAGCAGGGGCAGGAAATGCTCGGGGGTGGGAACAGCCATTTTCACATCATCTCCCAGCAGCGAATAACCGATCAGGGCGGGATGATTGTTGCCGATGATAAGGCTTTTCATTTTTTCATTGGCGGACTCTGCCCAGTCGTGGCCTCCCGAAAGGTCATGCCAGTTTATTCTGCGCAGGTTATGAACTATATTTCCGCTGCCGATGATCAGTACCCCTTTACTTCGGAGGGCTGCCAGCTCCTTTGCAAGGTCGTAATGTGCCTGGGGCGGTTTCCTGTAATCGAGACTGAGTTGCAGGACGGGGATCGTGGCTTCCGGGTACATTTGCTTCAGGATACTCCAGCAGCCATGATCAAGCCCCCATTTCTCATCAGGAAGCACACTGTCAGTGCGGGCATGCTTTATTATTTCTGTTGCAGTGGCAGGACTGCCGGGGGCCGGGTACTGTACATCGAAGAGCGCCTGTGGAAATCCTCCGAAATCGTGGATGGTCGGCGGTTTGCTCATCGCGGTCACAAAAGAGCCGGGTGTTTCCCAGTGGGCAGAAATGCAGAGGATGACGGCAGGCTCTGGAATGGATCGCCCTATCTCCAGCCATTTCCGTGAATACTCGTTGTCTTCAATGGCATTCATAGGATTGCCATGCCCGATGAAAAGCACAGGCATTTTCACTGTGCTTCTCATCGGCTCTTTCATCTTATTAATATCCCTCAGATTCATGGCAGACACCAATCAAAATATGAAAACAAAACGCATTATTTTTTCTCCTGGGCAAACTCCAGGTTAAGATTGATGGTGATCTCGCTTCCGACGACAGCACCACCTGCTTCAGTCATTGTATTCCATTTCAATCCGTATTCAAGGCGGTTGATCTTTGCTGATGCGCGAAAACCGGCCTTGGTATTACCGTAACCGTCTTTTGCGGTTCCGCCGTAAGTCACATCAAATTTTACATTCTTCGTGACATCGCGGATGGTAAGCTTTCCAAAAAGCTGGTATTTGTTGCCGGAGATCTTCTTAAAGGAAATGCTTTTGAAGGTCATTTTCGGAAATTTCTCTGCATTGAAAAAATCATCCGATTTAAGATGCTTGTCACGCATGTCATTGTCCGTATTGATGCTGTTCACATCAACGCTGAATTCAATATCGGAACCTGTGAAGTCCGGGTTCTTCTGGGCAATGCTGCCGGTAAATGATTTGAAAGCTCCCTCCACTTCAGAGATCACAAGGTGGGTAACCGTAAATCTGACATTGGAATGAACGGCATCAACATTCCATTTGGTCTGGGCAAAAACGCCGAAGGTTGCGAATACAAGTACTGCGATTAAAATTGTCTTTTTCATTTTTTATGCGTTTTAATTGGGGTTGATTGTTATTATCTCATCGAAGACACAAAAGTACTGCGCATGGCTGCCGCCACGGTAACACTTATCGGTAAACAGGTGGTACTTTCAGGCAAGGTCTGCCAGCATGGCTTTCCTGAAATCACTGGGAGTCAGACCGGTTTTTTTGCGGAATACCCTTGTGAAATAAGACTTTTCATTGTATCCCAGTTCGAACCCGATCTCCGAGATGGTCATTTCTGAGGCAAGAAGCATCTGCCTTGCCTCGATCAACTTCCGTGTTTCAATGATCTCAGAAACACTTTTTCCGAAGATGGAATTGGTGATGAGGTTCAGGTTGCGGACCGAAGTATTCATTTTATCGGCATAAAGCTGCACCCCCTCAGGGCGTTTGTAATTGTCTTCAAGGATCCGGAGAAAGTTGTTGAAGGCGATCACCTGGGGGTTTCCGGTACGGGGATCCACCCGGAAAAGACGGTCGCGTTCAGCCTCCAGCTTTGACAACAGCGCCTTCAGAAGGTGCCGGATGGTCGGATTGCTTACGTCAGACTGATTATACTCTTCGAGCATGAGATCACAGAGTTTGTCGATGCTGTCGAGGCAGAGAGCGGGCGAGGGAGTGTAATTGATCGTATCGAGGAAGGAAGAGTAAAAATGAAATTTGCTGTCGGGAATAAAATCTGTACGGTAACGGATCACCCAGCCGCGGACATTTTCATCAAGCTGGAGCTGATGAATTTTCCCTTCGGCGATATAGATCACAACCGGTGCAATAACATGTTCCTTCCTGAAATCAATGAAATGATCAACTTCTCCATTCCGGAAAATAAGCAGTTCCTCATAGTCGTGCCTGTGGGGCATCACCGTGGCTTTCCGGATCTCCGCCACCATTTCCGCGGTGATCTTCTCGATAAAAAACTGGGAGGTCTTCATATTGCTGCCCGGGCTGGATTTCAATTACTGTTTCAAATTTACGAAAATATCGGGATCTCAGCAGGACCGCCTGATGACCCCGACGGACCGAAAAAGTATTATCCGGATTCATTCCAAATTTCATAAAACTGCAGAACATATTCATAATTGATGATATGTGATGTGATTATTCCCTTTATCTTTGTGTGAGAAAAATCACATTTCAATGAAAAGAACCCTTTATGCCCTCTGCCTTGTCGTGCTTGTTATGGCTGCAGCCTGCAAGAAAAGCGATTCGACTGATCCCGGAACCGGGGCAACCCCGTTTTCATTTACAAGCCTCGTGGCTCAGGACACCACTATCCTGCTGACGGGTGCGGCTAATATTACGGCCCATGCCACCGGTGATGGCTTAACCTTCACCTGGACGGAAGAGAACGGTTACGGTACCTTTATCCCGAATGGCAGCAACCCCGCCAATGTTCAGTGGACTATATGCCATGCCGCCCGTTTTAAGATCATCTGCGAAGCAAAAGACAAATACAACCATTCAGAATCGAAGTATGTGTATATCTCTTCGAGAGAATAGGTTCCGCCTTCTTTTTTTCATCCTGTTTTATATCCATTTTATTCCATTTGTGGCGAAGTCACAATGTTGCTCCACAGGCAGTCCTGTCGGTGCAGCCGTCAATGTCGGGGTGTTAAGCCGGAATACATTGCGGGTGAACCTTTACTACCGTCACAGTTATTCCGACACCTATTACCAGGATGATCACAAAACCACGGAACTTACATCCCTGAAGAAGGCTTATTATGACTTCACCGGACTTATACTAGGCTATGGGATCACAAAACGCCTGACAGCAGAACTGGATTTCGGCTACTTCTTCGACAAGACCCAGGTGTTGAAATACGAGGATTATAAGACCACCGGATATGGTTTATCCAACGGAGGTGTGACCTTCAAATACGGGGCCTTCATCAAACCTGCAAAGCAGATCGAGGTTACCGTCGGGGCAGGTCTCAGGTATCCATTCCGTACTGAGCCGCAAATGCACAACGGAATCCAGCTTAACCGCGACATCCAGTCATCAACCAATGCTTTTGGAGTTTATGGACTGCTGTTCCTGAACAAAGGCTTTCCGGAGATCACCCTCAGGATCTTTTCCATCAACCGATATGACTACAATTTTGCGGATAAAAAAGACTACACTTATGGGGACATCCTGATGAATTCCCTTTTCGTTTCCAAGAAACTATTTAAAAATACCTTCGCAATTCTCCAGCTCAGAGGCGAATGGAAGGATTACGATTATGAAAACAACAAGGTTTCCGTGAATACGAAAAATACTGGCTACTACCTTGTATCGGTAACCCCTACCCTGAGTTATTCTTTGGCCGGCAGATGGAACATCTCCGCCCTCTGCGATATTCCCGTTTATAAGAAATACAATGGCAGGCAGCTCACCCCGAAATACGCCTATGCTATAAGCCTTTCCCATGATTTTAATCTGGGAAGGAAAGCGAAGGTGGAAATAGCGAAATAGCGAAATAGCGGAACTTTGTGTCCCTTATCCAGCATCCAGCATCCAGCATCCAGTATCCAGTATCCCGCATCCCGTATCCCGCATCCAGCATCCAACAGCGGGTCAATAACATCAAATTCATTAATCTTCCGTACTTTTGCAGTATGGAATCGACACGACAGCAAAAAATATCACGCCTTATCCAGAAGGACCTTGGCGCGATCTTCCAGCAGGAATCACGCCGGCTTTTCGAAGGAGCCCTGATCACCGTAACCAAGGTACATGTATCCAGGGACCTCTCCGTTGCGAAGAGCTACCTGAGTTTGTTCCTGACAAAAGACAAGGAAGCCCTGCTTGAGCAGATCAGGAAACATACCCGGGAGATTCGTCATGAACTGGGCGTGCGTGTTCACAACCAGCTGCGTATTGTCCCCGATCTTCAGTTTTTCCTGGATGATTCGCTGGATTACATAGAGAATATTGATCATTTACTACATAACTGACACACGCATGCAGTATGATCCGATAAAAAAATCACTTGGAACGGTCTTCAACAAGACTCCCTTCCTGAGAATCCTTTTTTACCGCCTGCTTGACCTTCTTCTGCTCCGTACCTGGCATGTTAAAAAGGAGATCCGTCGCTGGGCTAAAACACGGAACGGGAAACAACGCATCCTTGATGCGGGTTCCGGATTCGGGCAGTATTCCTATTTCATCTCCGGGATGAACAGGGAGTGGTCAGTTGATGCCGTTGATGTAAAAGAGGAGCAGGTGGCCGACTGCAATGCATTTTTCGGGAAGATCGGCCGGGGAAATGTTTTGTTTGAAGTAGCCGACCTCACAACATTCACAAAGCCTGACTTCTTTGATTTCATCCTTTCTGTGGATGTGATGGAGCATATCCTTGAGGATGAACTGGTGTTCCGGAATTTTTACGATTCCCTGACCCAGAATGGCACCCTTCTGATCTCCACCCCTTCCGACCAGGGAGGCTCTGATGTTCACGACCATGGCGAGGAAGATTCCTTCATTGATGAACATGTACGTGATGGCTATAACATCCGGGATATCCAGGACAAGCTGAAACGCGCCGGCTTCACACGCACGGAAGCCCGGTTCGCCTATGGAAAGCCCGGGCAGATCGGCTGGCGGCTTTCGATGAAATACCCCATTCAGATGCTGAATGTTTCTAAGCTTTTCTTTGTCCTGTTGCCTTTTTACTACCTGCTTGCATTCCCGGTGGCCCTCATTTTCAATTACCTCGATGTAAGCGGAAACCACAAAACAGGCACAGGACTGATTGTCCTTGCATATAAATAAGCGGATATTTTGAATTTCCCGGTATACATAGCCCGAAGGTATTTCGTTGCCAGGAAATCCCACAACATCATCAACATCATCTCCGGGATTTCAGTAGCAGGCGTTACCATCGGCACCATGGCACTGATCATTGTCCTTTCGGTGTTCAACGGATTTGAGCGGCTGGTTGTCTCCCTTTTCAATGCCTTCAACCCCGATATGCTGATCACGGTGACCACCGGCAAAACATTCGATGCCGGGCTAATCCCACAGGACCGTATCCGGAAGATCCCGGGGGTGCTGTACCTCTGTGAGACGATCGAAGAGAATGCGCTCCTGAAATACAAAGACAAGCAGAACATCGTTACCCTTAAAGGTGTAGATAAGGATTATGTGCGAATGACCCGCATCGACACCATGATCGTCAACGGGAATTTCGTTCTCCATAGCGGAGATAAGGAGATGGCCGTCCTCGGATACGGCGTGGCCTATAATATTGGGGCCAATCTCCAGGATTACATGAATCCCATGACCATTTATGTGCCTCGCCGTAATTCTTCTTTTGGCGGTGGTTTTGAAAACGCTTTCAACAGCGAGGTGATCTTCCCGTCAGGATTTTTCTCCGTACAGCAGGATTTTGACTCGAAATATGTGATACTCCCGATCTCATTTGTGAAGAAACTGCTGGAATATGACCATGAAGTGACCGGCCTTGAGATCGGTCTTACAAAAGATTCGGATCATGAAAAGGTTCAGCAACAGCTCCAGGAGATACTGGGCGATAAATTTTCGGTTAAGAACCGTTTTCAGCAGGAGGCCACGCTTTACAAGATCATGCATTCAGAAAAGTGGGCGATCTTCCTGATCCTCTCCTTTATCCTGCTTATTGCCACTTTCAACGTCGTCGGATCCCTCTCCATGCTGATCATCGACAAGAAGCCCGACATAGTCACTCTGCGTGCCCTGGGAGCAAACGATACCCTGATCCGCCGGATCTTTCTTACCGAAGGCGTGATGATCTCACTGATCGGTGCCATCGCAGGACTGATACTGGGCTCTGTCACCTGCTGGCTTCAGCAGGTATATGGTTTCGTAAAGCTGGGCGCGGCCGACAGCACCTTTGTTGTTAATGCCTACCCCGTCCATATGCAGGTCACCGATTTCATCTTCGTTTTTGCCACCGTCATGGTCATTGGACTGCTGGCAGCATGGTATCCTGCACATAACATAAAGAAGAATGAAAAATGAAGAATGAAAAATGAAAAAGTAATTCTTCATTTTTCATTCTTCATTTTTCATTTAGCCTAATTTACTTAAGTCACAGTGTCCCGTGATTCCCTGAACGGTACCTGATTCGGAGTACTGCCACAGGAAGTACTTTTTCCATCCGATGGGCAGGGGGGGGGTCGGCGGATTGTTATAGTTGGCGATCCAGAGGGGATAGGACCCGAACTGGTGCATGGGCGGCAGGTGCTGGTCGAGATAAGCCTTATAGGTGTACACCATACAGGTGATGCCCGTACCTGCTTTTACTTCAGCGAGGAAGATGGTCAGCCATTCAGCATATTCCTGTTTTGTAAGTGGTGTGTCTTTATCCGGCCCCCAGTTCTCAAGGTCAACAGCAAGCCACTGAGGCTGCGGCATCTTACCGCCGGCAAAGAGACCTGTGAAATAGTTGGCCTCCTGTTTTGCATCGCCCTGCACGGTTCCCGGACGCTTGTCGGGATAAGCAAAATGATAATAACTCACCTTAATTCCCACGGCTGCTGCGCCATTGGCATTCGTGAGTGCATTCGGGTCGAAGGTATTGAATCCTAAAGAGAGCCGGATGATCACATCTGTAACGCCGTCTGATTTTACCTTATGCCAGTCGATGGCGCCGTTGTATTTCGAAACGTCGATGATCTTCCGTACTGCTATGTTTTGATTTGAGGTTTGCATGGGTTAAATTATAAGGTTAATATTAATTTTTAGTATAAAGATTAAAAAATGGTATGTCAACAACGATATTAAATCCGAACCGGAGATAATAATTCTGATCAGTATTGATATCTGTTGCCGTGACCTCCCTGAGCTGGGGCCCTAACTGAGCACCCAGGCCAATTGAAACCGGGCACTTGCCGAATCCGTAATATAAAAACAATCCTGGTGAAACAATATTGGCGAGTTTTACCTCTGAAGCAATATTACTGCTGTCATTCCCCATCCTGAAACTGGCTAATGCTCCAACATCGATGAGCGGAATAAAAACAGAAAGGCTCTTTCCTCCGGAAACCTTGCCGCTGCTTCGTTTTATGCCCTTTCCAAGGTTTCCCCAACTGAACGCGATCCCGACAGGTGCGGTAACTCCAGCCGAAAAAGCCCAGGGGTTCTGTTTGAGTTTTGGCAGATACTCCTCACCGGCAAAGGGACCGATATAGGCATTTACTGAAACATTGAAATCGGTCTCCCTTTTTACCGATGAACTCCCGACAGGCATAACAGCCGCGTCAATGGCGGCATGTACCTCATCCGAGGATTTGGCATCCGCGATATTTGCCATGAAAGTTCCGTATTTAATAAAATCATTTTTATAGGTATACCGTGGGCCCAGCAAATCTGAAAGGAGGGATGATGTATGCATTACCAGAGCGCAGTAGTTTTGTGATTGAAGATCATAGGAGGCGTTGGTCGTCTCATCCAGCACAACCGTAAATTTCAGTACATCCGGAGCCAGTCCGGATAATCCCGGAAGAATGCCCGGGTTGTCTGAAAGCAAGGTAACGGCCTGCTTCAGGAAACCGGATAATCCTGCAGCATAATCTGCATACACAATAAGGAAGTCCTGATCATCCTGTGTCCTCGTTGAGGACATGATCTTTGCATTTTCAGATACATCGCTCATGGCTCTGGCGGTTGATGCGAAGCTTTTTTTAAATATCAGGTTCCCCGATGAAGACCATTTTTTGTTTATTTCTGCCAGAACCTCTTTCAGGCATGTTTGCCTGCCGTTTAAGTTAAAACAAACAGAAGGTTTGTTTTTCTGATCAGCGGCATAAACCAGTCCCAGATAAATCCGCATTGAAATATCATCATTCACCAGATCATTTACCTGTTGTTTCGTGATCCAGACTCTTCCTTCGTCATGGCTTCTCAGGGATCTTGAAAGCAGGTCGACAAAACGGAGTACATTGGAGAGGTTGTCATCCGGAAACGCTGTACAAATTTCATCATCGGCAATTCTGCTGATTATCTCCGCCGCATTTCTCCCCTTTACGATCCCGTTCATTACCATAACCGCTGCAAGGGCTGACCGGCCATCAGGCGTTTTAAGAAAAGCGATGATGGCATCTGCCCGTTTCCGGATTTCAGGATCCGTGGTGTATCCGTCGTATGCAGAACTTTTACGGAGGTTGAGAAAGTTTGTTCCTGCCGAATTGAAATCCTTCAGAAATGCTGCCCTCAGTGCAGGAAGCATGGCATTGTACTGGTAAGAATAAATATCATTAAGAAAGGAACTGGTTGTGGGGAAGATAATTTTCACTTCAGGGTATGCTCTCATATAATCCTGGAACTTTCTGAAGAAAGCAACATTCAGCTCCTCCTTGCTCCGCTCCACCAGAAATTTTGCAAGTCCGTCAGCAAAATTGGTTACGTTTAAGTTTCCCGCAGCCGTAAAGACGGACTTCTGCGAACCATTCAGGGAATTCATCAAAATATCCATGCCCCCCTGGGGCAAATTGATGTCAAGGAAAGGTGCCAGAACAGGATTGTAATCCGGGTTGGCAGGATCATTGGTGACAATGGCACTGATTACATTATGGTAATCAGTTGGTGGCGCTATGCCCTGACAGTACTTTAAAAGGATTTCCGAAACCTTTGTCAGCGATGCGCTGTCGGCCATAAAAACAGGTGCTGGCGCATCTTTCCGGATAAACTTTGATAATTCGACGGCATCATAATATGCAGTCTGTGAGAAGGAGGCAAGGGTGATAATGTTTAAAACAACTGACAGGACTATCTTTTTCATTTTTCGTTTCTAGTTTTGTTTCAATAAACTCAAGGCTGCTAAGGGATCAAGAATTCCCCATCCGAAATCAAGCGGTGAATAAGTTCCGGACACATTTTTATCTGCCGTTTTTTCTAAAATATCAAACAACTCACTGTTTGTAAGCAAGCGATTTTCGCTTTTTGCGACTGCTTTTAAAATGGCTACTACACCGGCAACAAAGGGGGTCGCAAAACTGGTACCGCTGATCCGTTTTTCATTATTGAACACAGAGAACAAATCATCGCCCGGCCCCATCAATCTGAGAAAATTACTCTTTGTTGATGTTTTGCTTCGCCTCCTCTGCCTGTCTATTCCTCCGACAGAGATCACTTCCGGAAAGGCTGCAGGAAAATTATCGACCGGGAAACTTAGTCCTCCGCTGTCGCCTGCCGCAGCAATCAACGTACATCCTTTCTGAAAAGCGGCAATGATCCTGGCATGGATTTCGTTAAAATATGCATCATTTTTTGCCATGCTGAAACTTAATGAAATCACATCTGCATTCATTTCATTTGCTTTTTCAAGTCCCTTCAGAATAGCCGCCGACGTTCTTTCCCCTTTGGGATTGGTGATACGGATCACCAGCAGATCTATTTCCGGTGCTGCGCCGAAAAGGGATATGCCCTGTGCACAAAGCATCCCGGCGCAATCTGTGCCATGACCGGTGGTATCATCCATACAATCAGCCTGAGCAATGCTGTCCAGATCTGCATTATACCAGGTGATTTTCATTTTATTATTAAAATCCGACAGCTTATAGTTAAGTCCGGAATCCAGCAAGGCAACTTTAATTCCCTCTCCTTTGGAGTGTTTCCAGAGTTCATCGATTTTAAAATCAAGAAAACCCCAGTCCTTTCTGCCGGTATTTTTAATGATCGTATCCATACTTTCAGTTTCCGGATTACTTGACCTTAATGGTAGTTTTGCTGGCTTCACCGCTTTTCTCTTCGTCTTTACTGCCAGCACTCCGGACTTTCACCAGTTTGCTTAACAGGTCAAACCAGAATGGAGCGCCGAGCGAAACGGCAAAGGAAAGGATCAGGAACCCCAGTATTTTTTTGGGATGTGTAAAGGATTCTTTTAATACGTGACCAATCTTGCACCAGAACCCATCGTTTTTTCCATAATCACCCCAGCCAACTGCCAGTATATCGTTGGTTTTTTCAATTTCGCCCGTCCACATGGTCCGCACGGAATCAACCTTCAGTTTATAACTATTGAAAACCGCCTCATTAACCTGCTTTCCCGCCTTGCTGGTATCGTAAACAACGGTGCCATCAGGCATGGATTTTTTTATGACCCTGGGGTCATCCTTGTATTTGTCAACCGCGGCAATTGACAACCCGATCAGTTTATCTCTTGCCTCTTTATCGACCGATAATTTCCCGGCGATCTGGATGACATCCACGTTACAGGAGATTGCAAAAAACAGTCCGATGATGAAGACGATGACCTGGGATTGTCGTTTATACCATCCGCCAACACGCTTCATGGTGTCGTCATACCAGTTTTCGATTTTTTCGGCAAACTTTTCCAGATCATTGCCGCTGTTTCGCAAATGCATCAGCAGGATCTCCAGGGTCTCCCTGTCAATAATCGGTTTCCTGAGGTGGCTTATCCTTTCTTTATAGAAATCTTCGTACCAGGAAAACAGTTCTGTTATTTTTTCAGAATCCTTACTGTTTTTAAGTTGAAGCGAAACCTGATCCAAAGAAAGATTTTTATCTCCGCGGTTATGAATATGCTGTGAAATTTCAGGGAGTTTATGATCAAATTCCCTCAGAAATTCATCAATCAGAACTTCTGAGAAATTTTTGGTTGAAATATAAGAAGGCAAAGGGAAGATCCGGCTGGCCCCGTAATTTTTAATGAGGGGGTGATCAAAGAACCGAAGACCTAATTTTTCAGGACCGGAAATTTTTTCAGGAACACCGAAAAACAGACGGGAAATTTCAACAAAAAAACTACGAACGCCCTTCATTATACTTGTCCATCGGCCGTCCTTCGAAGTGTTTGAAAGCATCCCGTCCACGATGGCATTCTTCAGCATCCTTGCCCTGAAACCAAACAAAGTGGCGATAGCCTCATTGATAGAAGTGGCCAGCAAACTATACAGTAAAAAGATAAATACCAACCCTATTGTTACATCTAAAAGTGGTGAGTTAAACATAGCATCATTTTGTGGCCTACTCTTTATTCCGGATTTTCGGCAGCTCCGTAATTCCGGCAAATTAATAATGTGACGGAATTGATCGCATGACTCAATATTAAAAGGTAATATTAATCATTTTCGTGTCTTTATTCATACAATGGATCAGCATTTTCCGAGGTCCTTCAACTGCCCGAAAAAAAACATCAACCTCCTGCTATCAGGGTATTACCAGTAGTATTTTTCAGATACTCTTCATTGAAAAACTTCTCCAGGAAACGCTCCACATTTTTATAGCTGAGCTTATCAATTATTTCATCTGCCGTGAGATCTCCTTTAAGGCGTCTGACATCTTCAGAAGTAAAAAGTATCCTTATATCTTCCGGGTCGGTCGGATTTTTGCTGTAATCAAGTGGAAGCACTTCGAGGTTATGCTCGAGAATATTATGAAGATGGGTATACAGTTCCGGTATCTTCAGGGCAGTATCAAAGGAATCGAGTGAATTGATCATGCCGTCGAAATCGCTGCCAAGACAGATAATATTCCATCCTGTAAGATCATCGGATAAATTCACGATATGAAGGATCTGTCCCATGACAGCATGTGCAAGGATTACAGAATAGGCTGCCGGATCGTCTTTAAAATGTTCGTTGATAATCATCAGTATATTTTCATCAAGCAGCCGGGTCTCCTCCATCATAAGTCCGATCAGGCCTTCCGACCGTTTTATTTCAAGGATGTCATCGTCATACAAATTAATATCGCCCGAATTGAATGGCAGACCCCTGCCTTCGTCCTCCGGATTCTTAAACCCGGTAACAGCCGCATGGCTTGCGATGATCGGAAAATTATCCTGATCCGCTTCATGCTTACGATGGACTTTAAAGAATCCGGTCCTTGCAGGATAACTCAGATGCTTGATATCGATAAGGATCCTGCGGGAAGAAGGACCACGCTCAAGCAGTTTCTCCAGCGCTATCAGCCCGAGTGCGGTGAAGGGCTGGCCAAGTCCTTCAGACTGATTCATGAAGCATGCGCTCATGCTGGTCGAATGCCCTGCCAGCAGGTTCCAGAAATGATGCGAGAAGGTGATATAAAGCGGGGCGTACAAACCAGGATGATCCATATCAGGCCCCCATCTTTTAACCTCGTCGATCCGTGACAGCATCTTGTTCCTGAAATTATCAAACTCCTGCCATCGATCATCTTTTACCTTTTCGTATGTAAATGCAAGCATCGACTGAAAATCATCAAAATCATGAAAGGAATGTGCCCCTTCAATGCACATGATAATGGCCATTTCTTTCAACCCGGTCGTAGTCTGGAGTTTGCTCTTCCAGGATCTGTAATCATTAAAATCACAGAGGATCCTGCACCGGTTAACCGGATCCAGGGTCTGGTTACGGACATACCCGAATTCATGAACAAGCCTGGAAAAATAGTTGATCTTCAGGCTATCAGGATCGCCCGCAAGTGGAATACCGTCTTTTACATTAAGGAATTTCTCAATAAGGATCTCCTGGTTAAAGTTGGTAAGACAGGTCGCCAGCCAAAGACGGTGTTCCTTGCTTCGTATCAGCACATTCCCGATCCCTGCCAATGCAAACCAGGGCAGCTCGATGGGATAGAGCGCGTTAAACAAAAGAAAAATATTAGCTGAGTATGCCTGGCTGAAATCAACCTGGGAATATTTAATCATCCCATCCACATTCTTGTCAATAATATTTTTAGGGTGGCATTCCTGACTTTTTTCAAAATATTCCCATAAGGATTTCTGATCGCCATCTTTCCCGGAATGAAATGGTTTCATGGAGGAATGGCAATGCAGATCGGTATAAAATAATGGAGCCATATCATTTCAATATATATAACAAAGTAACAATATGTTTGCACCAAAGTCAATAATTATTTTGTCTTTTTGTACTTAACACATTCCTATTTCGTCTTGGTCTGAATAGAAATAACTTTCATTTTCTGAATCTTATGAGAATTTTTAATAATTTTGTTAGGACAACCGACCTAATAACACAAACAATCAAACCTTTATGAAAAAATTTTCGACCAGGGGATTTTTTACCGGTAAGGCCTTCAGCCTTCTTCTAGGACTCACTCTTCTTTCATTCACGCTTTACGCCGGCGAGATACGGGTGAGCAGCGGAAAAACAGAAGTGCGTTTTACTCCCGGGCAGTACCAGTCACTTTCACTTACCTCCACAGTTTCCGCTTTGCAGTTCCGGGACGTCCAGACCTCTGCGGGAACTTTTACCGAGCTTTACATAAAGGATTATGGTTACAGCAATGTGGCGGGAGACCCTAAACTGCCTGTATTTCACAGATTGATTGAAGCCCCGCTGAATGCCGGCTTCCAGATTGAATTATCAGACCTGCAGTATAAGGATTACGATCTTTCCTCCCTGGGAATTACACACCCGGTGATCCCTGCACAGGCACCTGTTTCAAAGAACACCACCGACCCGGCCTCCCTGCCATTTGCGTATAATACCGCATCCTATCAGCAGAACCAGCTTCTTGGCGGCGACCTGGTAAAGGTGACTCCGGCAGGCATCATGCGGTCGGTGAATCTTGCACGCCTTGACATCAGTCCGGTTGAGTATAATCCTGTTACGGGGAAGATCCGTATTTACGAAAGCCTTACGGTAAAGGTTGTTTTTAAAAATGCCGATGTGGCGGGTACTGTGAGCCTCAAGAAACAATCCTATTCCATTTATTTCAACAGCCTTTACAACCAGCTTCCGAATTTCACGGACGTTCCTGATTCGCTCATCACAGCCTCACCGGTCACCTATGTGATTATTGCCCCCACAGCTTACCAGTCGGCCTTACAGCCATTTATTGCGTGGAAAAAGAAAAAAGGATTTCATGTGATCACAGGCTATACCGGCAACCCCAATGTAGGCACCACAGTTACATCAATTAAAGCTTACCTGACAGCCCTTTATAATAATCCACCCACAGGGTATGCAAAACCAAGTTTCATACTGTTCGTCGGCGATGTTGCCCAGATCCCGGCTTCCTCAACCACAGGCGGACACCCTTCCGACCTGCGGTATTGTGAATATACCGGAGACAACATCCCTGAAGTATTCTACGGCAGATATTCCGCTTCAGATGTGAGCATGGTTCAGCCATATATGGACAAAGTGCTCGAGTATGAGCAGTATACGATGCCCTCTGATGCATACCTGAATGAAGTTACCATGGTTGCCGGTGCAGATGCTTCGCATCAGGGAACATGGGGTAACGGACAGATCAATTACGGCACAACCTATTACTTTAATACAGCACACGGGCTTACTTCGCATACTTACCTGCAGCCGGAACCTGCCGGAGGCACCTATCCCCAGCAGATCCACACCAATGTTTCCAATGGTGTTTCCTATGCCAACTATACGGCCCACGGAAGTGAAGACGGATGGGCGGATCCGGAATTTGTCATTGCAGATATTGCTCCTCTCGCAAATGACCACAAATACTGCCTGATGGTGGGAAACTGTTGCAAGACAAACAATTTCAGCCTGAACTGCTTTGGAGAGGAGATCACCCGTGCCGCCCATAAGGGAGCCCTGGGATATATCGGCTGTACCGATTATTCCTACTGGGATGAAGATTACTGGTGGGGGATCGGCTTCAAAGGAGCCGCGATATCGAACCCGACTTATGATCCGAATCACCTGGGCGCCTATGACGTGACATTCCATGACCAGAACATCCCAACCTCAAAATGGTATATCACCCAGGGACAGATGGTCGTTGGCGGCAACATGGCCGTCGAAGAGTCAAGCTCAACCATGAAACAGTATTACTGGGAAGCATATGCACTGATGGGAGATCCTTCCGTCAGCATCTATTTCTCAGTTCCCCCTGCCCTTAGTGCAACCTACCTGACCACAACCATGGTCGGTACCAGCAGCCTGAATATTACTACTGAGCCTTATGCCTACGTTTCACTTACAACGAATGACACAACCCTGCTCTCTGCAAAATGCGCCGATGCCAGCGGTATTGTGAATCTCACTTTCGCCCCGATCACCAGCCCCGATACGCTGAGCCTTGTAATCACGAAACAGAACCGCAAACCACACCTCGGACATGTGAATGTGATCCCCGCAACGGGTCCTTTTATGGCACTCAGCAGTTACACCCTCAACGACTCCATCGGGGGCAACAATGACCACAAGGCCGACTATTGCGAATCCCTGAAAATGAATGTGGTTATTAATAATCTTGGCGTTCAAACCGCTACTGCCGTTAACGGGACATTGTCTACCGCTGATACAAACGTTACCATAACAGGAGGAACCTACCATTTCGGCAACATTGCCGCACAAGGATCTGCAACCGGACTGAATGCGTTTTCCGTTAAAGTGGGCGACAAGGTTATCGACCAGTACAAGGTCAACTGTTCCCTTGTCCTGACTGATGGCACAAACACATGGCCCTCACCCCTGCAGATCAACCTCAACGCACCTGTTCTCGGTTTCGGAAGCATTACGGTACTCGATCCTGCTCCTGGCGGGAACAACAATGGCATTTTGGATCCGGGTGAAACAGCCCAGTTGAAGATCGGATTGACTAATACAGGTCATTCATCCGCATGTAATACCATCGGGCATCTTTCGGTAAATGCCGCCTCCGCTCCATATATCCTGGTCAGCAACCCTGTCAACTTCCTGGGCACACTTGCTCAGACTGCAACCGATTATCTTTACTTCACAGTAGTGACCAATGGAATAACGCCCTCCGGCACCACTGTCACCCTGAATGCGTCACTGACCGCAGGAATGGGGAACCAGTATGAAGTAAGCAAACCCATTGAATTCACGATCGGAGACCGGCCACAGGTGATCATGACCAATGGCTCGCAGACCACCTGTAACGGGACGTTCTTTGATTCAGGAGGACCTGCCGGCAATTACACGGACAATGAAGATTTTACCATGACCTTCAACCCGGGAACAGTTGGTGCTAAAGTTAAGGCGGTATTCACCGAATTCAATATTGAAGCCAATACCGGCTGTAGTTACGACTGGTTCAAGATTTTTAATGGTGCCACAACCTCCACCGAACTGCTCGGGACCTGGTGCGGTACGAATTCGCCGGGAACCATCACCTCCACCACCGGACCACTTACCTTCCAGTTCCATTCTGATTACAGTGAGAATTTCTCCGGCTGGGCGGCCAATATTTCCTGCTCAGGAGGCGCCCTGGCACTGAATGCAAATGCGTTTCCTCCGGCCATCTGCATTGGCAATACCTCCCAGCTTGTTGCCATTCCTTCCGGTGGATCCGGAAACTATACCTATCTCTGGTCACCGTCAACTTTTCTGGATGACCCGACAAGCCGGACTCCTGTGTCAAGCGCCACGTCCAATATCTCCTATACCGTTGCCATTCATGATGGTCCCAATTCTTTAACATCTTCACCGGTAGCAATTACCGTAAGACCTTTACCATCTGCCCCGGTGATCACTGATAACGGAGGCACCCTTTCATCCAGCATCTCAACGGGTAATCAATGGTTCCTTAATGGAGCGGCTATCCCCAATGCAACTCAGCCCACTCTTGTCCCAGGTTCCTCGGGCACATACCAGGCGTGGGTTACCGATGCTGCTTCCGGTTGTCCTTCAGAGTTATCCAATTCCGTTTACTTCCTGATGACCGGAACAGACAATCACGACGCGGCACGTTCTGTAACAGTATATCCGAATCCATTCAGGGAAGAGATCACCGTTTCCTATGAACTGCCGGCAGGGAGCAATGTCACCATAACAATCTCCGACGCATTCGGGAAAGAGATAAAGCAGGTGCTCACCAACAGTTTCCAGGTCTCGGGAAAACATGAGATCCGGATCCCGGCCACAGGACTTACGAATGGGATGTACCTCATCAGGGTACAAACGGAGTCATTCAACGTCATAAAAAAGGCTATACTGAATAAATAACATTTTGCCTGCTACGATTGTTACTTTTCTTTAATTTCTGCTCATGAAACAGTTATTCATCTCTTTGTTCTGTGCCATCGCCTGGATCTCCGGATCAGGTTCAAACTGGATCAGCATCAATGGATCCCAGCCATCACCGGCTGCAATCCGGGTTGTTTCGTCAACCATAGAGAAATCAACAGTCCATGTAACCCTGGATGGATACAGCCTTTCAGGTGTGCAAACCCCCCGGGGAGAAGCATTCAGGGTTAACATTGACAATGCCACACCCATGCTTGTTGCAGGATCTCCGGATCTTCCTAAGCTGACTTTTTCCCTGGTCATTCCCGACAGGGCGGGCATGGAAGTGCATGTTGTTTCCTCTGTATTCAAAGATTACGACAACATTCTGGTTGCTCCTTCAAAAGGAATAATGATGCGGAATACCGATCCCCGACTTGTACCATTTCAGTTTGGGAAAACCTATACTGAAAACAGGTTCTTTCCGGGAGATCTTACTGGATCAAGGGACCCGTATATCATTCGCGACCTCCGCGGACAGACGCTTATCGTTTACCCGTTTCAGTATAATCCTGTTACGAAAACACTCCGGGTTTATTATGACATGACCGTAGAACTGGTCAAAGTGAATGATAACGGGTATAACCCGCTTGTGCGAAAGGTGTCCGGCCATTCTGTTAATCCCGAATTCCATTCTGTTTATGAAAGGCATTTCATGAACTACGGAGCACTTTCCTATACCCCGCTCAATGATTACGGAAAAACGCTGGTGATCTGTTACAATGGCTTCATGAACGCTATGCTTCCCTATGTAAACTGGAAGAATTCAATCGGTTACCCCACAGAGATGATCGATGTTGCCACCGCTGGTGCAACTCCTGACGCCATTAAAACATTCATTGCCAATTATTACAATACTAACGGACTCACATTTGTCCTGCTGGTTGGCGACAATGCACAGATTCCCACCATTCAGACCGGCAATATCGGCGGTCCGTCTGATAATGCCTATGGATACATTGTCGGCAACGACCATTATCAGGACGTGTTCGTCGGCCGTTTCTCCGCGGAGACCGTTGCACAGGTCCAGACCCAGGTTCAACGGTCTGTCGATTATGAAAAAAGCCCGCAGTTTATTACAGATGATTGGTTTTCAACGGTACTTGGGATCGGTTCTGACCAGGGACCCGGCGATGACAATGAATACGATTACCAGCACATCCGCAACCAGCAGACCCAGCTTCTTGCATACACGTATACGGCGAACCCGGAACTTTTTGACGGATCCCAGGGCGGTAACGATGCATCCGGGAACCCGACTCCCGCCATGGTCTCAACAGAGGTCAATAACGGTACAGGGCTGATCCTCTATACCGGGCACGGAAGTTCATCCTCCTGGGGAACCACAGGGTTCAGCAGTACAAATGTAAATGCCCTTGCAAACCCAGGCAAGCTGCCTTTTGTCTGGTCAGTGGCCTGTGTTAACGGTGAATTCATGAACGGCACCTGTTTTGCTGAATCATGGATGCGGGCCAGCCAGGGCGGCCAGCCTACAGGTGCTGTTGCCTTCCTTGGATCCACAATCAACCAGAGTTGGAATTCACCAATGGAAGGCCAGGATGAAATGACAGCCATCCTCACTGAATCCTATTCCACCAATATCAAAAGAACCTTTGCCGGACTTTCGATTAATGGCTGCATGAAGATGATCGATTCTTATGGTGTCGACGGACAGAACATGGCGGACACATGGACAGTCTTCGGCGACCCTTCGCTTCAGGTACGTACACATGCCCCCCTGGGCATTACAGCGACTCATGATGCGACATTATCTGTCGGGGGCACATCCCTTACCATCAGCTGCAATGTGAACGGAGCTCGCGCTACAGCATCCCTTAATAACACCATGCTCTCGACCGGCCTGGTCACAAACAATACCATCACGCTCAACTTTCCTGCACTCCCCGCACCCAATGATTCTTTACACCTTGTCATAACCGGCTATAACCGGGTGCCCTACATTACCGACATTCCGATCATTACACCCAACGGACCCTATGTGCTCTGTTCAAACAACCATGTCAATGATACAACAGGTAATAACAATGACATGGTGGATTATGGCGAAGACATTCTGCTCACACTCTACCTGAAAAACGTAGGTGTTGCCGCATCCGGAAGTCTGAATGTAAAACTGAGGAGCAACGATCCTTACATCATCCTGAATGACACGACGGAACCTTATGGAAGCATCCCCCCGAACCAGGTCAGGTCGGTGGTAAATGCCTATCGGTTCCTGGCTACCAATGCAATCCCCGATGGACACTCCATTCCGTTGACCGTTGTAACGAGTGACGGGACGAATACCTGGGTATCGAACTGCAGCATAACAGCACATTCTCCCGTGCTTAAGTATTCAAACATTATCGTAAATGATTCTGCCGCCAACCAGAATGCCGCACTGGACCCCGGCGAAACAGCCAGTCTGAAGATTTTTATCGGGAACACGGGTTCATCCGCAGCTGAAAATGTGACCGGCCACCTTGTCTGTTTTAATCCGTATGTAACCATTACTTCGGAAAGCCAGAATTACGGAGAACTTGCAGCCGGACAAAGCAAATGGCGGTACTTTGTGGTACATGTCTCTGACCTGGCACCTTCCGGGCAAACAGCAACCTTCCTTTTACAGATCGCTGCTGACAGGGATATCTCATCTTCAGGTAATTTCGACCTGGTGATCGGCAAGGTCCCGTTACTCATAGTCGATCTGGACGGCAATACCAACTCAGGCCCGGTGATGAAAACTGCAGCGGAGTCCCTGGGTGTCTATACAAATTATACAGCAGCAAACGTTCCGGACAGCCTTTCAAAATACAGTTCTGTTTTTGTCTGCCTCGGGGCTTATTCCTCCAATCATGTTCTTACCACTGATGAGGGACAGAAACTTGCAAGCTACCTGGATGGAGGTGGTCATCTCTACATGGAAGGAGGCGATACCTGGAAGTTTGACCCTGCAACAGCTGTTCATCCAATGTTCGACATCACCGGACTTGATGACGGCTCCGGAGATCTTGGGACCATCAACGGGATAAGCGGAACATTCACACAAGGCCTTTCCTATCCATATGCAGGGGATAATGCATACATAGACCATCTTTCACCAATCGCTCCTGCTTTCTCCATCTTCGCCAATCAGAGTCCTGCCTATTTTAATGCCGTTGCCCACGATGGAGGCACTTTCCGTACAATCGGCTCTTCATTTGAATTCGGGGGACTTATTGAAGGCACCGGCCTGTCGACAAAGTCGCACCTGATGGAAGAGTACCTTAACTTCTTCGGCATTCAGATGCCGGCCCTTATGGCAAATTTCTCGGGGTATCCCACCCTCATCGGGCCGGGAGGACATGTCAGCTTTTCAGATTATACATCAGGGGGTGCCAGCTCCTGGAACTGGAGTTTCCCCGGAGGAACCCCGGCTGCCTCCACAGATCAGAACCCTGTTGTAACATATAATACAGAAGGAAGCTATGATGTTCAACTGATCGTGCATAATGCAACTGGTGCTGATACGATCCTGAAAACCGGTTACATAACCGTGGATCATTCCATTCCCGTCGGCACTGGAAGCAGTTCAGTTAACATCGGGTGCAGCATCTGGCCCAATCCCGGTAACGGCTTATTCCGGCTAACTATAGCATCCGCTAAAAACGAGTTGTTCATGCTTACGGTGTACAATACTTTGGGAAAAACGGTTTTCAATAAGGAATTGGCCTCAAAAACCGAAACGCTGGACCTGTCCGGTTTGCCGGAAGGCACCTATTTGCTGAAAATAACCGGATCATCTTCAGAAATTACAAAGAAGCTGGTGATCAGGAAGTGACAAAATGGGTGATTAAGGAACCCCCATGCAAAATATTATTTCAGTATCTTCACTTTTTCGGTCTGAACGACCTCAAGGGTTTCCGTGTTATAGATATAGGCCATGAGGTAGCAGTTATGGAAGTTCCATCCGGAATTCAGCGTATAGGAGAATTGTGCCTTATAGGTGAGTGTGGTATCAACAGCTGATGTCAGTAATTCCCCGTTTGCACCGTTCAGGGTGCCACGCATCACGCCGTCAAATACATAATTTGGCCAGTCAGGTGTCGGGCCGATCGCTGAATTGTTGTTCTTCTGAGAGCCGAGAATACCATCTTCCAGCACACAAACGGTAATTTTAAAGGATCCGTCCAGTTTGTTCAGGAAATGAGAGAAGATTACCGGCTGGATAATCAGTGAGGTGGTATCAATAGTGGGCAGTATCTTGATAAGGGCATCAGGTGCAAGGGTAACCTGTGAAGAGACTGATTCACTCCACTTATCGGGGGAAACAATGCGGTTGCTGTTAAACACTTTCCTGTTCACCATACCGTTGGGATTGCTGGTAATTGCAAAATCATTGTTCCAGGAAGTACCTTCTGCACTCTGAAGATCAAGAATATAATCGCCGGTGCCTTTGCGTGCATAAAAGCCGGCATGGACCGACATCACAATGACCTTCCCATGGTTGCTGGCATCCAGTGTCTTCGCTATAATGGCTGCATCCGGGCAATTGGTGCAGAAATGGCCGGTATAATCCTCGAGAAGCACCTTACGTACCCTGGCCACGGTATCCCAGTCGATAACCGTATCCTTCACATTCACCTGTTTTGTGGTGTAATACGGGGCATCTATTTTGGTACAGGATGTCAGCAATGCTGAAACAATGAGAAACGAGCCGGCGATCAGATCAACTATTTTCATAATTCAAATATCAAAATTCATAAAACTCAGAAACTGGATGTGACGGTGAGCGTTACACCACTGGCAGCCGGAACATAACGGCAGACACCACCCACACAAAGGATCCCCTCCCGCTGTCTTCCGTACGAAAGTGCGATCCGGGAAGTATTGTAAGTATAACCAGCGCTAAGCAGGTAATAATGAAGGCGCTGGGAGGAGATATCATTCCCGTAATTCCATTGGTCCTGCACGGAGAAAAACCATTTCGGGGCAATCGTATATTCCAGTAAACCGGCCATCCAGTTTCCTTTGTCCTGCCGCGTCCATAAACCCTGGAATTCTGCACGTAAAGAATGTTTCTGGGTTACATTCCATGTGATGTCGGCGATGCCGATGTTGGAATATACAATACCGTACTCATTGAAATGCCCTTCCACAATATCCTTGTTGTAACACTGGTTGAGGTATGTCAGGATCATCTTCCACCGTTTATTGAATTTCTTGGTGACTTCCACATTCAGGTCCTGGTAGTAAAGTTCTTTTCCGGGTGTGAAAAAATTCGTTGTATAGCCGTCAGTACCGGTCTGGTTCATCAGCATCCCCGGAAGAGAATCCTTGCTGATGCTGGTAACCCTTGAAAAATTCACCCAGAGGCTCATGCCGTATTTCCCTCCCAGCTTCGAATTCTTCGGGATCATGTAATTGAAAGACCCCGAAAGGCTGTATTCCCCGTTTGGCTGGGTTGCATAGGGGTACATTGAAGCCAGCGCATAAGTGTGCTGTTTGGTAAGGGACGGGAGATAATTGATATCAAGTTGGTTGTTGGTGACCGAGCGGTTCGACTTGTAACTCATGTTGTCAATGATCTTAAGGGCAGCCGTAATGCCAATCCCCTTTTTCGTCCAGGCAAGTGTGGTGAATAAACCGTTGCCCGGTTTATAAATATACTTGTTAAGGGCAGATGGATCATTGATCTTATGGGCATATTCAGTAAAGAAACTGAAATTGCCGATATTGAGGTTGGCCCTGCCGCTGTAGGTCCCTACATTTTCAGGTAATTTGAATGTATAGATCGTGGTGTCAATGGTCATTTCCAATGAACTGCCACGCTGGTAATCACTTACAAAACTTCCCCCGACTGAGAGTTTTGTCCTGGCCGTTTTCATGCCCGGGAAAATATCATTCAGGTAAAAATCAGCATCGCCGCCTTTCACGATCCCCCGGTTATTGTTTTCAAAGGGTTCCCAATAGTTGCGCTGATATCCCCATACTCCTTTCAGAACGACACCATCAACAGGGCTGAATTTCACACGCATCCCCCGCAGGGAATTGTCGTAGCCCAGCGTCCATTCCTGCCAGGTGCGGAGAGTCATCCCGTTTCCGAACTGTTCATAAAAATTACCGGCCGTAATTTCCAGTTTATCATTTTTATAATTGACAAACCAAAATGGCACACCTGTTCCCTGGTAACGGATGTCGTATCCAACAAGCGGTGGTGCATACATCTCAAAGCGCATTCCGGCACTGAAATTCTTGTAGGAATAATCAATCTGTGTAATGGCATTCATACGGGTGATACGGCCATCCAGCGAAGAATCGGAAATTCCCATTTTTGAATCCGGCACATAATACTGACCGTCCAGCTGCATGCTGCCACTTACTTCCGCATTTTTTACAAAATCCTGGGCATGGCTTGTAACCGGCAGAATTGCTGCTGCAACAGCAATTCCAAAAACTAATCGGGTAACTTTTTTCAAGAGAAAAATTATTTATGATTCGTGATGAAAACTAAACCAGGTATGAATTTACTTGATCTCCTCCCCTTTAGCCACCTTCCTGACCAGTTCGATCAGTTCCAGTTCGCTTCCTTCTGAAAACGAAGTATGTTGCCAAACGATCTCTCCTTTTCCATTTAACAGAAATGTATGCGGGATCGGACCGACATTCATGGCCCGCTTAAAGTCGCCGTTCTGATCCAGCAATACGGTATAATCCCAGCCTTTTCCATTGGCCAGCGGACCCACCTGGGAGGAGGACCTTGCATCATCAACAGACACAGCATAAATCTTGACACCGGTCTCTTCTTTCCAGTCGCCGTATACGTCGGCAATGGTAGTCAACTCTTTGATACAGGGTTTGCACCATGTAGCCCAGAAGCTGATAATGACCGGCTTGCCGTCGTTTGCTATGGATGCAGTACTGAAAGGATTGCCCTTAACATCCTTGATATTGACAACAGGAAGCTGCTTGTTTTTCGTGAGTGTTGTTTGCTGTGAGAACATAGCCACAGAGACCAGCAAAAGTGCCAGCAGAAAAATTGATCTTTTCATGGAAAAAGGATTATAGGTATGTGGGTTCAAAATTAACAAATTTCAGGGAATATAGACTTCCAGGATCCTGCATTCGGGTGAGGGTAACAGCGATATTTCTTCCATGACAGCCGGAACCAGGAGAACCTCTCCTTTTTTCAGCTCAATCTTTCCCTGGTCATATTTTACGAGAGCGGAGCCTTCAACACAAAGACAGATCACGAACGAATCGAGGAAACCATAATCACGGGTCAGAGGACGGTTAAAATCCAGAACACTTGTAAAAAAATGCGGTGAATCAACTAGTGTGGTCAACTGGTTTTTCGTTTTCGGATAAGAGGTTCTGTAGGAGTCGTGAAAGGTATAGTCAATAGCCTCAAGCGCCAGCTCTGTATGCAGTTCGCGGGAAACACCGTTTTCATCAACCCGGTCCCAGTCATAAATCCGGTAGGTTGTATCCGAGGTTTGCTGGATCTCAGCCAACAGGAGCCCGGGGCCCAGCGCATGAATACGGCCGGCCGGGATATAAAATACATCTCCGGCTTTTACCTTCTCGGTATTCAGGATCTCACGTAAATTCTTTTTCTCAAGATGGTCGAGGTAGATCTTCTGATCAATCTTGCGGTTGAAACCGCTGATAAGTTCTGCATCCTTTTCCGCATGCATGAAGTACCACATTTCAGATTTCCCGTTCCCGATCTTTCGCTTCGCGGCAAGGGCATCATCAGGATGCACCTGGATTGAGAGATAATCGTTGGAATCGATGAATTTGATCAGTAAGGGAAATTCGTCTTTGAATTTATCAAACACCGACTCCCCGAGGAGCTCATCCATGTAAATCTCAACCAGTTCATTCAGTTCATTCCCCTTTAAAAAACCGTTTGAAACGAGTGTCTGCGAACCGGGAACTCCGGAGAGCACCCATGCTTCGCCGCAATTGGGAAGGGGTGAAAAGTCCATCCCCAATACGGTCCTGATCCGGTCTCCTCCCCAGATCTTATCCCTGAATACAGGGTTGAATTTTAACGGGTAGAGATTGTTCATGTGAATTCCTGCTGACTCGGGTTTTCTGATTACTTTTATGCAAAATTAAAGATTTATCAACGTTTATCCTCGTTATGATCAAAACAATTTGCGTATTCTGTGGTTCCAGCAAAGGGAAGGGCGAAATGTACAGCAATGATGCCCTGAAACTGGCCGAATGGCTGCTTAAGGAAGAAATCACCCTTGTATACGGGGGAGCCAATGTGGGACTTATGGGCATACTGGCTGACAGGATGCTGGAGTCTGGCGGCCGGGTGATCGGGATCATGCCGGAAGCCCTTGTTAAGAGGGAGGTTGCCCACGAAAATTTAACAGAGATGCATATTGTCGGAGGGATGCAGGAGCGGAAGGCGCTGATGGCTGATCTTTCCGATGCATTTATTGCCATGCCGGGTGCCTATGGAACGTTTGACGAGATCTTTGAGGTCCTTACCTGGAACCAGCTCGGAATCGTGGATAAACCGGTCGGACTGCTGAACACAGGCGGTTACTTTGACCCTTTGCTCAGCATGCTCGACCATGCCGTGGAGGAGAATTTCCTCAGGAAAGAGCACAGGGATATCCTGATCTGTGAGACAGAAATGAAGGTATTGCTTGAGAAACTGAACGCTTTTCGGCCGGTTGTGGCTCAAAAGTGGATCGAACGTTTGAAGGAGGGAAAAATATAGCTGCCAGAAGGCGAATATTACGACCAATGTATCGCTGAAACTTCTTTGCAGTTAAAAACAGTACAATATGATCATTATCGGTATAACAGGCACTCTTGGCGCCGGCAAAGGCACCATTGTGGACTACCTGGTTGAGAAAAAGAAGTTCCGCCATTATTCGGTAAGAGCCTTCCTGCTGGAAGAGATCCGCCGGCGGGGGATGAAGGAAAACCGCGACAGTATGTTCAACCTGGCCAATGCGCTGCGGGCCGAACACGGACCTGCATATGTCACTGATCAGTTATACCTGCTCGCAAGTAATTCCGGGGAGAACTGCGTGATCGAAAGCATCCGCACTGCAGGAGAAATCCTCTCTCTCAGAAAGAAGCCTGGATTTATGCTGATCGCTGTGGATGCAGATCAAAAGATACGTTATGAACGTATCCGTATTCGTCAGTCAGAAACCGATCATATCTCCTTCGAAACTTTTATCGAAAATGAGGCACGCGAAATGGATACAGCCGATCCCGGGAAACAGAACCTGGGAAAATGCATCGAACTGGCCGATCATACCTTTCAGAACAATGGATCCATTGAAGATCTGATCCGGCAGGTAGAACAGGTTCTGCCAGAATAAAAGCAATCAGGGGAAACTAACCGAAACAAACATCGTTGCATTATTGTCGATGACCGAAAGATCAGATCCGTCGACCAGGCCATCCCCGTTTGCATCTTCAGGCAGGAAGCCTGCTGCAAAAACAGCCGACTGGTTGTCAGTGGCAGAAATATCACTCCCGTCAACCAGGTAATCCTGGGTGACATCCCCGGCAAAAAAGGTCCACACTCCGTCAATGGCCTGTTTTTGATTATTACCAAAAGCCCTTGAACCCAGATCAGTGAAGTTATAACTGATCACCCCGGGAGCAAAAGATACAGGAACAGAACTTACAGTTTCTATGCTGTTTCTGTGTTTGACTCCCAGGTAATAACGCCCATTGTAAATTCCGGGGATACTTATTGTCGCTGTTCCGCCGGTCGACAGGACAACATTCGGAACACTGTATACAACCGTTGCATAATCCACGGTATCATGAAGCTCAACGGTGATCTTGTCGGCAATACCGGAGCCATAATAAAAACCTGTTTCATCCTTCGAAGACCGCATCGTCCCGCTGCCATTGTACAAACATTCGAGCAGGGCGGTAACGTTGAGTGTTTTCGACGAATACTGACCGTATACTGAAACATTGTCAAGGCAGCTGCCATACCCATACTTTGCGTTTCCTTCAAAAGCGAGATAGTAGGTTGAGGAGGGTGAGGGAAGCGTCAGGGAATCAGCCTGCCAGGCTGTAATACTGTTTGTATAGGCAGCAAGAAGGTTCCAGGAACCTGTGGGAGAATTTTTATAAAAGACCCTCAGTTCATCCTGGTCGGTACCCCAGACCTGTTGGGTATGGTAAAATTTAACCTTGGGGTTTGCCACCATCAGGAGGTTAAGGCAGGGCGTAACCAGCTTTGTTTTATTATCAGTGGAAGATGCATCTGAAAAGAGTGCATTGTAAGATCCTGAATAAGCAGCAGCAGGGTTTGCATACCCGTCCCCTTTATTGAACTTCCAGCTTACACCGGAATTGCTGACCTGTTCCTCTGTCCAGCAAACAGGTATCACCCCGTTGTTTTCAAAACCTTCGGTCCAGGGAAATACCACAACCGGGTTGCAGGAAGTAGTTGTATTTGCTTTCCGCACAACGACCGAATAATTGTTCCCGTTCTTTGTCCACAAAGCATAATAATAGGTTGCTGCAGGATTCAGTCCGGTATGGTTGAATGCGCCGGCTTTTCCCTTGTACAGAATAGTTCCGCCCCCCGTGATGCTTTGCCCCGGCTGATAATTTCCCGTCGGATTTCCGAAAACACCGTTCGTACTGAATGCCAGCACAACTGAATCATTTGCCGGATTTGAGCTCCAGCCCAGCTTGATGTGTGATGTATTGACTGTCGTGGCTGTCATGGAAACAGGGGGAAACAATGCCAGGTAAGCCTGGGTTTTCTGCAAGGCAGCAAAGGCATTTAGCCGGCCGCTGCCAAGCATGCCGGGGTAAAGCGGGTTCAGCGCACTGATGTTGTCAGTGCTTGAAAGGATTATGTCACGGGCATCCTGGGCAGTAATATGTCCTGCTGCGAGGGAAACAACGAGTGCAGCTGCCCCTGAAACATGGGGACAGGCCATGGATGTACCCTGAAGATATGCATAGGCATTCCCCGGGTATGTGCTGTATACGCCGCGGTCGGTGGATGTATTGGTTTCTCCGCCTGGTGCTGCAATATCAACCCAGTTGTCATAATTGGAGTACCATGCTTTTTTATCCTGGTTATTTGTAGCGGCCACAGCGATGACTTTGGAATAACAGCCCGGGTACCAGAGCCCGGTCGTCTGACTGTTACCGGCAGAGAAACAGACAAGTCCGCCGGTCATGACTGTTCCTCCTCCGTTTGCCACAAAATAATCGATACCATCAAGGATGGGCTGTTCATAAGAGCATGGTTCCGTATACCCCCAGCTGTTCTGTGTGATGGCGGCACCATGGTCTGCTGCCCATACCGGGGCACTTTCGAATCCGCCTGAACTGCTGGATGTGAAAACCTGACATGACATAAGCCTTACACCGTTCCCTGTACCGCTGCCGCCTGCCACACCACTTACGCCTATACCATTATTGGTATTGGCAGCTATGGTTCCGGCAACATGGGTGCCATGCGACTGGACCGAGAGTGTTGGGGAATTCGTAACAAAATTATACCCGACTCCCGACCACATGTTTCCGGCAAGGTCAGCATGAGAGAAGTCGATACCCCCGTCAATGACAGCAACGATCACATTGCTGTTCCCCTTTGTAATGTCCCAGGCTTCCGGAAGCTTGATATCGCAGCCGGGTGTCCCGCTGCTTTGCCCGGTATTATGATAATGCCATTGCAGTGTAAAAGAAGGGTCGTTGGGGGTGAAATTCGAAGGATTGTGTGGCCCGGTACCCGGGTCCGTAACATTGGCGATCTGCTGCTTGTTGAAAACCGGCTCAGCATGCGCAACACTCTCAAGTTTTGAGTACTCCCTGACCATATCAATGAGATCAGTCCCTTCAGGGACAATCAGGTCGTACCAGAGATGAAGGCCCCATTGCCGGTGACGCTGATCAAACTCAGTATCCTGAAGCGCTATGTAAAAAGTCTGCCTGCTTTGGATTACATGATATTTTGCATTAAGAACATCCATTTCCGGGATACCGAAGATTACATGATGATCCTTTGCATTATCCAGGGGATGCTTATCCAGGAATTCTGACAACTGCCGGGTAAACTTAACACGGATGATCCCTGGCGAAAGGTTTTCCGGCTTCATCCTGGAAAGGTCAACGGGGGGGCGCTCGCCGAAAGAAACCCCGTTATCACTATTTTGCCCGCGACCGTCAAACGGCAGGCAGAGGAGAAGAAAGAAACAGATGTTAAGGAAAATATAAGGTATTGCTCTCATTCGCTTTAATTAAAAAGATGTCTAAATGAAGGGTAAAGATAAGCCAGATCAGTTTATTCATGCAAAATCACGCTTGTCTTTCAGTCTTTACATATGGACAAAAATACCTATTTTTACCCATCAATCATATCCATCCAGCATACAATCAATGGAAAAAGAGAAACATCTGCGGCCGACATGGGACGAATATTTCATGGAACTCGCCAACGCCGTTGCAAAACGGGCAACCTGTGACCGGGGCCGGAGCGGCTGCGTCATCGTTCGGGAAAAACAGATACTGGTAACGGGATACGTAGGTTCCCCGCGTGGGCTTCCGCATTGTGATGAGATCGGCCACCTGATGAAAAAAGTGCTTCATGAAGACGGTCGGATCTCCGAACACTGCATGCGTACAGTTCATGCAGAACAAAATGCAATCTGCCAGGCTGCCCGCCTTGGAATCTCCCTTCAGGGGGCCACATTATACTGCAGAATGACCCCCTGCCGCACCTGTGCCATGCTCATCATCAACTGCGGCATCGAACGCGTGGTTTGTGAACGGAAATACCATGACGGTGCTGAATCTGAAGATATGTTCAGTAAGGCCGGTGTCATCCTTGAATTTGTAAATGACGAAATTCAGGAATACGGGAAATAAAAGCAACGAATGACATGAGTTACGAATAGGGAGTAATTTATGTCACTCGTAACTCATGTCACTCCTGGCATTTGTCAGATGACAGATCTCAGGATATGCGTGAAGTTCACCAGGCCTGTAACCTGTAAAAGGGTCAGGACTACGGACAAAACAATGACCCAGCGGATAAATTCAGCTCCTTTTTTTACAGCCAGCCAGCTTGCCAGGAGGGCCCCGGTAACGCTGCCAATCGAAAGAATCAGTCCATAAAGGTAATTCACCTGGCCATCGATAAGGAATACGGCCAACGCAAAAATCGCATAGAGAAATACTATGAGGTTCTTCGCTGCATTGGCCTTCACAAGGTCAAGTCCGACACCCAAAACCAGGGAGATCAGCAGGAGGTATCCGACCCCGACTTGGATGAACCCGCCATAAAATCCGACGGCAAAAAAAATCAGGAAATGCCACCATTTTAACTTTTCCAGAAGCAGCAGGGGGTTCTCCTTAAGCCATTTCTGAGGCTTGTAAAAAAGAAAAAACACCATGACCACCATGGCCGCCGCAATGGCCTTTTCGATCACTTTAACATCCACATCGATCGCGGCAAAAGCACCCAGAATTGAACCCAGAGTCGCCGGTATCGCCAGCCAGAAGATCTTTTTTGTTTTAAACATTTTCTGCTTTGAGAAACTTCCGACAGAAGAAAGTGTCTGGAAGAAAATGCTGATACGGTTCGTGCCGTTCGCCACATTGGCCGGAAGCCCGAGAATAATGAGCAGAGATAAGGTGATGACAGAACCCCCTCCCGCCAGGGTATTAATAAAGCCAACAAAAATACCCGCAATGATCAGTACAATGATTTCAGCAACACCCATAACAGAACACAAAATTTCAAATTTCTAATCGCCCTCCTCTATCCTCTATCCTCCTCCTTCCGCCCTCTGACCTCCAACCTCTATCGTCCAGCCCTGTAAAGAATAACTTCTGCTTTTTCGATTGTTATGAGCCCTCCGGAGTTTGTCCTCTCGATCATCTGCTCAACTACTTTGGAAAACTCCCTGATCTTTTCTTCTGTATCCACAATCTCAATGACCAGCGGCAGATCCGTTGATATCTCGAATAGTTTGGCCGAATGTACCTTTGAATTCGGCCCGAAGCCCATGATCCCCCGCGTTACAGTTGCACCCGACAAACCCTGTTTCTTGGCCTCGAATACAATAGTTTCGTATAAGGGCTGTTGCCCCGATTTATCAGATTCACCGATAAATATACGGAGCAGTCTTGCTGCAGGATTGTTTTCCATGATCAGAAAAATTTAATACAGGTTATACCAATGATGGTTGCAGCAAGACCCAGGATGATGCTTGCTCCAACATAAGCGCCCGCATAACCAAACTGACCATCGCGAAGCAAACCGACAGTCTCATTGGAAAATGCTGAAAAAGTCGTAAACCCGCCGAGGATGCCCGTAGCAAGAAAGAGACGCCATTCCTGCGACATATTTCCCCGGTCACTCAGCCCGAAAACAATACCGATCAGGAAACAACCCAGGATGTTCACCCCCAGCGTCCCAAACGGAAAAGTTGTAGCAACATTACTTTGGATAAGGCGTGACAGGAGGTAACGCGAAACCCCTCCGATAAAACTGCCCGTCCCGATTGCAAGAATTATTCTCATTGTTAACTATTACGGTTTATTCTGTTTGATTACCAGATGCTGGATATGGGATGCTGGATACCATCCTCTAAGCTCTATCCTCTATCCTCTATCCTGCTTCCGCCCTCTCCTCTTTTAATTTACTATTGTTATGGCTGAAAGTAAAATAGATAACCAGCCCGATGATCAGCCATATAATGAAACGCAGCCAGTTGGTTATGCCTAACTGGGCCATGAGGTAAAAGTTGGTCAGCAGCCCCATTACAGGGATGAGAGAAAGTCTTTTCCAGATCGCAAAAAAAGTCAGGATGATGGCGGCAACTGAAAAAAGCACCAGCGGGAATGCCATACTGATCCATTGTCCTTTTTCTGCACCATTATTGAATACAGCCTTTAATTCCGGAGGATCCCAGAAATAAGCAACCATGAAAACCCCGATCCAGATCAACGGGAGGTAATACCGGCTATTGAAATAAGGGACCGTGAAGGTTCCTTTCACATGCTGCGGATCTTTTGCACCCTTCAGGTCATCCAGGATCAGCACCCCGCCGGAAACCAGTACAAATGCAAACAGCGTTCCGATGCTGGTAAGGTCGGTTACCTCCGTGAGATTCAGGAAAAGGGAAGGAACCGCCACGACAATACCAGTGATTACAGTTGAAAAAGCCGGGGTTTTGTATTTCGGATGAAGCCGTGAAAATATTTTCGGGAGGAGCCCGTCTCTGCTCATGCTCATCCAGATACGCGGCTGGCCGACCTGGAATACAAGGAGGACACTGGCCATGGCCACTACGGCGCTGACAGCAATGATGCCGGATAGTTTTGTCAGGTGAAGTTTCTGGAAAGCATAAGCCAGCGGATCACCTACTGCCAGTTCACTGTAATGGATCATGCCGGTAAGCACCAGGCTGATCAGAATATAGAGAACAGTAGTAATGATAAGGGCATAGATCATGGCACGAGGCAGATCCTTTTTCGGGTTTTTGCACTCCTCTGCCGTTGTTGAGATCGCATCAAATCCGATATAGGCAAAGAAGACACCAGCAACACCTTTCAGTACGCCACCGATCCCATGCGGCGCAAAAGGGCTCCAGTTCTTTGTATCCACATAAAAGGATCCCACGCCGATCACCAGCATCAGGATGGCGATCTTGAGCAACACCATGATGTTGCTGGCCATTTTGGACTCATAAATACCCCGGTAGACAAGCCAGGTAATAAAAACCGTGATGCTGAATGCAGGTATATCCGCAATGAGGCGGAACGCGCCCAAATGAGGAGCATTCATCCAGGCATGGTAGGCATCCTGCAGTCCGCCCGACAAAGCCGTAACAGCAATCCCGCCGGCCATCTCAGTCACCGCCTGGTGATACCCCCTGGCCGCACTCAGGTAATCGACACTAAGGTATTCAGGAAAATGAATGCCGATCCCGCCCAGGAGTCCTGTAAAATAATCGGACCAGGATATGGCTACAGCGATATTCCCGACGGCATATTCCATGATAAGGTCCCAGCCGATGATCCAGGCGACAAGTTCACCAAAACTTGCGTAGGCATAGGTATAGGCGCTCCCGCTGATAGGGATGCGGGAGGCAAACTGTGCGTAACACATTGCGGAAAAACCACAGGCAATGGCTGTAAAAACGAAGAGCAGGGATACGGCCGGACCTCCGCTGGCTGCTGCGTTACCAATGGTACTGAAAATACCGGCGCCGATGATGGCTGCAATCCCGAAGCCGGTAAGGTCCCGTACATTCAGGTTCTTCTTCAGATGATGCCCGTCATGCTCCCCGGCTGCAGCATCCCGCAGAATACGTTCAATCGACTTTTTACGAAAGAGGTCATTCTTCCCCACAAGTGGTAAGTTTCGGTAAATGTATTAAGATTTTCCGCTCAAAAAGTCGTAATTTGGCTCAAAAATAAGAGATGAAAATTGTTGTATTTGGGGCAAGTGGGCGTACTGGCATTTTAACTGTATTCCAGGCACTTGACAAAGGACATATCGTGACGGCCTTTTCAAGGAGCCAGAAAAAAGTAACCATTCAGCATAAGAATATCCGATTCATTGAGGGAGATGTTCTCGATTATGAAAAGGTGAAACAGGCGGTTGAGGGACAGGATGCTGTTATCTCTGCATTGGGTGTGGAAAGCCACAAATACACAACTGTATTGTCTGACGGAACTAAAAACATCCTGAAAGCCATGGAAGAAACAGGGGTAAAACGCTTCATCTGCATGTCTTCGGCAGGGATTCTCGGCAATGATTCCGGTTTTCTCTTTGGGAAGATCTTCATGCCTCTTTTCCTGCGCAATGTATTTGCAGACAAGAAAAGACAAATGAAGGTCATACAGGAAAGCAACGTTGACTGGGTCATTATACGGCCTGTAGGGCTTACCGACTCCCCGAAGACCGGCAACTATAAGGTGAGTACTGACAAGCCGAAATCCAGCAGGATCCCCCGTGCCGATGTGGCAGATTTCATGATGAAACTTCTCTCCGACAAGAAATATGACCGGCAGATGCCGTCAATCTTTTCATAAAATGAAAAAGGTATTAAAAGAAGCATTTCTCTCATCATGGGTGAAATATTCCGGAAGTGCCTCCCTGCTGGTCTTTGCCCTAATGGCCGCGAACCTTTGTTTCTCTCAGTCTTCCCGCCACCCAATGGTATTGACAGATTTCACTATGCCCGATTCGGTTTGTGCCGGACAGGCTGTCACGATCCAGAACAATTCACAGACGGCCTCCAGTTACTACTGGTCTTTCTGTACTGCTGACGCTGGAGGCATTCCATCCGGCCAGGCCGTCATAAACACCTTTCTGAATTACAGCCAGCCTGCATTTGCTGCTTTGGTCAGGGATAACGGAATCATCTATTCCTTCATAACGAACGCCGGAACAAAAACCCTGATCCGGAATAATCACGGAACAAATCTCCTGGCACCGGTTGTTGCAAGCGATGACCTTGGCAACCTCGGTGGACTGACTATGAACGAAGCAGGGATACAGGTCCTCAATGACAATGGTCACTGGTATGGATTTATTGCAAACGAAGGTGTTATCATCCGGCTGGATTTCCGGGCCTCACTCCAGAACACCCCGACAGTTATTTCTTTCAGCGGTATAAGCGACACGATCGCAAGGTTCAACGGACTCATTATTGTTAAAGATAAAGGGAAATGGGTTGGATTCTCTACCAACCTTATAGGGAACTCTCTGCATCGTTTCTTCTGGGGGGACAGTCTTAAGAACCCACCGGGGGGAACCATTCTTGGAAACATCGGCAGACTAAACGCTCCCTATCAATGCACCCTTATAAAACAGGATTCAAACTGGTTCATGCTGGTTTGTAATTCCGGCGACAGTTCCATTTCCAGGCTCTCCTTCGGAACCTCCCTAGTGAACATCCCGACAGGGGAGAACCTTGGCAAACTCGGAATCCTTGCCCAAAACCGGGGCATCGCCGTTCTCCGTGACTGCGAAGCCTTCAACGGATTGATCGCAAACAATGCATCCGGAAGCAATCCCCTGATCCGGATGAATTTCCTGGGAGGTATATCCGGCACTATAACAGGCCAGCAACTGGGAAATATAGGCAGCCTGAACCAGCCAGGAGCCTTTTCCGATTTCCTGCGGATCGGTGATACGATCTACACGCTGCTGACAAATTCCGCCGGGACAAGCGTTTCAGTCCTTTATTTCCCCTCCTGCACCAATGCTTCAATTCCTTCTTCCATCCTGAGGGACCCTCCGCCTGTCACCTGGAGTACCCCCGGAACTTATAATGTCAGGCTTGTAACAAATGAGGGCCTTGCCGACCAGGAGAGCGTATGCAAGCCGATCAGGGTAATCACGCCCCTGACCCTCAACATCGGTAATGACACCACTGTATGTGCAGGTAATGACCTTATCCTTGGCCTGAAAGCCCCACCCGTCATGGACCATTTTTCATTTCTCTGGAATACAGGAGATACCACCTTTTACATCCATGCCCGAAAACCAGGAGCTTACTGGATGCGGGTAACCAATAAAATGGGATGCCAGACCAGCGATACAATCCAGGTCAGCCAGCTGCCTCCCGTAACCGGAACAACAGATACCCTCCTATGCTACGGTCAGACTTATTTCGCTGGCGGGGCTTGGCAAACACAGGCCGGTATTTATTACGACACCATTCAGACCATTAAAGGCTGTGACAGCGTGCACATCTCCAACCTCTCGTACAAGCCCGAAATAAAAGTTAATATCGGAAGGGATACTGTTCTCTGCCCGGGGGAATCCGTAACACTGCATGCAAACGTTACAGGAGGAACTTTTCAGTGGCAGGATGGTTCCACAGATTCTGTTTTCACGGCAACCGGCCCCGGAATTTACTGGCTGCATGTTGTAAAAAACAAATGCCTGGTCGGAGATACACTCAGAATCGGTGATTGCCCGGCAAGGATCTGGATACCCTCAGCTTTCACGCCCAATGGCGACGGCCTGAATGATGAACTGCGGGGAAAGGGGATCAGTATCGGGAAATTCCACATGGAGGTATACAGCCGTTCAGGACAGCGCCTTTTTGTTTCAGATGATATTGAAAAAGGTTGGAACGGAACAACAAACGGACAGTTATGCCCGGCAGACGTTTACTCTTACATCGTCACATATGAAACAACGGATACAGGAGAAAGCAGGAAGGTATCAGGAACATTCACCCTTGTGAGGTGACGCAGTTTTGGATCAGCCTGCCAGTTCATTCATGGCAGTTACAATGGATTCAACATCAAATCCGCATTCTTTGTGAAGTTCTCCGAGTGTGCCCTGCTCTATGAACCGATCGGGAATACCCAGCCTTTTCACGATGGCATTATAGCCATTATCAGCCATGAATTCGATTACCGCGGAACCGAGTCCCCCGGTAATGGTGCCATCTTCAATGGTGATGATTTTACTGAACTTTTTAAAAACCTCATGAAGCAGTTCGGTGTCGATCGGTTTCAGGAAACGGATATCATAATGTGCAGCATCAATGCCATCCTCCATCAATTTCCTGCAGGCTTTCACTACCTCGTTGCCCGGATGCCCGATCGAAATGAAAGCAACATCTTTTCCATCACGGATCTTTCTTCCTTTCCCGATCTTAAGTTCGGCAAAGGGGGTTTTCCACTGCGGCATCACACCCCTGCCCCGCGGATATCGGATGACAAAAGGCCCCATGCCATCCATCTGGGCAGTGTACATCATGTTGCGAAGCTCCTCCTCATTCATCGGGGAGGCAATGGTCAGGTTGGGAATACACCGCATATAAGCGAGGTCGTATACACCATGGTGGGTTGCCCCGTCTTCACCCACCAGGCCGGCGCGGTCAAGACAAAAGACCACATGCAGCTTTTGCAGCGCCACATCATGGATCAGTTGGTCGTATCCACGCTGCATGAATGTTGAATAAATATTGCAGAAAGGCACTTTCCCCGAAGTAGCCATCCCGGCAGAAAATGTAACAGCATGCTGCTCGGCGATGCCTACATCAAAAGCCCTGTCAGGCATCTTGGCCATCATAATGTTGAGTGAGCATCCTGATGACATAGCCGGGGTAACCCCTACAATCTGCGGATTCATCTCGGCCAGCTCAACGATGGTCCGGCCAAAGACTGTCTGGTATTTCGGTGGTTGCCCGTGACACTTGTCCTGAACGATCTCGCCTGTGGTCTTGTCAAACACACCTGGGGCATGGTAAACGGTCTGATCCTGTTCGGCATGTTTGTAACCCTTGCCCTTCACGGTAATGATATGAAGAAGCTTGGGGCCCTTGATGTCTTTAAGGTCAGATAAAAGCTTGGTAAGACGCACAACATCATGGCCGTCAACCGGGCCAAAATACCTGAATTTGAATGCTTCAAAGAGGTTGCCACCCTGGAGGATAGAAAGTTTTACTGCGTTTCCAACCTGCTTCACCACGGCCCTTGTATTTTTGCCGTACTTGGTATCGCCTCCCAGAATTCTCCAGATCTTGTCGCGGATCCGGTTATAGGTATGGGATGTGACTATATCCGCGAGATAATCTTTCATGGCCCCTACATTCTGGTCGATTGCGATCCCGTTATCATTCAGAATCACGAGCAGGTTCGCGTTAGAAACCCCGGCATTGTTAAGTGCTTCCATTGCCATGCCGCCGGTCATGGCGCCGTCGCCGATAATGGCAACGTGATGGCGGTTTTTCTCCTGGCTCAGGTTGGCAGCTACTCCCATTCCAAGGGCAGCAGAGATGGAGGTGGAGGAATGGCCTACCCCGAAAGCATCGTATTCACTCTCCGACATCCGCGGGAAACCGCTGATGCCTTTAAACATCCGGTTCGTGTGAAAAACATCTTTCCGGCCTGTCAGAATCTTGTGCGCATAGGCCTGATGGCCAACATCCCAAACAACCTTGTCATAAGGGGTATTGAAGGCATAATGAATCGCAACAGCCAGTTCAACGGCGCCAAGGCTGGCTCCCAGGTGGCCCGGATTGGCTGAGATCACATCGATTATGAACTGCCGTATCTCTTCACAGATTACCGGAAGCTCATCAGGTTTCAGTTTTCGGAGATCAGCAGGAAGGTTAACCCCGGATAAGAGGGGGCCCGTTTTTGGTGTCATCGATCAGTTGAGTCTTATCAAAGGAATTCAACACGCTGAATCAGCGGCATGAATTGTTCTTCTTTCGTTAAAGTAATCCTAATTCCAGCAACGCTGCCTCAGAGATCATGTCTTTGTCCCAGGGTGGTTCGAAAACGATCTCAACATTCACATCATTCAAACCATCCACCCGCTTTACTTCCATCTGAACCATGCCCGGCATGTCCTCAGCAATCGGACAATTGGGAGCGGTAAGGGTCATTTTTATAAGGACATTCGACTGTTCGTCTATTTTAATTTCATAAACAAGTCCCAGGTCGTAAATATTAACCGGGATCTCGGGGTCAAAAACCTGCTTCAGGGCGGCAATGACCTTATCTTCAAGTAATTTCTTCTGTTCTTCCATAATGGATCTGCAACGTAATATGTTACAAATTTACGGAATATTTAGATATGTGGGGGAAATGGAAAAGAACACCCGCCAGTTGCCTTCCGTTTGGAAGGAGGCTGGCGGGTGCGGTGTTTTTTAATTCGATCCTGCTATTCCGACGGAATCGTTTTTTTGCTGCGTTTCCGTTCAGTTTCGTCGAGAATGATCTTCCTCAGACGGATCGAGTGCGGGGTAACTTCCACGTACTCATCATCCTTGATGTACTCCATGGCCTCCTCCAGTGAGAATTTGATGGCAGGAACAATGACGGCCTTGTCGTCAGTACCGGAAGCACGGACATTGGTCAGTTTTTTTGTTTTGGTGAGGTTGATGATCATGTCATCGCTCCTTGTGCTCTCACCGATCACCATGCCCGCATAGATCGGATCATTCGGATTCACGAAAAACTTGCCGCGGTCTTGCAGTTTATCAATGGCATAGGTAATAGCAATACCGGTTTCCAATGCGATGAGCGAACCATTGACCCGGCCCGGCATTTCGCCTTTCCATGGCTGGTAAGAGAGGAAACGGTGTGCCAGTACAGCCTCCCCTTCCGTAGCAGTCAGGATGGGATTTCGCAGGCCGATGAGGCCCCTGGCCGGTATATTAAACTCCAGGATTATACGGTCGCGTTTATTCTCAATATGAATGATGTCTCCCCTGCGGCGGGTCACAATCTCAATGACCTTCCCCGAGAATGCTTCAGGGACCTGTACCTTCAGCAGCTCAACCGGCTCATGCTTTTTCCCATCAATTTCACGGGTCAGGATCTGTGGCTGGCCCAACTGGAATTCATATCCTTCACGGCGCATGGTCTCAACCAAAATGGCCAGGTGAAGGATGCCTCTTCCATAAACGAGGAATTTATCGGCAGAATCCGTTTCCTCCACCTTCAGTGCAAGATTTTTTTCTGTTTCAAGAAAAAGCCGTTCGCGGATGTGGCGGGAGGTAACGTAAGTGCCTTCCTTCCCTGCGAAGGGTGAGTTGTTTATGGTAAATACCATGCTCATCGTGGGTTCATCCACATTGATACGGGCAAGGCTTTCAGGATTCTCAATATCAGCAATGGTATCACCGATATCGAAATTCTCCATCCCCAGAACGGCACAGATCTCACCGGCGCCCACCTCAAATTTGACCTTCTCCTTGCTTAAACCTTCAAAAAGATAAAGTTCCTTAACTACGGATTTTACGATCGATCCGTCTTTTTTCATCAGCGACACCTGCATCCCGGCCTTGATAGAGCCGCGTTTGATACGGCCGACAGCGATCCTGCCAACATAAGATGAATAATCCAGTGAACTGATCTGCATCTGCAGGGTACCGGGCTCGTGTGTAGGGGCGGGAATGTGCTCGATGATGGTATCAAGCAGGTAGCTGACATCGGTGGCCGGAGTTTTCCAGTCTTCACCCATCCAGCCTTGCTTCGATGATCCGTAAACCGTCGGGAAATTCAGCTGGTCCTCACTTGCATCAAGACTGAACATCAGGTCAAACATTGCTTCATATACTTCATCAGGCGTACAGTTGGGCTTGTCAACCTTGTTGATGACTACGATCGGTTTTTTACCAAGTTCGAGGGCTTTCTGAAGGACGAAACGTGTTTGTGGCATCGGTCCCTCAAAGGCATCCACAAGGATCAGAACACCGTCGGCCATGTTCAGCACGCGTTCCACTTCACCGCCAAAGTCGGAGTGACCAGGCGTATCGATAATATTGATCTTATGTCCTTTATAATGAACGGAGACATTTTTTGACAGAATGGTGATCCCCCGCTCCCTTTCCAGGTCATTGGAGTCGAGAATAAGGTCTCTTACTTCCTGGTTATCACGAAATAATCTTACCTGGTGAAGTATCCTGTCAACAAGTGTTGTTTTACCGTGGTCAACATGGGCAATTATTGCTATATTCCTGATTTCATGCATGATATAAATAAATAAACCGGTTTTTAAAAGAATTTGCAAAGGTAGGGGTTTTAATGATGCAAGCGGCGTTTTTTGAAACTATCTTTCTGTTAATCAAATTAAATCGTACCTTTGCCACGAATTAAACCAGGCTCTTGTTGATCATAAAGCCCTTCGCCCTGCACTGAAAAAAACATTTCTTACCCGGCGGACCAGAACCCTTTCCATCGCCAGGCCCGGCATTCCAAAAGATAATTAACATATTACATGATGACATTTGAAGAATTAGGCATTTTACCGGAATACATCCGGGCGCTGGACGATCTTGGATTTGAGAATCCCATGCCGGTCCAGGAACAGGTGATTCCTCTCCTGCTCAAAGAGAAAACAGACATTATTGCCCTGGCACAGACCGGTACAGGGAAAACAGCAGCTTTCGGGCTTCCTTTGCTGCAGAACACCGACGTCCACGACCGTTACCCACAGGCTCTGGTACTGTCACCCACCCGGGAACTCTGCGTACAGATCGCAAATGACCTGAACGACTATTCAAAGTACTCCGATGATCTACGTATTCTGTCAGTTTATGGCGGAAGCAGCATCGAGAACCAGATCAACTCCCTTAAAAAAGGGGTGCATATCGTAGTGGCCACACCCGGCCGTCTGCAGGACCTGATCCGCCGCAGGGCAATCAAGCTCAACCAGATCAAAACGGTTGTACTGGATGAAGCAGATGAAATGCTCAACATGGGATTTCTTGACAGCATTAATGAGATCCTTGCTGAGATCCCTGAAGAACGCAACACTATGCTTTTTTCGGCTACCATGCCAAGGGAAATTGCTGGCATCGCTAAAAAATACATGAACCACCCTGTAGAGATCACGGTGGGCGACCGGAATTCCGGTGCCGAAAATATCCGTCACCACTATTACACTGTTCACGCGAAAGACAAATACCTTGCTCTGAAACGCATTGTTGATTATTACCCTTCGATCTATGGAATTGTATTCTGCCGTACCCGCAAGGAGACCCAGGAGATCGCCGACAAACTGATCCAGGATGGATACAATGCAGAATCCCTGCACGGGGAACTCTCCCAGGCGCAACGCGATTTCGTAATGCAGAAGTTCCGTATACGTCATATCAAGCTGCTTGTAGCAACGGATGTTGCAGCCCGTGGCATCGACGTTGATGATCTCACCCATATCATCAATTACAACCTCCCGGACGACCTTGAGGTATATACTCACCGCAGCGGCCGTACCGGTCGTGCCGGGAAAGCCGGCATCTCCATAGCCATCATCAACCTGAAGGAAAAACACCTGATCCGACAGATCGAAAAAAAGATCAACAAGCCCTTCGTTTATACAAAGGTTCCCGGCGGACGTGAAGTCTGCGAACGCCAGCTTTTCAACTTCGTTGACAAAATGGAGAACGTTGACCTTGAACACCAGGAAATTGACTCCTATCTTCCCATCATCTACCGTAAACTGGAATGGCTTGAAAAGGAAGATGTGATCAAACGTTTCGTCGCCCTCGAATTCAACCGCTTCCTTGAATATTATAAAAAGGCCAAAGACATCAATGTTGCGGAGGATGCTTCTCCTGACCGCGAAAAACGCTTCCGCGAAGGCGGCTTTGGCGAAAACCGCAAGGGGAAGCGCGATTCACGCGACCGGGATTTCTCACGTGAACGTGGTGACAGCCGCGACAGAGGATCACGCAGCGACCGTGGCGGCTCCCGGGAACGGGGAAACCGCGATGATATGGATGACGTTGGATATTCAAAGTTGAAGATCACTCTTGGAAAGGAAGACGGAATGAATCCCGGCGGCCTGATCGAACTGATCAACAGCAACACAAAAGGCAAGATGGTACCAATCGGCAAGATCAGCCTGATGCGCAACTCAACCGTTTTCGAAGTCAGTACAAGCCATGCAGCTTCACTGATCAAAACCCTGAAAAATGCCCGTTACCAGGGCGACTCCTATTCGATCAGCTTTGCCAATGAAAAGTCGGGAAAAGAGGATTTCAAAAAGAAGGAAGGGTTTAAAGGAAACGATGACTCCAAAGGAAAAGAATCCGGCTGGGATGTCCCTAAAAAGAGCAAAAAGAAAAAAGAACGCTATTAAAAGACGGGAACAATCTTAAGCTGAAGGCAGAAAAGAGTCTCAGCTGAAAGGATGTGACAGCCATTCATGAAACTTCAAAAAAAAAGCCGCCCCAAAAGGACGGCTTTTTTTCTTTTATTTATCTGATTACGGAAGCTGCAGGAAAATAGTTCCTGAATTACCGTTCTTAACCCAGTCGATCCTGTAACGGGTCGGGCAGTTATCGCCGGTTACCGGGAGGTTATTGTCATCATAACCATATGATACAGTTGCAGTCTTGTTATCTGAAGGAACCTGGTGAATAATGGTTCCTGCAACCGGGTTCCAGTCACAAGCCTGTTTGTGAACGATGGATTGTGTGATCTGAGAGTAGAATTGTTCACCATTGCGGTTGAGCCCCCAGGTAGCCAGGTTATTGTAACCATCCGCTGAACCGAATCCATCGGTAGTCATAACAAGCTGAGTCAATGTCCCTGTGTAAACATGCTGACGGGCAATCATCCAGGTACGTGTTGAACCATCATCAAAGGTGGCCTGCATTGAGCCGGTGATCTTATGAACAACAGAGGTAACACCATTGCCAAGCTGCCAGATAAATCCTCCACTTACATTTTCATGAGTCCTTGTCCCGTTCAATGTCATTGACTTTCCGGAATAAACGTGCGTTATATGGAAATTAATAAGCTTTGTGAGAACCACTGTACCAGGCTGTCCCCATACTGTACCTACTCTTTTCCTTACTTCCTGCTTCCCGGTCCGGAAAATATTTCCATTGCAGTTCAACCCGTTGTAAGTCAGGTAATACACAATCGTATCATTAGCTGTTGCAGTAGAGTCGACAGTGACATTACAAAGCCACGGGCCCACCATTTTGAGTGTAGCGCCGGATAAAACAGCGTTAGCATCATTGGATGCATCATCAGAAATTTTTGTTACATTATTTTCATCCTTGGTCAGTTGCTGCAGCGAAGCAGTGTCTGAGTTTTTACCATTGGAAGTAGAATCTTTCTTGCAACCTGCAGCAACAAATGTCAGCACTGCGATGAGAAGAAAACCAAGCTGGAAGATTTTTTTCGTTTTCATGGGAACACGTTTTAGGTTACTTTCTATTTGATGATATTTTCTTTGTCTTTATACCTTATACACAAAAACCTGATCATACCCTGATGCTTCACCCGGTTTTTTTCAGGGGGTGATGAAAAAATAGGTGGTCGTTTTGCTGCAAGCAGCAAAAAAACCGGTAGCTCCCTTGCTCATGTTGGTAGTTACGTTCGCCGGAGCCGAATTAAATATCCCGCCTTGCCAGCTGGTTTCCAGCAACATTTCCCGTATAAATTCCGCATGTGCCGGGGCGAGGGAATACCTGCTCTCCGTGACAGAGGTTCCTGACGGAAATTTTATTTTTTCCACCTCAGGTGCAAAGATCTCACTTACGTCAAGGGTCGTCAGGGTATAAAATAACAGGCGGGCCTTGCATTTTGATGTGTCCTGGCCCTCATATCCCGGCACACCCGACCAGTCGAGCAGGATCTCCCACATGGCGGGGTTGTCTGGACTGAAGACACTGGCAACATAATCAATATGATATAATGTGTCATCTGTGTCTTTGCTGTAAAGAAACGGATTGAAGGTAAATCCCGGATCCATGGCTGCTTTTGCAGTATAGAAGTTATTCTTATAGTAGATCTGCAGTGTATAGGTCTTTCCCGGCTTCGCAAGGAAATTTGTCCCGGTAAGGTATATCCCCGGGCTTGCAGGTTGCTCAGTAAGGTGATAAATTGAATCCTGCTCGGTGATCAGCACATTGGCACCGCTTATCGGGGAAGGGATCTCATTCAGACCGGATACCGGAGAAGAAAGCGAAACAGATTGTGAGCCGATCGCATCCGTTATGACCGCATTGACTACCACCAAATCCTGGTTTTCAGGAGCGATCTGCCAGTCTGTCTTCTGGATACATCCGTACAGAAACAGCATAACAATCATGAATATGCCGGTGGTAGTCCTTTTCATCAGAATTTGAATTGATAATTTATTGACGGGATGATTCCCGCCACAGACAAGGTTGTAGGTATAAGATTATAGTTCCCGTCCTTGTTTGCCGGTATAACATAATCCCCATTGCCGTCACAGAACCGGTTGAAACTTACAACATAGGGGTTCATATTCCCGTATGCATTGTATAGGGTCAGTAAAAGACTGTGGCGGTATCGGTTTTCCGGATTACTTATGATCCATGCCACGGATAGGTCAAGGCGATGGTAGTCTGGAAGCCTGTCGTTGTTTTTCTTTCCATAAATGGGCACAGATGTCCCGTTCGAAATGTAAAAACCGACCGGGGTGGTGACGGCGCTGCCGGTCGAATAGGTCCAGTTACAGGAGATCTCCCAATGCTGTCCCGGGTTGTACGCGAGGTTGATGCAAAGCGAATGGGGGCGGTCATAAAAAGCAGGGTAGGCTTCGTTGTTGTTGACACCGTCTGTCTGGATAAAAGCCCTCGACCAGCTGTAACCGACCCACCCGTTAACCTTGCCTTCCGTTTTCCTGACCATCAGTTCGATACCGTATGACCATGCTTTCCCAAACCTCAGTTCGCCCTCAATCAGAGGGTTGTAGAGGAGGTTGGCATGGTCCTTATAGTCGATATGGTTGTGATACTGTTTATAAAACGCTTCTGCGGAAAAATTAATCCTCGCCCCAAATGCTTTCAGGAAATAACCAGCCGAATACTGATCCGCTTTCTGGGGATTGATGTTCGGGCCCGAAGGCACCCATACCTCCAGGGAGGTGAACGGGCTCACTGAGTTCGACAGAACCTGGATGAACTGTGTTGTTCGGGTATAGCTTGCTTTCACGCAGGATATGCTGTTGATGTCGTACTGCAGGCCTATCCTTGGTTCCGGGCTGAAAAACGATGAATAGGTGCTGTTTTTTGAAACATGGATAGTATCGATAACCTGGTAATTGCTGTTGAATTTATAAACAGTGGTACTGCCGAGATTCTGCCATGCCGGAAGCCGGATTCCATAGCGCAGTGTTATTTTTTTCCCGATCTTCTGATCGTTGCTGAGGTAAAGATCATACTCCAGGGACTGGTATTTGGCGATCTCCGGAGCAGGATGTGCACCGGGATTGTCCCCAAGAGTCACATTCCCCGGATCGGAATAATGCGGTGTAAATTCAATGCCGCCCTTCATGGTATTTTTGGGGCTCAGGTACCAGGTAAGGTCGCTTTTAAGGGAGAGGTTGGAGATCGAGGATTTCCAGTAATCGTGTTTTTTTTCCGAGAGATAGAGGTAATAGTTGTAGCGGCTGGCATAAACCGTCGTATTTGAAAAAAGCCTGCTGCTGAATACATGATTCCAGCGAAAGGTCCCGGCCATATTGTCCCAGCTGATTCCATAGGTCTCTATAGAGGTGTTCTGGGGCCGGCTGTAAGCATCCCTGCCATAATAAAAGGTAAGGAAGAGTCGGTTGTTTTCATTGATACGGTAATTCAGCTTTGCATTCAGGTCATAGAAACTGAAATTAAAATGGTTCAGGCCGGTATTGATATTATTGATCCAGTTCAGGGTGGAGATCCTCCCGGAGACGAGGAAGGAGCACCTGTTTTTAATGATTGGGCCTTCCAGTGTGAGAGTGGATGCATACGGACCGATATTCACGGAAAAGCCAAAACGGTTCATGTTCCCGTTCCGTGCATGAATGTCAATGACGGAAGAGAGCCGTCCACCGTAACTGGCCGGAAAATCCCCTTTAAATACCTGGATGTCATTTATTGCATCGGGCGATAAGGCGGAGAAGAAACCAAAAAGATGAGTCGGGTTATAGATCGGGGCCTCATCTATCAGCATCAGGTTCTGGTCGCTGCTGCCACCTCTTACATAAAAAAAGGAGGAGCCATCACCATAGGAGGTGATGCCGGGTATCACCTGCAGTGAGCGGATCACATCCACATCCCCTGCAAACCCGGGTAACTGTTGCAGCAACCTTCGTGAAAAACGGATGTCACTAAGCTGGTTGTTCCCAAGATCGGAAGTCTTCCCGCTGGCACTGACCACCACCTCCCTGATCTCGAGTTTTGTTTCTTCCAGGACCATTGTCAGCTGTTTGTTCCTGTCGAGATTAACCTCCTTTGTAAGCACCTTATACCCGATAAATGAAAAGATCATAGTATATTGTCCGGCCGGCAGGGTGATCGAATAAAAGCCGTAAGCGTTTGTGGTAGTCCCGGTAAGCGGGTTCCGGATGTAAACATTGGCGCCGATAAGGGCTTCATCCGTTTTGCTGTCTTTCAGGAATCCACTGAGGGTAAAATGCTGCATAGCTGCAGGTTTTCCTTCGTTTTCAACGGGTGCACTGTTCTTATACTTAAGTACAACCTGGTTCTCGAGCGGGAAGTAGTCAACACCTGTTTTCGCTTTAAGCTCATCCAGAATCAAATTCAGGGGCTGATTCCTGAACTTCAGTGTGACTTTCTGATCAACCGGTATCTGCTGCGGGTTATAGGAAAAATAGACCTTACCCTCTTTTGAGATCAACCGGAGAACCTCTCCCATGGGCATGTTCTTTACATGAATGCTGATCTGCCGGGTAAGATCCTGGGCGCTAAGGGCAAAGGGTAAAGCAGAAATCAGGATGACAACGATAAAACGGGATATGTTTTTTCGTGCTCTCAAGAAAAGGGTTCCTGGTTATTCACAGTTTTTTCCGGAGATCTCGGTCACGTTGCCTTTTGTGTCAACATTGAAGCCGAGTGTGGCTTTCAGCACATTGAGGACGGATTCGAGCGACTGGTTATCGAACGTTGCCGTAACACGACACTTCCCGAGTTGGGGGTTGCTGATCCGGATCCCGGAATGGTATACCTTGTTCAGTTTTGCAGTTATCTGGGTAAGTTCTTCGTTGTTGAAGGTAAGCTGGTGGGTTTTCCAGGCCAGGTAATTCTCGTCATCATTCATCCGTTTCCGGATAGCAGTCTGGTCGGGTGTGATCTCCGCCTTTTCACCGGGGGTCAGGGTGACTGATTCATTGGGGCGGTTCTTGAAATAAACAGATACGCTGCCCTCTTTCAGCACCACCTCCATTTTACCGTCCTCAGCATTGGTATTCACATAGAATCTGGTTCCGAGCACCTCTACCCGCGCATTGTTATAATAAATGACAAAGGGTTTGCCTGTGTTGTGCGTTACCTCAAAATAGGCTTCACCGCGAAGCTGAACGCCGCGTTTCAGATGATCGAATACGGCTGGATACTCTAAGTGTGAACCGGCATTCAGGGTTACCAGTGATCCGTCGGGCAGGGTGCTTTCCACCAAAGCCTGACCGGCCTGAAGAATTTTAGTTTCCGGTTTTGTGTAATAATGAAAGAGGATAATAGACGGGATGGAAAGCAAAAAGAAGATAGCGGCATAACGCAGAACACGCGAAGGTGTAAGGGTGATTCTCCTCCCGCCCAACCTGAATGAAAAATCACTCACAGGCTGGTCTGAATAATTCTCACGTTCGGACTCAAACTCCTCCCAGGCAAGATCAACATCAACCTGCTCAGCCACCCTTGATGCTTCCATCACCTCCCAGGTCTTCCTGTAGTCATTGAATACCTTCTGGTTGTCAGGATTTGCTTTCAGCCATTTTTCAAGAAACACCAGGTCATCCCCTTCTGCCTCACCGGCCAGGTACCTTGTGATCAGGTCAATCGGATATGTTGTATTGGTTTCCATTTTCTTTATCTACATCAGTACACATGAAAAGTACTTTACCCTGATTGGTTTCTGAATTATTATTTCCATAGGCCGATAAACCAGAGAAGAAGGACCGGTAAAAAATCGGCCAGCCTGGTCCTGAAATGCTGCAATGCCTTCGACATCTGCGTTTCAACCGTTTTGACCGAGATCTGCTGACGGTCGGCAATTTCCTGGTATTTCAAATTTTCATGCCGGCTGAGGATAAAGATCTCCCTGCATTTCTCCGGCAGTTCCTCCAGCGATTCCCGGATCTTCTCTTTCAGTTCAGCCTCAATCATCCTGTCGGTATGCACCGAATTCGTTTCATCCATAAGACCTTCAAGGGTAAGGATCTCCCGGCTGAACTTCCGGTTATCACGGAGAAAGTTGAGGGATTTGTTCTTCACGGAGGTTGACAGGTATGCCTTAACAGACTTAGACTGATCAATTACAGAACGCTTTTCCCAAAGCCCGAGAAACACCTCCTGGGTGATCTCTTCGGCCACTTCCAGGTCTTTCACATACCGCATGGCAAAAAACACCAGTCTCCTGAACTCACTCCTGAAGAGTTGTTCAAAAGAACCTGCATCCAGCCCTGCACCGATTATGTTGTCCTCGTTTTTCAGTTTCTGCGATTTATAGTATATACGTTGTAAAGATAATTTTAGTTTTTTTATTGCAGAAATTAATTTTCAGATTTCGCCTTGAAGGCCAGAGCATAAAGTTTGATCTGCTTTATCATCGACGTAAGCCCGTTGGAACGTGTGGGAGAAAGGTGCTCCTTCAACCCGACCTGGTCGATAAAATCAAGTTTTGCATCGAGGATCTCATCGGGTGTGTGACCCGACATTACCCTTATCAGCAGATTGACGATCCCCTTGGTGATGATGGCATCACTGTCTGCAGTCAGAATAATTTTTCCATCAGAAAGAGCAGCATGCAGCCATACCTTTGACTGGCATCCTGAAATAATATACTGCTCTGTTTTATACTGCTCTTCGATCAGGGGAAGGTTTTTCCCAAGTTCGATGATAAAATTGTACTTATCCATCCAGTCTTCGAACAGCGAGAATTCGGAGATGATTTCAGCTTCAGTTTCGGCAATTGTCATATCTGTTTTTTAAAAGGCAGGCAGCTATTATTCAAACATTTGTTTCACTGTAAGGATCGCCTCTGCCAGTTTATCGATCTCATCGAAAGTATTATAGAAAGCGAACGAGGCCCTTACGGTTCCCGGGATCTTCAGCCAATCCATCAGCGGCATGGCACAATGGTGCCCTGTCCTTACAGCGATCCCGAGTTTGTCAATGATCATGCCGGCATCATAGGGATGGATATTCCCGATAAGAAAAGAAAGCACGCTGGTTTTCTCTTTAGCTGTACCGATAAAACGCATCCCCCCGATCGCAGAAAGTTTTTCGGCAGCATAATTCAGCAAGGCATGTTCATAGGCAGCAATATTTTCCAGTCCAAGATCCTGAATATAATCTATGGCAGCATGCAAGCCGTATACTCCTTCCACGTTGGGTGTGCCTGCTTCAAATTTAAACGGGAGATCATTATAGGTTGAGTGGTCAAGGAAAACTTCCCTGATCATCTCACCGCCGGTCTGGTAAGGCGGCATGTCTTCCAGGTATTTTTCCTTCCCGTAAAGCACGCCGATGCCCATGGGTGCATACATCTTATGTCCTGAAAAACAATAAAAATCGCAGTCAAGGTCCTGCACATCCGCGCCCAGGTGTGAAACCGACTGCGCACCATCAACAAGCACCACGGCCCCCGTACCATGAGCCTTGCGGATCATCTCCTTAACCGGGTTAATGGTGCCGAGCACGTTGGAAACATGTGTGATAGCCAGAAGTTTCGTTCTTTCCGACAGCATGCGGTCGAATTCCTCCGGTATGATCTCCCCTTCAGGTGAAACGGGAATGATCTTCAGTGTAGCGCCCGATTCCTGGCAAAGGACCTGCCAGGGAACGAAGTTGGCATGGTGCTCCATGGCTGAGATCAGAATCTCGTCGCCCCTTGAGATGAATTGCTTTCCATAGGAGGCAGCTACAAGGTTGATCGATTCGGTTGTTCCGCGGGTAAAAATGATCTCATGCGAAGAGGCTGCATGAATGAAGTCCCGAACCTGGTTCCTTGTTGCCTCGTAAGCATCTGTGGCCTTCTGACTCAGGTAATGCACGCCCCGGTGAATGTTGCAGTTATCCTGTTCGTAGTAGTCAGTGATGGCCTGGATAACCTGGCGTGGCTTTTGTGTGGAAGCCGCATTGTCAAAATAGACCAGCGGACGGTTATAAATCAATCGTTTCAGAATCGGAAAATCGTCCCGTATTTTATTTATATCAAGGTTCATTCGCATATTCGTCATTCGCATATTCGCATATTCTGCTCAGATCTTACTGATATCAATATCGAATTCCATCGGGTGCTCCGGCGTACTGCAATGGAGCACACACTGTTCACAGATCTGGAGTTCGCCCTGCAGCCTTTTCTTCACCATGTCTTCGATTCTTTGTCGCAACTGAGGTATGGCGATCTTGCCCACCACCTCATCCGCGAAAGCGAACATCAGCAGCATACGGGCACTGTCTTCACCGATACCTCTCTGCATGAGGTAGAACATGGCTTCCTGGTCAAGCTGCCCGGTTGTGGAGCCGTGGCTGCATTTCACATCGTCGGCATAGATCTCCAGGAAAGGCTTTGAATTGACTCTTGCAGTATCCGTCAGCAGGATGTTCCGGTTGTTCTGACGCGCATCCGTCTTCTGTGCATCTCTGCGCACCAGTACATGGCCGTTGAATACACCCGAGGACTGTTCGTCCATGATCCCCTTGAACATCTCCTTGCTGGTACATCCGGGCTTTGCATGGTCAACAAAAACCTGGTTGTCGATATGCTGTTTGCGGTCCATAAGGTAGAGACCGAATATACTGGCATTGCTGTCCGCACCATTGAAGCAGAGGAAAATATTGTTTCTCAGCAGGCCGCCGTTCAGTGAAATGAAATGCGAATCCAGCTTTGCAGAACGCTCCAGGTTGAAGTAAACCGAACTGACCAGCGTGGAGTCATTATTAAGATTCTGAAGCTTATAATGATCCATTACCGCCTGGTCATCCATGAAAATTTCTGTAACCACATTCGAAAAACTGGCCTGGTGGTTATAGGAGTCATCGCAATGAACAATTGACAGGCTGCTGTTCTTTCCAAGTATGATCAGGTTCCGCGACTGCAGAAATATACTTTGTTCCGCCTGCACAACATTGATCATCTGAACCGGTTTATGGCTCTGGACATTGTCGGGGACATAGATAAAGATCCCGTCCTGGGCAAAGGCTGTATTCAGGGCAGTCAGGCTGTTGTTTTCAAAACCGGCATACTTTGAATAATATTTCTCCACCAGGTCAGGGTACTTTTTCAGGGCTTCAGCCAGGCTTCCCATGATGATCCCGTTACCAAGCGTGATCAGGGGAACATCCTTTGAAACGAACCATCCGTTGAACTGCCCGATCACCGCAGTATCGAGGTGAGGGATGTTGCAGTGGAAAATTTTCTGTGGGTCGATATTCGATGGAGGTGAAAACAGGCATTCATATTCCCTTTCGAGGGATTCCTTCAGGTCGGTATTCTTCCACTCCTCCAGGTTCCGCTTCGGGAAGCCGAGCCGGAGAAAGGTCTCCATAGCCTGTTTCCGGATGGCGGTAATGGCCGGGGTATCGTTTTTAAAGATCTGCGGTCCGTTCTTTTCGAAGAGTCCGGCCAGCCGTTCCGCACTGATGATCTCTGTTGTTTCCGTTTGCATAATGAAACTTTTTTACGGCCGGTTTATTTAAATTCACTCTTGATCCAGTCATAGCCCTTCTCTTCCAGCTCATAAGCCAGTTCCTTGGGGCCCGACTTCACGATCCTTCCTTCAAACAGCACATGCACGAAATCGGGAACAATATAATCCAGCAAACGCTGGTAGTGCGTGATCACGAGGAAGGCATTCTCTGAAGTCCGGAGCTTGTTCACCCCGTTAGCCACGATACGCAGGGCGTCGATATCGAGCCCGGAATCGGTCTCGTCAAGGATGGCAAGTGTCGGCTCCAGCATGGCCATCTGGAAGATCTCGTTCTTCTTTTTCTCGCCCCCGGAAAATCCTTCATTGACGGAACGGTTTGTGAGGTTGGAGTGGATCTCAACCAGCTTTTTCCGCTCATCCATCATTTTCAGGAACTGTACGGCTGGTAAGGGATCCAGGCCGCGGTACTTACGTACTTCATTGACAGCCGTGCGCATGAAATTGGTGATGCTGACACCGGGGATTTCCACCGGGTACTGAAACCCGAGGAAAACACCCTCACGGGCACGGTCTTCCACAGCCATCTTCAGGAGGTTCTTTCCGTTGTAGGTGATCTCCCCCTTTGTTACATCAAACACATCACGACCTGCAATAACGGATGCCAGCGTGCTTTTCCCCGTTCCGTTCGGGCCCATGATCGCATGAACCTCTCCTTTGTTCACATCCAGGTCGATCCCCTTCAGAATCTCCTTCCCGTTGATGGACGCATGTAAATTATTTATCGATAACAACATAAGAGCCAATTATAATCTGTTTCTGATTTCTGATTTCTGATTTCTGATTTCCCAATATCTCAATATCCCAATATCTGATTATCCGACACTCCCCTCAAGGCTGATGGACAGAAGCTTTTGTGCCTCCACGGCAAATTCCATGGGAAGCTTATTCAGAACCTCCTTTGCATAGCCGTTCACGATAAGGCCGATGGCGCTCTCAGCATTTATACCGCGTTGCTGGCAATAGAAGAGCTGGTCTTCGGATATCTTGGAGGTGGTAGCCTCATGCTCCACGATGGAGGATTTATTCTCCACCTGGATATAGGGAAAGGTATGCGCCCCGCACTTATCACCCAGAAGGAGTGAATCGCACTGTGAGTAATTCCTCGCATTCACTGCATTTTTGCTGATGCGTACCAGTCCGCGGTAGCTGTTGTTGCTTTTCCCTGCAGATATCCCCTTCGATATCACTGTACTTTTTGTATTTTTCCCGAGATGCTGCATCTTGGTCCCCGTATCTGCCTGCTGGTAATTATTGGTGACCGCAACCGAGTAAAACTCGCCTACGGAATTATCGCCCAGCAGGATACAGCTTGGGTATTTCCAGGTGATGGCAGAGCCGGTTTCCACCTGGGTCCAGGAAATCTTGGAGTTGCTCCCCTTGCAGATCCCTCTTTTCGTAACAAAATTAAAGATTCCACCCTCCCCGTTCTTATTCCCTGGATACCAGTTCTGCACCGTTGAATATTTGACCTCCGCATCCTTGAGTGCGATGATCTCGACGATGGCTGCATGCAGCTGGTTCTCATCACGCTGGGGAGCCGTACAACCCTCCATGTAGCTCACATAACTGCCTTCATCAGCAATAATCAGGGTGCGTTCAAACTGGCCGGTATTGGCAGCATTGATGCGGAAATAGGTCGACAGTTCAACCGGACAGCGAACGCCTTTGGGAATATAACAGAAAGAACCGTCAGTAAAAACGGCCGAGTTAAGTGCCGCAAAATAGTTGTCGGTAGCTGGTACAACTGACGCCATGTATTGTTTTACAAGGTCCGGATGGTGTTGAACCGCCTCACTGAACGAGCAGAAGATGATGCCCAGTTTTGAGAGCGTGTCGCTGAAGGTTGTCTTCACGGAAATGCTGTCCATAACAGCATCCACCGCCACACCGGAGAGTTTTTTCTGCTCTTCCAGTGATATTCCCAGTTTGTTAAATGTATCGAGCAATTCAGGGTCAACCTCATCCAGACTGGACAGTTGCTTCTTTTGCTTGGGCGCGGCATAAAAAATGATCTCCTGGAAATTGATCTCCGGCACCTGCAGGTGAGCCCAGGTCGGCATTTTCATCGTAAGCCAGTTGCGGTAAGCTTTCAGACGGAATTCAAGTAAAAACTCCGGCTCATTCTTTTTTGCTGAAATAAAGCGGATGATATCTTCATTTAATCCCTTCGGGGCAAAATCGGTTTCTATATCCGTGACAAACCCGTATTTATAATCACCCTGGGTGACTTCGTCAAGGATTTTATTGGTTTCGGACTCCATGATTTCTTATTTAGACCAGGTATACACAGTTTCCGTACCATCCGGAAAATCTGACAATCTGGTGCGGTAAAGGTACGGAAAATAGGGACTAGTTGGTCGTTTTTTTACCATCTTTTCATTACCTTTGCCCTCCTATTCAGCCTTCCATGTATATAAAAAAAGATAAATCCGCCAAAGAGACGGCAGCTTCACGGACAGAACTTTCCAAGTTGGGAGAATTCGGACTCATTGATCACCTGACCAAAAACATTGTCCCCAAAAACCCAGGAACCGTAAAGGGGATCGGCGATGATGCGGCTGTAATTGACGCCTGCGGTAAAATGCTGCTGCTTTCCACCGACCTGCTGATTGAAGGCGTTCATTTTGATCTCACTTACATGCCCCTGAAGCACCTCGGCTACAAAGCAGCCGTGGTGAATTTCTCCGATATCGCTGCGATGAACGGAATTCCAAGGCAGCTGACAGTTTCCATGGCTCTTTCGAACCGGTTTTCACTGGAAGCGATCGAAGAGATCTACAGCGGCATCAGGATGGCATGTACCAAATACCAGGTCGACCTCGTGGGTGGCGATACCAGCTCATCCGTCACCGGGCTCCTGCTTTCCCTGACCGTCACCGGGGAGGCGGATAAAGATGAGATCGTTTACCGTAACGGTGCGCATGAAACAGACCTCCTCTGCGTGACCGGCGACCTGGGCGGCGCATATGCCGGCCTGCTGGTGCTGGAACGCGAGAAACAGGTATACAAGGCCAACCCGGCCATGCAGCCTGAACTGACTGGCTACGACTATGTGCTCTCCCGCCAGCTGAAACCAGAAGCCCGTACTGATATCCGGAACCTGCTGAAAGGGATCGGTGTGGAGCCTACTGCCATGATCGATATTTCCGACGGACTGGCATCCGAGATCCTGCACATCTGCAGGCAATCCAAAGTGGGGTGCAGACTATACGAAGATAAGGTCCCCATTGATCCGGAAACAAAACAGACTGCCATTGAATTCAGGATCGTTCCGACGGTATGCGCCCTTAGCGGCGGGGAAGATTATGAACTTCTGTTCACTGTAAAACAGGCAGATTATGAAAAGGTCAAAGATATTGCCGGAATCTCAATTATCGGACATATGACAGCAGAGTCTGACGGTGCCCACCTGCTCACAACCGACGGACTGGCAATGGAACTGACCGCCCAGGGGTGGGACGCGTTAAAGAATTCATAAAGAATCCAATTTCTCCGCCTGAAACTATTTCGAAAGCCATTTTTCGACATCAGCCTGGTTCAACTGAACAGGGCTGACCTCTTTTACCACTACACTGCTTTCAACATAAAAAACAGAGGGTACCTTATGCCCGCTGAGGATTTTGAAATCCTCCCCCAGCAGCAGGGTCTGGGGAACCCGGTATGCCTTTGTCTCTTCCAGGAATGCCGGAATATCCCGGAGTTTTCCGTTCACAATAAAATAAACCGGCAGGGAGGGGTTATCCTCAAGCATCAGCCGCAGTTTATTTCCGGCCATGATGCAGTATGGACATTTCAGACTGAGGAATGCAATGAGCTGTTTCCCTTTTCGAAGATCGCGGGAGGGCTTGACCGCCTTCGGGTTGGTATAGATTCTGTCAAGGTCGAGTGGTCCTGTATAACCCGGAAGTCCCGAGCCCTCAATGCCTGAATTCACCGGGTTTCCCAGGAAAACAAGGAGGAATGACAACAGGATTACGAGCCCGATGATAAGTCCGGACCGCCTCCATTCCAAACCGGGATGGTACCTCATCAGAACGATTGAACAGACGATCAGTATGGCATTTTTGATTATGGATTCCAGCGGGTTGAGGGGGATCAGCGCTCCGAAACAGTGACAGTTCTGCCGGTTTCCTTTAAAGACCAGAGAATAGCTTAGGTAGAGTGTGAAAAAAACAAGGACAGTAAGTGTCAGGGGGATTGTGATCCTTTTCAGGCTGAGATTCAGGATCAGCAAAATGCCGGTGAAAAACTCGACGGAAATAATAAGCCGCGCCAACACCGGTGCCAGACTCCAGCCAATAAGTCCGGAATCGACAACGGCAAGTTCGAAAAACTCAATGCCAGAAAATTTCGACCAGGCAGAAAAAAGGAATACAAAACCCAGGAAGGCCGAAAGAAGCGGAAAGAGAAATTTTCTCATGATTTTGTGCAGCAGCTCAGCCAAAGGGGCGTTGGCCCGTCTCTGGCTGAGAGCTTATTGACTAATGCAATAGTGAGGTGAACGTGTAAACAGCAGGCTCCTATTCGATGTAGCAGCCTGAACCATAGCCTTCGCAGGCTGATGTTGCTTTCGATTTCGTAAGCGCGCTGATATCATAAGTAAATCCATCGTTGCAGACGCAGGTATAGGTTTTTTTCCTGCAGGAGGAGAATGTCAGTGCGAAAACAGGTATCACCGCTGCAATGGCAAGGATCAGTAAAAATTTTCTCATGGCTTGTAGATTTTGGTTAATCGTACCAAATATACAGCAACATTGAAAAAAATAAAAATAATTTTGTAAACCAGGTCGGTTATCTGCCTATAACCAGTATCCTGAAGGTGCCCGGTATGATCACACGTTTTTCGTTTTCCATTTTCACATCCGCAACCGGAAGGTAAAAAAGACCTGTTGATTCATCGCACGTAATGGTTCGTGCACCCTTAACTGTTACCAGTGTCTGCGTTTTCCGGTAATGGTTGGGCGAGTCCTGGTGAAAAACTGTAATGGTCCCCTCCCCGTTGGATGTAAGGACCTCCTTTGTTTTTTTCAGAAAATAATCGCCGTCGCAGTGCCAGCCGATAGGCAGGAACGCTATGGTATCCCAATGCTCAACATCGATGATCATGAGTTCATTGGATTCCCCGCAGGCAGAGAATACCCGGCTGTTCTCCCGGTCTATTGCCAGGCCTGTCGGCTCCTTACCCGGGCCCATGGGAAACAGCGTGATCATTTCCAGTGTTTTTGCATCAAATTTTGCAAGGGCGCTCATACTCTCAAGGTTTACGTAAATGCCGCCCTTCCCGTCGGCAACTGCATATTCAGGGTTGCTCCGGAAGCTCAGTGTACCGGCAACCTCATTGGTAGCAGCATCAATGGCCGTAACGCTGTTACCCCGGGCATTAAAAGCAAAGACCCTTTTTGATACGGTGTCATAAATAATAGCATCCGGGTTCTTGCCAACCGGGATCCGGCCTGTTATTGCCAGTGTTTTAAGATCAAACACGATAACGGTATCCAGTTTCCCTGCAGAAACAAATCCTTTTCCGAATTCATAGGCAAGGGCAATGCCATGAACGCCTGTGGTGCCTGGAATCTGCCCGGTCTTCTTCATGGTTTTAAGGTCGAGGACATCCACACAAGTCCCGTGTGAGATAAAGAGGCGGTGCCGCACACTGTCGGCGATCAGGTAATCCCAGAAACCATCCCCTTCAACAGGAACTGACTTCTTCACTTTATATTCCGGGAGGGCATTCTGTGTCATCCCTGCAAAGGAAAGCAGGAAGAAGACTATGGAAAGCAGGCTTACTCTTTTCATCGTTTCAATTTTCAACAAAGATGGGAATTATTTGTGTAAGTTTGAACCTTAAAACCGCTTTGAAAAGTCACTCCCGGATATGGCAGGATCACTCAGCACCTACTTTTCGCACCTGGAAGGGATCGTAAAAAATCTCCCCCAGAAACCCGGCGTGTACCAGTTCCTTGACGAGAAGAACAAGATCATTTATGTAGGCAAGGCCAAGAACCTGAAAAAGCGGGTGAGTTCCTATTTCAGCAAGATCAATTCAGTGACCGGGAAAGTGAAAATGCTGGTCAGGAAGATCGCCGACATCAAATACATCGTGGTCAGCACTGAACAGGATGCCCTCCTGCTGGAGAATAACCTGATCAAGAAATACATGCCGCATTACAATGTGGCGCTGAAAGACGACAAGACCTTTCCCTGGATCTGCATTAAAAATGAACCTTTCCCCCGCATCTTCCCCACCCGCCATGTCATACGCGACGGCTCAGCTTATTTCGGCCCCTATGCAAATGTCAGGCTGATGCATACGCTGCTCGATCTTTCCCGTCAGCTTTACCCGTTGCGGAACTGCAACCTCAAGCTGACAAAAAAGAACATTGAATCCGGCAGGTTCAAGGTTTGCCTTGAATATCATATGGGAAATTGTAAAGGACCCTGCCAGGGACTGCAGCCTGCCGAAGATTATGACCTTGCCATTCAGTCGATCAAAGAGATCATCAAAGGCAACATCAGTACCGTCACCCAGCAGCTCCGGGAACTCATGATGGACTATGCGGGAAGGATGGAGTTTGAAAAGGCACACCTCGTCAAGGAGAAATATGAACTGCTAGAAAAGTACCAGAGCAAATCAACCATTGTGAACCCCTCGATCAACAACGTCGATGTCTATTCAATCCTTGCTGATGAATCAGCCGCTTATGTCAATTTCATGAAGGTGATGAACGGGGCGATCATCCAGGTGCATACCATCGAACTGCAAAAGAAACTGGATGAAACGCCGGAAGAGCTCCTTTCGCTGGCAATCATCGATATCCGGCAGCGTTTTGACAGCCAGGCTCCGGAGATCATCCTGCCTTTCCTTGTTGAAATTGCTATCCCGGGCGTGACCTTCACGGTTCCCAGGATCGGTGATAAGAGGAAACTGCTCGATCTTTCCGAGCGCAATGTGAAATATTATCAGCTGGAAAAGGAAAAGCAGAAAGAACTGGTTGATCCCGATCACCGGTCAAAACGCATACTCAGCCAGATGATGAAGGACCTCCGGATGCTTGAGCTTCCCGAACATATTGAATGTTTTGACAATTCCAACATTCAGGGCGATTACCCGGTGGCAGCCATGGTCTGTTTCAAAAATGCCAGGCCTGACAAATCCGGGTACCGGCATTTTAACATTAAAACCGTAGAGGGTCCCGATGATTATGCATCCATGGAGGAAATCATCTTCCGTCGTTATAAAAGGCTGACGGAAGAGGGCGAAAGCCTCCCTCAGCTGATCGTAATTGACGGGGGAAAAGGACAACTGAGCGCCGCACTGAAGAGCATTGAGAAACTTGGGTTATCCGGCAGGATGACCATCATCGGCATTGCCAAAAAGCTTGAAGAAATCTATTACCCGAACGACTCCGTCCCTATGTACCTGGATAAAAAATCAGAAACACTGAAGATTATCCAGCAGATGCGCGACGAGGCACACCGCTTCGGCATATCCCATCACCGGAAACGCCGGGAAAAAGGAACCATTAAATCGGTACTGACGGAAATTGAGGGTGTCGGATTTTCAACGAACCAGGTATTGCTCCGGAAGTTCAGGTCGGTAAAAAATATCCGCGTAGCCTCGCTTGAGGAATTGAGTGAAGTGATCGGAAAGTCAAAGGCAACGGTAGTCTATGCCTATTTTCATCCCACGAAAGAGAAATAACAAGGAAAACCGGAACTGCGTATTCCTGAAAGGATCAGCCGTTGATCTGCGCAGTGTATGCGGTAGCGTCCATGAGCATGCCAACTTCTCCCGGATTGCCGATCTTTATCTTGATGATCCAGCCATTTCCATATGGATCCTGATTCACGATCTCGGGCTTTGCAAGCAGGGCTTCATTGAATTCGAGGACTTCTCCGGAAACCGGCATGTACATGTCAGAAACAGTTTTTACTGCTTCGATAGTACCGAAAGTTTCACCTTTTCCAAGGATTTCACCAACCGTCTCAACTTCGATAAAAACAATATCACCCAGTTCATGGGAGGCAAAATCGGAAATTCCGACAATGGCCTGATCTCCCTCAACCCTTAACCATTCGTGGTCTTTCGTGTACTTTAAATTTGCAGGAACGTTCATAGTATAGTGGATTTAGATAATTATGCCTTTCAAAATTACGCTTTTTTTGGAAAAACCATGGGCCGGCCGAAAAAATCAGCCGGAGATTTTGCTATTGTGCCAATGTAAACCTCAGGGTCAGACCGCCTTTGGTATTGGAGGTCCTGTACTGGTTCGAAACATAAGGCGAGTTTATGACCTTGTCAAAATAGAACCGCAGATTAACACGCTGACTCAGGTTGTAGTCGGCGGTAAAATTGATCGACAGCACCTGCTGTCCCGTAGAGATCTGGTTGATTTCCTCATCGATCCTGCGCAGGATGGTCTTGTTCTTCCGGATCGAGAAATCAAACTTCAGGTTCAGGTCGGAAGCACTTTTCGACTTCTTCCCGGCCGCTCCCTTGACATTGGTGGAGGATGAGCCGGATGAAAGGAATGAAATCCGGAGGTTCTTGAAACGGTAGCCAAGTCCTACGATAAATTCATTGCTGGAGATCTCGGTGAGCTGGTTATTCACAAAACTGAATGAGAGGTTCCTTGAACGACGCCATTCGACATCGGATAACAGGCTGTTCACCCAGCCCATGTCAACCTTGATGAGGGGACTGAACTGTTCTGTGATGGAAACAACGTCAAGCTGTGCCTTGGGAATGAAATTCCCGGAGTTGTCAAGTACGGTGGGTGATCCGTCAGCTTCGCCATACAGAACATTGGATTTGAAAGTTCCAACACTGTAAGTTGAAAGGTATGCATGTGTCAGGGTAAAGGTCCTGAACAGCTTCTTCATGGCCCTCAGTTTGGTCAGACCATCATAAGTGATCCTCCAGTTCGGGAAAGGGATCTTCGGGAAGGCAGTCAGACCGATCTTACTTGGATTGGTCCCGCGGTAAGCCGCAAGGAATGCAGTCGTCAGCACCTCCTGGTTGTTGGGTCCATAGCCGTGCGGATAACCGGTTGTGTCAAATTTTCCCTCCGACCAGGGATTCTGGGCGGAATAGCGTTCAGCGATCTGGAACCGGTATTCCTTCATATTATCAAAAAGCTTTGAAGTATTATCACTGCGGTCTTTGGTAAATGAGGTCCCGATCATGATATAGGACATGGAAAAACTTCCGGTCTCGGTAACCGAGAAGGGCTGGAATTCATTGCTTGAGTTCGCCTTAAAATACTCCTGGTGAACTTTTGAATAGACTCTGTTGGCATTGAGTTCGATCCGAAGGTCACGGATGGGCTCGATGCTGATGCCCACTGTCAGATTCTCATTGAACTTCCGGAAAGAAGGTGTGTTCAGCATGGTATCATTGGTGATATACCCTGCATCACTGAGGGACCTGCTGATATCTTTCTGCGCGCCGAAAACGAATCCCAGTCCGGGGGCATTGTCCGACCAGTTGTTGCCAAGGATCTCCGGTTCCGGTTTGAATCCTGCCAGGAGCATGCCGTTGCCCTGGGTATAATTGATGTTAACCCTGCGAACACCCATAAGTACCCGTAAGGTTCCTTCCAGGAGGAATTTCCCAAGGTTGAAGCGTGGCAGAATACTCAGGCTGTCGATCTTTCCCTGCTTCTTTTCAACCAGTTGATTTTTCTGCCCTGCACCCGGCTTCCCACCATCCCGTTTGTTGTCCTTGTTGCCGGTATTGGCCTGGTTGATGCGCTTCAGATAGGGCACCTTGTTATACAGGTCAATCAGGTTCAGTGTTCCGTTCAACTGCAGGGTGCTGGAGTTTTCCAGTGCATTGCCGAAACGTGGCTGAATGGAGAGTGGGCTGGCCGTCCAGTGATAACCGGCCTGGTACCCTGCCGTCAGCTGCACCCACTCAAGCATGGGCAGTTTGTTGATGGGGACATCATAAGTGGCTGAAAACAACTGGTTGTAAGTTGACATGGTCCCCAATGAGAAGATCTCGTCCCAGACTGCACTCCGTTGTGAGCGGTCAATTTGTCCGGGCGGTTCATTCACATAGGCATTGGCGTTAGCTGTGAGAGAGAACCGCAAGGCCCGTGAGAAATCATACTTCAGATCGTAAATTCGGTTCCAGTCCCATTTTTTGGTGTAATACACCGGCATCGGAATGATAGCAACACTCTTGTTCCTGTACTGCTGCTGGTTGAATTCACGAAGCATGTCTGTCCGGAAAGAGAAGGAGCGCGGAAGGTAGTAGAAGTTGAAATCGCGGATGAGTTTAAATGCCTTGGATTTATTCAGGAATTTGGAATGTGAGAATGGGGTGATGTTTTTCGGGTTCGCAGCATAATTGTATCCGAGGGCCCCGGTATATTTTTTTTTCATATCAGAGGCAATATCCACATTGCGGTGGAATACCTCAGAATAGGAGTAGCTGATGTTGAAGTTCTCAATGTCATAGATTCTGGCCTTTTTGTCTGAGAGCCTGTCTTTCCTGACATTCATCAGGTTAAAGTTCTTGCGTTGAGTGAAATCCGTACGAAGTGCCCGTACCGAATCACGTTCGGCTTTAGAACTGTAAGAGCTCATAACGTCCTTGAACAGGATGTCAGGGTTCAGCGGATCGTATTTGGGCGTATTATTAAGGAGCGAGTAATCGAAATGCACAGGGATACGAACACCTGATTTTTCAGGGAAGAACTTGCCAAGTTCAAGGTCGGTATCAAACCCGAAGGTTGTGATGGATTCCATCTGGCGCTCCGTCTGCTTCTGCTCAATACTTCCAAATCCGCTGCTGCTGTAACTTCCGGTAAGCTGAATACGCCCGAGGTCGGCCAGGTCGGCGGCAATGCGTGCTGTGGCGGCCCATCCTCCCTGGGTGTTGAAATCGCTGAGACGCAATTCATCCACCCAGATCTCCGCACATTTTGCCTGCCCGTCATCATTCACTGACTGGGAATTCTTTTTCGGGTTCCGGATCCCGATCATGATGGCTTTTACATCGCTGATGGTCGGGGAGCCGATAACAGATACTTTGTTGTTCCCGTCAACTTCATAAAACGGATTGGAAACAGTAACGGTTGCCCCGGATTGCCGCATTGCAACATTCCGGTCATATTTTACCTGTACCAGCCGGTCGAGACTGATATCGAAGGCATTGGACTCCGGCCAGATAGCGTCAGGGTTGTCAATACGGGTACCCCAGGCTGTAAAACTGAGCGGAATCTCATACTCGTAATAGTTATCCGTAAAGTCGGAACCGACACGCATAAAGATGGTAAGGTCACCATTTTTAATGCTCTGGCTCTGAATCGTCTGCTCGGCATGAACAAACATTTTCAGGCGCTTGAACTGACGGAAGTCAAAGGCACAGGTCTTAAAGGCTGCACGAGCATCACCATCCTGGAGGTTGCATACTTTGATGGCCATCGACTGCTCATTCAGTTTCTGCTGGTTGGTTGATCCCCAGTTTGTCTCCCTTTCGATCCCCGGAGGCATCACATAGGGGATCGGCTGTTTTGACCCATTCTCCTCGATGCTCACCGTTGCGATGTCGAACTCTGTCTGGTTTTCATTGTCGTTTGTAATATATTCACCCGGGGTGAGCAGATCGTATGCATAACGCCTCCATTCTCCCCTGGAAAGTTCGAGTGTGGCAAACCGGCAGATGACCGGCTTTTCAAAATTCTTAAAGAACATACGCAGGAAACGGATGGAGGTGAAATCCTGGATGTTGCCGACGATCTTATCAGGGGTCCTGATGGGGATCTTGAATTGGTACCAGCGCACTGATCCGCGTGAGCCGTTGGCAAGGGGGATATCAGTGGCACGGTATACGTTGGTGATGTAATTCATCCCTGCCTTCATCTTTGGCGGAGTAAGGTGGACCACATACTGGTAGTAGCGTTCCGACTCACTGAGCGTATTATCCTTATTGATATCCTCCACGTTGGGCAGGGTGGTGGAACTGGTCGGGTAACTCTCGGGTGAATTGGCAGAAGAGGGTGAGTTCCCGTCAGGGCCGTTCATCTGTTTGTACCTTTCAGCAATACTGCTGTAAACCTGGTCATTGTCATAATCTGAACCGCGGAAATAATGGTAGTCATCTGCTGATGGATCTTGTTCGGCATTCTTATAGGCTTCAGATCCGGCTCCGTAAATGGCTTTCAACCGGCTGATATAACCGGCATCAAAGAAGGTCCGTTCATCTTCGTCGCGGAGTCCGTCGTATCCAACATCCTGGTATGGCCGTGAGGCGGGTGTGTTGTCGAAGGCATCAACCAGGGCCTGCTGGGTCGGTACCCGCCCCCAGATCGTGGTATCCACATTGGTGACCGTGGTTGATATCGGCAGCCCGTTTTCAAAGGCTTTCCTTCCGTCACGAAGTATGTCTTCAGAAATATCACCCAGGTTAAAATAGAGATCACCGCCGGTATTGGTCGAATCATTGGCAAAGGGGTCCATCATCCAGAACTCGATATACTGGATGTTAGTAGCATCAAAATCGGTCGATTCAATTTTCCGCATCAATCCGCCCCAGCGGCTGTCAGGGTAATTCAGTTTTCCGTCTGATGCGATCCCTTTGGAAAAGGAGGTCGGCTGAACATCATAATTGTAAGGCCCCCTCTGTTCAGGGTAAAAAGCCATGTTCAGAACGGCAAGGTTTACCGGTACGCCGTTCAGGGGTTCCTTATTGGGGAAAACTTCAGATTCCCATACCTGGCGGACGTAGTTATTGGAGAGTTCCGTATTGTTGACATTCCCCGGGATAAGGTTCGTGTTCCTGTCATAGAACAAAGGATCAATCACATACCAGGCAAGTTTGGCCCGGTTAAAACCATAGGCAAGACCGGTTCCCGGACCTGCCTCAGGGAATAAAAGTGAAGAAGTTTGTCCCTGGGGGGTGCTGGCCAGGAACCACATCCCTGTGTTTTTCAGGTCGATGGTGGATCTGGCTCCTTCAAAATCGTCAATGTAAGTGGTCCCTGTTTTCCCGATGGATTTTGAATGGCCGGGGATGAACTGCGCGAATTCTGCGTCAACCGAAACGTTGGAAACCGCCTTGGTGGTGATCAGCGGAAGCATATCCACCAATCGGGTAATGAGCCGTGACTGTGTTCGGTACGACATGTTCAGCCCCCACATGGTATTTGAAATAGGCTCATCGCCGTAATTAACCTTCTGGGTGAGCGGACGCTCATTCAGATTCAGGATAGTACCGCCAATAACAAAGTCCTTGTTGATCTTGTAATCCACATGGGCCCCCATCAGCCGCTTGGTTTGTATATTGAACATCTGGGTGCTCTCCATGGAGATATTGATGGGCGTGCCGGAATTCAGGATACCCTCGTTTATGATCCTTACCCGGCCAAGTGTGTAATCCACCGTGTAATCCACATTCTCTGTCAGCTGGACCCCTCCTGCCGTTACCCGTACCGACCCCTGGGGGACGTTCAGGGCATTCAGTGAAATTTCTGCTCCAACCGAGGATTTGTAAAAACCCTCAAGATCGAATTTGTTCTTATCAGGATACTGCCGCGCCATGGTTTTGGTCATGGTGTAGAGTGAATCGAAACAATATTTGTCGGCCAGGTCGAGCGAAGCTTTCGGATTATTCGGGTCGTAAATCGAATCGCGGAGGTCCTTTCCGAAGGGTTCGAGAACGGTAAAGAAGATCCTTCCGTTGGAAGACTGAACGGTACCCCCATTGGTAGCTGCATTGTCGAGGAAGTCGAACATCCCGTCGGAAGGAGGATTCTGCTGCTGGTTGAGGTTATCCATGTTGAGGACGCGAAGCAGGGGAACGCCGCTGATCCTTCCTTCGGTCAGGAATGCCGTGGGAACACCGTTCTTGTTACCGGAGTAAAGAATATTAAGGTTGAAATCCTGCTGCTGCACCTGGTAGGCTCCCAGCGAATAGACATTCTTCATCATCAGGTTCCACATCGGGAGGTGGGTATTCAGTGCTGTACTCTTCAGCAATTTGACAACCAGGCATTTCGGCGAAACAATGCCCTGGTCGGAAAATTCACCGACCTGGTAAATGGTGGTATCTCCGATGATCTGGTACTGATAGGCAACGGCCAGGGTTTGGTCGGAGTTCAGTGTGGTATTAAGGGAGATGAAACCCAGTTTTGAGTTAAATGTATATTCCGTTGCTGCCAGCTTACGGGCACTCTCCACTTTCTCAAAATCCTCGCCGGAAACAAAATAGAAAGGTGATCCTTTCAGATAGCTTGTCACCGAGTTGATGTTCCGGATTTTGGCAGTATCTGCCGGTGTCGGCATGATCACGCTGAAAAGGTCGTTTGAGTGATTGGAAGGATTGGTTCTTCCGGGTACTCCGTGCAGAACCCGTGTGTTGTAGGGGGAATTTTCGCCCAGGTCCATGAATGCAACGATATTCCTGTTTTCGGTGACGGCAGCGCCGATGTTGGTGATCCAGGCCTCCATTTTCACGATCTGCACATTGGTAGTTACGATCGGGAGTGTCTTCAGCGCGTCTTTAAAGTGATCACGGAAATACTGTGAAACAAAGAAATGCCGGTTATCCTCATATTCATCGGCATGAATAGTGAACTTCGTAGTTTGCGCATTGCCCTGGACAGTGATGTTCTTGGTCTCGCTTTTCTGCTGGGAATAGATCGCGGTTACCGTGGTACGTCCGAAACGAAGCTTGGCCTTGACACCGAACAGACTCTCATTCCCCCTGATCAGGGTGCTGTTTAACGGAAGGTTGACATCTCCGGCTTCGATCAGCTGGATGATATCATCCTCTTTACCTTCGTATTTCAGCTTCAGTTTGTTCTCGAAATCGAAGGTCGCTTCCGAGTTGTAATTTGTCTTGAATTCGATCTTGTCGCCGATCTTGGCGATGACATTCATCTGGATTTTCTCCTGGAAATCGAAATTCGTCTGCCGGCGCTGCCGGGTGCTGAGCATCGGATCGTCCCGTTTATTGGAGACCAGGCCGAAGGATATCTCGGCAGAACCCTGGGGACGGATATCGACGGTATTGTTCCCGAAGATCGTCTCGAACACCTTACCCCCGATGTGGATCTTTGGGATGAATCCTCCTCCGTTGTTCATTCCAGCGGCGGCGGAACGTTCCTTCCAGTATCCCTGAAGCATGTTCTGCATGTCCTGATCCTGGAATTCCTCGTAACTCATGGTTACAGGACGGCGATAGGTCATGTTCCCGATCTTGTATACGTACACATACTGCCGTGTAACCGGGTCGTATTCTATAGTTTCCTTGATGTTCGAGGGATTCTTCAGGTAAAGGTTGCTCTGTCTCCCAAGGCCGGGGTTCCCGGTGGCGTCGATGATCGGATAACGCAGTGTTGTATCGCCTTTGATGATGGTATCCGGGGGCATTGATGAGAAAAGCCCTGCAAAACCGCCAGAAACTGAAGAGGCTGAAACAAGGGTAAGTCCCCCGGTCAGCCAGATCAAAAGAAACAGAATAAGTTTACGGACGGTACAGGTAACGTTCTTCACCAATAAAAACTTCTTGTTTGACAATTCTTAAGCAAAAAATTAACCGGACAAGCTTTTCCATCTTTACAACAATTTCAAAGCATGCCTGATCATTTGTTCCACCGGCAAAGTCATTCCTTCTTTCTCAATGACTTTATTCAGTGCCTTCTCGGCAACCATTTTCTGGAAACCAAGAATCTGTAATCCTGATAACGCTTCATCCCGCGTTGTATTGTGCATGAAATCTAATTTATCCAGAGGACCCAGGTCCTTTGAGAGCTTGTCCTTCAAGTCAATGATGATCCGCTGGGCGGTCTTCAGTCCGATCCCCTTGATGCTCTTGAGAAGGTCGGTATTCCCACGTACAATAGCCTCACAAACTTCATTGGGCGAAAGCGAAGAGAGGATCATCCGGGCAGTTCCTGCCCCGATCCCGGAGACACCGATCAGCTGCCGGAACAACTCCCGCTCCTCCTTGTCGGCGAACCCATAAAAGGTCAGAGAATCCTCCTTGACTACAAGGTGGGTAAATATACAGCAATGTTCGGCATCGCCCAGTTTCGTGTAGGTATGCAGGGAGATGTTCAGCAGAAACCCTGTGCCGTTGCATTCAACGACAACGGAAGCAGGATTCTTTTCAACCAGTTTACCCCTGAGAAATTCGTACATTTTCTTTCTTTTTCGGGTCAGTCAGCCAGTAGCTGCAATTTCCCGTCTAAATTATAAAAGATTAAACTCTTTTAACGCCTGTTCCAGTTCCTTGTATGAGATCGGCTTTGCCAGGATCTTTTTATCCCGGTCAAGCAGGAACATCGTCGGTGTGGCGTAAATATTATAATCATCAGCCGCCTTGCTGTCGAAACCCTTCAGGTCCGAGCCATTCAGCCAGTCAAGCTTTTCCGATTTCAGGAAACCGCTCCAGGCCGTCATGGATGAATCAACAGAAACAGCTAATATCTCATATTTTTTTGGTTTCTGCCCGTAATAAAGATCCCTCACCTTCGGAAGCATCTGAGCACAGTGCCCGCATTCGCTCGACCAGAAGATGATCAGTGTATATTCTGAGCGGATATCTGAAAGGCGGATCATCTTCCCCTTCATATCCGGAACTTCGATCTCCGGGGCTGTTTTACCTACGGAGATCTTTTTGAAATTTTCAAGCTTTTTCTGAAGGGCGGTCTTACGGGCCTGGTCCTCGCAGGCAAAAGGATCCTGGAAGTTATCGGCCATGTAAGTTATCACCCCCTCAAAATGATAGCGGTCGAAACCGGTGACAAGGTAATCGAGCAAAAATTTGTAAAGTTCAGGATTACCGGAGGCAGCACTCATCAGTATCGTGACCGCCTTGATGAACTCGCCCTCCAGTTGCTTCTGGGTGAGGCGGTTGTTGCTGTATAATGCGAGATAGGAAATGGCCTTGCCCGACCAGGCATTGCTGCGCAGCAGGAGCGTATCGGCAAAATCGATCCTGTCGAAGAAATGCTGCTTCAGGTAATCCATCCGTTCCTGTTTGGAGAGGCTGGCCAGGAGGAAGGGGGTCTGCTGAAGCCGGAACATTTTCACGGCAAAAGAGGCAGGATACTTTCCGGTGAGCGAATCAACGATCGTTTGCTGCCGCATCTGGATGTTCTCATATTCCGAAACAGCCTGGGCATAAAACTTGTCCTTCGCCGGGTAATAATCTATAAGTTGCATCAGCAGTTCAAGACGGGCCTGGTCTGTTTTGCTCTCCTGGAGGAAATAATAAAATAATTTGTTTTCCAGTGAAGAAGAGATCAGAAGGCTGTCGGCCGGGGCATTGGAATCTGTGATAAAATCAATGGTCTCGTGATTCAGTACCAGGTCAAGCTGCTGGTCTTTACCAAGGACAAGCCGGTAGAGACCGGGCTTATAAAAAGGTTTCAGGCGCAATGAAAAGGTACCGGATGCATCCGTAACAGCAGAATCCACTGTGGTCATTTTCTCTCCGTAATAGCTCTGCAGAAAAATCCGGCCGGATCCGAAATTCCGTATCGTCCCCCTGAGGAACAGGTTGTCCTGTGAAAACGAATAAAATGAAATAAGGAAAAAGAGGAGGATCGGGATCTTTTTCATTCAATGACCGGTTGGATTTCTATTTTTTCTTGCCCCTGGGTTTTGCGGGTTCACCAAATAACTCGGTCAGTTTTTTCAACAGATCTTCGCCACGGAGGTTCCGGCCGATGATCTTCTGGTCTTTATCCAGCAGAACATTAGCCGGAATCGACATAATCCCGTATGTTTTGCCGGCTGCATTGCCCCATCCTTTGAGGTCAGAAATATGGTTCCAGGTGAGATGATCATCCTTGATCGCTTTCATCCAGCGGTCACGTTTGGTATCGAAAGAAACACCCAGTACATCAAATCCTTTATCATGATATTCACCATAAGCCTTAACGACATTCGGATTTTCAGCGCGGCAGGGGCTGCACCAGGAAGCCCAGAAATCAACCAGCACTACTTTACCCTTCATGGAAGCCAGTGAAAATGGCCTCCCTGCAGTGTCCGCCAGTGTAAAATCCGGAGCCGTCTGCCCGATCTCAACACGCTGAAGGATATCAATGCGGCGTTTCAGGTTCTGGAGATAGATCGACCTGTTCAGGCTGGTATCCATTTTGGCAACCATACCTTCCAGGTCTTTCAGGTCAAACTGCCATCCGTTTTTCAGGACAAGGAATGGGGCTACTACCGAACTATGATTCTCAGAGGAAAAACTCACGATCAGTTGTTTTGCCTGTACATCCATTGATTCGGACTGCGCATCCAGCGCCTTCATGGCGATGCTGTCCTTAGCTTCCTTGGCTTTCTTCCAGTCAGCATAAACCTTTTCAACCTTGCTGTTCAGTTCGGCCGACAGCTTAAGGTACTTCTGATAGGTATCCTGTTCCGGGCTGCCTTTGATAACGGTGTTTTCAACACTGTCAAGGTCGGCAGTCATCTCAATGTCATAATTCCCGAGAAAGAAAGCAATGGAACTGTGTCCGCCCTTTAACACCAGATACCTCAATTCCGGGATGTTCAGCGATCCGGTAAAAGAAAATTCTCCTTTTTCAATTTTTGCAGAATCCAGTTTGGTCCAGGAGCCGTCGTCCACTCTCTGAAGGTAGATCAGGCCTGCATTAACACCTTTAACTGTGCCCTTGATCCTGTACTCGCCAGCTTTTTTAGCATTGCAGGAGATGAGCAGCATCATGGCAACAAACAACAGTGCAAAGTTTTTCATGGGGTTTTAGGGCTTTTTCAATGTGACGAATAGGTAAATATAGTCTGCAAAAATAGGATTTTTCAGGGAATTAATAATTCTCTATTTTTACAATGTAAAAAATCACGCATGAAATTACCGAAACACATAGCAATATTCAATATTTTCCTGCTCTGTTCCCTGCTTTTGCACGCCCAGACCGAAGTTAAAAAACCGGCGCCGGTCCAGCCGGAACTGATCCCGGTTTCCATCCCGTCCTCCGTGGGATATGGAAAACCCGGGGGAGAGTATAGGTTGGACCTCAACACCTGGACAGGAACCTACCTGAATGCCCTGACGGATTATAACCTGCGCCTGCTTGAGAAAGACAAGACCCGGGTTGTTTCTTTTTCCTACGCCCGCAGGTATAAACTGATCCGCGAGTACTACCCCGACCGTTTCGAAAAGATTAAAAAACAGATCACTGCAGGCCGGTGGCTCATCGGCGGTTTCCGTGTGGCAGAGACCGATGGTTTCCTTCTCTCCAAAGAATCCCTGGTACGGCAGGCTCTTTACGGCAACATCTATTTCAAGGCTGAAACGGGGAAGGAATCCCCTCCGGGAGCTGATACAGCCATTTCAGCCATTGATCACGCCTCAGGAATGCTGAGTTCCCAGGCTGCCATCAAGCGGTGGAACCGGAAAAACGAACTCCTGGCCCAGGCCGCGGAACCCCTGGCTGGCATGGCCGGCTGGGTGGGTGCAATTCCTTATCCCAGGACTGCTTTCAGCCAGGCCTGGTGGATGGTGCTGGGCAACCAGGACAAGGATATTCTCGAAGGCAGCGCGGTACCTAAGACTTATGAAACGGCCTGGAATGACGAGATCATCAGCATGAACCGCTTTGCCTCCCTGCTGGAATCTTCTGCCGGAGGTGTCACCCGGGCAATGGATACCCGGACCAAAGGAAAAACCATAACCGTATATAACCCACTGGCAATTGACCGCGAAGATGTCGTCGAGGCGGAAGTGCTCTTCCCGGAAGGAGCGCCTGATTTTATTTCGGTTACCGACCCGGAATGGAAAGAAGTTCCTTCCCAGGTGATCAGCCGGACCAAAACGTCGCTCAGGATACTCTTTGCTGCCAAAGTGCCTTCCCTCGGGCTGGCCTGTTTCGGCGTACAGCCTGCCAAAACGGCTTCACTCCTGAAAACACCGCTGCTTGCCGGCACCAGCTCGCTCGAAAATGAATTTTACAAACTCATCATCAATGCCGGTGGCGATGTTTCCAGCATCACAGATAAAAAACTGAACAAGGAACTGTTGTCAGCCCCTGCCCGGCTGGAGTTCCTGAAAGAACATCCGGAAACCCGGCCCTCCTGGTCGATGGACTGGAATGACCGGAAGAACCCGGCTATCGGATTTGTCGACGGTCCTGCCACCATCACACAGACCGAATCGGGTCCCGTACGGATCACCTTCAGAATTGAACGCAACGCGCGCAATTCATCCTTTGTCCAGTACATAAGCCTTTCTGCTGGCGAAGCGGGGAAAAGAATTGAATTCAGGAACACGGTTGAATGGCAGTCCGCTGGTGTCAGTCTCAAAGCCTCCTTCCCCCTCACCGCATCAAACCCAAAGGCCACCTATGCCGTTAACGAGGGTATAACAGAGGCGGGGAACAACGACGAAACAAACTATGAAAGACCTTCCCGGCAATGGTTCGACCTGACAGATAAAGCAGGCACCTATGGCGTTTCGGTCCTTGAAGACTGTAAATACGGATCCGACAAACCCAATGATAAAACATTGAGGCTTACGCTGCTTTATACCCCGGCTGCAAATTATTACCCCGATCAGGCTACCCAGGACTGGGGCACACACGATTTCACCTACGCCCTGTACAGCCATAAAGGTGACTGGAAATCCGGCCGTTCCGCATGGCAGGGCCGTATGCTGAACCAGCCCCTGCGGGCTTTCCAGGTTCCCGATCACAATGGCTTCCTTGGAAATACCTTCTCCTTCGTGAAGATAAGTTCCCAAAATGTCAGCCTGTCTGCCCTTAAAAAAGCCGAAGCAGGGGAAGGCCTCATCCTGAGACTGGAAGAAATTTCAGGAACTGCAACCGACAATGCAGAGGTCACCTTCCCTGTAAAGGTCCTTTCAGCATCCGAAACCGATGATCAGGAGTGGAAAACCAACGATGCACAGCTTGTTACAGGAAAACTGATCGTCAGCCTCAAGCCCTTTGAAACAAAAACCTTCTCGGTCCAGCTGGCCGATCCGGCTGAAAAACTGAACCCGCCGGTTAGTGTATCTGTGCCGATCCCTTTCGATTTGGATGTGATCAGTTCTGAAACAAATAAAAAAGGCGGAGCCTTCGATGCCGGCGGAAAATCCTTTCCGGCTGAGCAATTCCCTGACAAACTGGTTGTGGATGGGGTGACTTTTACATTAGGACCGGTTGCCGAAGGGAAAAATAATGCCATGAAATGCCAGGGTCAGAAGATCCCTTTGCCCAAAACAGGCAACTACAACAAGGTTTATTTCCTTGCCGCGGCTGAACGGGATACCTCAGGGAATTTCAAGGCCGGCGACAGCAAAAAAACAATCCGAATCCAGGGATATTCCGGCAAAACAGGACAGGCAGACCGCCGCACCTGGGATCAGCTGGGCCGGATCAAAAGCGTTGAGAAGGGATTCATCCGCCGTGATGAACTGGCTTTCGTTTGCACCCACCTTCACAAGGATACCATGAACCTTCCATTTCAGTACGGGTATCTTTTCAAATATGGAATGGATGCCAGTTCAGCTTCAGGAACCCTGCAATTACCCGACAACCCGGCAATCCGGATCTTCGCGGTAACGGTGGCAGAAGACCTTTATGACCAGGCCCGGCCGGTGGCACCCCTTTACGATGACCTCTCCGGCAGGAAACAACTGTTACTTCAGCTCGAACCAAGATTTGTTACTGAAGAGATGAGCCCGCTTGCCGTGATCCGTTCATCGCAGAAACCTGCCCTCGGCAGCCTTCCCTTCAGGGTTACCATGAAGGATTATGCCGACATGCACATGCCCAACGGAGTAACCGCCCGCTACTTTTATTCCGGAACTGAAAAAATCAAAGGGACTTCCCCCGAACAGGGAGGTATCGTTTCGGCTGTCAATGACGGCATGTTCGACCTGATGCCATCCGACTCCCTGCACGATACATGGTTTGAGAAAGGTGAGGGACGGATCGTGATGGACCTGCAGAAACAAACGGAGATCGACAGCCTCCATCTTTTCAGCAACCTCAGCCTTAAAAACGGCCCACAGTATTTCTCCATATGGGAATTCAGTAAGGATAAAGAACCGGTTGTAACCGGCGATCCCAGTAAAAACGGCTGGACCTACCTCTGCAGCATCAGCCCGAAAGATATCGAGGGCGACGGAAAGGTCGTATTCACCGTTTCACCGAAAAAAGGAAACCAGATCCAGGGGCGATATCTTATGTTTGTGACCGAAGGCTGCAGCCACGGGCCATACTTCCTGCGCGAGGCGGATGTTTTTGAAAAATGATGAGACAATGAAAAACCGGGCACTTTTTTTCTTCGTTGTAATGACCGCATCCTTCCATGTTTCCGGTCAGGATACTGTCTATTTCACCAAAACCTGGAAACCATGTCCAAAGAACGATTCTTACTACTACAGGGTTCTCACAAAAGATACTGCCGGTTATAAAGTTTCAGATCATTTTCCCAACGGCACAATACAGATGGTCGGCTACAGCCGGTCAAAGGACACAGTAAAACTGGATGGCCCCTGTGCCTTCTATACTGAAAAAGGCAGGATCACCAAGCAGGGATTTTATAAAAATGATCACCTGTGGGGGCAGTGGAGAACCTATTATCCCGACGGCAGTATCAATGATGTCAGACTCCTCAGGGGCCTCGACCCGAAAATAGATGAGGAGGTACTCGAAGTTGTGAAGAAAATGCCGCCATGGGAGCCCGGCAGACAAGATGGAAGACCGATAGGGGTTCAGTTTAACCTTCCTGTTGCTTTTCGTCTCTGATAACTTATCCTGAACGGCATTAATATGCTTTTTATGTGGGACCCCCTTCATCCTGAAAAAACAGTTCAACAGATACAGCGATACTGCGCCTTCCAGGACCGCAGCACCCATGATGTCATGGAAAAGCTGAAAAGCCTGGGCGTACCCTATCCCAGGATCAAATCCCTTGTGATGGAACTGGCGGAAGAACGTTTCATCGATGAGGAACGTTTTGTGCGCTCTTTCGTGATCGGGAAATTCAGGCAGAATAAATGGGGTAAAATAAAGATCGCCTATGCGCTCAAAAGCAAGGGAATCCCGGAATCTCTGACCCGTGAAGGCCTTGAAAACATTGATGAAGAAGATTACCGGTCGGCATTGAAAACACTGGTCAAGAGGAAGCTGTCTGAAATAAAAGGGGAAAAAAACTTGAATGTCCGCCAGAAAATTATAAACTTTGCCTTGGGGAAAGGCTTTGAAATGGCGCTTGTCCTCGAAATCATCAAAGAAATTAAAATTGATCCATGATTGCACCTGAAGACCTGAAAGATCTGAATACAAGGCTTGAAGCCTTGAGGAGGTTCCTTTGACCTCGATACCAAGCAACTTCTGATCGACGAAGAAGAAAAACTCACCCGGGATCCCGATTTCTGGAATAACCCCAAAGCCGCAGAGCAGGTACTGAAATCGATCCGGGACAAAAAACTCTGGACCGAAGCATTTAAAGCTGCGAGAGGCAGCTACGAAGACCTTAAGATCATCTTCGACTTTTTCATACAGGGCGAAGGCACCGAAGCCGACGTTGAAAAGCAGCACCACGATACCCTCCGGCTGATCGAAGAACTTGAGTTCCGCAACATGCTGAGCGGCGAAGAGGACAAACTCAGCGCCATCGTCCAGATCAATTCGGGGGCCGGCGGCACCGAAAGCCAGGACTGGGCCCAGATGCTGATGCGCATGTACATGCGCTATGCAGAGCTCAACCGGTATAAAGTCAAGGAACTCGACTACCAGGAAGGCGATGTGGCAGGCATTAAATCGGTTACGTTGGAAATTGAAGGCGACTATGCCTATGGCTACCTGAAAGGAGAAAACGGCGTTCACCGTCTGGTCCGACTCTCTCCCTTCGATGCCAACCACAAGCGACACACCTCCTTTGCCTCTGTTTATGCATACCCGGTGATCGACGACAACATCGTGATCGAGATCAATCCCGCGGAAATATCCTGGGATACCTTCCGTTCCAGCGGACCCGGCGGACAGAATGTAAACAAGGTGGAAACAGCGGTCCGACTGAAACACGAACCCACCGGCATCGTGATCGAATGCCAGGAAACCCGCTCACAGGGGCAAAACCGCGAGAAGGCTATTCGCATGCTCAAGTCCCAGCTCTATGAGATCGAACTCCGGAAGAAACGCGAGAAAATAGCCGAGATCGAAGGAAACAAGAAAAGGATCGAATGGGGCAGCCAGATCCGTAACTATGTTCTTCATCCCTATAAAATGGTGAAAGACATCCGCACTGGTTATGAAACATCCGATGCCCAGGGCGTCCTCGACGGCGAACTGAATGAGTTCATCAAGGCGTTTTTAATGGAATTCGGAAGCAAATGATAAAAATCTACCATAATCCGCAATGCAAAAAATCCCGGGCAGGTCTGCAGTACCTGCAGGAGAAAAATATTAAATTTGAGATCGTTGAATACCTTAAAAACAACCTTACAGAGAAAGAACTCGAAAAACTATTGGTCAAACTGAACAGAAACGTCAAAGACATCATCCGGACACAGGAAGAATACTACAAAAAGAACCTGAAGGGAAAGCAATTCAATGATCATGAATGGATCAGGATCATTACTGAAAATCCGAAGCTGCTGCAACGCCCCGTCATTGAAACCGATTTCAGGGCAGTCATCGGCGATCCCGTTGAAAATATTGATGTTCTTCTGAAATAATTCACCAAAACCAATATCATCATGAAAACGCGTACCGAAAAAGACACCATGGGACCCATCGAGGTGCCTGCCGACAAATACTGGGGTGCACAGACACAACGATCGGTTGAGAACTTTAAGATCGGCGATCCCGCTTCCATGCCGAAAGAGATCATCAGGGCCTTTGCAGTCCTTAAAAAGGCTGCGGCCCTTGCCAATTTCGATCTGGGTGTGCTCACTGCAGAGAAGAAAGACCTCATCGTGGCCGTTTGCGACGAGATCCTCGCCGGCAGTCTGGATGATCAGTTTCCCCTGGTCGTATGGCAAACCGGTTCCGGTACGCAATCAAACATGAATCTGAATGAGGTTATCGCCAACCGTGCACATGTCCTGAACGGCGGAGCCCTGGGTGAGAAGACCGTGATCCATCCCAATGACGATGTGAACAAATCGCAGTCATCAAACGACACCTTCCCGACAGCCATGAGCATTTCCGCCTATAAAACGGTAATGGATGTCACGATACCCGGGGTGACCCTGCTTAGGAATACGCTGCACCAGAAAGCTGAACTGTTCAAGGACATTGCAAAGACCGGGCGTACCCACCTGATGGATGCCACGCCCCTTACACTTGGACAGGAGTTTTCCGGCTATGTTTCACAACTCGATCATGCCCTCATCGCCATTAAAAACACCCTCCCCCACCTGTCGGAACTGGCGCTGGGCGGAACGGCTGTGGGAACGGGGTTAAATGCCCCTAAGGGATATGATGTGCTGGTCGCGAAAACGATCGCGGAACTCACCGGTTTCCCTTTTATTACGGCCCCCAACAAATTCGAATCCTTGTCGGCACATGACGCCATGGTGGAAACGTCCGGGGCTTTGAAAACACTTGCTGTAAGCTGCATGCATATTGCCAGCAACATCAGGCTGATGGCCTCCGGCCCGCGTTGCGGGATCGGCGAGATCATGCTCCCTGAAAACGAACCCGGATCCTCCATCATGCCGGGCAAAGTGAACCCCACCCAGCCGGAAGCTATGACCATGGTATGCGCCCAGGTACTGGGGAATGATGTCGCCATCAATATCGGCGGGATCAGCGGCCATTTCCAGCTGAATGTCTTCAAACCGGTGATCATTAAAAACCTGCTTGAATCGGCAAGGCTGCTGGGAGATGCCTGTGTTTCATTCAACGACAACTGTGCCATTGGAATCGAGCCAAATATGTCGGCCATCAACAAGAACCTTGAGAATACACTGATGCTGGTGACGGCTCTCAACCCGCACATCGGTTACGACAATTCAGCGAAGATCGCAAAGAAGGCGCACAAGGAGAACAAAACCCTGCGAGAAGCCGCCCTGGAACTGGGGTTACTCACCGATGAAGAGTTTACAAAGATCGTGGATCCTCGCAAGATGCTGGGTGTCTGATCTCCTGTAACTAACCTGTAACCTTTATAAGGGAGGCGGCAAAGTATTCCCGGAAACTCTTTCTATTTTTTTTCCTTGCTGGATTTTTCAGCAACATAGCGGGCCTCCTGCCACATAACCTCTTCAACGGGGCGGTTATCTTTTACCGCACGTTCTTTGATGGCCTGGTACCAGTCGGGATGGAGGGTTATGTTGTGGTAGAAGTAACGGACCAACTCATCGGAGGGTTCTGTAAAGTCGGTGAGTTTTGTGAAGCTGATCTCTCTTTTCAGATGGTACAGGCGGTACACATAGATCTCCCGGGCCGGCTTGCTGTAACGGAATGTCCTGATGGTATCTGTGATCCGGATCGAATCAAATAAAGCGCCGTACTGCTCAACGGGATCGGAGAAATCATCCTTGTCGACCACAAAATAGGCGTTAATCCCCCTGTGGAGGTTTCCCCTTGAGCGGTTGATCCAGAAATACTTGTGGATGCGCTCCAGTGTCCCAAGAGCATATACCTTTTTATGGATCCTTGTGCCGACATAATAATCGAGGTTGGCAGCAGGAAACCAGCGAAAGGTGAGCAGGGGTGCATCCGCCGCCATCTCATGGTTTGCAATGTCGCGTTTGGCAATAACATCAAATTTCTCGCCAAGTTCCTTCCATCCTGTCAGCATTTTTGTCAGATCCTCGACCTTGTATCGTTCAAGGTCGACAAAACCAAAACGGATCTGCCCGTAACCAGCGGAGACAATCGAGATCATGAGCAGCAGGGAAACAACCAGAGGCCAGGGCAGCAGGTGCTTTTTCAGGCGGGTATCCGTCAGCCAGGCCGAAATGACGAGGATGTATCCCAGGTACGCAGGCCCTGTCCAGTGTGGGAGGGTCGGCCGGAAAAAAGAAACGCCGAGGATTATAAGTGACAGGGGCGCACTGATCAGGATGATCAGCCATAAACGCTGCTTATCCATAAAATGCCGCTTTCGGATCAGGGCGATCAGGGTCAGGACGATCAGAATGCCATTTACCGGCCCGTTATATAGGAACTGCCCGGCAAATTCAGCCCCGAAGAAATCCCAGTGAATTAGCTTGTCGGCCGATTGCATGCGTGTTTCATGAAAGCGGTAGCTAATGAATTCGTTCTGGTAGTTCCAGATGACCACCGGCATAAAAAAGAAGGTTGTAATGGCAAAGGCAATGTAGGTTTCTTTTGCGCGGAACCAGTTCCTGTTAAAAAAGACCATGTATAAAAACACCCCGCCCACCAGGAAGACTGAGTGGTACTTTGAAAGCATGGCCAGTCCCACCGTGACACCTGCCATCAGCAGCTTCCGGCGTGAAGCCGGCAACAATTCCCGGTCTGGCAATGCACTCATCAGGAGGTACATGCTCAGCAGCCAGAAGGTCACCTGGGGCGTATCCGGCATGATGAAGGTACCGCTGATGATAAAGCAATAAAGGGAAGATGTATAAAGAAACGCAGCAAACAGCCCGGTGAGGGGATCCTTGATCTGCTTTCCAAGCCGGTAGATCAGCCAGGTGTTGAAGGTGCCGGTTACAACAGCCCCGAGCCGGATGAAAAACTCATGCTGCAGATGCAGGTTCATGGTGAAAATCTGGATCACCCAGCCCACCATCGGAGGATGATCAAAATGGCTCCAGTCGGGAAATTTTGCGTAGGTCCAGTAATAAACCTCATCGTTTGTGAATTCAATAAACCCTGCTAAAAAAGCCCTCACGGCAAAGGAAACAACCAGGAGGATCAGTAAAGCCTGTTTTATGGATTTTTCAGACGGCATCCTTTTCATGTTTTTTAGCAGAGGCTCTCTTCCTCCGGTAATACCAGATCAAAATTAAGGACAGTAATGCGGGGATGGAACAGAGCCTGAATATCCAGGTGCGTGCGAAGTTGACCTCCGCCCGCATGGAATTATCGGGCTTTGTATCCTGGTAACGGTAAACCGGGTTCAGGTAGATGACGGACCCGGCATACCGGTATTGATTATAGGTGACGATCTCGGTGCGGATATAGGAATCTTCGGGCCGGATCCTGTACCATGCAGTTTTACCGAAAAAGGAATATTTCATGCACCTCCCGTCCTGGCCGATGAATTTGAAACGAACAACCGAATCGCTCATGGCGACGAACAGGGTGTCACGTTTTACACGCACCGATACGGGGTATGCCAGGGTTTTTGCATCCTTGGCTTTCTGCTCAAAGGTATAATTATCGCCCATAAACAGATCCACCCCATAGGCGCGCCCCTCTTTCAGGGCCCTCATCATGCTGGTGGCATCCCGGGTGGGACTGTTGATGAAGGTAGCGCAACGGCCAACCTCATAAGGATCCGCAATATCATGCGCATCATCATCGGCAAGGATAAAGACCGGGTGACCGGATGAAAGCGCCGCATCCCATTGGGGAACCGACCGCCAGTTATTATCCAGCACCTCCAGCAGATCGTAATTCGAGAGGTATTTCATATCATCGCAGGAAAAGCCGTTCTCCCAGTCGGGATGGGCAATGGCAACGATCTCGCTCTGATCGCGGAGCAGGTCGAGGATATGCTGCTTGTTATGGATGTTCTGGTAAAGTGAATAATCGTACCAGAGTACTTTCTTCGCCCCGATCAGGATATGGTGTTTTTTCCTTACCCCGAATCCATGTTCATAAACGGGAATGTAAAAAACAGAATCCTTATTGAAGGCATTGATGCTCATGTAATCCGAGATGCAGGGAACATCATAGCCCAGTTTACCGTAGGTAGACCAGAATGCTTTGGTGGTGTTGTTTCTGCCGCTTGTCAGCCCGAACCAGGCCCTGGTATGAAAATGAAAGTTGGTCTTCCGCCATGCCAGGGAATCCATTTTCTCGTAGGGGTTGGAGATATTCTCGCCGGCAAATGGCTCCGGACGAGGGAAATCATATACCGGCGTCATGAAAAGCATGAGCAGCAGCACCGCGAGGATACCCGCAAGAAAAATGAGAACACCTATTAAAAAACTACGAAACAAGGGCGAAGGGTTTAATTTTGAATGCGTGCTGCAAAGGTACGATCTTTACATGAGAATACTGAGCAGCAGGCGGATGTTAAGATAGACAACCACCGCACCCACTGTACACAGCATGATCATGGTCATTTTCTTGTTGGCGTATTTGCCCATCACTTTCTTCGAAGAGGTGAGGTAAATCTGGAGCATGATGGTGAAGGGAAGCTGGATGCTCAGCACAAGCTGGGAGATGATCAGACCGAGGTAGGGGTTCCTGATAAAAAAGATGATCAGCAGCGCCAGCACGATCGAGATCAGTACACCCAGGCGGGAGTGGCTGTCCTTGATATCGTAGGGTTCACCAAAAAAGCCGGCAAAGATCGAACCGCCGGCCATCCCGGAGGTAATAGTGGAGGCCACTCCCGCAAACAGCAGGGCGACGGCGAAGATCACGGAGGCGTGGGTCCCCAGCAGGGGAGCCAGGATCTTATCGGCCTGCTGAAGTTCATGCACCTGGGTATGGTGATGATAAAAGGTTGTGGCGGCCAGCAGAATTATTGCGCTGTTGATGGCCCAGCCGATGATCATGGAAAAGAGGGTATCGAAAAGTTCGTAATCCAGCTGTTTACGGATCACCTTGTCGTCGGCCAGGTTCCATTGCCGGCTCTGGATGATCTCTGAATGAAGGAAAAGGTTATGCGGCATGACCACGGCGCCCAGCACACTCATGATGATGATGATCGACCCCTGCGGCATGGAGGGCTTCACCCAGCCGATGCCGGCTTCCACCCAGTTGATATCCACCAGCGTGAGTTCGTATAGAAAAGAGAGTCCGATAATCGAGACAAAGGCGATGATGAACTTCTCGATGCGGTGATATGAATTTGTAAGGAGCATGATGATGACGAAGAAAACGGTGAGGATGGCCCCGGCCGGTATCGGTATGTTGAAAAGCATGCTAAGCGCAACGGCTGCGCCCAGGATCTCTGCGAGGGAGGTGGAAACGGAAGCTCCCATGGCCGACCCCAGAATGGTGCGCGAAAGCCAGCGCGGGGTGAATTTCGTGGCAGCCTCCGAAAGGCAGAGACCGGTAGCGATGCCCAGGTGCGCCACGTTATGCTGCAGGATGATCAGCATAACAGTGGAGAGTGTGACCATCCACAGCAGCTGGTAACCAAAATCAGAACCTGCTGCCAGGTTTGACGCCCAATTACCCGGATCAATAAATCCGATAGTGACCAGCAGCCCCGGCCCGATGTATTTGATAATTTCAAGACCTCCGTAACCAGGTTTGTGGTCCTTGCTCCTGAGATCCCTGAAAAAATCAATAAACGCCATGCTTATTTCTGTTTAGGCCAGAGAAAATGGATCAGCTGAGCCACCTCCGAATTCTGGATATAGGGTCCGCGGACCGAATCCGTTTCGTCGGCGTATTGCCGGTAATAATCACTTCCAATCCCCTTGGCGAAGAACCCCACAAGGGAGTTGGAGTGGTTTGAGGAATAAAAGGTGAATCCTGGTAATTTCCCCGCACCCTCGTCCTTCAGAGGTTCAAAGGGTTTATCACCCCATACCAGGCCGGTTTCATGATCAGCCGTAACGATCACCATCGTCTCATCCCAACTGCTGTTGGCATTTACCCAATTGACCACAGCCGCCACCGCATCGTCAAAATCTTTCATCTCTTCCAGCAGCCTTCCCTTCTGGTTGCCATGCTCCGCCCAGTCGATAGCGCCGCCCTCTATCATAACAAGAAACCCTTTTGGATTATTGTCCAGCACATTCAATGCGCCTTTAACCATTACAGAAAGACGGGGAACACCGGCATTGAAGGGGGTTGTAAATGGCGGTGTGCTTTTTGTTTCACCGTTCAGCATGGTGCGGCTTTGCTGCAACGTCGAATAGATCTTCGGGCATCCAAGCACCCTTTTCGGGCAGGCACCGCTCATCAATGTCCTGAATTCAGAAGTGTCCTGTATTACGGTCCATGGATCCGGAATGCCGTCTCCATCGATGTCGCTGACCACTCGCTGCTGTCCGCCGGCAAGGAAACGTGTGGTCTTTCCGCTCCCGGCATGGAGCTGCACCCAGAAGGCACTGTCGCCCACATAACAGGCATTCTTCCATTTTCCGGTCAGCTTGTTTCCATTATCGTTATACATCGGGTTGCCGCATCCCATGATCACATCACACCGGCTGTCAAGAAGCATCTCGTATGCGATCCGGGCATAATTGGTGCGCACCTTGTTATGGGCCACGAAACCGGCCGGGGTGGCATGACTGAACTCCACGGAAGTAACCACGCCCGTTGATTTTCCGATTCCCTTTGCCCATTGGGTGAGGTTGACCAGGGTATCATAACTGAGTGAAAAACCGATTGAATTATTGTAGGTCTTAAAGCCGGTGGCAAGTGCCGTAGCGGCTGCGGCGGATTCTGTAAAATCGCTCTTCAGCCAGGCTGTATCCTTCCAGGCCGGCAGGGTACTGTATCCATGGGCCCAGTAATTTGAGGCGGGATTATTGGCTTCGTACTCCCCAGCTTTCGCCGGGTAATGCGCCATGGCCAGCTTCACCGGGAAATCTTCGTACACCTGTTTCCTCCCGTAAAAATAATCCGCAGCCTGTATCGCATTATACCCCATCCCGTCACCGATCATGATGATGATGTTTTTTGGTCGGGGTAAGCTCTGGGAATGCAATCCGGCAAACGGGAAAAAGAGAAGGCAGAGGACAGAAGGCAGAAAGCGGAAGTGGTTCATAAGGGTTTGTGGTTTTGTGCAAAGATAGGAATAAGACGGAAGACGGAAGACATAGGTCAGAAGGCGGATAATGTATCCAGCATCCAGCATCCAGCATCCAGTATCCAGCATCAGTCAATTAAACAAATTCCCTTTAAACCCTCACGAAACTCACTCAGAAGGTCCTCCATCAGCTCCCGTACCGGCTTGACCTCACGGATCAGGGCGGCGATCTGACCGGCTTCGAGTTCGCCTTCATCGAGGCTGCCCTCAAACATTCCGGTTTTTGCCCTGCCATGTCCGAGGTAGGTGGATAACGCTTCGGCGGAGGCGCCCTCTTCCTCCATCTTCAGGAGGGTTTCGAAGAATTTGTTTTTAAGGAGCCTTACCGGAACAAGCTGTTTCAGGGAGAGGAAGGTATCACCGTCGCGGGCTTCCACAATCCGCTGTTTGAACAGGGGATGTGCGGATGACTCCCGGGTTGCAATGAAGCGGGTTCCGATCTGTACCCCTTCGGCACCAAGTACCATGGCGGCCAGCATTCCCCGGCCTGTTCCGATACCCCCTGCCGCGATAAGCGGCAGTGAGGTAGCCTGGCGGATCAGCGGGATCAGGGTGAAGGTGGTCGTCTCCTCCTTACCGTTATGGCCTCCGGCTTCGAAGCCCTCTGCAACGATGGCATCCACGCCGGCCTCCTCGCATTTTAAGGCAGATTTAACATTGGCGATCACATGAACCACGGTGATCCCCTTATCTTTCAGAAATCCGGTCCATTTGGCGGGGGTCCCGGCGGAGGTCACCACGATCCTCACCTTTTCTTCTGTAAGGACCGTAAAAAGATCATCCAGTTGGGGATATAAAAGAGGCAGGTTAACACCGAATGGTTTGTCGGTTGCGGCATGGCATTTTTGGATATGCTCACGCAGCACCTCCGGGTGCATGGAACCCGCGCCGATCAGCCCGAGTCCTCCCGAATTGCTGACAGCCGAAGCCAGCCTCCACCCGCTGCACCAGATCATCCCGGCCTGAATAATTGGATACTCAATCCCGAAAAGGCTCGTAATACGGGTCTTCATAAATAGTTTTTTTTATCACCCGTCACGCGTTACGTGTTACGCGTCACGTGTTACGCGTCACGCCTTCTTATAAACAATCGCCACCAGCGTCTTATCATCTCCGCCCATATTCAGAGTAAGTCCGTAAGGCCTTTCAGGCGTCATCGTGATCTGGGCATCGCCGGCTTTTCCGGTCAGTTGCTCCCAGATGGTCACAGCCTGGTGAACACCGGTTGCCCCGGTCGGGTGTCCCCAGCCGATCAGTCCTCCTGTCGTGTTGACGGGAACTTTGCCGTCGCGGGCAGTATTGCCTTCGAGGATGTAATCGGGACCTTTGCCCTGTTCGGCAAAGCCGATGGCCTCCATGGCCATCACCCCTGCGATCGAGAAGCAGTCGTGGATCTCGGCGGTGCCGAGTTGGTCTTTCGTAATTCCTGCGGATTTTAATGCAACCGCCACGGCCTGTTTCCCTGTACTGAGTGCAGCAGGATCGGCAGGAGCTTTGGTGATATCCTCTTCAACCTGTCCGAAGCCAATAACCTCAACTGCATCTTTGGGAGCGATCCCGATCCGCTTCAATCCCTCTTCGGATACCACCGCAATGGCGGAAGCCCCGTCGGAAACCTTTGAACAGTCGAAGATATTCAGGTAATCGACAAAACCCTTCCCGTTGGGCTCGGTCATGCCGATCTTTTCAAGATCTTTTTGCGTATTGTGAAACTCCTGGGCTGTTGGGCACAGGCGTGCATTTTCAATGGCATTGCGGTACCAGCGGGCCATGGCCTGCCGCGTCTTTTCCCGGCCATATTTATCGAAATAGGCCCCGGCCCGGTTGCTGAACTGTCCCGGAAAGAAATAGGCATGGCCTGTTTTCCGGTCTTTTGCCCAACCGGCTCCTGCCAGGATATCGGCACCGTAGATCGCCTTCACTGTATTCTGCACTTCGACGCCGATTACGAGCACCACCTCGGCGGTCTCTGCCAGCACACTTTTAATGCCCGACATCAGGGCCAGTCCGCCGGATCCGCAGGCGCCCTCCACCCGGGTTGCGGGTTTATAGCGCAGCCCCTCATCAATGAAGGGGAAGAACCCGGCCAGGTTAGCCTGGTTGTTGAAACGCGAAGCCATGAAATTCCCCAGCACACATTCGTCCACATTCGCAGCGCCGCCGATCTGTTTCAGGGTACCCTGCCCTGCCTCTTTCAGGTATTCCTCAAGGCCAGGGCGTTCTTTTTTCGGGTTGAACTCTTTTCTGCCGGTTCCCATCGAAATGGTGTTGTAGCCGGCCACCATATATACTTTTCTTCTCATGATTCGTCTCGTTTTTAATCAAGGTAAACATTGATCGGCCCGTAGGCATGGAAAAAACCGGTCAGCAGGACTGTATTAACATCCTTATCGGAGAATGCAACGCCGGAACTTACCAGCTGCTTCCCGATCGCGCAGGAGCGTTTTGCATAGGCTTTGGAAAGCTCCGCAGCCAATGAATCCATCCCTTTCAGTTCACCGAAATAGGCCTTGAAAATATCCTCCTTCGCAGGATTGTTCACCACTGACTTCCATGCAGGAGCTGCAGGGCGGGTCCCCAGTTTTGCATCCACCGCCGGCTGTATTTCTGTAATCGGCACATACTCCTTCTTCGCGGGATCATAGATCGCCACCGGTCTCCCCTTTTCATATTTCAGGAAACCATCCTTCTGGGAGCCGTCGTTAAACTGTCCGCCACGCACTCCCAGTTCAAGGAAGCGGTCAAGCAGCGGACTGTGCAGTGATTCCTCCTTCATGTAAGGATTCATCACCGACATGATGTAACTGCAAACATCAATCCCCACATAGTCGATCAGCTGAAAGATCCCCATGGGGCGGATGAGGAAATCCTGGCTCACCTTGTTCAGGGCATAAACAGCCCCGGTGAAGCCGAAATCTTTTTCCAGGCGGGCCACTTCGGAGGCAGCATAAAGAATGTCTCGCATGAAATGCCCGTTCCCGATAAAGCCGGCAACGTCATGCGAGGGGACCACCACCTTGCGAAGGTTTTTTGCATAGGCCAGCGCAAACTCTTCCACTTCGGGCAGGGTCTGCTTTGAGCGGATCAGCTCCACCAGCTTCTGAATGGCAGGAGGATTGTAAAAATGAAACCCGATGACGCGCCCTCCAAGACCGGCTTTCTCATCCAGTTCGGTGATGGGTATGGAGGAGGTATTGGTAAAAAACCAGGGCTGATGCGGGTTATTTTTTGTGATGTTTGAAAAGATGCTCACCTTCAAAACAGGGTCCTCCTTGATCGCCTCAAAAACAATCCGCGATTCGTAGGCAGCCTCGATCCGCGTTGAAGGACGAACGATGTACATCACATCATTGATATAAGCCTGTATGATCTCGCCGTTATCAACGAGGTCCTTGCGGTCCTCATAAAATTTCCGCAGGGCATTGATCTTTTTTTCCGCCATCTTCAGCACCTGGGCCCGCAGGTAGCGGAGCATCCCGGCCAGTGCCGCGTCGGAAACATCAATGGCATGCAGCACAAAATGCTTCCCTTTGTTTTCCGGTTTCAGGCTGATATCTGCCATCTCAACAGCTGTCAGCAGCAGGATCCCGCTGCCCATCTTCCCGGCAGCCCCAAGCACTGAGACATTCTGTAAACGATCCTCGTATGGTACCATATTTTTGATTTGTGATTTGTGATTTGTGATTTATTTATCCGGCATCCGGACTACCACTTCGGCTTCCTCTTTTCCAGGAACGCCTTCATTCCCTCCTTGCTGGAAGGATAGTCGAATAGTTTTGAAAAGGCCTCGGATTCCATTTTGCTGGCCTCCTTGAAGGTGTTTTCGATCCCTTTCCGGATCAGCTCCTTGGCAGTGGAAACCGCCATTGAGCCGTTTGAGGCGATCTTCTCCGCGATCTTCAGTGTGGTCTCCATCAGAAGTTCATCGTCGACCACCTTCTGTGCCAGACCCATCCTGAGGGCATCTTCTGCCATGATCATCTCTCCTGAAAGGATCATGAACAGTGCATTACCCAGGCCGGAAAGCCTTGAGAGCCGTTGCGTGCCGGCATAACCCGGGATCAGCCCCAGCGTCATTTCCGGCAGGCCGAATTTCGCGCTCTTACCCGCGATCCTGAAATCGCAGGCCATGGCCAGTTCGCATCCGCCACCCAGGGCATAGCCGTTTACGGCAGCAATGACCGGGATCTCCAGTTTCTCGAGACGGTGAAAAGCATCCTGCCCGGTCTTTGAAAAGCAGAAAGACTCCTTGCGGTTCATGTCCGATAACTCTGCGATATCAGCACCGGCAACAAATGCTTTGCCGTCACCCGTGAGCACGAGCACACGGATTTCCTGATTTTTCGAAACACTGTCGAGCAGGTCGTTGAATTCAAGGAAGAACTCCGAATTCAGCGCATTCATCGCCTCCGGCCGGCTGATCACAGCCACCGCCACCCCGTTCTTTATCGTGACTTTCAATATCGTATATTCCATAGTTCAGTCAGTATTTTAAAATGACAGAGCTAAGTTATTATATATTTATTTACATATGAAAACACAGGAAGAACCCGGAAGCAGTTTTAGGTTTTTTTAACAAACTGGATGCTGGATGCTGGATGCTCTATCCGCCATCCGGCATCTGGCATCCGTCAAACCCCCAGCTCCAGCCAGCGATCGGACTTGGTTTCGAGTTCTTTCAGGACGATGCCGTAGCGGTCGGACTTTGTGATGAGTTCTTCCTGTTTCAGGAGGCCTGAATTCAGGGCCGTTTCAATTTCGGATTTCTCTTTTTCGAGGGCGGCAACATCTTTTTCAAGCTGCTCGAGTTCCCGCTGTTCTTTCCAGGAGAGCTTGTCCTGGACAACCTGCTTCGGCTTCTCTTTTTTCGGCGTGGCAGCGCGGAGCTTCGCCTGTTCGGCCTTCTTCCGCTGATCGTCGTAATCCTTGAAGATGGTGTAGTTACCCGGAAAATCCTTGATCTTTCCGGCGCCTTCGAACACGAAGAGATGGTCGATCACCTTGTCGAGGAAAAAACGGTCGTGGGTAACCACCACCACGCAGCCGTTGAAGGCGGCGAGGTACTCCTCAAGGACATTCAGCGTAAGGATGTCGAGGTCGTTGGTAGGTTCGTCGAGGATCAGGAAATTGGGACTGCGCATGAGCACCGTCACCATGTAGAGCCTCCTTTTCTCGCCCCCGCTCAGGCGGTACACCGGCTGGTGATGCGAGGGATATGGAAACATGAAATAGTTGAGGAATGCTGCCGCGGAGATGGTATCGCCGTTGCCGAGCTTTACCTCTTCGGCGATCTCCTTCACCACGTCGATCACCTTGGTGTCAGGGTTAAAGGAGATGCCCTCCTGTCGGTAGTATCCGAAGTTGATCGTCTCCCCTTTCGATATGGAGCCCTTCTGCGGACGGATAACGCCGGTGATCAGGTTGAGAAAGGTCGATTTCCCGGAGCCATTCTTTCCCACGATGCCGATCTTCTCGAACCGCTTGAAGGTGTGGGTGAAGCCCTTGACGATGTCAGTTTCACCCCATTTGAAGGAGATGTCATTGACTTCTAGTATCTTTCTTCCCATGCGCGTGCCTTCGATACTGATCTTCAGCTTATCGTCGCGGAGGGAGTTGGAGGCCTTCTCTTCCAGCACATAAAAGCTGTCGATACGTGCTTTCGACTTGGTGGTGCGGGCTTTCGGCATCCGATCCATCCAGTCCTGTTCGCGCCTCAGCAGGTTGCGGGCCTTCTCGGTCTCCTTTGTCTGCATCTCCTGACGTTCCGCCTGCTTCTCCAGGAAATAGGAGTAGTTTCCCTTGTATCGGTATATGTTGGAGTTATCCATCTCCAGGATCTCATCACACACCCGGTCGAGAAAATAGCGGTCGTGGGTCACCATGAAGAGTGTGATGCTGCGCTGTGAGAGGTACTCTTCGAGCCACTCGATCATCTCCACGTCGAGGTGGTTTGTGGGCTCATCGAGGATGAGGAAATCCGGCTCCGTGATTAAAAGCTTGGCCAGGGCCACCCTTTTCTGCTGTCCGCCCGAGAGCTGTTTGATGGGCTGATCAAGATCAGGCAGCTTCAGCTGAGTAAGGATCTGCTTGATGCGCACCTCATAATCCCAGCCGTTGATGGTATCCATCTGCGACATGGCCTCTTCGATCTCTTTCTTATCCCCGTGCTGTATGACATGCTCATAATTGAGGATGGTTTTCTGAACATCGTTCGATGCCAGGTAGACCTCATCAAAGACCGTGTTTGACTGGGTCAGCTGCGGGTCTTGCAGCAGATACTGCATGGTGAAGGGGGAAAATATCTGGTAGCTGCCGCCATCCGACTGCTCAAGCCCCGCAATGATGTTCAGCAGGCTGGTCTTCCCTGCCCCGTTCAGGGCGATGAGGGCGACTTTCTGGTACTGGCTGATCACAAAGGAGATGCCCTCGAAGAGGTTCTTCTCGCCATAGCTCCTCGCCAGATTATCAACCTGAAGTACTGTTGCCATTATCGTTCAATTCCCCGCAAATGTACAAACATTCTCCATCCTCCCGCATCCCGTATCCCGCATCCCGAATCTCGCATCCCGTATCAAGTTTAAAAAAAACAACTACCTTTGGTCAACTACAAACCCCAGATCATGAAACCAACCCTCGTTTTTCTTTTCCTCCTACTGAATGTCGCACTCATCGGCCAGGACAAGGTCAGCATGCCGACCGACAAGGAGGGACGGCCGGTGCTTTATATTTACGACGGCCTCTCCATCCGTTCACCGGAGTATGCAAAGACCCTTGATTCCACCAATTTTGAGAAGGTGGAGGTGATAACAAGCAATGTGGACCTGTATCACAACCTGCCGGACAATGTCGTGCTGGTGATCATCACTACGAAGGAAAAGGTGAACAAGAAACTGAAAGCCTTTACGGGAACGGTAAGCCAGATCACAAAAGATTATCCCAACCTGGAGTACTGTGTGGACGGTAAGATCCTGGAATCCGATTCACTGCGGCTGGCCACCTTCAGCCGGATGAAACCACACAGCTACAAGATCAGTTTCTACCCTCCTTTCCGGGCAGTTAAGAAATTCGGCGATTCCGGTAAAAATGCCGTCATCGAAGTCGTACCCAAATAGCAGATGAACAAAAACCGCCTCGAAGCATTCAGTGACGGGGTTCTCGCGATCCTCATCACAATCATGGTACTCGACCTGAAGATCCCTTCGGGTACCACGCTTGAATCACTGCGGCCGCTGCTGCCGGTTTTCCTGAGCTATGTTCTGAGCTTCGCATTCCTTGGGATATACTGGAACAACCATCACCATATGCTGCATACCGTAAAGCATGTCACAGGCGGCATCCTCTGGGCCAATATCCACCTGCTCTTCTGGCTTTCGCTGGTCCCCTTTGTCACCGGGTGGATGGGAGAACACAATTTCGCAAAGGTGCCCATTGCCCTTTACGGTGTTATCCTGCTAATGTCGGCCATAGCCTACTATATCCTGCAGCAAACCATCCTCAGCGGGCACGGAAAAGATTCCATCCTCGCAAGGGCGGTGGGTAAGGATCTTAAAGGCAAAATGTCGCCCCCGCTTTATACACTCGGAATAATCAGCTCTTTCTTCAATGAATGGATCGCGCTTGGCCTGTATACCCTGGTGGCGGTGATCTGGTTCATCCCCGATAAACGGATCGAACGGATTCTTGAAGAGGAGAAAAAAGAGGGGAAATGATTCCAATTCAGGAATTCGAGAATTCGAGAATGCAGGAATGCAGGAATGCGGGAATTATCAGTTATTTCCGCCAGGGTTCCATGGCCTCTTTGTAGTTTGAATGAATGCCGTAGTGGGCGGTGAAGATGTATTCGGGGCCCTCCGTTTTTGCCAGTTTTTTCAGGGATTCGCGAAGCATCTCCAGGTCGGAGCAGAAGAAGGGGTTGAATTCCTCCACCTTCCCGTTTTTGACAGAGAGCGCGTCGCCCGTGAACATGAATTTCCCGTCAACCAGATACGACATCGACCCCGGAGAGTGGCCCGGCGTGGCGATTCCTGTAATCGTATCCCTCTGCACCACGACCGCCTGCCCGTCGTTCAGCAGGGAGTAAATCGTGGTGGGGATTTTGTTGTTTACGATGAAAAAACGGTGCTTCTGACCGTTGATCATCTGTTCCTCATCTTTTGAGAAATAAAGTTTCGCATTTTTAAAAAGCGATATGGCTGCCACATGATCACCGTCGGTATGGGTAAGGAACAGCGCCTTCACCTTCTCCGGATTTATATTCAACTTACCAAGTTCCGTTCTGATCACCCCGATGTCGTTCCCCGCGTCGAAGGCAGTGTATTCCCCCATCGACTGCACAAGATACATGTTCACAAAGGAGTCGTTAATGCTGTAGATCGTATCCGTGCCAATCACCATCTCCTTCGTCGGGGCCGGGCTCATCTTTTTAATCTCCGACCGCATTTTCAGGTAATACCCGCCGGCCATAAGCAGCAGGAGAAGGAGGAGGATGGCGATAGCCTGCAGGGTTCTTTTGATGATACGTTTCATAATATTCTATTTGTGATTTGTGATTTGTGATTTGTGAGATATTGGGATATTGAAATATTGGGATATTGAGTTTAGCTATTTCGCAATTTCGCTTAAATAGCGCGCGTCTCTGACGCGTGCTGGTTCTTGCCATCCGCCATCTGCCATCCGCCATCCGGCATCCGGGGGTTATTTCTTCAACTCCAGCATGAACTCTGAGATCATGGCATGATAAGCGTTTTGCCCCTTTTTTGCCTTGGCCTGGTATTCTGCCTTTTTAACAGGATCACTAAGCAACGCTCTCGCCTTTGCCACTGCTATCTGGAAGTTGGAAGTTCCAACGGCCTGACCGCGGACAGCATGTTTCTTTTTCCGGTAAGGCCGGTTGGCCATAACGATCTTATCGCCGCACCGGCGAAAAACTACCTGCTTGCCAAGCATGCCGCTTATCTGCGTTAACAGGATATTTGACTGAATAATTGCCATGTTAGTGGATTTTTGATGGATGGTACTTAATAAGCTCCTGGTTCAGTCTATAAAGATACTCAATAAATCCGTATAAAAAACGTATAAAAACCGTTTAGTATCCGTTTAGTATCCGTTTATGAACGGATTTTAAACGGATTCCTAACGGATATAAAACGGAATCCTAACGGATTTATAAAAAATCTGCCAGGTTTCTGCTGAGGCTGGGGGAAGTCTCCCCTCAATCATTCCGCATCCCGCATCCTGCAT
>Ga0118677_10000222_pt1 | contig 120378 bp, 113 predicted proteins | sample AliMusrvi5mmetaG_FD_86154 | JGI IMG/M metagenome (GOLD analysis project Ga0118677, IMG submission 86154)
CATTAGGTATTTTTGCAAATCCAATGTATCAGAAAGCAAAAGGCTTTTCACGTTAAAACGACATTATTTCAGGAAGTTGACCGTCGATTCTTCCTTGACGGTGCCGACACCGAAACTTGAGGTATACAAAAACAGGGGTTCTCCGTGGTCGAGGTTATCTCCAACTGTCATGTCCAATACGGTCGGCGCAATCAGCTGGGCGATGCGGTCGAAATGCTCAAAGGGTTCAAAAAGAATGCGGTCACGGTCACGAAGGCGGCAAAACTGTCGCCGGAGGAGTTGGAGGGGAAGACCACCATCGGCGTGCTGGCCGACCGGCAACTGCCCATATCCACCGAGGAGTACGAAAAGGTGCGGCAACGGGCCGGGAAGGGCAGGGTGAAAGTATGAAAAAAAAGGTACAAAACCGGTACGAGATCCGTTTCAGCGGTTTCGGAGGTCAGGGTATGATCACCGCTGCCATAATTTTTGCTGAGGCAGTGGGCGTGTATGACGGCAAATATGTCTGCCAGACCCAAAGCTACGGTCCCGAGGCGAGGGGTGGCAAATCCAAAGCAGAGGTGGTAATCAGCGAGGTGCCGATCGATTATCCCAAGGCACGTCATCTCGATCTTCTTTTGGCGATGAATCAGGCGGCCTGCGACGCCTATTTTCGCGACCTGCCTCCCAATGGCCTGCTGGTGGTCGATAGCTCGCTGGTGGAACAGTACCCAACCAGCCGCATAGTAGCTCTGCCCTTTACCAACATTGCCAGGGATGAATTTGGCAGGGAAGTGGCGGCAAATATGGTGGCCTTGGGCGCGGTAGGTATCCTATCGGGACAAGTCAGTGTTGACAGTTTGGAAATGGCGTTGCTGGCACGAGTGCCTGCTGGCACGGAAGAATTGAATCGTAAGGCTCTCCATCGAGGCATGGAAGAGGCTGCAAAAATTAAACTGGACGCACTGCCGCGTTCGCCACTCAATGAAGATGAGGTGTAAGATGAAAGTTGTCGCCTTCAACGGGAGTGCCCGTAAAAACGGTAATACTGCCCTGATGATAGGATATCTTTTTGAAGAACTGCAAAAAGAAGGGATCGAAACCGAAATGGTCCAGCTGGCCGGTGAGCATCCCCACGGCTGCATCGCCTGTTATCAATGTTTCAAAAACAAAAATGGTCGATGCGTAGTCGATGTCGATTGTATTAATTCCTGTATCGAAAAAATGGAGGCAGCTGATGCTATTGTCCTGGCCTCACCTACCTATTTCGCCGATATCAGCACCGAAATGAAAGCCTTGATCGATCGGTGCGGCATGACCTCCCGAGCCAATGGTGAAATGTTCAAACGCAAACTAGGGGCAGCAATCGTCACCCAACGACGGGCTGGGGGCATTCATGCCTTTGACTCAATTAACCATTTTTTCACCATCGGCCAGATGATCATTGTCGGTTCCTCGTACTGGAATATCGGGTTTGGACGAGAGAAAGGCGAGGTTGCCGAGGATAAGGAAGGGATCAACACCATGCATGACCTGGGCAAAAATATGGCTTGGCTCTTGAAAAAAATTCACAGCTGACGCCTCGTTGTTGTTCCTATTGTTCAAGGTCCGTGTTTATGAATCACAAACTCCTAAAGACGGACCTTTTTTTTACGATTCATCCAGACGCGACAACTTCTTGATTTGTTGTAGAAATAATTTGACCGATGCCCGTGAACAATTTATAACAAGCCAGGGTAGATACCTGTTTGCCAATTCTGGTATCTGCGCCTTGTAACAAGTCCTCAACGTGGGAGAGAGGCTATATGTTAGCCATTTGTGAAGATTGCTCGAAGAAATACAATATTGATGAAACCAAGATAAAGGGGACACGGGCCCGTTTTTCCTGCCAGGAATGTGGCCATATCATCGTTGTGGTGAAGAGGGGAACGGACCCGAAAACGCAGGAAATACAGCCAAGTCTTAGCGGAAAAAACGAAATGCCATGAATTCGACCCATCGTTTAGTGTTCCCGACAATCCAGGCAACGGTCCATGCGAGATGAATGTAGACGGATCAAAGACCTGCCTTCCCCTCGCCAATCACCCTGACTATTTATAGAGTTAAGCGGTATAATCAAGATAATGCTCATTCCACGAGAAAACCCTTACCTGGAAGGTCTCAATAGCTATTACCTGCATCTGGAAAAATTCATTGAACACATGCAGGGAGACATCGGTTCGGGTGGTATTCATTGCAAATCACCCAACCTTGAGATGCTTATTTATTTCAGCGAAAATGAGATCGTCAACAGCCTCTTGCAGAAAAAAGGAGCGCAGGCCACAGTCTCCCCAGGTTATGAAATCGCCAGTGGCGCTTTCTGCCAAGCTAATTTTTCTGTAGAAGTGTTCCAACTGGAAGAACACGCTCTCTATTTCTGGGCTCATCTGCCGCCATTCCAGCGGGCAAAAGCAGTCTTGAAATCGACCGAAATTCAGTTACCCGACCTTGTTTTTCGTCTCCGGCAGAAGCGATTTTCCGGTTTCATCGATGCTCAGGTTGTCGAAAAACCCGATGGCGGGGTCATCTTTTTTCATGAAGGCGAACGGATTGGCGGATCGTACACCTGGGGAAGGGGAGGGATGTGTACCGCCGATGAGGACTACAATATCCTGCTCAGCCGGATGCAGGCCAGCAAAGGGCTGTTCACCTTCGGCAGTTTCATTAAAAAATAGCGTGACTCGTGCTCAGAAGACCGTCATTTTCGGTGCGCTTAAAAAAAACGGTTGAATGACAGCCGTCTATGCGAGTTGTATTCCTTTAAACCTTTTCCTGCCGCATCACCTTGGTGCAATCCCACCCCTTCCCGGCAAGTTGCCCGCAGGCCGCTGAAATATCCTCACCGCGACTGGTCCTGATAAAAACCGTGAACCCATGGTTGCGCAGGATTTGCTGAAAACGGAGCACCTTTGTAGTCGCAGGGCTTTGAAAGGTGTTGTCCGCAATGGGATTCACCGACAGCAAGTTAATCTTACAAGGGATATCGCGGAGCAGCGCAGCCAGTTGTTCCGCATCTGAATCGGCGTCATTGACGCCGTCCAACAAAGTGTATTCAAACATAATCCGCTTGCGTCGCTTCTGCCTGTAGTCCCGGCATGCCTCGATCAACATCGCCAGCGGATATTTTTTATTGATGGGCATGAGGGTGCTGCGCACTGCGTCGTCGGCGGCATGGAGCGAGACCGCCAGGTTGACGTCGGTCTGCTCGCCCAACTGCATCATTTGGGGCACCAACCCGCAGGTGGATACCGTGATTCGCCGGTTGGAGAAATCAAGGCCGCGCTGTTCGGTGAGGATCGAAATTGCATCAAGGAGTGGTGCTAAATTGGCGAGCGGCTCGCCCATGCCCATGAACACAATGTTGGTCAGGGCGTCCCTATCATGGGCGATCATCCAGTCCCGGACCGCGCAGACCTGATTTATGATCTCGGCGGTGGTCAAATTCCGACGGAATCCCATGGCCCCGGTCAGGCAGAAGGTGCAGCCCATGGCGCATCCAACCTGAGAGGAAACGCACAACGTTTGACGGTCTTCCTCTGGAATCAGGACAGATTCGATGATTTCTCCATCATCAAGGCGAAAGCCGAATTTCACGGCTCCGTCCTTGGAGACCTCAACCATGTACTCCTCGAAGCGGCTCATCCAGGCAGATTCCGCCAGAACAGCCCGGAACTCCTTGGCCAGATCAGTCATCTGAGAAAAATCGGTGACTCCTGGTTTATAAATCCAGGCGAGGATCTGGCGCCCCCTGAATGAGGGTTGTCCCAGGGATTCGACAAACTGTACCAGTTGTTCCTGAGGCAGATTTTTAAGGTCGGTTTTTTCCGAAAGCGTCTTCATGCAGTTCTTCTTAATAAATTGGTGTTTTTTTGATAAATTGCAGCGTTTGCAGATTGCATTCTGCGCGCGTTCACAAGGCCCGATATGGTTCCGGTTTCAAGGATAAGGTACCGGCAAGGGCTTGGTCAATGGTCGCCAGCATACGCTCCTGATCCTTGGGCAACCTGCCGTTCAGCGAAAAATAGTTTGAGGCATGGTTCGCGTGGAACTGGGTGCGGTATGGTTCCAACCCGGCCAGGAGGCAGCGCAGTTCACGGAAGAGCTGTACCTGATCCGGCAGGGTGAAACGGTTATCGCACATCTGACGATACAGTGGCGTGTTGGCGAGTGGCATCAGGGTGAGCACTGCAATCTGGTGCGGTCGCATCCGGTTGAGCACCGTTGCCGTGGCTGCCGCATGCTCCAGGGATAACGCCGCTCCGGCAATACCCAGAAGACAGGTAACGGATATAAAGATACCTGCTGCCCGCACCCGTTGCCCTGCGGTAATCATTGCCTCACTGTCAACTCCTTTGGCAATAGCCCCGAGCGTCGGATCGTAGCCGCTTTCCAATCCCATATACAAACGGCTGAGCCCAAGTTGCTGGTAAGCAAGGAGTTGGGCGTCGGTTTTTGCCGCGATATTCTGACAGGTGGCATACGAACTCACCCTTCGGACCCAGGGGAGCTTTTCCCGTATTCGCATGAGCAGAGAGGCCAGTAGGTCATGGGGCAGGGCCAGGGCATCGCCGTCGGCGAGAAACAGGGTCGTTTGCCGTTTGCACCAGGTGGCGGCAAATTCGAGATCCTGCTCGATACGCTGCCATGGTTTAATCTGAAAAGGTTTATCTCGGTAGGCGCCGCAGAAGGTGCAACGGTTATGAGAACAGCCGGTGGTAACCTGGAGGATTAGGGAAAAAGCCTCACTGGGAGGACGGATAATATCGCCTTGATAATCCACGTGGAAGAGAGAGTCCTGTCCATGGTAGCAGCGCACCATGGACAGGCGACTTATTTGTTTTAGCCGTTTTTCTTGGCAAAATCAGCCATGAATTCGACGAGTTTGGCAACGCCTTCTTTGGGGAAGGCGTTGTAGATCGATGCTCGGCAACCGCCGACCGACCGATGGCCTTTGAGCCCGTCCAGGCCGACTGCCGTGGCCTCGCGGATGAACTGAGCCTCGAGCTCCGGGGTGGGCAGGTTGAAGGTCACGTTCATCAGTGAACGGGATTCTTTTTCAGCGTGGCCGCGATAAAAATCGGTGCCGTCGATCGCCTCGTAGAGCAGGGCGGCCTTGCTACGGTTAATCTTTTCGATGGCCACGGTGCCCCCCATCTGCTTCAGCCAGTTCATCACCCGGCCGACGCAGTAGATCGCAAAACAGGGAGGGGTGTTGAACATGGAATCTTTTTCGGCATGGGTTTTGTACTTCAGCATGGTGGGGACTGTGTCGGCAACCCGGTCGAGCAGGTCGTCCCTGATGATCACTACCGTCACTCCGGCAGGGCCCATATTTTTCTGCGCCCCAGCAAAGATCAGACCAAACCGGCTGACATCCACCGGTCGGGAAAGGATGTCCGAAGACATGTCGGCAATCAACATGGCATCCTTGTCAGGCATGGTGGGGAACTGGGTGCCGTAGATGGTGTTGTTGGTGACAAAGTGGAGATATTGGCTCTCTGCGGACATCGAGTATTCGTCGTCACGCGGCACCCGGGTATACTTCAGTTCTTCACTGGAGTAGGCGACCTCGACATTGCCGAAGAGTTTAGCCTCTTTAATAGCTTTTTTCGCCCAGACCCCGGTGTTAAGGTAGGTGGCCTTCTGGTCCTTGCCCAACAGATTCATCGGCACCATGAAGAATTGCGATGAGGCGCCGCCTTGAAGGAAAAGTACCTTGTAATTCTTAGGGATCGCCATGAGCTCGCGGATAAGGGCCTCGGTTTCATCGGCCACGGCCATGAATTCTTTTGAGCGATGGCTGAGTTCGATCAGGCCGATCCCCTTGTTTTTGAAATTAACGATATCGGCTGCGGCCTCCTGGAGAACCGAATAGGGCAGGGTACCGGGGCCAGGGCTAAAATTATATATTCTATCAGGCATTACTTTCTCCTTGGGAATTTTGGTGGTGTGAGTAGGGTGGATTATTGGCAGGTCTGCCGTAGGGCTTCATAGAGAACAATACCAGCTGTCATGGCCAAGTTGAGACTGCGGATATTGGGATTACTCATGGGTATCGTATAGCAGCGGTCACTATACAGCCTGAGAATATCTTCCGGCAAGCCTTTTGTCTCCTTGCCGAAAATCAGGATATCCCCGGATTGGAACCGGGCTGCTGTATACGATCGAGTTGTTTTTGTGGTTAAAAAATAGAGCCGATTCTCGTCGTGCTGCTCCAGGAAAGTTTCAAGATTTGCCCAATGGTTAATGGTCACTTGTGGCCAATAATCAAGGCCAGCCCGTTTGAGATGTTTGTCGTCGATCTTGAAACCAAGAGGATGGATCAGGTCGAGGATGGTATTGGTTGCTCCGCAGAGTCGGGCGATCGACCCGGTGTTGGGAGGTATTTCCGGTTCCACCAGAACGATGTGTAGGGCAGATAGGGGCATGGAATCCATTGTTGAGAAATAATAACAGTGTCCCCGTATGTACAGAATATGGATTCAGGTTGCAAATTTAAAAATACGTCTTAAGTTCTTTGTTCCGCTTTTGGTTGGAGATACCGGCTCGGACGACCGCGTGGCATCTATGCCGACACGGCAACAGATTTGCTCATGCGTTGCCGATGTCGCCGCATCTATCCCGGCAAACCGGTATCCGGGCAATCAGCGACGATCTCGAAAATAAAGTTCCCTCAACGATTTTGTATACAATTCTTTCTTCTTTTCAGCGGACACGATCATGGCGCTTATCGTTCAAAAATATGGTGGAACCTCTGTAGGCTCCACGGAAAAAATCAAAACGGTGGCCCAGAGGGTCATCAGGAGCTACCTGCAGGGGAACCGGATGGTGGTTGTCCTTTCGGCGATGTCGGGTGAAACCGACCGGTTGACTGGACTGGCGCATGCCGTCCAGCGCCTGCCGGACCTTCGGGAAATGGATATGCTGCTTGCCACCGGTGAGCAGGTGACGGTTGCCCTGTTTGCCATGGCAGTGAAGGAGGCTGGTGGTGATGCCATTTCTTTGCTTGGTGATCAGGTTGCCATTCATACCGACAACATGCACACTAAGGCACGGATTGAATCTATTGATGCAGGTTTGATTAATAAATATCTGGATCAGGGCAAAATAGTCATTATAGCAGGTTTCCAGGGCGTGACCGATCACGGTGATATTACCACCCTTGGCCGGGGCGGTTCCGACACCACCGCCGTGGCCCTGGCCGCCGCGATGAAGGCCGACGCCTGCGAGATTTATACCGATGTTGAGGGGGTCTATACGACCGATCCCAACATCTGCAGCAAGGCGCGAAAGATCGACCGCATCAGTTATGACGAGATGCTTGAACTTGCCAGTTTGGGCGCGAAGGTTTTAGATATACGGTCTGTTGGCATTGCGAAAAGGTACAGTGTGCCTGTTCATGTTCGTTCTACTTTTTCTGAAAATATAGGCACCTGGGTGGTTGAGGAGGACAAAATCATGGAATCCATGTTGGTATCCGGTATTACATACAGCAAAAACGAGGCTCGAATTACAATTAAAAAGGTTCCTGATCAGCCTGGAATTGCGGCAAAAATATTCCTACCTATTTCAGATGCCGGTATTCTCGTCGACATGATCATCCAGAATACCCATGATGGTCGGCTCACGGATATGACCTTTACAGTTTTGCGTCGAGACTATGACCGGGCGATGGAAATCCTGAAAAAAGTAGCCCGGGAAATTAGTGCGGAAGCGGTGACCGGTGATAAGGACATCGCCAAGATTTCCATTGTCGGGGTCGGCATGCGCAATCAACCCGGTATCGCTTCAACCATGTTTCAGATTTTAGCCAAGGAAAGCGTCAATATGATGATGGTTTCGACCTCTGAAATTAAAGTATCCTGTATTATCGCAGAAAAATACACGGAACTGGCAGTCCGTGCGCTGCATGATGCTTTTGCTATGGATAAGGAAAATTTACCGATGGAGGAAGCAGAGTAGGGCAATGGCCAGAATTATTGAACTCTACGACACTACCCTGCGGGATGGCACCCAGGCCGAAAATTTCAATCTCTCGGTTGACGACAAAATCAAGGTCTGCCGCCAGCTCGACCGGCTCGGTATTGATTTTGTTGAAGGCGGCTGGCCTGGTTCCAATCCTCTGGCTGTCGATTTTTTCCAACGGATGCAGGGTGTCGATCTCAAGCATGCCAAGCTGACGGCCTTTGGGTCAACGCGCCATTTCCAGAATTCTCCTGAAAAAGACGCCAATATTCAGGCGCTCCTTGACGCCAAAACACCGGCGGTGACCATTTTCGGTAAGAGTTGGGATATTCACGTTATCGATGCCTTACGGATTGAACTAGATGATAACCTGCAGATTATCGAGGATTCCCTGGCCTACCTGCGTCCCAAAGTTCAGCACCTGATCTACGATGCTGAACATTTTTTCGACGGCTTTAAAAATAACCGGGAATACTGCCTGGCCACGCTCGGCAGGGCGATCGCCGGCGGCGCCGAGACCGTTGCGCTCTGCGACACTAACGGCGGGACCCTGCCCCATGAAATTCCGGAAATCTTCCAGCGCGTGCAGCAGTATTGCGCCGAGATCAACAGCAAGGTCCGGATTGGCATTCATTCCCACAATGATTCCGAGACCGCGGTGGCCAACGCTCTGCTCAGCGTCCAGCTCGGTGCCGATCAGGTCCAGGGGACCATCAATGGATTCGGGGAGCGGTGCGGCAATGCGAACCTGACCTCCATTATCCCGGCGCTGGTTTTCAAGATGGGGCTGGAGTGCAATGTCGGCAAGCGCATCGACCAGCTGTATACCACCGCCCGCCTGGTGAACGAATTGGCGAACCTGCCGCACAATCGTTACCAGCCCTATGTCGGTGATTCTGCCTTTGCTCATAAGGGCGGTATTCATGTCAGTGCGGTGCAGCGCAACCCTATGACGTACGAGCACCTCGTCCCTGAAAAGGTGGGCAATATACGAAGAGTGTTGATCTCGGATCAGTCCGGTAGGGCCAATGTCCTCCATAAGGCGCAAAAATACGGACTTGCTCTTGATCCCGACGACCCTTTGATGGCCTCGATTATCAGCGAATTGAAAGAACTAGAAAATCAGGGGTATCAATACGAGGCGGCCGAGGCGAGCTTTGAGTTGCTGATGCGTCGAGCGCTGGGATTGCAGCAGGAATTTTTCCAACTCGAGGCCTTCCGGGTCATGAATCATAAGTATGACATGGCCAGCAAATCGTTCACTGAGGCGACCATCCGATTATATGTCGGCGGTAGCGAAGTGCATACGGCAGCCATGGGGGACGGTCCGGTTAACGCCCTGGACCGAGCCTTGCGCAAAGCTCTGACCCGGTTTTATCCCAGCCTGGAGGATATGGAACTCACCGATTACAAGGTTCGAGTCCTCTCGGGCGAATATGGTACCGGGGCCAAGGTCCGTGTCTTGGTGGAAAGTAAGGATCTCGAGTGCAGCTGGGGAACTGTTGGTGTCTCGGTAAACATCATTGAAGCCAGCTGGCAGGCGTTGGTGGATAGTATCAATTATAAGCTGATGAAGGATGAAAAATCTCGAGATTGATAGACAGGTGGCTTTGGTCGGTCCCACAGAAGTCAAGGACAAGCGAACGCTTGTCCTTTTTCTTTTGGGATTGACACTGCTTTGTTTTGATATCATGCCTTTTGACAGGGAACAGGCAGGCTCCTCCTTTGAGGTTGTCGTTGAGGACCACGCGCAGCAGTGGTCGATGCAACATCGTCTCCCGGTTGCGCCTGATCCACTTGAAGAGGAGACCGCACAGGAGCCTCCCCTCAGAGTGCCGCACCATCAATTAGTCCCTCTGGTGCCCGAGCAAGGATCAGGCAATGCTCTCCCGGCGGAAGTGACCGTGTTTGCCAATCAGCCCTTTCCAATCAACCGGGCCAGCCAGGGCGCACTGGAAATGTTGCCGGGCGTCGGCCCGCATCTGGCCGCTGCCATCATCAACGAGCAGCAGCAGAGAGGAAAGTTTAAGAGTCCTGATGATCTTCTCAGGGTTCCAGGGATTGGCCCTAAAAAACTCCAACGACTTTTGCCTTTAATCAGTTTTGAATAATAATGGCAGTTGATAAATCCATAACAACACCGGTTTTGGTTCTGATCGGGCCAACCGCTATCGGTAAGACCGATCTTTCGCTCAGGATTGCCGCGGAATTTGACTGCGAAATTATTTCCATGGATTCGATGCAGGTCTATCGGTACATGGATATTGGCACCGCGAAGGTGGGTTGGGAAGAGCGACGCCAAGTGGCGCATCATTTGATCGATATTCTGGAGCCAGATGAACGGTACGATGCCGCCTGTTTCGTGCGTGATGCGCTGGCAGCGATCAGAATAATATCCTCCCGCGGCAAAATCCCGCTTGTAACCGGTGGCACTGGCCTCTATTTAACCGCATTAATCAATGGGTTGTTCGATGCTATTGATGTAAGCGATGAGGTTAAGGCTGACCTGAGACAGCGACTTGTCAGTGAGGGCAGGGAAGAGCTGTATCGGGAAATGTTGCGTGTGGACCCTGAAAGTGGGGCGCGAATACACAAAAATGATACCCAGCGCCTTTTGCGAGGCCTGGAAATCTTCCATAGCACCGGCGTATCCTGGACCGAGCACCTGCGCCGACAAGCGCAGGCACCCCGAGATCCTGCCTGCGCCAGAATGCTGCATCTCGGTCTCACCTGTGCGCGCGAATTGTTGTACGATAGAATAAAAACGCGATCAATCGGCATGATGCATGAACCTTTTCAGAAAGAGGTGGAACTGTTGCTGGCAAAAGGATTCGCACCTAATCTGCCTTCGATGCAATCTATTGGCTACCGGCATATGTCTGCCTGCCTTGCCGGAGAATCGGATCTGCGGGCAGCGACGGCAGCCCTGATCCAAGACACCAGGAGGTATGCCAAGCGCCAAATGACCTGGTTTCGGCATCACCAGGTGGTGCGTTGGCACGAAATTCATCGGCCCGACGAAGTCCTTATGGATATCGAACTTTTCCTGCAGGAACAATAGGGGCTTCGGGTCTGTTCTATGACCAAACGACTATCTGCATTGCACCCCGGTTACGCCCTGCCTCCTGATACCGGCAAGCCACAGGTGAATGAATTTGGCCACCAGGTGGCCGAGAATTTCCCCGTCCCGCCGCTCCTGGGTGAAATTTTGTATCATCGTGGCTTTACGACTCTTCATGAAGTCAGAGATTTTCTCTATCCCCAGTTGGCGACGCTGCCAGCGCCCGAGACTATGAAGGGTATGCAGCAAGCTGTTCGTTGTATCCTCGAAACCTGTCGCGCCAACGGGCCGATTTTTATTCACGGCGATTACGATGTCGACGGCATTACCGCAACGGCTCTACTCAAGTCATTTTTTCGGGAAATCGGTATTGAAACCGTTGCCTACATTCCTAACCGACTCGAGGAAGGGTACGGGATGTCCATTGCTTCGATCAATCGCCTACTTGCCCAGGCGGATCAGGTGCGGGGAGGGTTGCTGATTTCGGTTGATTGCGGTATTACGGCAGTCGACGAGGTTGTTCATGCTCAAAAACTTGGACTTCGCATTATCATCACCGATCATCACGAACCCAAAAATGTACTGCCTGCTGCGGATGCAATCTTGAATCCGCAGCAGCCAGGCTGCACATTTCCTTTCCCGCTGCTAGCAGGAGTCGGGGTCGCTTTTTTCCTCATTATCGCCTTGCGCAAAGCCTTTGTCGAAAGCGGGGTTGTAGCGCTTAGCAGCATGCCTAATCTCAAAAAATACTTGGACCTTGTAGCGCTTGGTACGGTTGCTGATGTTGTACCGCTGATTGGCATTAATCGCATTCTTGTGCATGCAGGACTTGAAGTATTATCCGCAAAGAGTCGTATTGGCGTTTTTTGCCTTTGCGAGTGCTGTGGAATTGCTGGACGGCAGGTTCTTGCTGAGGATATCGCATTCAAACTGGCCCCGCGCATTAACGCCTCGGGAAGGCTAGGGTGCCCACAAGTGGGGCTCGCCTTGCTATCGACAGGCAGCCGGGAGGAAGCGATGCAGGCGGCACAGGCCCTTGAGACGATGAATGGTCAAAGGAAAGAATTAGAGCTTAGTATGTATTCGGTTATCGACGAGCAGTGTAACCTGCAAGTACTGGAGGGGTTGAGCGGATTGACGGTTTATCAGGAAGATTGCCATCCAGGGGTGGTGGGCATACTGGCATCGAAAAATGTTGATCGTTACCATCGGCCTGTGATTATATTTACTGACGATTTTAAGGGTGGTTCGGGTGAATATCTCAAGGGATCTGGAAGGTCTGTGGCAGGGGTAGATCTCTTGCATATCCTGCAGCAATGCGCGGCGTGGATCGAACAATTCGGCGGGCACGCCATGGCCGTTGGCTTGACGATAAAGCGATCTAACCTGGAAGCGTTCAGGCAATCTTTTCATGGGCAAGCATCGCAGCACGATGAAGTAATACGTAAAAGCAGCATGATGCAGCGGATAGATCACCAGTTTCATGATAAAGAAGCCCTGACCGGAGAGTTTGTCCAGGCCCTTCAGTTAATGCAACCGTTTGGGGAGGGGAATCCTGAACCAAAATTCCTCCTTGCCAACGAACTTGTCCTGCATCCGAAAGATATAAAGGGCCACCTTGCTTTTCAGGTTCGCGTCAATGGGTATTTTTTTCCTGGCATAGGTTTTAACTTGGCTGACTCGACCCGTAATTTCCAGGAACCTGTTGATGTTGTTTTTCAATTGAAACGATCCTGGTTCAAGGGGGTAGGGCGCGATCAGATTCAGGTCCTGCATCTTGTACCTTGTTGAATATACACTATAATATAAAATTTAACATAATATATATTATGCGACATTTAAATATTATATGTTTTTATGCTCTTTCGCGTTGTGCAGGCGAACTTGTTCTGACCAGCAAGAAGAACCTTTTTCTTAGCTAAATATTGAACTAATAATAGAAACAAGCTAAAGGCCATCTACGCCTCTTCATCTTACAAATTTAAGAGTACATATCCCTATGAACCGTGATATTTATCAGGAACCCTTGGTTTCCCGTTACACCAGCCGTGAAATGCAGGAACTTTTCTCCGAACGTTTTAAATTTACCCACTGGCGAAAATGCTGGGTGGCCCTTGCTGAGGCCCAGCACGAACTCGGCCTGGCATCGGTTACTGCCGAAATGGTTACCGAGCTCAAGGCTAACGTTGAGAATGTCAATTATGAGGTAGCGGCTGCCAAAGAACAAGAAATTCGTCACGACGTTATGGCTCATGTCTATGCGTACGGGCTGCAATGTCCGCTTGCCGAGCCGATTATCCATCTTGGAGCAACCTCTCAATTCGTAGTTTGCAATACCGACCTGATCATTCAAAAACAAGCCCTGGCGTTCATTAAAAAATCGCTCATCAGGGTGATTGCTAATCTGGCCGCATTCAGCGACCAATACAAGGACTTGGCAACGCTAGGTTTTACCCATTACCAGCCAGCCCAACCGACCACTGTTGGTAAGCGCAACACTTTGTATATTCAGGACCTGTTGATGGATCTTGATTATATAGAGCATCTTGAAAAACAGATCAAAGCAAGGGGGGCCAAGGGAACGGTCGGCACTCAGGCAACCTTTATCGAGCTCTTTAATGGTGATCACGGAAAAGTTCGCGAACTTGACCGGCGGGTCTCGGAAAAGCTTGGTTTTGATACTTTTTTTGCTGTCACCGGGCAGACCTACCCCCGAAAACTCGATATGAAAACCTCGGAAACCCTGTCCGGGATAGGTGCTTCTGCTCATAAATTTGCAGTGGATCTTCGTTTGCTTTCTAATTTGAAAGTGCAGGAGGAGCCCTTTGAAAGCAAGCAGGTGGGGAGCTCGGCTATGGCCTATAAGCGCAACCCAATGCGCTCAGAACGCATGACCGGCTTGGCGAGGAAATTAATGGGTCTGCCGGCTAATTTTGCCGCAACTGCTGCCAACCAATGGTTTGAACGCACCTTGGACGATTCGGCCATCCGGAGGATGGATCTGGCTCAGGCCTTTCTGTTGACGGATGCAATCTTAAAGTTGTATGTCAATATAACAAACGATATGGTTGTCTATCCAAAGCAAATTGAGCGTCATCTTAACGAAGAACTTCCTTTTATGGCCACAGAAAAGATCCTGATGGCCTGTGTTGAGCAAGGGAAAAGTCGGCAGGACATACATGAAGTCATTCGTGAGCATTCCGTGGCGGCAGGTCTCGATGTGAAAAATTTAGGGATTCGCAACAATCTCCTGGAGAGGTTGGCGAAAGACGACCGTATTCCCTTTGACTATCAGCAGCTCGACGGATTAATAGGAAATTACCAACAGTTCACCGGTCGCGCCGCTATGCAGACCGTAGAATTTCTCCAGGAGGTCGTGGCTTCGGTGCTGGAAAAATACAAACATCTTGCTGGGCACATTGATGTGTCTTTGAGCGTTTAGCGTAATAAGTTAAGGCCATAGGTTAAATAAATGCAGACCTTCCCCTTTATCGTGGACCTGTACCTGCTCATACGACCTGAGAAAATTAGCTGGTTGCGATTTATTCTCGAAGGATACGACGGCCTCGCCATTTTGACCACCATGTCTGCGAAAACAGGACTTGTACGACTTCAAACCCTCAATTCTCGGTTTGACGAAACCATGCAGCTGATTGACGACCTGGCTATCGGCCTGACGCCGTTTCAAGCTCATGTCTTACGTTAAAATTGAATTGTATATTACCGTAATAATGCTATGAGCAAAAGCCTGTATATAAAAACCTTTGGCTGCCAGATGAACGAAAGGGATTCTGAGATCATTGAGCAACTCCTGGCTCAAGAGGGGTATGTTTCGACGGATCGCGCCGAAGGTGCCGATGTTGTATTGATCAACACCTGTAGCATTAGGGAAAAAGCTGAACAGAAGGTTTTTAGCCTGCTTGGTCAGCTGCGGGAAGAAAAAGCAAACAATCCTTCTCTCCTGATCGGGGTTACCGGATGCGTCGCCCAGCAGGAGGGTGTGCATATTCTAAACCGTATGCCCCATGTTAACCTGATCGTTGGAACGCAGCAAATCTACCGCTTGCCGGAAATGCTTGCCCGTCTTGAGCAGCAGGTGACCACCAGGGAAATTGCCACCAATCTGGAAACTTCATTCACTATCCCTCCCTTCCAGAAACTCCTTGCCAGTACCCCCCTCTCCTCTTCCTCTTTTGGCTTCAAACGGTTTGTCACCATCATGCAAGGCTGTGATAACTACTGCAGCTATTGCGTGGTGCCCGGCACTAGGGGCAGAGAGATAAGCCGTCCCATGGCGGACATTATTGAAGAGGTCGAAATTTTGGCAAGCCAAGGTGTCAAGGAGGTTACCCTGCTTGGGCAGAATGTCAATTCGTACGGACAGACCAACCAGGTCGCAGGTTTCACGGTTTCTTTCCCCGAATTACTGCGACAGGTAGCGACGGTCAAGGGGCTCCAGAGGCTTCGCTTTACCACCTCCCACCCTAAGGATCTCTCTGAAGAATTAATGCGCTGTTTTAGCGAGATCGACATTCTCTGCCCACACTTCCATCTCCCTGTGCAATCCGGATCCAATGCGGTGCTAAAGCGAATGAACAGGAAATACACCATTGAAACCTATCTGGAAAAGGTGGCAGCGCTTCGTCGCTTTCGACCTGACATAGCCTTGGCCACCGATATCATTGTTGGTTTTCCCGGGGAAACCGAGGCTGATTTCCAGGCAACCCTGGACCTGCTCTCCTCTGTTCGCTTCCATGGATCCTTTTCATTTAAATACTCGGACCGCCCTCACACCCGTTCCGCTGATTTTACCGACAAAATCCCAGAAGACATTAAAAGCAGGCGCCTGAAAGAATTCCAAACACTGCAAGATAGTATTGGTTTAGATCGAAATATTGAGAGTATAGGTACAAAGGTTGATGTGTTAATTGAATCATGTGACAACGATAACTATAAAGGGCGTTCCCCGGCAAACCAAATGGTCCATTTTACCAGTCAAGCACAATCTTTGGCTCCTGGCGACTTGGTGCAAGTAAAGATTGGCCATGCCGGCAAACATTCCCTGAAAGGTGATCTTTGCAAGTAAGATTAACTTGTTTCCCTAACAGACTGTAAAAGGATAACAAATGATAGATCTCCATTCGCATACTTTTTTCAGCGACGGTGCACTGGTACCTTCGGAGCATGTCCGTCGGGTTGAATTCCTCGGGTACGTAGCTATAGCTATCACCGACCATGCTGATTCCTCAAATATTCATTTATTGATCCCTAACCTGATCAAGGTTGCCCGCGATCTCAACCCGGTCACCACCACCCGATTAATCGTCGGGGTTGAATTGACCCATGTCCCCCCTGCCCTTATCGGCCCATTAGCAGCGCAATCGCGAGCCCTGGGGGCCCAGTTGATTGTGGTTCACGGTGAAACCCCGGTGGAACCGGTACTTCCAGGCACCAATCGGGCTGCCCTGGAGGCTGACATCGACATCCTCGCCCACCCCGGTTTCATTACCGAAGAAGAAGCCGCCTTGGCGGCTCGCAAAAACATCCTACTCGAACTCTCCGGTCGCAAAGGACACAGTCTAACCAACGGCCATGTCGCCAAAATGGCGGAAAGAACCGGGGCTCCTCTGGCCATCAACGCCGACGCGCATGGACCTGGAGATTTTCTGACAGCTGAAATGGCCGAGAAGGTTGGCTTGGGTGCCGGTCTCAGCAGGGAGCGCTATCAGCAGATTCGTCGGGATATGGCACATCTGGTTGCAAGGCTCAAACCACTCACCTGAAGACGTAGCGGGAAATTATAATACAGCCCCATCCCCAAACAGATGGAATACGTCTTCCACAAAGCATTGTAGCGTAAAAAAAAAGACCTATTTTACCGGGGAGCTCATCTATGCAGTATCAGGGAACTATCTACCGGCCACCCAGTGAAGCTCACAGTATTTTGTTGCAGGTCACCACCGGTTGCTCCCACAATAAATGCAGTTTTTGCGGCATGTATAAAGGACAGCGCTTCGCAATCAAATCTGAGGAACAAATTCTCGCTGATATCGATTACGCCAGCGCCCATTTCCCCTCAGCCCGCCGCCTGTTTCTTTGCGACGGCGATGCTCTGATCCTTCCGCAGGAGCGCTTGCTCACTCTTCTCAAACGAATCGAAACTCGCCTGCCACTGATTAACCGGGTAGGAATCTATGCCAACACCAAGAGTCTGCAATCAAAATCGATCACAGAATTACAAAGGTTGCACAACCATGGTCTTGGAATCGTCTATATGGGGCTGGAAAGCGGTGATGATGTGACCTTGGCTGGTATGAACAAGGGCGCCACCGCTGGGCAGATGATCGAGATGGGAAAGAAGGCGAAGCTTGCCGGAATACAATTATCGGTCACGGTTTTGCTCGGCATTGCCGGGCCGGAGCGGTCAGGCATCCATGCTGTTGCAACCGGTCGTGTCCTGACCGCCCTTGACCCTGAGTATGTCGGCGCTTTGAGCTTGATGCTGGAACCAGGAACAGCGCTTTATGCAGAATATCAGGCAGGTCGGTTTGCCCTGCCTGAACCACTGGAGCTCCTACAGGAACTGCGCACCATGATCGCCACCACCAACCTAAGCCAAGGTTTGTTTCATGCCAATCATGCCTCAAATTACCTGCCGATTCGAGCAAAGTTGCCAGAAGAAAAGGCCGAAACCCTTGCCCTGCTCGATCAAGCGCTTGCGGGAAAACTGACCTTGAAACCCGAATACCTTCGGGCGCTCTGACCCCCCTCCCCCTACCTTATAAAAACCTTGCCCCTTGGACGAATACAACACAGCCTATGTCTACCCGACTACATGACAGCCAAATCCTCGCTACCATTACCACCGATTATATTGAACTCGACAAGTTACTCAAACGCGAAAACCTTGCTGCCAGCGGCGGCGAGGCCAGATATCTGATCAGCCAGGGATTGGTACAGGTCAACGGCGTCCTGGAAACCAGGAAAAGGCGAAAACTCTACGCGGACGACGTGGCAAGCTTTAATGGGGTTGAGGTGCGGGTGGTCGGGCAATAACCCCCTGTTCCGTGTCGGTTTGGAACACAAAACAGGAGGCAGGTGTGAAGACCGGGTGTCATTCCATTTCCAAATCAAAATGAGACCGCGAAGGCATGCGAGCAGCGATGAGACAGTACAAGTAGTACGGCGAGGAGCCGCACAGCGCAGCCGGCAATGGTAACGTTTGCTTGAGAATTGGAATTACCGGGTGAGTATCTGTTGCGCCTCTATGTAACGGGCTTTGGTCTTCTCCAGAATCTCAGCAGGCACGACCGGCGGTGGCGGTTGCTTGTTCCAGTCGAGCGAAGAGAGATAATCGCGCAGGAACTGCTTGTCAAAGCTCGGCTGTCCTTGACCGGAACGGTATTGATCCAGAGGCCAGAAGCGGGAGGAATCCGGGGTCAGGACTTCGTCTATCAGGATCAGGGTGTTATCGCTATCCAGGCCTAATTCAAATTTGGTATCAGCGATAATGATCCCCTTGGTACGGGCATAATCGGCGGCCCGCTGGTACAGCTTGACGCTCACCTCAGCCATATTATCCGTCAATTCCGGTCCGATCAGTTTCCGCATCTGCTCAATCGAGATATTTTCGTCATGCAACCCCTGTTCCGCTTTGGTGGAAGGTGTGAACAGCGGTGCGGGAAATTGGTCGGACTCGCGCATCCCCTCCGGCAATTTGAAACCACAGACCGTGGTATTCTTTTTATAAGCGCTCCAGAATGATCCGGAAAGATAGCCGCGAACAATGCATTCGATCGGCACAACCTTGGTCCGTTTGACCAGCATGGAACGGCCTTCCAACTGGTTGCGGTACTGACAGCAGATTTCCGGAAACTGATCGACTTCGGCACTGAGCAAATGGTTGGGAACAATGTCGTCGAGCAACCCGAACCAAAACAACGAAATTTGGGTCAGAACCTTGCCCTTACCGGGAATGGGATCAGCCATAACCACATCATAGGCCGATATCCGATCCGTAGCCACCATCAGTAATTTGTCTTCATGGCCTGGGATCGCATACATATCCCTGACCTTGCCGCGATGTAATAATGTTAAATCCGGACATTCGGTGGTGATCACAGCATCACTCATCTTCTCACTCCCTGATACAATTGGTTAAAAATAACGGGCTGGTGGGGCACTAATATTGTCATTTCGTCCAGAAAATCGACCGACTTTACGATTGATCGTCATCCTTGACAACTTCTTCCGGCATCTTACTATTTTTTTACATTAATAACCACAAACCCCAAAAGGAGGTAAAGCATGACATTCGTACGATTTGCAGATCGACCGACCTTTCGGAATCCCTGGACAGAATTCGAAAGAATCCGCCAGGGTCTCGATGAACTTTCACGAACCTATGTCGATAAAGGCAAAGCGCAAAACCGGACCAATGTCTATCCGGCACTTAATATTTTTGAAGAAGCTGATCGTTTAATCGTCACCGCTGAATTACCGGGGGTCAAGGCCCACGACCTGGAGCTTTCCCTTGAAGGGGAGACCCTCACCATCCAGGGAAAGCGTGACAACCAGCAAACCGAAAAAGGCGCTTCGTATCATCGTCGCGAGATCGAATCAGGCAGTTTCAGCCGGGCCATCACTCTGCCGGTCAAGGTGAATCTGGAACAGATCGGAGCGAAACTCAACAACGGTATCCTTGTCATTACCCTGGCAAAAGCCTCGGCAGTTGCTCCCCGACAGATTAAAATAAGTACCGAATAGGAGGACAACAACATGACTGCACAGGAACTGAAGATCCAGGAGAAAAAAACAGCAAGTCCAGGCGACGAAACCACCAAAAACGAAACCTATTTTTCCCCGCATGTCGACATCTTCGAAACGGAAAAAGACGTAACCGTGATTGCCGATATGCCTGGTGTAGTATCTGAAGGTATCGATCTTTCCCTTGAAGACAACATCCTCACCATTCAAGGGCACCGGGTCCCACAAAAACAAGTGGGCCGGATTCTGCTGGAAGAGTATGAAAGCGGCCATTATCTGCGGCGTTTTACGGTCGCTGAAACCATCGATCAGGAAAAGATTGAGGCCTCGCTGGCTGATGGTGTTCTGCGGGTACGTCTGCCCAAAGTCGGACCGTCACAACCAAAGAAAATTGCAGTTAAAATCGGTTGAACGGTCACCGCCGCGCCGTTACACCTGCAAGGAGCCTGGCCGGTTTTCAGTGTGCCGGCCGGTGCTCCAGCTCCTTGCAAGCGGGGTTGGTGTATCCGACCAATTCTGCAACCAACGACCCAACCACAATCTTGGAATGGATTTCAACCGGCACTCGGCATTTGTCGTCGGTGAGCCAGAGAATGGTGTCGCCGCTCTTGTCGTATAAGCCTTTGAAATCCATTTTAGGCTGTATTTTGAGTGTTTCTTTTTGTCCAAACAGCGTCTTCCGTTTCTCCCGCTGAATCAAGGCGACTCGAACTTCGTGCCGTTGTTCATCGGCAAAGGTCGGGATCACAATCTCTTCATCCTCGCTGAAACTAAGAGCTCTGGAGATGATGAACGAGGCAAATTCATTGTATGCAGGGCCTTCGAGATCGAATTGCAGTTGCGGTTCTTGATTTTTCTGATAGATGCCGGTGCGGGTTTGCTGGTCATACAAGGTCAGGCGGGTGGTATTTCGACCAAACCCTTCCTTTTGATGCACCTCGTATCGGTAGGGTAGCTTCATCGGGCCGCTGACAAAGCAGCGAAAAGTATCATCCACTGGATAGAAGAGCTTGAGCGGCCCGTAGTCTTTTACCTTGGCGGAGATGGTGTAGGCCTCAGGTTTTGTTTTCTCTGCTTGGATGTCCATGTAGATATCGCCGATTTTGACACCGCCGCTCCAGGAAACAGTATAGTGCAGCGATTCTGCCCCTGAGAAAACTTTAGCGAGAATAGCCGAATCCACCGGAGAGTGCGGGGTTTCAGCGATCATCTTTAAGATGGGTTCAGCGGAAACACTGTGCAGCCACAACAGGGAGAGCATCAGGGCTAATAGACTGCGGCGAATACCCAAGGAGAACAGCATATCGTCAGCGTGCTGTGGCCAAGGACAGCCAGGTGGCAAAGAAAAGAGTCACGGCAATCAGGCCGTTCATGGAGAAAAAGGACTGGCGGATCCGGGACAGGTCTTTGGGATTGACGATGAGGTGTTGGTAGAAAAGTGCACAACCGGTCATTCCTATGCCGAGGTAATACCACAGATTAAGGCCTGTTTGTATTCCAGTTAGGGTGAACAGGCAAAAGGCCACCACATGAAAAGCCACCGCCACTCGAAAACCATTGCGTCGACCAAAGATTGCCGGCATCGAATATAATCCGGCCTCCCTATCAAAATCAGCGTCCAGGCAGGCATAAATGCAGTCAAAGCCAGCCACCCAGAACAGAACACCCAACGACAAAACCCAAGGATATCCCTCCAGACTCGCAGCCACTGCCACCCAGCCACCAAGCGGCGAACAGGCCAATGCCACCCCGAGGACAACATGACATAACCAGGTGAAACGTTTGGTCAGCGAATACCCTAAGGTCAGCGTTAAGGCCACCGGGGCAATCATCAAGGACGCTGGGTTCAACCTGTAACAGGCAAAAAAGAACAGGGCTACAGCCAGCAGGACCATGGCCCATGATTCAGCCAGTGTGACCTCGCCAGCCGGTAAAGCCCGGGTGGCCGTACGTGGATTGGCGGCATCGAACCGACGGTCGACAATCCGGTTGAATCCCATGGCGCTGGTTCGCGCTCCGACCATAGCCAGGATCACCCAGAAGAAAACAGAAAAACTCGGCACCCCCTTTCCGGCCAGAAAGGCCCCCATCAGGGCAAAAGGCAGGGCAAAGACCGTATGCTTGAATTTGATCATCTCCAGCAGGATGCTGAGTTTCTTCCACATGTTCAGATCCCTTGCCAGCGTGTAACGTTTGCGGTTGTGATCGGAACCCCCAAAAGATCGCAGATACGGGCAGCAAACGACAAGGCGATGTCGTCCAAATCCTTGGGACGGGTGTAGAAGGACGGCATCGGCGGGCAAATAATGGCTCCAGCCTCGTAGGCCGCCAGCATGTTCTTGAGATGGGTGCGGTTGAGCGGTGTTTCCCGTACGGCAAGGAGCAGCGGTCGCCGCTCTTTCAGGGTAACGTCGGCACAGCGGTGAATGAGATTGCCGCAATATCCGTTTGCAATTGCAGCCAAACTGCCCATAGTGCAAGGCAGAACCACCATCGCGTCATAGAGGGCGGAACCCGAAGCCGGAGGCGCGGTGAAATCGTCAGGAGCAAACCACCGCGACACCTGCGGCAACTGTTCCGGTTCCAGCCCCAGTTCAATCTGCAGGACTTTGCGGCCCGCTTCGGACAAAATTCCATGGACAACGACGTCCTGGGCGGCCAAGAGCCGCAACAGTGCCGGGACATAGAGCATGCCGGTGGCGCCGGTGATTCCTAAAATGATACGCTGACAGCCTGCCATCTTATGCTTTGATTCCTATGTAGAGAGAGACAATGCCAAACGTCAGCGGTATCCTTGATGCCGAAGTAAAACCAGCCTCTCGCATCATGGCCAGCAACTCTTCCGGTTCATAAAAGGCGGCAATCGATGAGGCCAGATACTGATACGCCTCCTTGTCTCCCGAGATCAACCCGGCAACTGCCGGAAGAACCCGATTGAGATACAAGGCATAAATTGGCTTAATGATGGGGTTGGTCGGCCGGGAAAATTCCAGAATCAATAATTTCCCGGAAGGCCGGAGGATGCGATGCATCTCTTTTAAGCCTTGCAGAGTCTGGGAAAGATTGCGTACGCCAAAGGCCACGGTGCAACCCCAAAAAGAATTTGTCGGGGCCGGGATGATCTCGCCATCGCCGCAAACCGGAAATATGCGTTCCTTGCGGTCATCCTGCGGCAAGGCCTTGGCTCCGGCTCGCAGCATATCCTCGCAAAAATCGATAGCCAGTACCTGTCTCTGCGCTGCCTGTCTGGTCAGTTCCAACGATAGCGGCAAAGTACCGGCGCAAAGGTCCATGACCCAGCCTTCGGGAAACGCACGGAGCAGGCGAACGGTCCGCCATCGCCAGTAGCGGTCGATCTGCAAGGAAAGCAGGGAATTGAGCAGATCATATCGACCGCTGATCGAAGAAAACTTCTCCTTCACAAATTTCTTTTTTTCGTCAGGGAGTTGTCTGTTTTCCATCAGTTGAGCCTGTAAGGATTATAAAAAATAGCAAAAATACAGTTATTTAAATATTTTTAACGGTAAGGCGCTGGCCGGAGCCTCTCCCCGATCCACCAAATATTGGAAAAACCGTTCCAGGGCCTGGATTTTCAGCGGTGGGAGATCATGTTCAATGCCCATCAAATAGTGAGAACAAGCGTCGCAATCCATGGGAATGCGGCGCGCGACACGGTCGCAGATCTCTGCCATACGCAGTGCCCCTTGTTCCCGGCAATCGATGAGCGTGTGCCGGATGGCCCTGGCGGTCTCGGATTGTTCGGCAAGGAAGGCCTCGCGGACCGCGCAGACGGAAAAAACGAAAGGGAGCCCTGTGTGTTTATGCCAAATTTCACCAAGATCCAACTGGACGGGAAAACGTTTTTCGCTTTTGAGCCGCAGGGCATCGTCGCCTATAGCCAGCACGGCTCTCGCCCCGCTGGTATTCGCCTGCTCCCCAAAAACATCGCCGATGGTATAGCAGGGGTGGACCTGGAAAAACTCTTCTAAAATAATTTTGACCAGGCGAACCGCGGTGTCTGATTGCCCGGTCAAAAGCACGGATTGGCCCTCAAGGGCTTCGGGCTGCAGGTCGGAAAAGAGAAAGACGCTGCCCACGGGCCCGGTGGCACTGATGGAGAGATCTGCCAGAATTTGATATCTTTCAGGACTGGCGGCATAGGCATAGGAGGAGACAAACCCCATATCAATCTGATCTTCCGCCAACAGCTTGTTCAATTGGCTCGGTTGCCCCTCGACCACCTCCCAGCCTGCAGGCAGGACTCGTTCCTTCCAGATCTCGTAGATAGGCGCTGTGTTGATATAATTGACCATCCCAATGCGCGCCATGACTCTCTCTCCTTTTACCTTTGTATGCGTAACGGTTGTAACCGACTGCCGGTAGTGACCAGGTGTTGGTACACCTGTGCTGCGGTCAACGTCTCGTGAGGCAGCGGGACAGCCAAGAGATCAGCATCCTTTCCCGGCTCCAGAGTACCCAGCCGTTTTTCCAGGCCCAGCGCCTCGGCCCCACCCCGGGTCGCCATGGCAAAGATGGCGGCGGTATCAACCTCAGCATGTGCCTCGGCTAGAATCTGCATTTCCCGCCAGAGGGAGAGTTCAGGATTACTGGCCAGGCTGTCCGTGCCCAAAGCGGGCAAAATCCCATTTTCGAGATACTGCTGCACCGGCGCATGTCCGGTGTTAAGAAATTGATTACTGCCGGGACAGAGGCAGACCTTCCCCCCCTCCCCTGCCAATATCCGAATTTCTTCAGCAGAAACATGAACGGCATGAATACAGAGCGTGCGGGCATCGAGGACTCCCAGATCGTGCAGATAGTGGATGGAGCCGCCGCTGCCTCTCGCGACAAAAGAACCATCCCAGAACCCGCGCTGACGGACAAAATCAACCAGCTCCCCCGTGCCCTGCCGGATCATCTCACCTTCGGCCGCAGGCTCGGCGGTGTGAATCGGAAAAACATGACCAAGCGATTCGGCACGAGCTTTCAACTGCTGCAGCAAGCGGGCATGGGTCGAATACGGAGCATGCCCTGAACAAAGGGCATCAGCAGGCTCCTGCTGCAAACGCAATAGATTTTTTTCCAGGGTAAACTCTGCTAAGCCCAGATATTCCTTGAAAGGAAAGAGGATGCCCGGAAAGGTATCAGCAAGGTGCCGGCTGATCAGGGTGTTGCCAATATCAGCGAGCACGCTGACTCCGGCGATATATTGCTGGTTGGCTACCTGTTGAGCCGCCTGCTCTGCCCGTTCGCTGGTCGCGCCCAACTTATCGCGAAGCTGCAGCAATCGGCTGATCCAAGAGGTGAAACTGCCCTGGAAAGGGGTAGCACCGAGTTCAGCCAGATGGGACAATTCCAGATGAATATGGCCATTGACAAGAACCGGCGTCAGGGCCGATGCTGGATAGGTTACCACCTCGGCCTGAGGATACTGCTGCTGTAACCGTTGCCGACCACCAACCGCGACAATTGTATCTCCTGCGATCGCCACCCCACCGTCAACGATAATTGGACGGCAGACCGGCACCACCCACGGGGCGCAATGAATACGAACCGATTCGGCGGCCATCAAGCAGGCGTGTAATCCATCAGGCGTTGTTGGGGGTGAAATCCGGCATCGCTCACCAGTCGCCTGATCTCTTGTTCAGAGAGGCGGAAGCGGACTCCGGCCGCAGCCACAACATTTTCTTCGATCATGGTGGAACCAAAGTCGTTGGCGCCGAAAAATAGGGAAAGCTGGGCGATTTTCGGCCCCTGGGTTACCCAGGACGCCTGAATATTCTGAAAATTATCGAGGAAGATTCGACTGAGCGCCAGCACCCGCAAATAGCTCACGGCAGTGGTCTTTTCGATCTTGCGCACAGCGGCCAGGGGGGTGTGGTCCGGCTGGAAGGGCCAGGGAATAAAGGCGGTAAAGCCCTTAGTCCGGTCCTGGAGGTCACGCAACCGTTCTAGGTGTTCCAACCGTTCCTCAACCGTCTCAATGTGACCGAACATCATGGTGGCCGTAGTACGCAGGCCAAGGTGGTGCGCCTCTTCCATCACCGCTATCCATTGATCGGCACTGCACTTTTTCGGCGCCATTTCCTGGCGTACCCGATTATTGAGAATTTCCGCACCGCCACCGGGAATGGAATCAAGGCCTGCAGCTATCAACCGTTGCAGGACAGCGGTGATCGACAGACCGGACAACTGGGAAAAATGATGGATTTCAGGAGGTGAAAATCCGTGAATATGAATGCCGGTTGCCTTGATGAACCGGAGCATATCCTCATAATACTCAAGAGGCTTGTCAGGATGAAGTCCGCCCTGCAACAGAATCTGGGTGCCGCCGAGCTCCTGGGTTTCTTTAATTTTCTCGGCCAGCTCGGCCTTGGAAAGCACTTGGCCGCTTTGATCGTCCGGGGCTTTGAAAAAAGCGCAGAATTTGCACGCGGAGATGCAGATGTCGGTATAATTGATATTGCGGTCAATGACATAAGTGACCACCGGTTCGGGATGCAGCCGCTTGCGGACTGCACCTGCGAGAAATCCTAACTGGTGCAGACTCGCTTCCCTTTCCAGGCGAAGAAACGCCGCACCGTCGATCCGTTCCCCCTGCTCAATCTTAGCGATAATGCGTTGCATGATCAAAAGGTTGCCAGAATATTATAGAGGGTATCGCGTTGCACGGGTTGCCGCCCGGCCTCCTGGATGAGCCGGATTAAGGTCTTGTGGCCCATGGCCTGTTCGGTTTCCGCACCGGCCATGTGGGTGATGACCTCTTCCTTGACCGTGCCGTCCATGTCGTCAGCACCAAAGGCCAGGGCCACCTGCGCCAGTTTGGGGCCGATCATGACCCAATAGGCCTTAATATGGGGAAAATTATCCAGCATCAACCGACTGACCGCGATATTTTTCAGATCATTGATGCCGGTAGTATTGGAATGTTCAGCCATTTCGGTGTTCTTGGGGTGAAAAGCCAGGGGAATAAAGGCCAAAAATCCGCCGGTCTCGTCTTGGGTGCGGCGGAGTGCGTCCAGGTGTTCCAGGCGTTCCTCAATGGTTTCGATATGGCCATAGAGCATGGTGGCGTTGGTTTTTATGCCCTGACGATGAGCGATCCGGGCGACCTCAAGCCAGCCTTCGCCGGAGAGCTTATCTTTACAAGTGATTTGCCGGATGCGCGGACTAAAAACCTCGGCACCTCCGCCGGGGATTGATCCCAGACCAGCCTCGACCAGGTCCTGCAGGGTACGATCAACCGATTTTTCCGCCAGTTGGGCCAGGTGATGGATCTCCACACAAGTAAAGGCCTGGATATGCACCTCGGGCCGGATCTCCTTGATACCGCGCAACAGATCAAGGTAATAGGCAAACGGCAAGTCGGGATGAATACCGCCGACCATATGGATTTCGCTGATCGGTTCGTCGAGTCGATCCCTGACCTTGGTCTTGACTTCTTCGACACTCATCTCATACGCAAGCTCATGGCCCTTTTTTTTGCCGAAGGCGCAAAATTTACAAAGATTGGTGCAGATATTAGAATAATTGATGTGCTGGTTGTAGATGAAAAAGGCCTGGTTGCCGTTCTTGCGCTCTCTGACGATATTGGCAAGATAGCCAAGGGCCAGGATATTGGGGTGTTCGTAGAGTTGTTGCCCGTCTTCTAGGGTGAGACGCTCACTGCCTCGGACTTTTGCTAAAATCCGGCCAAGGCCGGCCTGCTCAATGTATGCATCCATGAGTTTCTGAAACGCCCCCAAGGGGAAAAAAAGAAGCCCCTTGGAGTAAGGGGCTTGTGTTCATAGCAACGACAATGAGTTTAATCGAGGAAAAAACGAAGTTTTTCCCGGCGACTCGAGTGCCGTAAACGGTTCAATGCCTTTTTCTCGATCTGACGAATACGTTCTCGGGAGACGTTAAATCGCTTACCGATCTCTTCCAGGGTATATTCAGCTTTTTCGCCGATGCCGAAACGTAATCGGATGATTTTCTCTTCGCGATCGGTCAAAGTCGACAGCACCTCGGTGACTCTGTGCGCCAGTTCCCTGTTTTGCACCGCATCGTAGGGCGATTCCGATTCTTGATTCTCAAGAAAATCGCCCAGGGTTGAATCATCATCGCCCACCGGGGTTTCCAGGGAAATAGGCTCGCGGGAAGCCTCAAGAATCGCCAGGATCTTATCCATGGGCAGATCGGTCATTTTCGAGATTTCCGAAGGAGTCGGCTCTCGTCCCAGTTCTTTGAGCAGCGAATAAAAAGCCTTGAAGAATTGGCTGCGCAGCTCAAGAAAATGGACCGGCAAACGGATAGTCCTGGTCTTGTCGAGAATGGCCCGAGTGATGGCCTGCCTGATCCACCAGGAGGCATAGGTAGAGAATTTGTTGCCTTTTTTGTAATCAAACCGGAAAACTGCGCGCATCAGCCCCAGGTTTCCTTCCTGGATCAGGTCCGCGAGGGTCAAACCCTGGTGCATATAGCGTTTAGCGATGGAGACCACCAGCCGGAGATTGGCACGAATCATCGCGTCTTTCGCGAACTCGATAGAGCGGTTGTAGGCCTCTATTTTAGTGTTCAGCTCAAACAGCTCTCTCTTCTCAGCATAATTGCGGTGAGCGATATTCACGCAATGCTTCATGTAGTTGAGCTGCTGTTTTTTGGGCTTGAGGGTAGGATCCCGGCGATGCCAGAGATCGATACGGTCAACCAGCATCTTGATCTCGACCACCCCGGACGTATCGAGGCGAATCGCATCGATAATAGCATCAAACCCTTCACGGATTGTTTTAGAATACTTGGCCTCCTCCTCAGGGGTGAGAAGGTCGAATTGGCCCATTTCTCTAAGATAGGTGGTGGTAGTCTCTTCTGACTCGTGTTCCTCGCTGTCCGGAAGAGAGTCGGAGACGTTGTCATCCTCGCCGCTTTTCTTTCCTGTCCACTCCTCTCCAGAAAGAGTTTTTCTTTTTCCCGATTCTTCTTGGGTAACAATTTCAATATTGTTTTCCCCAAGGAAATCGAAGAGTTCCTCAATGGCTCCAGGATCTTTCACCTGTTCAGGAAGCAATTCGTTAAGATGCTGAAATGTTATACAGCCCTCATCCTTACCGGCTTCAAGAAGGTCATTTTTTATACCAGCTAGCACCTGCCTTCTCCTTTTATACTATAAGGTCATACACAAAGTAGTTTTAAACGCAAAAAGAATATTATAGTTTAATCTTTCATGGGAAAAAAGCAATCAAAGAGTGTTTTCCATGCGGAAAAAGCGTATATAATAAGGGGGAACATTTGAAATACTTTAAATAAAAGTAGGGTTTGTCAATGTTATCGCAGATGGAAACAAAAATGAATAATGGTACATCGGTAAACATTCTCCAACAAAGGTCAAGCGGAATTCTACTCCCCATCTTCTCCCTGCCCGGCCCGTTTGGTATCGGCGACATCGGCCTACCCGCCAGAGAGTTTATCGATTTTTTAAAAAAAAGCGGGCAAAGCTGGTGGCAGATTCTTCCCCTTGGCCCCACGAGCCGAATTTTTGGCGATTCTCCTTACATGAGTTTTTCTGCTTTTGCTGGTTCTCCTTTGTTTATCAGCCTTGACCTGCTGGCAAAACAGGGTCTGGTTACGGAACAAGAGATCACCCCTCCTTCTTTTTCAGAATACTCAGTCGATTACCAGGCGGTTACAGATTACAAAAAGAGCATCATCGGGCTGGCGTGGAAGCGATTTCAGGCCAATGCAAAGAACAGAACGGCTCTCAACGACTTTATCTGTAACCAACCATGGGTTATCGATTATGGGCTTTTTCTGGCTCTTAAAGATACCTACCAGATGCAACCCTGGTATCAGTGGCCTTTGCCATTACGGCAACGCCAGGCTCTCGCCCTGGAACAGGCAACAGTAGAACTCGCTCATGAAATAGAGTACTTCATTTTTAAGCAATATCTGTTCTTCAATCAGTGGCAACAATTGCGAACCTACGCGCAAGAACAGGGCATCCGGATCATAGGTGACCTGCCTATCTACGTTGCTCTCGACAGTGTCGATGTGTGGGTCAACCAACAGCTTTTCCAGTTGGATGCCGAGCGTTGCCTACCTACCCATGTAGCCGGTGTCCCTCCTGATTATTTCAGTAAGAACGGCCAGCGCTGGGGCAATCCGCTGTATCGGTGGGACAATACCAATCCGCAGGAAATAGATCGTCTGTGGAACTGGTGGGAGCAGCGACTGCGAAATAACTTCGCCTTAGTCGATACCTTGCGGATCGATCATTTTCGCGGTTTTGAATCCTACTGGGCTGTTCCTGCGGAAGAGGAAACCGCCATAAACGGACAATGGCAGGCTGGACCCGGGCAAGCGTTTTTCGTGGAAATGGAAAGACGACTTGGAGGCATGAGCATCATCGCCGAGGATCTCGGCCTCATCACTCCCGAAGTTGAGGAGCTTCGCTTACATCTCGGGTATCCCGGAATGAAAATTCTACTTTTCGCTTTTGACGGCACCGCAGACAACGACTATCTTCCTTATAATTTCGATACAAACAGTGTTGTTTACACGGGCACCCATGACAACGATACCGCTGTCGGCTGGTATCTCAACCCCGTGGTATCCCCAAAGAGCAAGCAGCAAGCTAAACGGTTCGCCAATCGACAAGATGATAATGCCGGATCCTTCCATCAGGATCTGATCTACCTTGCCCTGTCCTCACCTTCCATCCTGGCAATCCTACCGATGCAAGATATTCTGGGATTTGGCAATGATTGTCGCATGAATACCCCAGGAACCACTGATAACAACTGGAAATGGCGTTGTGCCTCGCGCTCTATCAACGGTGAAGTCACGACCTGGTTGCAGGATCTCACCAGCCTGTTCGGCCGTAGTCTCAGCTAGACGCCATTTTTTTTGTGTTGGCTGGTTGCTTCGGCAGGCAAAGGCCGTTGCACCTGCCCTATCCTCGTTTCAACAGATGCAATTCATTAGGTGTGGTGAGCCTGAGTTCATGGAATGGAGCAAAGAGATGGGCGCATATTGACCAATACTGACATTGTTGTAGAATGTTATGTATGTTTCATGAATTGATGGCAATGGCCCCTAGGAGGGTGCGATGGTTACGGAACTCAAAACCGATTCGGACAAAAAAACAAAGGCTGGTAAAAACGCACCAGCCGATACTGTGGCCAAGGTGTTCGATCTTACCGCACCTGAATGGTATCTCAATCGGGAGTTGACCTGGCTCGAGTTCAATCGTCGCGTCTTTCATGAAAGCAAGGACGAGCGCAACCCCTTGCTGGAACGGATTTTCTTTTTATCCATCATCAGCTCCAATCTGGATGAGTTTTTCATGAAACGGATCGGCGGCCTGAAGCAGCAGATCGGGGCCGGTCTGAAATTATTGTCGATTGACGGCAGGACACCACAGCAACAGATCAACGAGAGCTATGAGGTCGTCAGGGATATCCTGAAAGATCAACAGGACCTGGAGAGAGAATTACTCGCATTGCTAGCCAAGCAACATATCAACATTATAAAATATTCAGCCCTTACCGACCACCAGCGTCAAAAAATGGCCAGCCATTTTCGTGACAATATATATCCCCTGCTGACACCGCAAGGCATGGACCCAGCCCACCCCTTTCCTTTTATTTCCAACCTTTCGCTTAATCTCCTGGTCGCCACCCGCCACACCGAAGGCGAGCATGTCTATCTCAACCGCATCAAGGTGCCGACCACCGGCACGGGCATGCCCCGGTTCATCCGCGTCGATTCAGGCAAGCACACCTATGTGCAGTTTGAAGAGGTGATCGCCAACAATCTCGACATCATTTTTCCTGGGATGATCATCGAGAGCTGCGAACTGTTCCGCGTCACCCGCAACGCCATCACTGAGAATCTGCCCGAGCAGGCTGTTGATCTGCTGTCGATGATCGAAACGGCGCTCCAGGATCGGAAATTTGCCGAGATCGTCAGGCTCGAGGTCGACAGTGCGATGACCCGGCAGCATCGCGGCATGCTCGCTTCTGAACTGGGGATCGATTCCCGCAAAGATGTTTTTATCGTCGATGGCATCATGGCGAAACGCGATTTCATGGAAATCGTAGCCATTGATAAACCGGAATTGCATTATCCACCGCACCAGCCGCTCGATCACTACAAGCTCGCAGGAGATTTCCCCAATATCTTCCACCACATAAGGGAAGAAGGGCCGTTTCTGCTCCAGCATCCCTATGAGTCGTTCAGTTCCTCGGTGGAACGTTTTCTTCGTGAGGCCAGCATTGACCCCAAGGTTCTGGGGATAAAAATGACGCTGTACCGGACCTCGGCCAACTCCCAGATTATTCAGTATCTGCTCGATGCCGCCCGAAACGGCAAGCAGGTTGCGGTGGTGGTGGAACTCATGGCCCGGTTCGACGAATCGGCCAATATCCACTGGGCGACCCACCTCGAACAGGCGGGCATTCATGTCACCTACGGCGTTGTCGGCCTGAAGACCCATTCTAAGGTTATTTTTGTGGTCAGGCGTGATTATAACGGCCTGAAGCGATACGCTCATATCGGTACGGGAAATTATCATGCCGGAACAGCGAGGGCGTATAGCGACCTTGGCCTGCTGACTTGCGACAGCGACATCGGCAACGATTTGACGGAATTTTTCAATTTTCTCACCCTCGGATATGCCCCGGCTCGGCAATACAAGAAATTATTGCCGTCTCCAAAAATACTGAAGAAAACGCTGATGGAAAACATCAAGCGGGAGATGGAGCAGCACAGCAAAGACAATCCTGGTCTGATTCAATTGAAATCCAACGCCCTGACCGATCAGGATGTTATTGCCGCCCTGTATAAGGCCTCACAGGCCGGGGTTAAAGTCGATCTCCTCATCCGGGACAGCTGCCTGCTTCGTCCCGGCATCCCCGGTCTTTCCGAGAATATCAGTGTCGTCTCCCTGGTAGGCCGCTTCCTCGAGCATTCACGGATCTATTATTTCAGAAACAGTGGTCAGGAGCAGTATTACATAGGTTCTGCGGATATCATGAAACGCAACCTGGAACGCCGGGTTGAGGTGATCGCTCCGGTTGAATCGCCTGTACTGCAGAACCAGTTGCGTGAAATCATCAACCTGCAACTGGCAGACCGGCGCAGTGCCTGGGATATGCAACCCGATGGCACCTATATTCAGCGGACGCCGGAGTCGAGCGGACAGAAACGTTCGGCCCAGGAACAACTGATAGAAAGAAGTGAGAAACGGTTGGCCGAGGCCCGGCGGCTCTATAAGAAGCAGTATTCTAAAAAAATTGCTAAACGAAATAAACAGATACGGATAAAGGACGGTGCATAACGGTTTCGATGCATTTTTTGCCGAATTTCTGCCTTCCGACCATGTCGCGTTTGCTGACAGACGTAACTCGAATACAATCATCCTACAGGGCTGCCCCAGAGACATGCTATGCAAGAGATTCAGATAACCAAGGCGCTTGCTATATCCGCATCCGAGATCGAGATATCAGCGATCCGCGCCCAAGGATCAGGCGGCCAGAACGTCAACAAGGTGTCCAATGCGGTACATCTTCGCTTTGATATCCGTAAGTCTTCCCTGCCGGACCATTACAAAACCAGGCTCCTGGCTTTGCGCGACCAGCGGCTCACCGATGACGGCGTCATTGTCATCAAGGCCCAGGAGTTCAGGAGTTTAGAAAAGAATCGAGAAGTGGCTTATGAACGTCTGGCTGCAATAATCAAGGATGCCGGGGTGATCAAAAAAAGGCGAAGAGCCACCCAACCGACCTTGGCCGCCCGCAAGCGGCGGATAGAGACAAAGATCAAACATGGCCAGGCTAAGGCCCTGCGGAGAAAGCTGATCTGAATGCAAACTATTACCAAAGCGAACAGATCAATTTTGTACTGCCAAGCATCAGACGTAGCAACGGCTGTGTTTTTCTTTTTCAGGAATGAGCCCGATGCACATCCCTAACCCCGAACTGCACCTGGCGGAAGCCTTTGTCGAGCAGACCAACTGCACGATATTTCTCACCGGCAAGGCCGGCACCGGCAAAACCACCTTTCTCCATACCATCAAAAAGAAGACGCATAAACGGCTGGTAGTCACCGCCCCGACCGGAGTCGCGGCCATCAATGCCGGCGGGGTGACCCTGCATTCTTTTTTCCAGATACCCTTCGGGCCGTTTATTCCCGGCAGCGAGGCCCATACCAGCCAACACCGGTTCAGCAAAGAGAAAAAGAACATCATCAGGAGCCTTGATCTCCTGGTTATCGATGAGATCAGCATGGTCCGGGCCGACCTGCTTGATGGCGTTGACAGCATTCTGCGACGATATCGCCGCTCCGAGCAGCCCTTTGGCGGAGTGCAACTCCTGATGATCGGCGACCTGCACCAATTATCGCCGGTGGTCAAGGAGGCAGAATGGCAACTCCTCCGAGGGCTCTACGCTACGCCTTATTTTTTCAGCAGTACCGCCCTGCGCCGGATTGAATTGATCCCCATTGAGCTCAAACACATCTACCGCCAGGCGGACAGCCACTTCATCGACTTCCTCAACCGGGTACGCAACAATCAACTCGATGCCGTAACCCTGCAACAGCTCAACACCCGTTATCTCCCTGAATTTTTACACAAAGAGGAGGACGGCTATATCACCCTCTGCACGCACAATAAAAGTGCTGATACTATCAATCAGGCCAAACTCCAAATTCTGCCAGGCCGTGTCCGCAGTTTTAAGGCCCAGGTCGACGGTAGCTTTCCAGAACACGCCTACCCCAACGCCGCCACCCTGGAACTGAAAACAGGAGCGCAGGTGATGTTCGTCCGCAACGACATGGGGCCTGAAAAACGCTATTTCAATGGCAAGATCGGTACAATTACAGGGATCGCAGACGAGACAATCGAGGTCGTCTGTCCTGGAGAGCCGGGATCGATCACCGTCGGCCCGGTCACGTGGGAAAACATCGAATACAGCGTTGATCCGGAATCCACCGAAATTTCACCAAAAATTATCGGCACCTTTAACCAGTATCCCCTGAAACCGGCCTGGGCCATAACCATCCATAAAAGCCAGGGCCTGACCTTTGACAAGGCAGTGATCGACGCCCAGTCAGCCTTTGCTCATGGTCAGGTGTATGTGGCCTTGAGTCGCTGCCGCACCTTTGAGGGCATGGTGCTCAGCTCGCCCTTACGTCAGCAGGCGGTGAAAGCCGACCAGGCTGTCATGCACTTTATAGCCGAGGCCGAGAATAATCCTCCGACCCAGGAAATGCTGGAAGCCTCGAAAATCCGCTACCAGCAACAATTGCTGCTGGAATGCTTCGATTTTCAGCAGCTGCGCCGTCATCTTGGTCGTCTGACCTCTCTTCTTCGCAGCAATGCCAGTGTGATTGAACTCCGGACTAGCGGCGATATCTTTGCGATTCAGCAACAAGCTGAGGCGACCATCTGTACGGTTGGCGATAATTTCAAGCAGCAATTACAGTGCCTGTTCAGCGAAAGTACCGCGCCCGTCAACGATTCCGTCATCCTGGAACGACTAGCTAAGGCCTCCGTCTATTTCGAAGAGAAGTTTGCCGTCATCCTCGCCCCTTACCTCGCGACCCTGGAAGTTGAGACGGACAACAAGGAAATTCGCAAAAAGATTCTGGACGCCCTTAAGCAGCTCAAGGAAGAGAGCGCGGTCAAATTAGCTGCGGTACGCTCCTGTGGAGATGGTTTTTCACCCGCAACGTACCTCCGCGCCCTTTCGGTTGCGGCGATCGACACTGAACAGCGTACACGCAAAGCAGCAACCGGCCCTACCTATTCCGAAGCAGATGTCGGCCATCCGGAACTGTTCCAAACCCTACGGGAATGGCGGACAAAAAAGGCCGAAGCCCTAGGTGTACCAGCTTTTCAGATTCTCCATCAGAAACCTCTGGTGCAGATCGCAGTGCATCTACCCGATACACTCGCAGCCCTGAAAAAAATCAAGGGCATTGGGGCACGATTGGCCGAGAAATACGGTGCCGAACTGGTGACCATGGTTGTCGACTATCGCCAGGAACACGGCATCGAGCAAGTCTCCCTGCCTGAGCTCGCCCCAGCAGACCTCAATCCAGTGAAAGAGTGTAACAAGAAACCGGTCCGCAAAGAAGACAGCAAAAAGATCAGCCTGGAATTGCATGAAAGAGGACTGTCAATCTCCCAGATCGCAGAAGAACGGGGGCTCACTATCCAAACCATTGAAGGGCACCTGGCCCTATTTATCAAAAAGGGCGAATTGGCAATCAGCGGCCTTGTGGCAGAGGGCAAGCTGAGGGATATCGAACAAAAAATCGCAGGTCGGCTCGACCTTTCCCTTAAAGAACTAAAAATGGCAATCGGGGACGATTATACATACGGTGAGATCAACCTGGTCCTGGCCCATTTACAGTACCTCGACAAACAATAACGAATCCGGTTCTGCCTTGCTCTTTCCCAGCCGTATCAGATCATTGCCCCCTTTTTTTCCTGTTTACCATCTATAATGCTGGACTGAAAATTGACCTAAGACTTTAAGAGTATCCGCCTCAAATCATCGATATTTTCTGGAGCTGCAACAATTCCCTTCTTACTTGGCCGCGTGCTTTCACTGTGGTATAGAATATCCTGCAAAACCAGGAAGGATCACGATCTACGAATCAGGAGAAAAAATGGCTATCACCAAAATTGAAGTTTCTGACATGATTATGACCGGTAATCTGTTCAGTGAGAGCGGTTATAATGAGAATGAAAGTGCTGATAATCTTGCGGAATTAAAAGGGAAGATTATTACAGAATATCTTGCGGACGCATATCCCAACGTGGAAATATATGCTGATATTGCCATCCAGCAGGGAGCGGGAAGACCTCGCCCCTTGGAAGTATTGGTCTATAATGAAAATAATGCAAATAACTCGGATGAATCCGCAGCCCTTCAGGAGCGTTTATCCCGAATGATCGCTGAGGGTACGGCCGATAACTCCTGGGCAGTGAAAGCGGAGTAGGCAACATGGTACGGTGTTTTGACATTCACCGATCTACCTGGAATTCAACACCAATCTTGGTTATAAAACCATAGCTATCCCCATTGACACCGCCATTTTCCACGGAATAATCTTTGTCGCGGTAGTACTCAAGACTCAGAGTCGTGCCATCAAAGATAGCCACGGAAGCCCTGGTGACATACCGCTGTTCGGGTAAGTATAATTTTAATGAATCCGATGATTTTTGGTATCCTACAGCTAAGACCGTTTCCTTGCTCAGCAATTCCGTGGCGTAGGCAAGTTCACTGCTCCAGGCTCCGGGCTCGGTCTCGTTGCCAGTAAAAGATTGCTGGGTGGGGGCATATCTTTCAAGGGCGCGAATATAGCCACCTGTCAGCGAAAAAGCCCGATAGCTTGCGCCAAGATTAAGGTTTACTCCCGACACCTTGTCGGCAGTGCTATCAAACCCTGCTTTTTGAAAGGTTTGGGAGAGGCCTCTGAAATCGGCAAGGTCGTTAATCCATGATATGCCGGTATTGAGTGACATGTTATCTTTTTTATAGCTGTAGCTAAAAGGAGATTTGGAGCTTTTGGCAGTATTTTCTGGGGTATTCTTGCGTATCTCTTTGGGTTCAGCGACTGTATTGAACACGCTGTTATCTGAAAAATTAGGGGTCTCGCCAGGCACGAACATATCGTCGAACGACAGAATCCTCAGGTGAGGAACGCTGATGGTGAAAAAATTTTCCAAGGCAGGAAATGCTTTGCCTACAGCCAGTGGCTGTATGTTGATTGTGCCAGGAGTGAGAGGAGAAACACTGACAAAAAGGTTCTTTGCGGGACGACCATCATGACCGATGCGGATAGTCCCGGCAGGCCAACCCGCTGCATTGGCGCCAAAAGTACGGCCAACGACCATTGGATCAAAGGGACTGAGGCCGGTAAAAATATCGGGAACAAACGAATCATTTAGAATCAAACAGCTTAGAGCAACAAACTCACTGATCTGCAGCCCTTTTCGTTTCTCGGTCCGGCCATCTGTCTGTTTATTGACGGCCATCTTATTTCCGACGGCCCTCTGGTTAGCGACTGCCGGCTGGGCGAACGAATTATTCTCTATCACGGCTGTTACCGTACCCGATTGGGCTGGTAGCGCATTGAGCAGGCTCAACGTTCCTGCTACAACAGCTAAGGCAACGGTTCGATAGAGTCTTCTGACCATCTTCTTGTTGCACCTCAAAGCATCTTTGAAGATTTGATTTCATTTTCAACTAACATATTAGAAATTTTATGTAAATATTGCAAGCTATGCAATTTAAAAAATAGGCAACTTCTGGAAGTGTCCTTGTCCCCCTACCCGGACAGCGCTATTATGAATGGAAGACACAAAACGTCCTTGGGAATTTCTTACAGGTTTCCCACTTAACAACGCTTTTAATATGTAAAAACAACATGTTGACAAATATTTAAAGTTGGAGTAATGAGCCAGCAGTAGAATAATAAACCTGCCTTGCACTGGATAATCGATGCCAAGAATTGCACGACTCAATGAGCGTTCAAAAGAAGCAGATCTGCAAACAGAGTTGAAAAAGAGTAGCTACAAAACAAATTTTTCTGTGGTTGCCTCTTCTATTGTGCTCACCATTTTCGCTCTTGGCTGACACGATCGATTGAAAAATAATGATTGGCGATGGACAGAGCAATACAATGGAAAAAGTCCGGCGGGTGCAGCAAGGTATAACCTGCAGGTTGACGTATCGTATCGCTCTTTACCTTTGCTGTTTTTCCTTTTTCTTGGTCCCGATCTGCGGCGGCAGTGAAGAGCAGATAACCATGGAGACGCAATTGTCAGAACAGAAAATAATGGATCGACCTGAAATAACTCAACTCATTTTCCATCCCATCAAAGTCGTAAAGAATGCAACCCCTCCCGGGGCGATCGATCTCGAAGCGCAGGTCGACGGCGGCATCACTATAGGCTGTCGGCTTTTCAGCCACACCACCACAGCCCCTACTTTGATATTCTTTCATGGCAACGGCGAAATCATTCCTGATTACGATGAGATCGGTCCCTATTATCTGCAGCAGGGAATAAATTTTTTAGTCACCGAATACCGTGGTTACGGATGGAGCGGCGGCACCCCACTAACCAGCACCTTGCTGCCGGACAGCAACGCCCTCTTCGTTCAGCTCAAACAATGGCTTAGCGACCACGGGTACACCGGCGCCCTATTTGTCATGGGACGATCACTAGGCAGCGCCAGTGCTATCGATGTCGCTGTCAATCACAGCGATGCGATCAGTGGTCTGATCATCGAATCGGGTTTTGCCAAAACCCTGCCGCTGGCCAAGGTCCTTGGTGTCGACCTCGAGCAGCTGGGGATCACCGAAGAGCAGACCTTTAACAACAGCAGCAAAATAGGTCGATTTACCAAGCCCACCTTTATTCTTCATGGTCAGTACGATCAGCTGATCCCCCTCTGGCAGGCGGAAACACTCAATGCCGAAAGCGGCGCTAAGAGTAAGGAATTGCAGATCGTGCCTGGTGCCGATCACAACTCGCTCATTGCGGTTGCTGGTCTGCTTTATTTTCAGGCCATTAAAAAATTTGTCGACAAGGCAGCCGGCACCGCCCCTGACTGGCGGGAACGGCGGCGGCAGTTCAAAGCGCAGCAGGTGACCAATGAGCCCATCAAGTAACGCCATCACCAAAAGAACGGGTTATCTCTCCTGGGATGAATATTTCATGGCAGTGGCTATCCTTTCCGGACACCGTTCCAAGGATCCTAATACCCAAGTAGGAGCTTGCGTCGCCAACAGTCAGAACAAAATCGTCGGGGTCGGATATAACGGTTTCCCCTGGCGTTGCTCGGATGACGAGTTGCCCTGGGCCCGAGAAGGGAACTATCTTGACACCAAGTATCCCTATGTCTGCCATGCCGAACTCAATGCCGTCCTCAATTCCATCACCTATGACCTCCGGGATTGCCGGCTCTACGTCGCCCTCTTTCCATGCAACGAATGCACCAAGGTCATCATCCAGGCTGGTATCCGTGAAATCATTTATCTTTCGGATAAATACAAGGATACCGATTCGGTCAGAGCCTCGAAGATCATGCTGGAAAAATCAAAGACTGCAATCCGTCAATTTTTTCCTTCACGGGATACGGTGTTGCTTAATTTTAGAGTCGACTGAACGGGATTGCAGAAGATAACCCTACCACAATGTCTGGTTGCGGGCAGTGGCAGTAAAAGGACCCTTTCGTCAGGGTTGTTTCGATATGATCAACCAGTGGGTCATAAACAAAGGTCCATCTGTTGATCGGCAACACGCTCAAAGAGTCATCACCATCACTTATCTCTCTATCTGCTTGATTTTTTTCATTTAAATATCATTCAACTAGAGCATCTGCAAACTTTATTAATTGGAACCAGCACGTCACATGCACCATCTCAGGAAGGTTCACATTGCCAGATGCGGTTGGGATGCTTATAATAATTCCAGAATTACAAATAAATATTAAATTTTTTCACAAGGAAAATGGATGCAATTTGCAGAACTCGCTCTACCTGAATCCTTAAGCAGGGGCATTGCTGAAGCAGGATTCACAACATGTACACCTATCCAGGAATTAACTCTGCCCTTGACCCTGAGCGGTAAGGATGTTGCTGGTCGGGGGCAAACCGGAACCGGCAAGACGGCGGCCTTTCTGGTCACCGTCTTTGACCGTTTACTGAAAGACAAGGACGCTACAGGCAAGAATCCCCGTGCGCTGATCCTGGCTCCGACAAGGGAACTCGTTGTTCAGATTGATAATGATGCCAAACTGCTTGGGAAGCATTGCGGTTTTTCCGTCCAGGCAATCTATGGCGGCGTGGATTATATGAAACAGCGCGATGCCCTGCGCAATGGTGCTGATGTCATAATCGGCACACCGGGCCGCTTGATTGATTACCTCAAACAAAAGGTTTACAGTCTCAGCGAAGTTGAAATGCTCGTTATCGATGAGGCTGACCGAATGTTTGACATGGGTTTCATCGCCGACCTGCGTTTCATTCTGCGACGCCTGCCTCCATTTGACCAGCGCCAAAATTTGATGTTTTCCGCCACACTCAACCAGCGAGTGATGGAGTTAGCTTATGAGTTCATGAATGTGCCGGAAAAAGTAAGTGTCACTGGTGACCAGATGACAGCGGATAATGTTGAGGAGGTTCTCTTCCATGTTGGCCGCAAGGAAAAATTTCCGTTGCTGCTCGGTCTTCTACGCCGGGACGGTATGGAGCGTACCATGATTTTCATTAACACCAAACGTGAAGGCGAGTACCTGCACGACCGCATGAATGCAAACGACTTCCCCTGCCGCCTGATTTCCGGTGATGTTGCGCAGGAAAAGCGACTGCGCATCATGGCGGATTTCAAAAATGGTAAACTGCCAATCCTGATTGCAACCGATGTGGCCTCAAGAGGACTGCATATCGAAGGGGTTTCGCATGTTATCAACTACGATCTCCCCGAGGATTGCGAGGATTATGTGCACCGCATCGGGCGCACAGCCCGCGCTGGAGCGGAAGGGAAGGCTATCTCTTTTGCCGATGAAGAAGGAGCCTTATATCTGGACGCTATTGAGGAATACATTCATCACAAGATTCCTACCGAATGGGCTGAAGATGAACTGTTTGTTAACGATTTCAAACGAGTAGTAAAACCAAAATTCAAGAAAAATCTAAAAAATGCAGGCGCAACCGGTCAACGGAGAAGCAACCGGCCCACTCCCAGGAGATAACCTGCTTATTTTACCACAGTGTAGCAAACCACCGGCATTTCCTTAACTATCAAGTGTGGACGTGTCGGCAAATAACCAAAAAAACATTTCTAAAAGGTATAGCCATGGCCAAGGAAAAAAACACCAAACAAGTTAATGTTAAAAAAGAACCGACCAAATCTTTAAAAGAAAAACGTGCGGCTAAGCAAGCCAAAAGGGAAGAGAAATCAAGAGGTTGATCAATATCAAAAAATCAAGCGCTTGTCCATTCTGCAGGTAGGTGCTTTTTCTCTTTCCCCACCATATCCCCCACCATTACACACCGGGTGGCGGGGGATTATCAAAGCCACAACACAAAAAAAGGCAGAGCTGTTAAGCCCTGCCTTTTGATTCCGATTTTAAAACAAACTCGGTTATCCGGAAAACCTTTGCTTCTCTATCACTTTTGAATCAAATCAATCGGGTTTCCGCGTCCTAGGAAATCTTTAAATTCAGGAGAAATCCGTTCATCTCTAGCAACTCTTTCCCAGAAATCTCTTGCCATGTCTTTTGCGAACTCAAAAGAATCTTTCTTAAGATTTACCCTTTTAGGTTCAATAGGCACAAAATTATAAGGATGGACTTCACCCCCACTCCTTGGCGCAAACCCCATTGAGCACATGTCGTATAAGGGTAACAACCTGAACACGTTTCCCTCTATCGCTAAGCTTAAATTACCTAAATGCATGTCCGTATTATTAATGAGGCGGCCGAAACACCATAAAAATTCCACATCGAATACATGCACGCACCCCACTGACCAAATTTTTCTCCAATAGCGCGTTCATCACTTGCGGCCATCCACTTCCTAGTCCGGTGAATTCTGCATCAATAGATTGAAGTGATATCATTGACATTCGGCCGTACTCTCCGGCTCTATCAAATCGTTGAGACTCCAGAAATAGCCTGTCACCCATTTCAACAAGCCTGGTTTCTGCAGCTGGAAAATCTTTATCATGGATTGCCTCTGTAGCGTGATATTCAGTAATTAAAATATCGCGCCATCGTCTCGCTATCTCATTGTCACCAGGCGGCGAGAATTTAACAATTACATGCGCTGAGCGGTTTCCGCAAAAAGCTGTAAATTTTGGTTGTTCTCCACCCGCAGACGACCCGGGTATGACACCACTCATTACACCATCAGCAAGTGCAGGATAGTCGTTTTCTGTAACGACTGTAGGCTTGCGTCTAACCCGTAATAGTGCCTGCTCGCCAAACTTGAAGTTGCCGGGCAGATCGTCGCCATTGGAAATTAGGTAGCGACCAATGTGATTTGTATTCCAGTTCCTTGGGTCCGTTGGGAAATCGCTGTTCTGAGACGCCATCTCTTCAGCGATTTGTCGTCCAAGAAAACCTTGTGGGCTCAAGTCATATAGAAAATATGGTAGGCCATCATAAATGCCATTTTTATTGACTCCTAACAGTAGAGGGGGCATTCCTGTTGCTTGCTCCACAAAGAAACCTCCGTGAGCCAACGGCCGTATGTGTGCCGCCAATACAGTGTTTCCATATGCATCGACCATGCTCAACGGTAGCTTATCGTTACCGCCAAAAGCATTGCAGGTTAACGCGTATTTTGGTGTTCTTCCGTTTTGAAAACGGTTAACGCTATCACCCATCTCCCTCAATTGACGCGAAACAGCCGATTGCTTCAATCCTGCATGTGCCTGTATTTCTTTTGATGTTGCGGGGCCTCGCTCTAAATATTCTTTGATAGACATCGGCATGTGCAACCTCCCTGTAGCCAATTCGACTAACTGCGTGACTAAGATTTTGACTAGAAATAATCAAGAATATATCATAAAACTTGCTTAGTAATCAATATATTAAACAGAAAGATCAGGAGAAAATAACTAGAAATGTGACTAGAATAAACGGCGTTATCCCCCACCAGCCGAAGCCAACCATGGGTGAAACGGGGTCACTGCCCCGGCCTCCTCTTTTCTGTGGGAGCAAAAAGCTGTTCGCTTTTCCTGTGGCGCAGCTCAGCAGGGGTGACAACGGATGTCTCCCCCCACTCCCCCCTTTCGTTGACACGTTCAGCTTAAACCCTAACCAGGGGATGGAGACGCCCACCCCTCAGGTTTTCGCCTTTTGGGGAAATCAATCGGATGATAGGGTGAGCATCTCACGACCCCACCTGCACAGGATACAAAAGGTTCTGTTCTGTCCGGACTCCCCAAAGCTGGGGAGTCGTGCCTGATGTATATGCGATCTTGTTAGCGATCGTAACATCCCCTATTTGAAATCAATACATCCGATGTCGAAACAGCCAGGTAGCCATGGTCAAGGTTGCGGCGGCGATGATCGACATCGGCCAGAGGTCGTGCCAGAAATATTCCAGTCCGGCCCCTTCAAGAAAAACCCTGCGGACGATGGTCAGAAAATATCGCATCGGATTGAGGTAGGTCAGCATCTGCATAAAGGGCGGCATGTTGGCGATCGGAGTCGAAAACCCGGAAAGGGTGACTGCCGGTACAATGAAAAGAAAAGCCCCCAGCAAGGCCTGCTGCAGCGTGGTGGAGAACGAAGAGATCATCAGGCCTACGCCGATGATCGACAGCACGTAGATGATTAAAGCCGGATAAAGGGTTGCGAGTTGCCCAACCAGCGGAATTCGGAACCAAAAAACGGTGACAAGGATGATCAGAGAGGCTTCGCCCACGCCTACGATCAGGCCGGGTATTGCTTTGCCGATTAATACCTCCCAGGGACGCAACGGTGTTACCAGCAACTGATCGAAGGTGCCGGCTTCTCGTTCTCTTGCCACTGACAGGGCTGTGACCACGAGAGTGACAATCATGGCCAGGAGCGCAATGATGCCGGGAACAATGAACCAGCGGCTCTCTAAATTGGGGTTGAACCAGGCCCGAATATTGAGCTGGGCCGGCAGCTTGGTACCCGTTGTTTGTTCCGCCCATTCCTGATTGAAATCCGAGACAATACTCCTGACATAATTGAGCGCCAGCATGGCTGTATTGGAATTACGGCCATCGATGATCACCTGCACCGGGCAGCTCTCTCCCCGCATCAGATTAGCGGAACACTGTTTGCCGATATGAAGGGCCAACAAGGCACCTTTGCGGTCGATCAGGGGGCCGACCTCCGCTTCAGATTGGACGTAGCCAACAAGTTTAAATCCCACCGAACCCTGAAATCGGCCGATGAGTTCTCGGGAGATTACCCCCGAATCCTCGTTAAACACCACTAGCCCTGCATTTTCCAAATCAAAGGTTGCGGCATAGCCGAAAATAAGGAGCTGGAGAATCGGCGGCACGATCACCGCCATTCGGCTCTTTTTGTCCCGAAACAGGGACAGAAATTCCTTGATAATCAGAGCGAGGATGCGATGGCCCACCATAACCTCCTACTCAAGATTCTTTCTGGTCTTGCGATAGACCAGACCAAGAAAAAACACCGCCATACCCAGCAGAGCAGCCGAATTGGGCAAAACAATACTCCAGACATTTCCTACCAGAAACAGGGTTTGCATAATTGCGACATAATATCGGGCAGCGATCAGATGGGTAATCCCCTGAATAATGAGCGGCATGCTCTGTATATCGAAAATAAAGCCCGAGAGGATAAAAGCGGGAAGAAAGGTGGTGACCAGCGCCACCAGCGCAGCGACGAACTGCGAGCGAACCAAAGTGGAGATAAAAAACCCCATGCCGAGGGCCACTAACAGGAATAGCGCTGAAGTTGCCAGCAGTAGCCAGATGGAGCCGCGCAAAGGTACATGAAAAAGAAAATCGGCCATGAGCAGGGAAAGCATCAACCCGCCCATGCCAAGGATAAAATAGGGAATCAATTTACCAAGCAGGAGTTCAGCCACTGAAATTCTGGTGACCAGCAAGGCCTCCATGGTGCCCCGTTCCCATTCCCTGGTAATGACCAGGGCCGTGAGGAGTCCGCCAATTAAAGTCATAATCACCGCCAGGATTCCGGGCACCAGAAAATCGGTTGACCGTACTTGAGGGTTGAACCAAATTCGCTGCTCCAGTTGCACCGGCGCTTGCAGTTTCTTGCCCGCCCGCTCCGCCTCCTGCTCCAGCCATCCGAACCAAATGCCCTGAACATAGCCTTCCACCAGACGAGCGGTATTAGCGTCCACGCCATTGACCAGGACGCTGATGGGCGGCGATTCTTTTTTTAGGTAATCGCGGTCGAAATTATTTTGTAACCAGACAATACCGTTCACCTTCGATTCCCTGAGCGCTGCCTCAGCCTCCTGAATAGAAGTCATGGGCACCGGTAAAAAATAGGGGGACTGAAAAAAACCGCCGCTGAAACTCGATGCTTGAGCCCCTGGATGTTCGACTACCAGAGCGATGGGCACGTTTTTGGCATCCAGAGAAACACCGTAGCCAAAGATCAGCAACAGCAGCAGCGGTAAGAAAAAGGCAATGGCAATGCTGGAAGGATCGCGGACGACCTGCAGCCATTCCTTGCGGATCATTCCGTTGATGCGCATGAGGCTTCCTGGGTTCATGCGGCAGCATCCTGTTTGCGGTTTGTTTCCAACAGGCTGATGAAGGTATCTTCCATGGTTGCTTCCTTGCCCCCTGCCCCACCGTACCGTTGCTTCATCTCATCAGGCGTGCCCTCCGCCAGCACCCGGCCCTCAGCCATAATCACCAAACGGTCGCAATACTCCGCCTCCTCCATAAAATGCGTGGTGACCAGCACTGTTACGCCCTGATCGGCCAGGCTGTTGATCTGGGTCCAAAATTCTCGACGGGCCAGAGGATCGACCCCGGAGGTAGGTTCATCAAGAAAAAGAACTTCAGGTTCGTGCATCAGGGCCACGGCCAAGGCCAGACGTTGTTTGAAACCGAGAGGCAATGACTGGCTTTCGGTGGCGGCAAACTGTGCGAGATCAAAGGTGGCCAGGGCCCAATCGATCTGGGTGGTTCGCCGTTCGCCGTGCAATCCATAGGCACTGCTGAAAAACTTAAGATTCTGTAAGACTGTCAAATTCCCGTAAAGTGAAAATTTTTGAGCCATGTAGCCAATTCGTGCTCTGGCAGCAGCAGCAGCCGTCCGCAGATTCATCCCCGCCACGGTACAGGCTCCGCCGGAGATAGGCAGAAGCCCGCAGAGCATCCGGAATGTGGTGGTCTTGCCCGCACCATTGGCCCCGAGCAGGCCAAAAATCTCGCCGCTTTTCACCTGGAAACTGACATGGTCAACCGCGAAGAAATCGCCAAAACGACGAACGATATTGTCGACGGTGATAACGTTCTGCCCGTACAGATGACGTTCTTTTTTTTGCAGAATAATCTTGGTGTTTGCGCCAGTCCCATGCCCCTCGTTTTTGAGGGTGGCAACAAAATAATCCTCGAAACGGGGTATAACAGGGGCTATTTCGCCTGCTATGCTCTCAGGCAAAAGGGTCTGGCTCGTTATTTCCTTGTTTCGAGTGACAACTCGGACCGCGGTGCCGAGAATCAGTGCATCAAGGACCCCAGGATTATGGTTCAATTCGCGTTGCAGGTTCCGTTTGGAAAGGGTGGGCGCCCGGACGAGCCAGGTACGACCGGCAATTTGGCGGCTGAAGGCCTGGGGGGAATCGTGTCCCAAAATCCTGCCGTGATGGATAAGAACAACCTCGGCGCAGCGTTCGGCTTCATCAAGGTAAGCGGTACTGAGAAGCACGCTCATACCCTCGGCCTCCACCAGATGATAGACAATATTCCACAGTTCTCGCCGGGAAACGGGGTCAACACCGACGGTCGGTTCGTCGAGCAGCAGCAGGCGCGGTGGTCGCACCAGAGTGCAAACAAGACCGAGCTTCTGCTTCATGCCTCCGGACAGGCGTCCCGCCAGACGACTGCGGAACCCTTCCAAGCCAGACATAGCCAGCAGCTGCGCATACCGTTCACTGCGCAAGGCTCTCGGCACGCCTTGAAGATCGGCATATAAATCCATGTTTTCCTGCACGGAAAGATCTTCGTACAAACCAAAACGCTGCGGCATGTAACCGATACTGGCCTGCACCTTGAGTGGCTCCCTGACAACATCGATATCAAGGGTGGTCAACCTGCCCTCGTCCGGCGTCAACAATCCAGCGCAAAGCCGCATGAAGGTGGTCTTGCCAGCGCCATCCGGACCAATAAGGCCGGTGACCCTTTGGGGACGGATGGCGCAGCTGACCCCATCAAGGGCGGTTATCCGTTTCTTGTCGACAAGAAAGGTTTTGGAAACCAGCTCAAGGGTTATTGCTGCCGGTTGCAGCAATGGATCAGGGGCGAGCAAATCGAAGGGGTCTCTGGCGGCCATTATTCAGGAGGAAAAAGGGCGCATCACCGGATAAACTGAATGGGCACAGGCTTGGGGCATCTTCGCGAAATCTACATGGGATCATGTTGAGGTCCTCAATGGGTCTCGTTCATTCTAGAGTTGCCCGCCATCATACCATACCCCTCTGGGTTTTCTATGCTTGTATTCAAAAAATATCGATGCCTTTGCAAGGCATACCATGATCAGGAAAACCATGTAATCGCCACCATTGTAAAAATGCGATGCCACTCCATCCGGTCTGAAAATAACCAGCAACCAAGGAAAAATTTTGCCTGATTTTTCGTTGTGCCCTGCCCTCTTCCAATGCGATGTCAGGGGATGGAGAAATCAGAAGAGCCTAATCCGTTTTTGAAAAGGCATTGGTCATATTACCGATTGCAACCCCATGGTATTCGGCATAAAATAGAAGACACCTAAAAGTGAAATTCTATTTTTTATACCTTTATTGTTATCCGGTGAGGTATGGTGACCTGTTCTTTTTACCCCTTTAATCAGGAGGATCTCCCATGCGAACGAATTTGACCATGAAACTGGCAACACTGCTGCTGGCGGTATTAGCTCTGCTGACCGTGGGTGTTGTGGTTGCGGTTAAATCCATAAACCTCGACCAAATCAAGGAACTCTTGACAACACAGGTTAAAACCGCCACTGGCCGAACCCTGACTATTTCCGGATCGCTCGATCTACAACTAGGCCTGACGCCACGCGTGGTCGCCAACGGTGTGACCCTTTCCAATCCACCCGGCTCGACCCGCCCTGATATGGTGAAGATCAAACACTTTGAGCTGGAAATTTCGTTACTGCCCCTGCTCAAGCACGAAATTCTCATCAAACGCCTGATTGTCTCGTCTCCTGACATCCTGATCGAGACCGAAGCTAAGGGGCCGGGCAACCTGAGTTTCAGCGTCCCCACAGAAAAAAGCGACCCCAAGCCTGCCGCCCCCGCAACCGGTGGCGGTTCTGCGTACCAGCTTAATCTACTTGAAGTAAAAATCGAAAATGCAGTGGTGGCTCAGCTTGAGCGCAGCACGGGTAAAACCGATTCAGTAGAGGTGCAAAGCCTGACCATACAGCCGGATAAGAACTCGAGCGAACTGCTGGCCGTACGACTGGCGGCCAAGGCACAGGGGCACACCATTGAAATGAACGGTACAGTCGGCACCTTCGCCGCGGCCATCGGAGGTAAACCGTGGCCGCTCCATTTGCAAGGAAATATCGAAGGGTTGGCAATCACGGCGGAAGGGGCGATCGCGGAATTGTTTGCCTTCCGCGGGCTCAGTCTCAAACTGACGGTTCAGGGCGAAGAACTGTACAAAGTGGTGCAACTCGCCGGAGTCGCGAAGTCAGCCTCTCCGCAAACCGTTGGTCCGTTCAAGCTGGCGGCCCGCCTGAATGATGATGCCGGTTCTTTCACCCTTACCGATGTCGATGCTGAAGTGGGTAAACGAGACACTCTGCTGCTCAACGCCAAAGGAGCCGTCAAAGATCTCACGAGGACGATGGTCACAGATTTTGCGCTGACGATGGAAAGCGACAATCTGGGCGGTTTGTCACGCCTGGCCGGTACCGATATTCCGGCTCTTGGGCCGATGAAGTTCTCGGGTCTGCTACGCGGTAGCGGTACAACCTGGAAGATGGCCGACATCAAGGCCACGATGGCGGGCAGCGATCTGAGCGGTGAGCTGGCTGTGGATATCACCAAACGACCCCATATTTCCGGGAAGCTGGCTGCCAACACCTTGAATATAAATGATCTTACCGGTAAAACCGTGCCTGCGGGCGAGAAACCTGCCGCAAAACCGGCTCAATCCGCTGGCGGCGACGGTCGCATCTTCCCCAATCAACCTCTTCCCGTCCAGGCCTTGCGGTCCTTGGATATCGATCTGACCCTCCAGGCTGGCAAACTGGCCGCAGATGACCTGCAATTCACCAATATCGCGACAGAACTGCATCTCAATGGCGGGCGGCTCACACTCAAACCCTTCCATACCGGTCTGGCTGGCGGTACGGTTGAGGGAGAGGTCAGCCTGGATGCCGCTGGCAAAATTCCTGCCGTACTCCTGAACATGACCGCGCGGCAAGTGGAACTGGGTAAGTTGGGGAATCATAAGATCATGAGCGGCGGCAAAAGCGACCTCAAGGTCAATCTCAAGGGCCAGGGCGAATCGGTGCGTGCCCTCATGGCCTCGCTTACCGGTGAAACTGTGCTGAGTGTCGGTGAGGGTAAAATGCAGAACAAGGCGATGAACTGGGCTGCTGGCGATCTGCTCTTCCAGGTATTGGGCGCCTTGAATCCGATGGCGAAAAACGAGGATACCACCTCCCTGTCCTGTGCGGCAGCCCGTTTCACCATCCTTGATGGTATTGCCACCGCTGATAAAGGCATTGCAGCTCGTACCGATAAGATCGACGTGGTGGGCTCCGGAACCGTTGATTTACGGTCGGAAAATCTGGACCTGGGCATCCGCCCTACTCCCCGTGAAGGTGTGGGCCTATCGCTGTCGAGCCCAATTGCCGGTATGACACGGATACGAGGCACCCTCGCGCATCCTGCTATCGGCATTGACGCAGAGGGCAGTTTGCGCACCGCCGCCTCAGTAGGAGCAGCTGCCGCGACCGGGGGACTGTCCCTGCTCGGCGAAAAACTGGTCGACAAATTCAGTGCCGACGCCGACCCCTGTCGCACGGCTTTGGGCCTCTCCCAGGCCACGAAAAAGGAGACGCCGCAACAAAAGAATCAACCGCAAAAACAAAAAAGCGGTAGCCTTTTTCAGGGTATGTTCGGCCGTTGACCCCAAAAAATCGAAAAGGTTCGTCAATCCCGAGCCTGCACGGAGCAGTTGACGGCAACGCATTACCAAAGAAAAAAGTAAGCGCCCCCCTTCTCCTACCGCACCAGAAAACGTTGCAGGGCAGCGGAAATATCATTGATCTGCTGCGGGCAGACCGAGTGGTCCATGGGGTAGTTACGAAAGACTACATTATAGCCCCGGTCTTTGAGAAATTCGGCAGCGCGGATTCCGAGGGCCTGGGGCACAACCGGGTCATAGAAACCGTGTTGAATCTCGATCGGCAGTCCCTGGTTGGCCGAGCTCAGTTCGATGCTGTCGCTGGTGGCGAAATAGGTGGACATGGCGATCAGCCCGCCGAGCGGTTGGGAACAGCTCAGGCACACCTGGTAGGCCACGGCCCCGCCCTGAGAAAATCCGGCCAGGATAATGCGCCGACTATCGATACCCCGCTCCAGTTCGCGATCGATAAAATGATTGATGGCCCCTGCAGAAACCAGCAACTGGGCAGCATCGACCTTGCGGTCGATCTCCATCTCCAGAATATCGAACCAGGCGGGCATGACGTAGCCGTTATTGACGGTTACCGGGATGGCGGGCGCATGCGGGAAGATGAATCGGATGCCCAGATCTTCAGGTAGTTGGAGTTCCGGGACGATAGGGGCAAAATCAGAGCCGTCGGCGCCAAGACCGTGCAGCCAGATGACGCTAGCATCTGGATTGTGCCGAGTTTCCTTCTCGATGGCAGGCAACAAAACCATAATATTCTCCACTTCGGTTGCTGGGGGCATGATGGACTTCACGTAGACAGGGTCTGGTAAATATAGCATGTCTGCTGATAAAAGCTCATTGATCATAGCTGGAAACATTGCACCCAATCCGCTGGATTGCCGAGTACAATACTCCCAAGCACTTTACACAAGCCTATCAGCGGGAAATCTGCTATCAATAGTGGCCCTTAAAAGACCAAACAGGGCATGCCGCCTCTGCCGACAACCGCGCCCCCCCTCTACGCTCACCTGACCACAGCCGTGCACCTGCCGTCCTTACCCATTCGCCACATCCTGCCTGAGCTGAAAAACGCGCTCGTCCATGGTTCGGCAGTAGTAAGCGCGCCACCCGGTTCGGGTAAAACCACCATTCTTCCCTTGGCGCTCCTCGATGAGCCCTGGCTGGCAGGCAAAAAAATTCTTATTCTGGAGCCGCGGCGGCTGGCAGCCAGGACAGCCGCTGCTCGTATGGCCTCAATCCTGGGAGAAAAGGTCGGCCAGACCGTGGGCTACCAGATTCGTTTTGACCGACAAATCTCCCCAGGCACTCGCATTGAGGTGCTCACCGAAGGGATATTGACCCGAAGGCTCCAGAGTTATACCGATTTAAGCGATACAGGACTGATCATCTTTGACGAGTTTCACGAGCGGTCCATTCATGCCGATCTGTCCCTGGCCCTGTGTCTTGAACTGTGTCAGCTCAAGGCCGATCTGCGTCTGCTGGTCATGTCAGCCACCCTGGATACCGCTGCCCTGGCAACTCTGCTCGGCGGCGTTCCGGTCATTACCGGTGACGGCCGCAGCCACGTAGTCGAGATCGAATACCTGGAGCGAGCGGCAATCGGCCGCATCGCGGTGACGACCGCGCTGGGGGTGCGCCGGGTTCTGGATGCCCAATCCGGCGATGTCCTGGTTTTCTTACCCGGCACCGGCGAGATCAACGAAGTACACCGACTACTCAGCACAGAGCCAACCTGCCGCGACCTCCTGATTGCCCCCCTGTTCGGTGATCTCTCGCCTGCTGACCAAGACCGCGCCCTGCTTCCCGACCCGAACGGCAGGCGGCGGGTGATTCTTGCCACCTCGATTGCCGAAACCAGCCTCACTATCGAAGGCATCGGCTGCGTCGTCGACAGCGGGTGGTCACGGCGGCCGCGTTTCGATCCCGGCAACGGCCTGAGCCGACTCACTACCATTCGGGTTTCCAGGGCAGCGGCGCGCCAACGGGCCGGACGGGCCGGACGTCTCGGACCGGGCTACTGCCTGCGGTTGTGGACCAAAGGCGAACACCATGGCCTGACCCCATTTCATCCCCCTGAAATTCTGGAAACCGATCTGGCTGGTCTGGCCTTGGACCTGGCCCTGTGGGGGGTCCATGATCCCCAGGAGTTGCGCTGGCTCGACCCGCCTCGCTCCGGCCCCTATCAACAAGCCCAGGACCTCCTTCGCTCTTTGGACGCGATCGATCCATCGGGACGGATCACCGCCACCGGTCGACAGCTGGCCGCGCTGCCGATCCACCCCCGTCTCGGCCACATGCTGCTCATGGCCCGGAACTTGGGCCAGGCACCGCTAGCCTGCGATCTGGCCGCCCTCTTATCGGAACGCGACCTGGTCCAACGCGATGGCCGCAATCCTTCTGCTGATCTGGGTATCCGACTGCGTCTCTTTGAGCTGTGGCGCCAGAAGGGAGATGCGGCGGTCAACCGGGAAGGCGGCGATCCGGCCGTCTGTCGCCGCATCGACCGGGCCGCCCGTCAGTGGCAGCGCCTCATCCCTTGTAATAATGGAACGCGCGCCCATGCGTGCATAGGTCCCCTGCTGGTCTCGGCCTATCCTGATCGTCTCGCCCGTTGGCGCCCACAGGAACGGGGCCGATACCTCCTGGCCTCGGGCCGAGGGGCTAAGCTTCCCCCAGCTGACCCCTTGGCGGCAAGTGAATTCCTGGTGGTGCCGCAACTGGATGCGGGACAAACCGAGGGGCGGATTTTCCTGGCCGAGGCCCTGGATCTTATTGACCTGAAACGCGACCATGGCAACCTGTTCTCAACAAGCAAAGAGGTCTGCTGGGATGCGGCCACAGCCAGGGTTACGGCAACGCAACGTCTTAGCTTGGGCGCGATCCTCATTGAAGAGCGGCCGCTCACCAAAGTCGATCCCGAGGCAATCAGACAGGCCCTGCTGGCAGGTATCAGGCAGATGGGCTTAGCGTGTCTGCCCTGGGACAAGGAATCGCGGCAATTCCAGGCCAGAATCTCTAACCTGCGGGTTCGGCAGCCGGAAAGGGATTGGCCGGACGTGACGGACAATCGGCTGCTGGAAGATCTTCATTGGCTGGAACCGTATCTGGCAGGCCTCAGCAAGGCCGAGCAACTCAAGCAGATCGACCTGCTGAGAGTGTTCAAGACCATGCTGGGATGGGAAAAACAACAGCAGCTGGAACACGATGCCCCGAGCAGTTACGCCGTACCCAGCGGTTCAAAAATTCGCATCGAATACCGCCTGGACGAACCTCCTTTGCTTGCGGTCCGCATCCAGGAACTGTTCGGGCTCAACCAAACCCCAACCATCTGCAACGGCAAGGTGGTTCTGCTGCTGCATCTGCTCTCCCCGGCACGACGTCCCATTCAGATCACCTCTGACCTGAGTGGGTTTTGGCAACGCAGCTATCCGGAGATCAAAAAAGAACTCAAAGGCCGCTACCCTAAACATTTCTGGCCGGATGATCCCTTGATGGCCGAAGCCACCAGAGGTGTGCAACGAAAAAAGTGAGAAATCAGGTTGTTGAGGTGGTTAGACTGTAGTCTGTTAGGCAAAAAATAACAAAATGAAGAGACAGAAACAAAACGCTATCGGTAGCCTTGAATTACGCAACAAACTGTTTTCACCTACAGACTAAACACCTAACCACCTATCCTTCTAATTATGCGCAACATCGCCTTTGGTTACTCAACCCGCTGCAACATCAGATGTGCTCACTGCGTCGCCGCGGACGCACGCCCAGACCATAAGAAAATGGAACTGGCTCCAGCCAAGGAAATTATCCGGGACATGGCCGCAGCCGGAGTAACCGGCATCAGTTTTACCGCTGGCGAGCCCTTTCTCTATTTTGACGATCTTTTGGAACTGGTCGACCTGTGCCGTGAACAGTCCATCTACACCCGGATCGTGACCAACAGCTTCTGGGCAACGACTGCCGACCAGGCCCGACAGCGATTGGACCGGCTCAAACAGCACGGTCTTTGCCAGCTGCGCCTGAGCTATAGCCGGTGGCATCAACAGCATGTCCCCAGCCACAACATCCTGAACGCAGTGAACGGCTGCCAACAGGCCGGGATTGAATATTTCATCTCCTTTGTCACTGATTTTTCCGAAGATGATGAGGACTACGAGCAATTTCTTCGTGACCATGCCCTTAAATTTTTCCCGGAACCGGTCATCTATGCGGGCAGGGCCGATAGTTTCGACCGCAAGGCCCTGTGTACCGATTATCAGGACAACCGCTGTGCCATGAACCCTTACCTGGCACCGGATTTAAATTTGTATGCCTGTTGCGATGCGGGTAGCCACTTCCACGCTACCAATTTTTTCCTCCTCGGCAACCTCGGCAGCCAGTCCATTGATCAGTTGCTGACCATGAGCGAACGCCACCCGCTCTACAACTGCATCCGGTCCATGGGCATAACCCCTATCGCTTCCTTTGCCGGATTCACGGCACGCGAGATCGTCACGCACCGTAAATGCGAGTTGTGTAAAAAGCTGTTTGATGTACCGGAGACGCTGAAGATATTGCAGGATGCTGCCGAGGGCACCTTGCAGCGATGGGTCAGATGAGAATCTGGCGGTCGAAATGACAAACTGCCCGCGCGAAGCTTACACGCCGATAAAGATATCTTGAATGTACTAGCGCATTAGTAAAGACTGAAAATCAATCTTCCAGGACCGGTACATCCGGGCGATATTTCAGCTGCATCCCTCTTAGAAAATTGCGCAGGACCTGATCCTTGCAAAGACGAAAATTCTTATGCTCAGGCTTACGAAAAAATGCGCTGATTTCATGCTGGCTGATATGGAAACGAGCGAGGGCCATGATCTCGAGCAAGCCGTCACTGTGCAGGTCCATGGCAATTCGCAGTTTTTTAAATATGCTGTTGTTGGTTAAATGTTTTTCCGGTGGCGGTTGCGGACCATCCAGTTGCCCCCTCTTATGGACGATCAGCCCGTTAAGAAATAAGGCCAACTGAGGGTCGTTGCAACTCTTGAAATTTGGATCATCCTCTTTTTTCAACCAGTCACTGACCTGTGCCCGGGTAACCTCAAGCCCCCCCAAGCCGAAGACGATGATCATCTTGGAATCGTTCAAGTCAAAGATGTATCGAACACTTCGTAATACTTCGTTATTTTTCAAAAAATACCCCCGGAACTTAATCCCTATGATAACGCCACGATTTTTTGTTTGCGGATTCTACAGTCTCAACAGCAGCACAGACAACAGGCGCTCTGTTTTTACAGTTTTTACAGTTTGCCCCCCTAAAAGGTAATCATTTCAACGCTGCCAAGCATCCCGCTTAATTCCCCCTGCCATTCACTGCCGCCCAGAGACTCGGCCAGAAGCACGGCAAGGTGCTGTGGAACAATGCCAAGGTCGCGGTTGCGACCCAGGCCAGAGATGCAGGAGGGGCAGTTCGTGACGATAACCTGCGTGTTAGGGTCTTTGCCTATCGTTGCCTGCAAGACATCTCTTTTTCGCTGCAGCATGGCTCCGGCAATATCGGGCCGTGAAAGGGCCAGTGTTCCGGCCTCGGAACAACAACTGCCGATGGGGATGACTGCACCGCCGATCCGCCGCACCATGAGGTTGCCCTCACCCTGCAGCGAATCGTGACAAGGGGCATGGTAATAGTAGCGCCGCTCCTTGTCCTGAGTGAACTGTTCCGGTGCATTTTCGAGCACAAAATAGGAAATATCGACAAGGCTGCAACCGAAGAGTGTTTCCGCACCCAGCTCATGCAGGGCCTCACGACAGGTGCCGCAGCTGACGATCAATCCGTCGAAGGTGATATACCCAAGCATTTCCCTGATCTGACTGAGAATGATTGTATCTCGCAGGGTAACGTCATCGTGCATCTTTTTCTTGGCGTTGGCCCGGGCCGGAAATCCGCAGCAGAGGTGGGGCGGCGGCAATACCACCCGCACCCCGGTTTTGAGCAGCGCATAGATGGACGCCATGCCGATATCGGCATAAAGCCGCTCCGAGCCGCAACCGGGAAAATAGAAAACAGTTTTCTTCGTTTCCCCAGGGGGATGAATGAGCAGGGCCTCGTTCAAGGAACACTTGGGCAGTACAGCCCGCAGGGTTTGTCTTGAGGGGCGCACCATTGGTGATTTGAGCATAGACAGCAAACGCCATTTCTTCATGGCTATTGCCTGTGGCGCCTGACGCAGCATTGAAGCAGCAAGACGCTGGAAGTTGGTTCCCCATGCAACCACGGTTTTGCGAAAAAGGATGTTGAAGAGCCGGTTACGGGTCTTCAGATAGTGCAAAGACAAACGGGTCGGCAAGGGCGAATGCTTGTAGCCGCGATCGCTGAGGATCTCCCGTTCGAGAACAGAGACCTGGGCCGTGTCGATATCCACCGGACAGGGTTTGAGGCATTTGCCGCACAGGGTACAGTGGTCCGCGATCTCCTCCAGGTTTTTCAACTGGTTGAACCGTGGGAAGTGGGAGCGCTGCATGTCGTAGAGCAGGGCTTCGATCAGAGAGCCAATCGCCAGATTCTTGTTACGCGGGTGGAAAAAGATGGTGCTACCTGGATAGAAGACGCAACAGTCGGCCTTGCATTTGCCGCAACGGATGCATTTGGAAATTTTGGAGGCCAGGGTTTCCAGGGAGCCATGCTGCAGGATTCTCGCTTCCAGCTCAAGGAGATTGAAGGAGGGGGTGAATACCTTGTCGATGATGCCCGGGTCATTAAGTTTGCCGGGATTCATCAGACCGCTGGGGTCCACCTGGCCCCGGTAAACCGTCAATTCGTCGATCAGCTGCTGGTCAAGAAACTTCATCTTGGTGATGCCGATGCCGTGTTCCCCGCTCACCACGCCGCCCAAAACTACCGATTTGGCCATGATATCGTCTGCGGTGGTCGCGGCTCTGTGCATCATCGCCCGGTCATTGGAAAACACCGGAATATTGACATGGACATTGCCGTCGCCGGCATGCATATGGGTCGCGATAATGATCCGTCGTTTGCGCACCTCCTCGAAGATGCGGCGGATATTGGCGCTGATCCGGGTATAGCCACGGAACAATTCCAGCAGGTCTGCCTCAAGGCTCCGAAGATACATCTCATTGCGAACCGTCTCCTTGTTTCGCAGGGCCAGGTGGGCCAGGGTATTACCACACAGTTCGTCGGCCTTGGGAATCTTGGCCTCCAGCCAGTCCGGGTCCTCAATCGGCTCGGCGGTCTCCAGATAGGTCATGACCTCGTGGACCACGGTTTCCTGATTATACACATCCTCGTCGATGTTGGTGCTGTCGACAAAACGAGCGAACTCCGCCAATGCCGCCAGGGGCAAGACGATATCCTCGTTGAGCTTAAAGGCGTTGGTGCGAGCGGCAATGGCCCCGAGCCGCTTGCGGTCTCGCCAAAAACGGCTGGCCTCGTCGGCATCGCTGGCAATAAAGAGTTCGGTGTTGCCGTAGTTTTTGAGCAGACGCTGCAATTTTTCTTTGCCCAGGAGGATTTGCGGGGAAGTGTGGGCAACCATATCGATCAGCAACACCGCCTTGGGCGGTTCGCTACGGGCTGCCTTGAATTTGTAATTAATGGCCCGGATATACTCCTCGTCAAAATGTTCCAGGGCCATGAGGGCCTCTTCGCCCCGATTGACGAATTGCTCCGAAATCTCGACAATGACTCGGCTGGCCTCGTCCATATCCGCACCGAAGAATTCGAGGCAGAAGGTCATCTTTTTTTCATACGCCCGGTAGAGGATGAACTCTGCCGAGGTGATCACCCCGTCGGTTCCCTCCTTTTGCACACCGGGCAGGCCCCCGAGGGCCTTATTGGTGATATCCTTCCACAGACCTTTTTTTCGTATTTCATCGCCCCTAAGTTCAACCCTGCGGAGCAAGGTACCTTGGGGGTCAAGGACATCAAAAACCACCATGTCGGTCGGCTGGATTTTGCGCATCGGATGGGCCACGCGCCGCACGGTGAGCATGACGCCATTGGGCATGGCGATGGTGTAGGCCGTCAGGTTGTCAATAGCTGTGCCCCAGAGGACGGCGGTCTTGCCACCGGCATTTTCAGAGATATTGCCGCCGATGGTCGAAGCCCAGGCACTGGTTGGATCGGTAGCAAACACCAGCCCCTGTCTTTCGGCATAGGCCATAGCGTCCTGGGTGATGACCCCGGCCTCGAGCTTGAGCACTGCCATCTGCTGCGGTTTTTGATCGTCTCCTCGAAACTCGCGGTATTCGATTCCGCTGATCCGGTTCAGCTTTTCGGTATTGATCATGACGCAACCCGCATGCACCGGCACGGCGCCTCCGGTCAGGCCGGTACCACCGCCGCGAGGGATCACAAACAGGCCCAATTCCTTAATGGCTGTCAATAAAAGCGGAACCTGTTCCTCCTGTGCGGGCCGGACCACGGCTACGGGTAGGAAGAGACGCCAGTCGGTTGCATCAGTGGCATGGCTGATCAGGGAAAAGGGGTCAAAGGAGACATTGGCAGCCCCGATGATCGCCCCGAGCCGTTTCCTGATTTTCGATCGTTCGGTTGCGGCCCCACTGATTTCCTTCTGGAGTTTTTTGACCCGTTCCCGACACAAGTGGACGAGGTTGACGACCTTGCCACTCCGTTCCTGGTCAACCCCAGCCTTATTGGCCGTATTTTCAATTATATCCATATCCTTCTTCATAATCTTAAAGAAGGCATATCGTCGGCGCGGCGAATCGATCAGCTCCTGAAAAAGAAAAGGATTGCGATGCAGGATGAAGAGATCACCCATGCAGCGCATTACCAGCCGGGCAGAGCGACCGGTAATCCTCTGACTGCGCAACTCTTCCAGATCGTCCCAGACTTCAGGGCCAAAAAGATGTTTGATGATCAGCCGATCATCTGCTGAGGTGAAATTATAGGGAATTTCGCGATAGTTGGTTGTCTTCATGCGCTGCCTGTTTGTGATTCAAAAGAGCGATGCCTGCTCTTGGAAAAATAAAAGGGAATGGGACCCTTACAATTTTGTGGCCCTGATGCCAATGGCAATGGTTATCAATCGACCTTAAACCGTGCCTCTCGATTATCGGGAATTCGTCTTGATGGTTTTGAGGTTCGAGCCCCTTTTCTTTCGTTTCTTCTCCACTGAAAAACCGAATTTTCCGATCTTTGCCCCCAGACTGTAATACTGACCGTGTGCATAGGCAAGCGGCTCCGACTTGGCCAGATCAAAGGCTCCTGTCCGGGGATCGATATATTGGGTATCGGCCTTGACATTGACCACCTCAGCCATAAACATATCGTGGCTGCCCAGCCTGTGTACCTCGGTCACCCGGCACTCGATATTGATCGGGGCCTCGACGATGATCGGTGCATTGACCTTGGACGCGGGACCCGGAGTCAAGTTCATCTCTGCAAACTTCTGGTGGTGACGGCCGGATCTGACACCACACCAATCGGTGGCAAAGGCCAGGGACCGGGTCGTCAGGTTGATAACAAACTCCCGGGTCCGTTGCAGAATCTCATAGGAATGCCGTTCCGGCCGCACCGAAATATAACACAACGGCGGATCAGAACAGATGGTGCCTGTCCAGGCGATCGTAATAATATTATACTCTTCGGGAAATGCCCCCAGACTGACCATCACCACTGGGAGGGGAAAGATCATGGTGCCGGGTTTCCAGTCAATTTTGGTCATCATTTTTTCCATAACAAGCAAGGAGAATGGGATCGGCCAGCAATACGCTCACTGTTGCCGTAATCGCCCCCGAAACAGCGAGAAATAGACCCCGACCGTACAGAGTAGGGCTGAAATTGTGAAAACCGTCCGGGTACTGATCAGAAACCGATCATAATTGTGGGGTGCAATCGCCTGATGACCGACCAGCAGGGCCAGAACCACGGTGGCAATCGCCATGCTGACCATCTGTCCCATCAATCGCATGGTGGCGACCGCCCCTGAAGCAACACCGTACTGTTCTTTGGTCACAGCCCCCATGATGGCGCTCATGTTGGGTGAAGAAAAAAGGGCGAAACCGAACCCGAGCAGCGACAAGTTACAGACGATGCCCACCAGGGAGGAATCGGTGTGGAGTTGCGTGAACACCCCCATGCCCACAACCGTGATGACCATTCCCCCGCTTGCCAGCAGTCGAGGCTCCATTCGGTCAGAGAGACGTCCAAAAAAGGGCGAAAACAAGGCCATCATCACCGGTTGCGCCATGAGGACAATCCCGGCGGTTTGCGGAGACAGGCCCTTGATATATTGCAGATACAGGCTCAATAAAAAGGTGACGGCAAAGGTGGCTGAATAATTGAGCAAGGCAGCAAGACTGGAGAAGGCAAAGGTGTGGTTTTCGAGAAACAGGGCGACCTCGAACAACGGATAAGGGGTCCGATTCTGCTGCCAGCAAAAAAGAACGAGACCCAGCAGGCCGATGGGGACCAGCACGCATCCGCTCAGTGAAGGCAGGCTCGACGCGCCATAGACCAGCGAAAGAATGGCTCCGGCGTAGATCAGGCTGCCCAAGACATCAAATCGCTGCCTGCGTGCATCAACCCACTCACCCTTGAGACAAGACAGGGTGATAGCAATGGAACCAAGACCAAGGGGGAACATGACCAGAAAGATGCTGCGCCAACCAAACTGCTGCGTCAAGAAACCACCGACAAAAGGCCCGACTGAAAGGCCTACATAGACGGCAGCCACATAGATGCCGATCACCCTGCCGCGCTTCTGGGGAGGGAAGATGGAGGTCAAGATGGCCATGCCCGTGGTCACGAACATCCCTGCCCCCACCCCCTGAATCACTCGAAATACGATCAGCCAGGTCGCAGTACCCGCAAAAGCGGCCGCCGTCGCCCCCAGGGTGTAGATGCTCAAACCGATGCTGAAGACCTTTTTTCGGCCGTAGATATCAGCAATCTTGCCGGCCGGAATCAAGCCCACCGCAACTGCCAGCAGGTAGGAGGTAGCGATCCAACTCAACTGCACAGCGGTCATCCGCAGGTCTTCCTGGATAGCCGGCAAGGCAACATTGACCGCGGAAATCATGAACGGTCCCATGAAAGAGGTCAAGGTTGCAACAAAAAGGGCAGAGCGCTCTAAGGTGGGCTGCTGTTCTTCGAGGTTTTGCATCAGATGTTATTTATAGCAGTGCTTTTCCTGACCAGAACGACAAAGAAAGGGCACTTGGCACACACTGAAGATTGACCTGTAGACAGATAAAATGGGGGCTGAGCTCTTTAAATGAGCGTCTTGAGCTGATCGAGCAGGTCGGTAAGAGCGGCCAAATTTTCCCTGGCAACCGTTACCGAGTTATTTCGACCGTCAGACTCCATAACCATGGACAACTGACGAATCCCCTCGATCCCCAGACTTGCGGAAGCGCCTTTGAGACTGTGGGCTGCTCTCACAACCCCGGCAGCGTCATCCGTCGCAATCGCCTGTCGTAACAGCTCCAGATCGGATGCTGCAGAATCTCTAAATAATACGAGCAGCTCTTCCAGAAGTTCTTCATCATCAGCCGTCTGTTCCAACGCAAATGCTCTATTCCACAGCAAATCAGCCATACATACCTCCGGTATCTAATTTATTTTTCAATAGCAACTTCAGCGCAGGTTTGCACTGCCAGAAAGGGAATCTTTCCTTCGCGAAGGCAGTACAAAGAGGCCCCACGAACACCAACGAGCGTGGAACCGCTGCCGCCCGGAGCCTTGCCGCCATCAAGGATCAGGTCAACTTCGGTTCCGAATATGTGGGCTACCTCCTCAGCTGTGACGGCTGCGGCAGCGCCAGAAATATTGGCACTGGTGGCGGTAATCGGTCCACCAAAGGCAGCGATTAACCGGTTGGCTGTTTCGTCAGGAGATTGACGAAGGCCGACAGTCCCTGTCTCTCCGGTCAAACGAGGTGGTAGCGTTGGCAAAGCTGGACAAACAAGGGTTAAGGGACCAGGCCAGAAACAATCAATCAACCGCGAATATACAGTTGGCAACTCGCTCGCCAGCAAATGGATTTGCTCTATTCCGGAAACCAGCACCAAAATCGGTAAGGCCCTTGCTCTTCGCTTGATCCGGAATAATCGGTCAAGGGCCTGACGATGCAAAGGATCAACGGCTAAACCGTAATAGGTTTCTGTGGGAATAGCTACAATCCCGCCGGACCGTAGGATTTCGGCCGCGCGATGCAGGGTTTCCTCGGTAACAATAACGGGCTGATTCACATGGTCAGGGCTTTATTTTTTTCCGCAACTTTTTCAGCCATTCCCAGTGCATGTTGCTCGAGTTTCTCCTGTAAGGCCGAATCATCAATGGCCAGGATTCGAGCGGCCAGCACCCCCGCATTTTTCGCTCCTGCCTTGCCGATGCCCATAGTGGCGACCGGAATACCAGGAGGCATCTGCACTGTCGACAGGAGCGCATCCAAACCATTAAGCGAGGAAGCGTCAAGGGGCACGCCAATAACCGGTAAAGTAGTATGAGCGGCCAGGACTCCGGCCAGATGGGCAGCCATACCGGCCCCAGCAATGATTATTTTCAGACCGCGGTCTCTGGCGGTTCTGGCGTAGGTAGCCGCCTGTTCAGGGGTACGATGGGCTGAAGAGATGGTCAACTCAAAGCGGATGCCGACAGAAGCAAGAAAATCGGCAGCAGCACGCATCACAGGCAGGTCTGAGTCGCTGCCCATAACAATACCCACCAGCGGCCGACTTTCTGCATTAAGGCGGGCCAGAGCCTTATGACCGATATCGCGTCGGTAATAACATCCCGGCCAGTGAATCTCCTTGACTGCCAGATAGGCCCGATCAAGGGCCTCCTTGATGGTGTCACCAATGGCGGTTACTCCTAAAACCCGCCCACCGTTGGTAACGATCTGCTTACCTTTAACCGCTGTTCCGGCATGAAAGACCTCAACCCCATCGACTTGAGCCGCCTTCTGTAAACCAGTGATCGTCTTACCAGAGTCATACTTGCCCGGATAGCCCCCAGAGGCGATAACCACGCACACCGTGGGCCGGGGGTCGATCTCTAGCTGTACGCGATCAAGCGTACCGTCAATGCAACCGTTGAAGATGTCCACCAAATCGCTCTTCAACCGCATCAACAGAGGCTGGCATTCAGGATCACCAAAGCGACAGTTGAATTCGAGCACATTGATCCGATCACCTTCAATCATGAGTCCCGCATACAACATGCCTTTATAGGGCCGGCCCTCTGCTGCCATTCCACGGACCGTCGGTAACATAACCTCGTCCATTACCCGTTGGGTCATAGCATCAGTCATCACCGGAGCCGGGGAACACGCTCCCATACCACCGGTATTGGGTCCCTTGTCGCCATCATGGATAGCTTTATGATCCTGAGATGACGGCAGCGGCAGTATGGTTTTCCCATCAGTAAAGGCGATGAACGAGGCTTCTTCTCCGGTAAGGAATTCTTCGATCACCACTTGGTTGCCCGCAGCGCCGAAGGCCTTATCTTTCATTATAAGGTCAACAGCTTGTTCAGCTTCAGCAACGGTCAAGGCAATAATAACGCCCTTGCCGGCAGCGAGACCATCTGCTTTGACAACGCAGGGTGTCCCAATGGTTTTTATGAATTTCTTAGCGGCCCCCCTTTTAGTGAAGGTGCCGTAATGGGCGCTGGGGATCTGGTATTTTTTTAAAAAATCCTTAGTGAAAGCTTTACTTCCTTCCAATACTGCGCCCTTACAGTCAGGACCAAAGATACGTAAGCCTTTTTCTTGAAAGATATCAACAATCCCCTTGGTGAGTGGTTCTTCCGGTCCAACTACGGTCAGGTCAATCTGTTCTTTGAGGGCAAATGCCAGTAAAGCGTCAATATCTCCTGCGACAATATTAACACAGGTGGCAATCGTACCAATACCGGCATTGCCGGGTGCACAGAACACGGTGTCAACCTTATTTGATTGCTTGAGTTTCCAAACAAACGCATGTTCACGCCCCCCTCCCCCTATCACCAGAATTTTCATTGCGATAACCTCCGAACTTTTAGTTGAATATCTATCATTTTTTATTGTTATCTTTCTAATAAATCTTTTCTAATCTCGTCCAGAAAAATAACTTAAGGTGGTCGATGTTTTCGGCATTTTCCTTGACACTCTGCCGGACAAACTGGTATTCATCGGAATGAGGACTCATTCATTTTCCACAGCAATTGCCTGTTTAGCCATTTTAAATGAAATATCCAGACAAGCATCGTAAAATTATACGTGCTGCCACAAAGGTTTTTGCCAAGAAAGGCTTTTTCAATGCCAGAATCTCTGACATTGCCAAAGAAGCCAAGGTGGCAGACGGTACCATCTATCTTTATTTCAACAATAAATTCGATATCCTTCTATCGGTCTTTGAACAAGAAATTGGCAAGCTGATTGACCAAGTCACGCTGTTATTAGAAAAAGAAGACAACCCTAATAACAGACTTGAAATCTTCATCACTAACCATTTGGAAGAGATGAAGAAGAATAAATATCTCGCCGAAGTTATTCACATCGAATTGCGGCAGACCAGCAAGCTCATTCGTGAATACCGAAAAAATAAATTCAGTGAATACCTGAACATCATAGCGACAATTATAGAAAATGGGCAACAGGAAGGATTTTTTCGTCAGGATGTTAAACCGGAGATCGCTAAAAAGATTCTCTTCGGCTCACTGGATGAAGTATCAAGAATCTGGCATCTGGGTAACGAATGCCCAGCCACCGTTGAAGAGGTAACTCGTCAGATTACTGCCATCTTCCGAACAGGATTGCTCGCACCGATTCCCGGACCGGTATAAAATCGACAGCACTTCTTGCGGCCCCCCCTTTGCGGGGCTTTTAAAAAAATTTCTTGTTTGAAAAAAGAGGCCCCCAGTATACCCCTAATTTCTTATTGAATTGCGGAGGCAGATATAAGAATAACCTCAAACTCCCGCATGCCCCCCGGTGTCTTAGTGAGGACCTCATCCCCTACCTCTTTGCCAAGAAGAGCCTTGCCCAAAGGCGACAGGACGGAGATCGACCCCTTTTTAACATCTGCTTCTTCCGGGCCTAATAACTGATAAGTTACTTCTACTTCGGTTGTCAAGTCCATCAGGGTGACGACCGTCCCGAAAACTGCCCGTTCGGTGGTCACTTTAGCACAGTCTATAATTTCAGCCCTGCCCAGTTTGTTTTTCAACTCCAGGATTCTCCCCTCGACCAAGCTCTGCCGTTCTTTGGAGGCATGATACTCGGCGTTTTCACTGAGATCGCCATGCGCCCGGGCCACCTCTATCGCCCTAACAATTTCATGCCGCTCCACCCGCTCAAGCCGTTCCAGCTCTTCACGAAGTTGCCGATTTCCTGTCAAGGACATCGGGATACGTACAACCATATCCACTCCTCCTGAGGTTATTGCATTGCAATACGTTAATAATGACAAAGCGTTGAGAAATACCAACTCAACGCTCTATTTATCCGGCATTAAATTCCAAAACACCTGTTATCGATCAACCAATAAATCAAGCCTCTACTTACAAGGCACGCTCACTAAGCCTTCCTGCGCGCGGTTTTGGCCAAGGGGGCCGTCGAAATTAGATCGCCTTATAAAAACGGCTTATCATCTCAACAACATACGAAAGCTGTTCATAGGTCAACTCTGGATAGATAGGTAAAGCCAGAGAATTGGCAGCAGCCTGTTCCGCAATTGGAAACGTTTGCTGCCTAACAGCGTCAATTTTAAGACATTCTTGCTGATGGAGACAAAGCGGGTAGTAGATCTCGCAACCGATAGCCTGTTCCTGTAAAAATTGTCGCAAAGCGTCCCGCTGCGGCACGAGAATGACAAACTGATTATAAATATGGTGATTATGCTGCTCCGCCCCATCGACCTGGGCATACATCGCCTTCGGCAGCGTTACTGGCGCTCCAACCAAACCGGCATCCTGGAAAAGCTGGCGATAATGTGCCGCATTCTGCCGGCGGGCATTATGCCACTCTTCGAGATAATTGAGCTTGACGGCCAGTACCGCTGCCTGAATGGGGTCAAGGCGAAAATTGCCACCCACCCGTGAATGATAATATTTGGGCTCAGCACCATGATTGCGGTTGGACTTGACGATATCGACAAATCCCTTGTCCGAGCTGGTGATCATTCCGGCATCGCCGATGCCACCAAGGTTCTTGCTGGGAAAAAAAGAAAAACAGCCGCAGAGCCCCATACTGCCGGCTCTCCTCCAAGTAACGGATCCGTTTTCCTCAAAGGGGAATTCAGCTCCGATAGCCTGGGCAGCATCCTCAATAACGGGAATTCCGTATTCCTCAGACAATGCGACAATACGTTGCATATCCGCACACTGCCCATAGAGATGAACCGGGATAATTGCCTTGATCCGCTGCCCGGCTTTCCTGTCGGCCGTCAGAGCCTCGGCCACGGCCTGTGGGTCGATATTCAGACTGTCGGGTTCGACATCGACAAAGACAGGTTGCGCCCCTGTCCTGAGCACCGTTCCCATAGTGGCAAAAAAGGTGTACGGCGTTGTCAAAACAAGATCACCGTTACCAATTTCAAGCGACATCAAAGAGGCAAGCAGCGCATCCGTACCGCTGGAAACACCAACACCAAAGGATGCACCACAATATTTTGCAATCTTCTGTTCAAATTCGTCGACTTCGCGCCCTAAAATATAGCCGGTTGAATCGATGACTCTGGTTACAGCTTCAATAATCTGTGGACGCAAACGAGCTAATTGCGGTTTTAAATCAAGTAGAGGAACGTTCATTGGTATATTAGATAAGATAATGGAGTGGTGGTATTGAAAAGAGCGAGGTGTTCAGGAATTCTGATTTGCTGGTCCGGCCGCGAGAATAACGCCATCGCCGCTGAGATAATCCTGGATATCAGGCATTTCTTTTTCTAGCTGTTTTCTTAATTTTTTTAATAAATTGGCTTCAATCTGACGGACTCGTTCCCGTGAGATACTAAATTCATCGGCGATGGTCTGCAGGGTTTTAGGTTCGTCGCTGAGCAAGCGGGTATTGAGGATGACTTGCTCTTTCTCATTGAGTCGGTCGCTGAGATTAGCAAGAATTTCAGCCAATCGTTCACGCATCTCCTGACTGGCGACGACCTCTTCAATCCCCGGGCCTTCATGGGGGAGGAAATTCTTTTGTTCGTCCTCCGAATCACTGCGCACTGGAGCCTCGAGCGAAACATCCCAGTTATCCATGCGCTGGCCCATTTCAATGACTTCGCTTTCTTTAACGTTGAGTCGTTCTGCCAGAAGTTTTATTTCCGGTTTGAAGCCCTGTGACTCGAGTAACTTTTTCTCCTTGTTCAGACTAAAAAAAAGTTTCCGCTGCGCCTGAGTGGTGCCGATTTTTACGAGGCGCCAGTTATCCATGATGAACTTGAGGATATAAGCGCGTATCCAGTAGGCTGCATAGTAAGAGAATTTCACGCCTCTATAAGGATCAAATTTCTTGGTAGCCTGGACAAGTCCGACATTACCCTCTTGGATAAGATCCATGAAATTTTGCATCCAGTATTTCTGGAAATCCATAGCCACCTTAACCACAAGGCGAAGATTGGCTGAAACCAGCCGATAGGCAGCGTCTGGATCACCTGTTTCCTGAAAACGGACGGCCAACTCTTCCGTTTCTTCTCGGCTCAACAACTCGTATTGACTAATTTCTTGAAGATAGCGGTGGAGAGCTGGATTACTTAAAGCCGGAAGATTGTCATCAGTGCTGGTGAGCATTAAAGCGTGCTGCGGCGGCTCATCCGGATACAGACTGTCGATTTCGCTCTGATCTCTCATTAATCTCTGGTATATCGTTAGAAAACATAACCCTGCAAGGAGAATACTCACCTGCAGGGCTTTATCAAAAGTCTACTCTAAAAATTACAAAAAAACACTTTAATATAATCGAGACAGGTTGAGGAGTTTTTTTTTATGGGAATCTATGCTATTGATACCCGGCTACGCTTCAGCATCTTTCCCTTCTGCAAGGTAACCCCCTCTACCCTATGAACAAAATACGCAATTTCAGCATAATAGCTCACATTGACCACGGCAAGTCAACCCTTGCCGACCGGATGATTCAACTCTGCAACATGGTTACTGATCGAGAATTCAAAGATCAGATGCTCGACACCATGGATATCGAAAGGGAACGCGGCATCACCATAAAATCACAAACTATTTGCCTGCCTTTCCTGGCAGAGGACGGTGCCACCTATACGCTTAACCTGGTTGACACCCCCGGTCACGTCGATTTCAGCTATGAGGTGTCGCGCGCGCTTTCCTCCTGCGAAGGTGCACTTCTACTGATCGACGCGGCTCAGGGCATCGAGGCGCAAACCCTGGCCAACCTCTACCTGGCCATGGAAAATAATCTCGAAGTTATCCCGGTTATCAACAAAATCGACCTGCCTGCCGCCGAACCTGCTAAGGTGGCGGCTCAGATCGAAGAAGATCTCGGCCTGGACGGGACAGCCATCCAGATGTGTTCTGCCAAGACCGGCGAGGGCGTACTCCAACTGCTTAATGCCGTTGTCCGTCTATTGCCGCCCCCCCAAGGGGATCCGGAAAAACCGCTAGAGGCACTGATCTTTGACGCCAGCTACGACCCCTACCGCGGCACCGTCATCTCGGTGCGGATCATAAACGGCACCGTAAAAAACGGCGACCAGATCCTCTTCATGTCCAATGGTGCTGATTACCGGGTAGAGGATTTGGGCGTGTTCCACCTGCACCGAGAAGGTCGGCAACAGCTTTCCGCAGGCGAGATCGGCTATATTATAGCCGGTGTGAAAACGATTTCCGACACCCGGCCCGGCGACACCATCACCCTCAAGGACCGGCCCTGTGCAGCCCCACTACCTGGTTTTAAGGAGGTCCAGCAAGTAGTCTTTTCTTCGCTTTATCCGGTATCTACCGACGATTATGAGGATCTGGCCACTGCCCTGGAAAAACTCAAACTTAATGACGCCGCTCTAACCTTCCAAAAAGATTCATCGGCAGCCTTAGGATTCGGCTTTCGCTGCGGTTTTCTCGGTCTACTCCATCTAGAGGTTGTCCAAGAGCGCCTGGAGAGGGAATTTGATATTTCCCTCATTCTTACCGTGCCTACAGTCAAATATATTTTTTACCTTCAGAACAAGACTGTGGTCGAAATTGACAACCCTTCCTACTTCCCTGATCCTGGATCTATTGTCCGTATCGAGGAACCTTTTATCAAGGCTACTATCCATATCCCCGAGCGGTATATGGGTGTGGTCATGACTCTTTGCATGGAGCGACGAGGCGAAAACACCAACTACCACTACCCTATGCCCGGCCGGATAGAATTCACCTGCGAATTGCCCTTAGCTGAGGTGATTTACGATTTTTACGATCGATTGAAATCAGTGACGCAAGGGTATGGGTCCTTTGACTACGAACTGTTGGATTACCGGACCAGCGATCTCGTCAAGCTCGACATCCTGGTCAACGGCGAACAGGTTGATGCTCTGTCGCAGCTTACCCATCGAGTGAAAGCGAGAGAGAGGGGATTGAAGGCCTGCGAAAGCCTGAAGGAAGAAATTCCGCGACAGATGTTTAAAATTGCCATCCAGGCTGCCATAGGCGGCAATGTTGTTGCCCGCGAGAACATCTCAGCCTTGCGTAAGGATGTCACCGCCAAATGTTACGGCGGTGATATTTCAAGAAAAAGGAAACTGCTCGAAAAACAGAAGGCAGGAAAGAAACGGATGAAAACCGTCGGCAATGTGGAAATACCGCAAAGCGCCTTCCTTGCAGTACTGAAATCGGATCAATAAATCCTGAGATTGGCCCAAAACCGGTTTATTCGATCTCAAGATCCCGAGAGGGGACATAGGCATCGATCCGACGTTGCAGTTCATCGCACCCTAAACCGGTTTTGGCGGAAAAAATAATTCGGTCCGCGGCGGTTATGGCCAGGCCTGCGTCCAAAGAGATGGCATTTTTTATTTGGTTATTGCGGGTTAGCTTGTCAGCTTTGGTATACACGGGGAGATAGGCTCGTTGATGGTGCCGGAGGTAGTCGATCAGTTCCCGGTCCAAAGCCTTAAGTTCGTGGCGCAAATCGATGATAACGATGACGCAGGCCAGGGTCGCTCTGGTTTCAATATATTCGCTGATCAACCCCTTCCAGGCCAGACGGATAGACTGGGGCACCTGGGCAAACCCATAGCCCGGCAGATCAACGAAGTGCAGCGTCTCATCAACGAGGAAGAAGTTGAGACCTTGGGTTTTGCCCGGTTTCGAACTGGTTTTCACGAAACTGGTGCGGCTGATCAGCCGGTTGATCAGGCTTGATTTGCCGACATTGGAGCGACCGGCAAAGGCGATATCTGGATAGACCGGCTCCGGTAGTTGCTTGATGGCATGGGCAGAGAGGAGAAACTGTACTTTTCTGAAATCCATACCTACTCTCCACCCATCCTTTACGATTGTATGCGACTCACGCCGCCGGTCAAATGACTTTGTTCAATGAATATTCGATAATACCTTCCGCTCCGTTTTTCTTCAGCTTAGGTACCAGATCGCGGACCTGATGCTCAGAAATAACCGTCTCCACCGAAAACCATTCCTGTTTATAGAGCTGGGCTACGGTTGGAGCGTGCAGGCTGGGTAGCATGGTGATCACGGTGTCCAACTGCTCTTTGGAAACGTTCATTTTTAGGCCAACAATCCGGTCGGCCCGGAGAGCCCCTTGGAGCAGCATAGCGATATTTTCGATTTTTTCCCGTTTCCAAGGGTCGGCAAGAGCCGCCTTGCTAGCGATCATCTGCGTGTTGGACTGCATCAGTTCGTGAATCACCCGCAGACCATGGGCGCGGATGGTTGATTCGGTCTCAGTGACCTCGACAATGGCGTCGGCCAGTCCCGAAACCGCCTTAGCTTCGGTTGCGCCCCAGGAAAAGGCGATATCGACCTTGATGCCCCGTTGGTCAAAAAACTTCCGGGTCACGTTGACCAGTTCGGTGGCGATTTTTTTACCGTCCAACTGCTCAACCCGGGTGATGTTGGAGTCACCAGGCACAGCAATGACCCAGCGGGTCGGTTTTCTGCTAACCTTAGAGTATACCAGATCAGCCACAACCTCCACGTCCGACTCATTCTCCAGGGTCCAATCTTTACCGGTGATTCCAGCATCGAGCATACCCGTTTCCACGTACCGCGACATTTCCTGCGGCCGGCAGATGGAGCAGGAAAGCTCGGGGTCATCAACCTCGGGGAAATAGTTTCGCGATGCCAGTTTGATCCGCCAACCAGATTTCTCAAAAAGGGCAATGGTGGCGTCCTCCAGACTGCCTTTGGGAATTCCCAACTTTAATACATTCATATCATACACCATACAGGTTTGTGTTTTTGCTATTTTGCTCCATCTCCATACACAGCAGCCGGATCAAAGACCCGTTCCTGTTCGTGGATGATGAGTTCATTTCCTGTCACTTTTTGATAAAAACAGCTGCGGTAGCCGGTATGACAGGCGGCGCCGCCAAGCTGCTCCACCTTGAAAACCACCGTATCCTGATCGCAGTCCACGAAGATGTCTTTAACAAGCTGGACATGGCCCGAGGTTTCTCCTTTCAGCCACAGGCTGTTCCTTGAACGGCTCCAGTAGTGAGCCTTTCCGGTTTCCAATGTTTTTTCCCATGCAAGCCTGTTGATATAGGCGAGCATCAATACCTCTCCGGTCAGATGATCCTGAACAATAGCAGGCAGGAGACCGTTTATATCTTTTGCAAAAGCAAGTTCTATCATAGGTTTGTTTTGTTCGATCAAGTGTTATTGATCATTCCACTACGGGTGAAAAAACTATATGTCTGACCGTGGGCGGAACTTGGGGTCTGCACATTTATGCATTCAACGTCACTTTGTCAAGTTTTCCGTCAGGACGTGCCATCTCTTGTTAAATTAGGGTGCATTGAGTATAGTTCTGAAAAATGGCAATCTTGCTCTTCAGCAAAGGATATTTCTCAATGAACCCTGTGCAACTCCTTGATACCGTCTCCGTAAGTTATACCGCAACCCTCCCCTCGGGTGAGGTCATTGAAAGTACCCCGGACGACAAACCAATCACCTTGGTTATAGGTTCTGGCCGCATTTTGAAAGCGGTTGAAGCTTCATTGATGGGCATGGAACAGGGGCAGACAAGAACTGTGCATATTTTACCGGAAGACGCTTACGGCCCTTATTACAAAACCTTGGTGCACGAGGTGGCGCGTTCCAGCTTTGCCGGCCGAATAGATCCTCAACCCGGCATGATACTCTCGCTCGCAATTGAGAAAGATGGAGTAAAGCAACACGTTCCCGCCACAGTGCTTGCTACCAGCAACGAAACCATTACCGTCGATTACAACCATCCCTTGGCCGGGAGGACCATCACCTATGCCGTCAAACTTCACGACATTGGTAAATAAACACCCTTCTCTTGCTTTTCAGTTTCGGCCAGCACCAACTCTTCTGTTTTTTGGCAACAAATTGACCACCGCGGTGAGCCAAAAAGAGGGCCGATGATGACGTTCCACGCTTCCCCATGGCACTGTCATTCTAGGTCATATTCTTTTTCTCGGATCTTTTTTTGGGGGACCATTTTCCACATCCTCATTCCGGCATGGAACCCCCATTCGACATCAGGAAGACTCCGATTTTTTTATTAAAATCCAATCAATTTCTAAATAATTCTGTACAATCATTTTTGGGTACGTACAATGGTTGTAAGACTGTCATTGCAGTCGGTTCAGTATATCCACAGAATTATTCGTCGAAACCGAACGGAGCGTTACGAGCTTGACCTTTGATCATGTTATACCACCATCTTATTAGGGAGAACTGTGTATGTCTATCGAAGATGATGAAATATTGCAGGGATTCATAGAAGAATCGCTTGAGCATCTGGCTGATATCGAAAACGATCTTCTCACCATAGAAGAAGGTGGAGCAGATATCGATGTCGAGCTTGTCAATAAAGTGTTCCGCGCCGCCCACTCTATCAAAGGGGGGGCCGGCTTTATGGGTTTGTCAGTTATCCAGGACTTGGCCCATGCGGCTGAGAATGTCTTGGGGCTAATCCGTAGCGGTAAGCTTATTCCCAACCCCGACATTATCAATGTATTGTTGCTCGCCGCTGATGAACTGCAACATATGATCGAAGATGTCAGCAACAGCAATAGTGTCGACATTACCGGCCATACCACAGCACTTAACACCATCTACGAGGGAGGCGAGGCCCCAGTCGCGAAACCAAAACCGGAACGAGTTGCGGCCCCCCCTGCCCCATTGACGATTGCTCCTCAGGAAGAGGCAGAAACTGCCGAACCAGAAGCGGAACCGGAAGATGAAACTTTCGAAGAAGTGACGGACGAACCTGAGGATGAGCCTGAGAATGATACGGATCCATTCATTGCAGTATCGCATGAATCCGAAGGCAGCGTTAAAGCCCGCAAACCAGCAGCGGTGCTACAGAAGACCGACACCAGTATCCGAGTGACCGTCAGCCTGCTCGATCAGTTGATGAATCTGGCGGGCGAGCTGGTGCTTTCTCGTAACCAACTGTTGCAGACCATCACCTCAGGCGATGTGAGGAGTGCCGAAGCCGTAGGTCAGCGTATTGACCTGGTAACCTCTGAACTGCAAGAAGCCATCATGCTCACCCGCATGCAACCTATAGGCAATGTCTTTAGTAAATTTCCTCGCGTTGTCCGTGATCTCTCCAAGAAACTCGGCAAACAGATGGATTTGACCATTGTCGGCAAGGATGTCGAGCTCGACAAGACTATTATTGAATCCATCAATGACCCGCTGACCCATCTCGTACGAAATTCAGTCGATCACGGCATCGAGTCCCCTGAAGAACGCCAAAAGAAAGGGAAAGATGCGCGTGGGCTCATCGTGCTCAAAGCCTATCATGCAGCCGGTCAAGTGGTTATCGAAATCAGCGATGACGGCAAGGGGCTCGATGGTAATATGCTCGCGGAAGCCGCTGTCAAGAAAGGGTTGATAACACCCGACCAAGCCAAAGTCATGTCGGAAAAAGAGCGGATCAACCTTATCCTTCTCCCAGGATTCTCCACCGCCAAAAAGGTGACAGACGTCTCTGGCCGTGGAGTGGGGATGGATGTCGTCAAAACCAATCTTGACCAATTGGGCGGCTCCATTGAAATTGAATCCGAAGTCGGTAAAGGTTCGACCATCAGTATCAAACTGCCTTTGACCCTGGCTATTATTCCCTGCCAGATCGTTATGACGGGAGGGGAACGCTACGCAATTCCTCAAGTAAACCTGGAAGAATTACTCCGCATTCCAGCTGCCAAGGTCAAGGAGAGGGTGGAGAAAGTTGGCGACGCTGAAGTAGTTCGACTACGAGGCAACCTGCTGCCTCTGATCCGCATGGCTGAGGTTTTCGATATAGACCCAACCTATTACGATCCCCTCCAAGAGGAGACGAAGGGAGACCGACGGCTAAATATCGCTGATCGGCGATCTAAGTCCACTCCCCTGTTCAAGGAAGAAGGTGAGCCACTATCGCCGTCGAGAGAAGACAAATACAGCAAACAAAGAATTGCAGATGAACGCCGGCAAAGCCCCGCAAGCGCCCTCAATATCGTGGTTGTCTCTACCGGGGCTATGAAATATGGCCTTATTGTAGACCGTCTGCACGATTCCGAAGAAATCGTCATTAAGCCATTAGGACGGCATCTGCAGCAATGCCAGGGTTATGCGGGTGCAACCATCATGGGCGACGGCCGCATCGCCCTGATCCTCGATGTAAGCAACATCGCCCGTATGGCAGGCTTGACCTCACTCGACGGTTCTGATCGGGGTAAAGAACTGGCTGAAGCCGCCAAGGAAGCAATCACCAAAACCCGCGACAAACAGGCACTGCTTACCTTTTACAGTTCACCCAAGGAGCAATTTGGGGTGCCGCTCAATCAGGTTGAACGGGTCGAAAAGATCCACCGAGATAATATCGAAGAGATAGGTGGTCGACGTGTTATGCAGTACCGTGGTGGCAGTTTACCGTTGATAAGTATCGACGAGGTCGCCTCGGTGATGCCCCTCGCCGACAGAAACGATCTATTGGTCATCGTCTTTCATCTTGCCGGAAAAGATGTCGGATTGCTGGCTACCGGCCCTATTGACGCTGTCGAAATATCCGCGGATATCGACGATGTTACCCTTAAGCAACCGGGTATCATGGGTTCGGCTATCCTGGCTGGTAAAACAACCATGCTGGTCAATATCTTCGAAATTATGCAAATTTCCAATCCACAGTGGTTCGAGGATCATGCTGCCTACGCTGAAATTAATGCTGATGATGCGCAAACGCCTACCATTCTGGTTGTAGAAGATTCTAATTTTTTCCGTAATCAGGTTAAAGGCTATATGACAGAGGCTGGATTTCATATCCTTGAAGGCGAAGATGGGGTAGTGGCTTGGCACGTCCTTGAAGAGCATGGCGATGAAATCACTATGGTTGTTACTGACATCGAGATGCCTAACATGAACGGTTTCGAATTAACCGAGAAAATTAAAAGTGATAAACGGTTCAGGCATTTGCCGGTCATAGCCCTGACCACTTTGGCGGGTGATGATGATGTCGCCCGGGGCAAGGCGGTCGGCGTGGATGAGTATCATATTAAACTTGACAAAGAACGGCTGATGGAGTGCGTACATCGATACGCAAAATTGGCCATGGCGGCGTGAGGTTCCGTTTCCAAGGCTATTTTTTATTATTCTATCAACCCAAAGCGGAGTTGAATAATGGTTGAACCAAAGAATCTAACGAAAAGTATTATTGAGCTCATCACTTTTTATGTTGGTGATGCCCTCTGTGGTATGGATATCCTTAAAGTCCAAGAAATTAATAAACTCATGGAAATGACTAAGGTACCCCAATCGCCGGATTATATGATTGGTATCCTCAATCTACGCGGTCAAATTGTAACCATCATTGACCTTGGTCAAAAATTAGGGCTAGGAAATGCCGAGGTCAGCAATGAATCGCGTAATATCATCGTCAATGCCCCTGGGGAACATATAGGCCTGCTGGTAACCCGTATCAGCGATGTTATTATGGCTGATCCGGATAAAATCGAACCGGCGCCTGCTAATATGAGCGGTATTCAGGGAGGCTTTTTTATCGGTGTGTATAAGACGGAGAATAAATTAATCGGTATCCTTGACGTTAAGGAAGTTCTGCGGATCGAATCTGAGAATCTGAACAGAGGACTGGAGCGATAACTTTGATCCGGAAAAAAGATTTATCGTACTTACCATTCGCGTCTTTTACCAAAAACTCATACTTTAATTTATAAATATCCCCGCTCATGTTCGTAAAAAAGATAAAAGTGCTAGTAGTGGATGACACTATAGTCTACCGGAAGGCTGTCAGCGACATTCTCTCCGAAATGCCAGGCATTGAGGTGGTTGGCGTCGCCCACAACGGAAAAATAGCTGTTTCAAAAATTCAAACCCTCAAACCCGATCTCCTGACTCTCGATATCGAAATGCCGGAAATGAACGGAATTGAGGTGCTTCAGTATCTTCAGCAACATGCTCCGCAAGTTTCGGCTATCATGGTCTCCACCCTGACCAGTGAAGGGGGCGACATGACAATGCGTGCCTTGGAATTGGGAGCCTATGATTTTATTCTCAAACCCAATACAACAAATATTGTTGAAAGTAAGCAGCACCTCCGCACCTTGCTGACCCCACTGATCAAAGCCTTTCAGACCGGCCGCACTACTATTGGGTCCCTACAAGCAGGAGCACGAAGCGGAGTGCTGACACGAAAAACATTAACAGCAGCGAGCGATATGCGGCCGCACACTGCCACCTCGATCGACCTAGTCGACCGTAAGATCATTGCACCAGGGACCGGTGGAAATATTCGGCGGCAAGGAAAATCCGAGATTGTCACCATTGGCATTTCCACAGGTGGCCCGAATGCCCTTGCCAGGATGATGCCCATGCTTCCCGGAGATCTCGGGGTACCTGTCGTTATTGTCCAGCACATGCCACCTGTTTTCACAAAATCTCTGGCTAACAGTCTTAATGCAAAATGCGCATTGACGGTCAAGGAAGCCCAAGACGGCGAAGCCATACAAGCAAATGTTGTATATATTGCCCCTGGTGGTAAACAGATGAAATTGGTTGCTTCCACGGACGGCACAAACCGCTTGATCAAAATCACCGAAGATCCTCCTGAAAATTCTTGCAGACCGTCGGCAGATTATTTGTTCCGCTCAATTGCTGATTATTATGTCGGCCGGGCAACAGCGGTTATCATGACCGGGATGGGCTCGGATGGGACCAAAGGGCTGCAGATTCTCAAACAAAAAGGAGCCCTGATCATTGGACAGAATGAAGCAAGTTGCGTTGTCTATGGTATGCCTAAGGCTCCTGCGGAACTCGGACTGACCGATGTAGTGGTACCTTTAGACAAGATAGCAGGCGAAATAGTTAAATCAATTAAATAGCGGATTCCTTCACATACGATCATCATGCTTAAAATATCCACTGAAGAGATCAAGCTTATCACCAAATATATCTACGAGATATCGGGGATACATCTGGATGAAAGTAAAAAATACCTCCTTGAAACCCGGTTAAATGCCCTTGCCGAGGAACAGGGATGCTTCAGTTACCAGGATTTTTGTAAAAAAGCCAAAGCAGATGCAACCAAGGTTATCGAGCGCAAGATCGTTGACGCCATTTCCACCAATGAAACGTTATTTTTCCGCGACACAGGCCCTTTTGAACTGTTGCGGCATAAAATTTTTCCGGAATTAATAGATGCACGCTCTTCTAAAAGTCCCCATCTTAAAACTTCATTAAAGGTGTGGAGCGCCGCCAGTTCAACCGGACAAGAGCTCTATTCCGTTGCTATCGTTCTGCAAGAACTGTTAGGTGATTTGTCCAAATATACCATCAAATTGTCGGGCACAGACATCTCTGATGCCGCCGTTGCCCAAGCGAGCAGCGGAAAATATAATAAATTTGAAATTGAACGCGGCCTTGCCAGGGATAAACTTACCAAATATTTCACCATGAACGGTCAGACCTGGAAAGTGAACGATCAGCTCCGATCCATGGTCAATTTTCGTAAACTCAACCTCATGCTGCCTTTCACCGGTCTAGGAAAATTTGACATTGTGCTGTGTAGAAATGTCGCTATTTATTTCACTTTGGAAGATAGAAAGAAACTCTTTAACAAAATAGCTGATGTATTAGAACCGGATGGCTATTTGATTATAGGATCCACCGAGTCCCTGACCGGAATCTGTCCAAGATTTATTCCCAAGCGACATCTCAGGTCGATTTTTTACCAGTTACAATAACCAGATACTGAAGACTATGGTGTAGCTATGAACACAATGACAATACTTATTGCCGATGATGATCCGGTCATCCGGAAATTATTCGAAAAACGTCTCGAGAAAGAAGGCTATAACGTTACAGTGGCTGCTGACGGCACAGAAGCTGCTGGATTGCTTGATACCATGCCTTTCGATGTGGTCATAACCGACCTGGTCATGCCAGGAGAAATCGGCGGCATCGAACTGCTTAACATCGCTAAAGAAAAAAACATTGAAATCGAAGTCATAGTCATCACGGCACACTCCTCCGTCGACACCGCTGTCGACGCCATGAAAAAAGGAGCTGTGGATTACCTGGAAAAACCAGTTAATTTCGATGAATTGTTTCTTCGTCTGGAAAAGATCTCAGAAGTCAAAGCCTTAATGAAGAGCGCTGGTGATCTTAGAGAAGCGATGGATGTCACCGAATCATCCGCTGCACAGACCATTCAGGATCTTGAAATCATCAACAGTCATTTATTGATGCAACTCGAGAAACTTGAAGAGATACTCAGCAACTCCCACCAAGACGAATACAGCCGAATCGAACAGGCCCTCCAGTTCCTCGAATCCAGATAATCGTCATGGAACCGACCCAAGAAGTGGAAGTCACTAACGCCTTCACTCAACTGCAGCACATCGTCTCCACCCTGCGCGGCGAGGGTGGGTGTCCTTGGGATATCAAACAAACCCCTGCTTCCTTGAAAAAATATTTACTTGAAGAATGTCATGAACTGGCAGAGGCTATCGACAATAACCGCGACCTAGAAATCTGTGAAGAGATTGGCGATGTTTTTTTTATTCTTACCACGTTGATCGCCATATTTGCAGAGCAGCAACGCTTCACCGCAGTTGATGTCTTTGCAACAATTTCAGCCAAAATGATTAGACGACACCCCCACGTCTTTTCCGGGCCTCCTCTTACCAATGAACACGAACTGCGTGCCCAATGGGAAAAGATAAAGGCCCTTGAAAAGGGCAAGCCCCCCTCTCCCCTTCTTTAAGTAGCTTTTCCCTTGACATTTCCTGTCATTTTTTACTAACATACATAGCTTATCTACTTTAACCTTCTCGCTCTCACCGCCAGGATTGAAGCGAGGGCCACTCTGACCACGAGGAGGAATCATGCGTCATTACGAGACCACGTACATTCTTCGTCCCAATCTGGGCGAAGAACAACTAACTGAAATTATTGATCGTACCAATGCTATCGTCACCAACGATGGCGGTTCGATCATTTGTCTCGACCGCTGGGGTGTCAAACGACTAGCGTACGAGATCAACAAAGAATCTCAGGGATACTATGTGTACCTGAATTACGCTGCTCCAGGAAGCACAGTTAACGAGATCGAGCGTATCTTCAAGATTGATGACAAAGTGCTTCGATTCCTTACCATCAAGCTCGGCGATGCAATGAATGCAGAGGCTATTGAAGCTGAAAAACAACGCATAGCTGAAAAGGCCGCTGCCTCAGTGGCACTGTCCGAAGATGCCGAAGTTGATGAGTTTGACAGCGAAACACTGGAAGACGAATCCACCGAAGATTAATCGCGCCAAAAGTCACTAGTATCTCCGAAGGAGTAGCATTATGTCACAACCCAAAAAAGTGTTTTCACGCCGTCGTGTGTGCCGTTTCTGTACCGAAAAAGATGTAACCATTGATTACAAAGACTCAAAAGCGCTGAGAAATTTTGTCACTGAAAGAGGCAAGATCATTCCCAGGCGTATTTATGGAACCTGTGCGAAGCATCAGCGTCAGTTGACCGAAGCTGTTAAACGAGCCAGACAATTAGCCTTGTTGCCGTATATGGGGGCAACCCAGTTTTAATGTTTCGCCCTATATAATAATGGTGAATTCCGAACCAGGTTTGAATAAATATTTTTTTCACCCTGGTCAACTCTTTCTTTTCAGCGCCTTTTTTTTTATCCCGGCGCTCAGCCCTCCACTATTTGGCTGGCTAAATGGGTTGCTTGCCGTCCCTGTTTTTTATCTGTTAACCATTAACGGCTTCAGATCAGGGGTGACGAAGTTACAAGTTAGTCTCCTAATAGCGGGAATCGGCGCACTTTTGTTGCACCGACTAGAATTTTATCTTTTCTCGCTTACCCTCGTTCCTTTAGGTTGCTCACTTTTTAAAAGTGCATCTACCCAGGAATCGGTGGCGGTAAGCGGCGGTAAAGGAGTTGCTGTCCTCGGCTTAACGTGGCTCGTTTTCTGGGGAGTGTACGGAACTGTCACGGGAACCAATCCGTATAAATACTTGCTTGAATTGCTCGATCTCGGTTTTCAACAATCTTTGGAGTTCTATACATCTAAAGAGGCAGGTCTACCGCCGGAAGTTGTGTTTACCTTGCAAGAGGTTACCAATGGCATGAGGAAGGCAATACCCGCTCTGCTGCCGGGTTTACTCGCCTCGGCACTTGTTATCACTGTTTGGATAAATATGGCCACCAGCAACAGTCTGATCAACTGGTATTGCAAAGGTACCTTTCCTTGGGGTAAGTATTCGACCTGGAAACTTCCCGAACAGCTTGTCTGGGTGCCCATATTGGCGATAACAGTCATGCTAATTGGTACAGGCGATCTCCAATATACCGGCGCCTGGATGCTACTGATCTCCGGATTGCTCTACTTTTTCCAAGGTTTAGCGGTTTTTATTGCCTTACTGGAAAGATGGAACGTCCCTGTGTACGTAAGAGGCATGCTCTATTTCGTTTTGATCATCCAGAGTTATGGTTTACTTATCCTTGCTCTTTTGGGAATAAGTGATATCTGGTTTGATTTTAGGCAGAGAATTGAAGAACGATAAAGGCAGATCTTTATTTTTTAAGATATAGTGAATAACTGATACATTCGATACAAGAAGAGGGTTATATCAATGGAAATTATATTAAAAGAAACAATCGAAACTCTGGGCCAGGAAGGTGAGATCGTTAAAGTAAAGCCTGGTTATGCACGAAATTTCCTTGTCCCAAGCCAAAAAGCGGTCTTGGTAAACAAAGCGTCTCTGGCCCGTCTCGAGAAAGAAAAACAAGCGATTGCTACCAAACTCGCTGATCAAAAAAGACGTGCTGACGGCTTGGCTGCTCAATTAGAAGGGAAAGTTATTACAATCGGTAAACGTGTCGGTGATGAAAATCGGTTATTTGGTTCAGTAACAAATAACGATATCACCACAGCCCTGCAATTGGCTGGCGTAACCGTTGACAAAAAAACCATCACTATACCTGACACCATCAAAACTATTGGTGAATATAAGGTTGCTATCAAAACCGGCTACCAGACAACAGCCCATATACTCATTCAAGTAGTGCCTGAAACCATAGGCGATGCAAAATAATAGCTACTGGCAAACTCTTATTCAAAAGTGCCATCTGGCCTCGGACAGATGGTGAAGCATCCGGCATATTCAGCAAATTTTTGAATATATCGCTAGGTGAGTCAGACCTCGATCAAGTGCCTTTTTTGTATCCTGTGTACAGAAAAGGCATTTTCATTTTCAACGTGCCATTCCAAACCGGCGAAGGTATAGTTGCGGAAACCTGAAACTGTCATCTTTTACCCGTCAATATATTACGTTATGCAGTACAACTCCCCTTCAAACACCTCGAAAATGCTCCCTCCTCAGAATATAGAGGCGGAACATGCTGTACTTGGAACCATCCTCCTGCAAGACAAAGCTTTACTTAAGATCGTAGAACTTCTGAAAGCAGACGATTTTTACCGAGACGCCCACAAAACCATTTTTGCAACAATGCTTACGCTGTTCGAGAAAAGGGAACCTCATGACCTGATCACAGTCGCAGGACTACTCAGTGACCAAAACAAGCTAGAGGATATTGGCGGTGCTGCCTATCTGGCCTCATTAACTGATATTATCCCTTTTGCCGGCACGCTGGTACATCACGCGCAGATAATCCGAAAAAAATCTATCCTCCGTCGTTTGATCCAAACAACGTCCGAAGTCGCTGCCCGTTGTTATGACACCCAAGATGATATTGAATCACTGATCGACGAAGCGGAAAAGACCATATTTGAAATTGCACACACGAATAAAGGCCAAGGTTTTCAACCCATGTCCTCTATCGTACCCAAGGCCTTTGACCGCATCACCAAACTGTTCGAAAAACAGGAGCATATTACCGGGGTAGCAACGGGCTATGAAGAACTGGATCGTATTACCGCCGGTCTGCAACCAGCCGAGATGATCATCCTTGCGGCCCGCCCTTCCATGGGCAAAACGGCACTGGCCATGAACATCGTCCAGCATGCTGCCCTTATCGGCAAGGTCGCGGTGGCTGTTTTCAGCCTGGAAATGTCCATGGAATCTCTTGCCCTGCGCATGCTCTGCTCTGTCGGCAGAATCGATTCCCAACGCATCCGCACCGGGAAACTCCACGATAACGACTGGCCGAAACTAACCCGGGCGACAGGAATGTTATCCGATACCCCCATCTATATTGACGATACACCGGGCCTCACTGTTTTGGAAATGCGCGCCAAGGCAAGACGCTTGAAATCCGAACATAACCTGGGACTGATCGTTGTCGACTATCTGCAGCTTATGCAGGGCAAAACTAATTCCGAAAACCGGACTCAAGAAATCTCGGAAATCTCACGATCGCTCAAGGCTATGGCAAAGGAACTTAATGTCCCTGTACTCGCTCTCTCGCAGCTCAACCGTGGTTTAGAGAACCGCACCGATAAACGACCGCAATTGGCCGACCTGCGCGAATCAGGTGCCATTGAACAAGATGCTGATGTTATCATGTTCATCTATCGAGACGAGGTTTACAATCGGGCTGAAGACAACCCAAACCGCGGATTGGCCGAGATTATCATAGCCAAACAACGCAACGGGCCCACCGGCATGGTCAAGATGACTTTCCTTGGCGAGTACACCACCTTTGAAAATCACACCAACCGCCCACTTTCTACGCAATATCTGCCGGAGCAAGGTTTCGCTACAAATTCCGATTTCAACTAAACACGACCTCTTCCCGTCAATCTTTTAAAACAGATCAACCCGTCATGCAAACCAACGATAAATACGATTTCAAGACCATCGAACAGAAATGGCAGCAGCACTGGGAACAGGAAAAAACCTACAGAGTTATCCCTCAAGCGGATCGCCCCAAATATTATGTTTTAGAAATGTTCCCGTACCCCTCTGGAAGAATTCACATGGGGCATGTGCGCAACTATTCAATCGGTGATGTCATCGCTCGATACAAACGCATGCACGGCTTCAATGTTCTGCATCCCATGGGTTGGGATGCCTTTGGCCTGCCAGCAGAGAATGCCGCCATGAAACGTGGCATTCATCCGGCAGCATGGACCTATGATAACATTGACTATATGCGCACCCAGCTCAAAGCCATGGGTTTGAGTTATGACTGGGATAGAGAGATTGCTACCTGCCGACCGGATTACTATCGATGGGAACAGCTGCTCTTTCTTAAAATGCTTGAGCGGGGGCTGATTTACAGGAAGGAGACCACTGTTAACTGGTGCAACGACTGTCAGACAGTTCTGGCCCGGGAGCAGGTGATAGACGGTACCTGCTGGCGATGCGATCAGCCGGTCCAACCCAAGACCATGCATGGCTGGTTCTTCAAGATCACCGATTATGCAGAAGAACTGCTGGCTGATCTGGACAAACTGACCGGTTGGCCGGAAAAAGTTGTGACTATGCAACGCAACTGGATTGGAAAAAGCACGGGTCTTGCGTGCGACTTTAAGATCGAAAACAGCGAGCAGACCGTTACCATTTTCACGACCCGGCCTGACACCATTTTCGGCGTGACGTTCATGTCGCTTGCCGTTGAGCACCCGCTCCTGAAATCCCTGACTGCCGGTACCCCCCAGGAGCAGGCCGTTAACGATTTTATCCACCAAACCATCATCGATAAACAACGGGCCACCCTTGATCAAGAACCGGAAAAACAGGGCATTTTTACCGGCTGTTACTGCATCAATCCCTTTACCGACGAAAGAGTGCCTATCTATGCCGCCAATTTCGTCCTTATGGAATACGGTACCGGTGCAGTTATGGCGGTACCGGCCCATGACCAGCGAGATTTCGAATTTGCCCGTAAATATGAAATTCCAATACGGGTCGTTATTCAACCCACCGAGGATCTTCTCGACCCGGCCACTATGAGCCAGGCATCAGATGAACCGGGGGTATTGACTGCCTCAGGCTCATTCACCGGACTTGACTCGCTCATTGCACAGCAGAAAATTATCGAGTTTGCCGAAAAGACAGGGATTGGTCGCCCCTACACCACGTACCGACTGCGTGATTGGGGTATATCCCGTCAACGCTACTGGGGCGCGCCGATCCCCGTCATACATTGTGAAACATGCGGTATTGTTCCTGTACCTGAAAGCGAGTTGCCCATTCTGCTGCCAGGATCGATTGATCCAATGGGGAGCCACAACCCTTTGCATCAGCAGGAAGATTTTATCGCTGCCGTTTGCCCACGTTGCGGTAAATCGGCCCGACGGGAAACCGATACCCTGGATACCTTTGTCGAATCGTCATGGTATTTCGCCCGTTATACCAGCCCTGACCTTAACTCCAATCCCATTGACCAAGATGCAGCCGCCTATTGGTTGCCGGTCGATCAGTATATCGGCGGGGTTGAACATGCTATTCTCCATCTGCTCTACGCGCGTTTCTTCACCAAAATGCTGCGAGATCTCGGTTATCTAACAGTGGATGAGCCCTTCACCAACCTGTTGACCCAGGGCATGGTTATCAAGGATGGCGCCAAAATGTCAAAATCAAAAGGCAATGTGGTGGATCCCAACGAACTGATCGAACAGTACGGCGCAGATACAGTGCGCTTATTTTCCCTGTTCGCAGCCCCACCAGAGCGAGATCTTGAATGGAATCCTCAGGGAGTGGAAGGGGCTTCACGGTTCCTCAACCGAGTGTTTCGAATAATCGTCCAGAACCTGCCGTGTTTTCAGATGGTCGGCCGTGTCGACATCGCCTCATTAAACGAGCCCTCCAGGCTGCTGTACAGGAAAACGCATCAGACGATACGCCGGGTCACAGAAAGCATCGAAACCAATTTCCATTTCAACACAGCCATCTCAGGAGTCATGGAACTGGTCAACCTGGTCGCCGCAGTTTTGGGAGATCAGAAAGAAATACATTTGGCGGTACAACGTGAAACCCTGGAGACTATTCTCACGCTGTTGTCTCCCATGGTCCCTCATTTTTGTGAGGAACTCTGGCAGATGTCGGCCCACCAGCTGCCACTCAACAATGCTGTTTGGCCGGAATACAACGTCGAGGCAGCCAGAGAAGAAGAGATCACCATTGTGGTTCAAATCAATGGGAAAGTGCGGGCAAAGCTGCAAGTACCTGCTGACATTGAGGATCACACCTTGCAGCAGATGGCTGTAACCGACGAAAAAATCACCCGGTTGCTTGCCAACAAAGAACCTCGAAAAATCATTGTGGTACAAAAGAAACTTGTTAATATTGTTCTGTAATAAATTATAGTTCACCTACCGATGAACACTTTGCGTGATGACGCGAAAACGCCCGCAAAAGAAAGGAATACCATGCTGAAAACTGAAAATTTTAGATGGGGTGTCGTCCTGTTTTGCCTGTTATTATTGGGTGGGTGCGGCTACTATTTTCCCCATGTGTACGATGGCCCGTCCCGTATTGTTTATATGCCAACCTGGCAGAATCGGACCAATAAACTGGGGCTTGATAATAAGATTTTTCGATCCTTGGCTCACTGGTTTCAAAAATCAGAAAAAGTAGCTCTGACCAAAGACAAAACAGAGGCTGATCTCATCTTGGCCGGAGAAATCATCTCTATTAATCTGCCCAGCGTCTCCTGGGATGGCGTTTCAGATGCCACTGCCACCAAAGTCCAACTCGTTGTCCGCTATGTCCTCAAAGACCTAAAAAACGGCAAAATTCTCTGGGAGGTGCCGAGCAAGCTGTATACCGCTGATTACAACGTAAAATCGGCAAATACCGCTGGCGACGACATCGCCTTGGCAAAGATCTTGGATGAGATGTCTGAGGATATCTACCTCGGTACACTCAAAAAAATCAGAAAACAGAATATGCAGAAATAATCTGCGGCCTGTTTCTCGCGAGATACTTCCCATGCAAGATACTGCAACCTTCCTTTGGACGGCCTCTCCCTTTGCCTTCTCCTTATAAATGAGTTCTGCTGGTTGTCATAGCCTTACCACTGTTGCCGCCATAAGGACGATCGTTCAACAGCACCCCTTCGCCCTTGCCCCTTTGGCTGGTTATTCCGATCTCCCTTTCCGTCTCCTCTGCCGGGAAAACGGCGCGGCATTCTGCTTTTCAGAGATGATCAGCTGTCACGGACTTGTCTACGCACAAAAAAATACCCTAGAGCTGATGCAGTCTATTGCGGCCGAACGCCCTGTTGGTATTCAGCTTTTTGGCAGCGATCCGGTGCTCATGGGCAAAGCCGCAGCAATCGTTTCCTCTTGGCCGGTAGACCTTATTGATCTCAATATGGGATGCCCCGCACGCAAGGTGATTAAAAAAGGCTGCGGTGCTGCCCTGATGAAAGATCCTCAACTGGCGCAAATAATTATCAAAGCGGTTTGTGCCAATACCCAGCTACCGGTCACGGTCAAATTTCGCAGCGGTTGGACGCATGACAACATCAACGGACCCAAATTTGCCGCCATGGCCGAGGCAGCCGGTGCATCAGCGGTGACCATCCATGGCAGAACTTGGGCGCAGGGTTTTGGTGGACGAGCTGACTGGCAGGTTATCAAGGCGGTGAAGGAAGCCGTCTCAATTCCGGTGATTGGCAATGGCGACATTCTCTCGCACGCTGATGGCATGAAAATGATGACAGAAACTGGTTGTGACGCGGTGATGGTAGGCCGGGGAGCGCTCGGAAACCCTTGGGTATTTTCGTCGACAGGGCCGCCAGCTACCTTGTCTGGCCGATTGCCAGTGATCAGGCGCTACCTGGAGTTGGCGGACCGACATCTTCATGCAGACCGAGTCCTCTTTAAAATAAAAAATCATACCTCCAAATTTTTAACCGGCCTCCCCGGCGCGGCGTTTCTCCGCAAGTCAATCTACGCCAGCGAGACCATTGAGGAAATCATCGCCCTATTATACCGGAATATAGCCGGTGAAAACGATAGGAAGGATTATTTTTGAGCAGCATCCGGCTCGAAAGTTTCAGGATCGACCATTTTTTCAATCCGGTGATACAGTTCAAAGGATATAGCTTGGGCTTGATTTAACTCTTCCCAGCTCATATCAAGCATCATATTGTTGCGATTGATTGCCGCAAACGTGTTGCCGCCGCTGGCGGCAAGAGAATACCAGGCATACCCGCGAGCCTTGTCGATGTCGGTACCTGTTCCGTTTGCATACATCAGTCCGATGTTTGCCTGTGCCATAATATCACCCTGCATGGCCGCTTTTCCGTACAATTCCAGCGCTTTTTTATAATCCCGTTCTCCTCCCAGACCATTATAAAAAAGATAGGCTAAATCATTCTGGGCGGCCAAGTTGCCTTGTTCGGCAGCCTCAGTCAACCACTTCTTGGCTTCCAAATAATTTTGCGGGACATTGGTGCCGCGGAGAAACATCCCGCCGATGATCGCCAAAGATTCGGAAGAAACTTTCCCCTGCTCCGCCGCACTCAGCAGCCATTTAAAACCGATTTTTGTATCAGGATCTGTCCCTTTTCCCAGATACAACATGCCGCCCACTATAAACTGCGCCTCGGCATCGCCCCGTTCCGCTGCCTGGCGGTACAGTTCGAGGGCCTTCGCGTAATCGACAGGTTTGTCCTTGCCGTAATAATAGCGATACGCTTCCACCTTCAAGTGGTTAGCCGTCTCGTCAATCTCCCGAGAATGGGTCGACCCCGTAATAATTAAAATTAATAGAACAAGAAAAATAGTATGATACCAACGCATGGCTCAGCCCGATAAAGAATGGTTCTGCAACATTTTTTTCTTTCGTTAAACAACATACCAGGGTCGCATTCAAGGGAAAACCAAAAACAACCCAGCTAACCGGGGGGGCAAGGACAATGGAAGGGTGATGCAACCAATGTTTTTCAGGTAGTGAGAGTCCGATATATTTCCGGCATCCGCGCCGGCAATCGACTGACCTCATCAATGAAAATATAGTTCACCTCACCGTACATATGGGCCATGTAGTCATGGGCCTGGCGGTCAATGGTGATGCAAAAAGGATGGATGCCCTTGGCTTTGGCTTCCAGCAGGGCATGCCGGGTATCTTCAACAGCATATTCGCCCTTGTAGTCATCGTAATCTTCGGGTTTGCCGTCAGACAAAACAATGAGCAATCTGATTTTAGCCTCCACCTGGGTAAACAAGGACGTCATATGGCGTATGGCCGGTGCCATACGAGTATATTCCCTGGGGCCGATGGCGCCGATCCGTTGACGAACGGCCTGGGAATACCGTTCGTCCAGCCGTTTGATCGGAAAAAGATCGCAGCGCAGACGCCGCATCCCTGAAAAGCCATAAATGCCGTAACGATCATTAAGAACCTCCATGGCTTCACAGATCAGCACCAGTGCCTCCTTGATAGCCTGTCCAACCCAGCCGGTGGTAGAATTGGACATATCAACCAGGAAATAGACTGCAATATCGCGCTGCTCACGGGCAAGGCGGATAAAGAGCCGATCCGAAGGCGGCCTCCCGGCACGAATATCGGCCAGTGATTCGACCAGGGCATCAAGATCGATATCGTTACCATCCCGTTGCCTGCGGACAAAGTGCTCAGTGGTCTGCATCAGCTCAAACTGATGACGTAACCGACGAATCTGGCCCCAATACTTTTGCAAAGTCTGTTCAATGAACGAGGTCTGGACCGGCGAAATATCCTTTTCCGTGACCACACACCAGTTTTTGCGGAAGCCTTTGCGACGATAATCCCACTCATCATAGACCACCGGCGCTATCACTCCTGCGCCATCGTCAGGAACAAGCGAAATTGCGGCGCTGTATCCCTGTCCGGCCTTGCCCACGGCGCTGCTGACATACTCATCGGGGAGGCTACCGAGATCTTGTCGGATCTGTTCAGCCAGTTCGGTTAGTTCTTCATTGAACGGGATTTCCTGATTATCGATTCGTACGGAAGTCAGGGGTTGCGGGTGCGAGCTCTTGCGTACTTGGTTGTCTGTCTCGACAACAAGGGCAAGATCTTGCCCCTGCTGAACCGCGACCTTCTTCTCGTTACATTGGTCGTCATCAGCGCCGAGGGCCTTCTTCTCGGAAAAATGCTGGAGGTGGACAGTCAGCGCTTTGGTAAACCGTAATGCCCTCTCCTGCCGCCTTTGCATATGGATGCTCAGCACTTCCTGCAAGCGTAGAGGGCCCTGGAAAATGAAGGGAAGGGTTTCGGTGAAATCCTCCTCCTTGGCGAGAAACGACATTAAATCGTGCACTGCATCAAGGCTGACCTGGTTGCCCACGCCTTTTTCCTGACATCGTTGCAGCAGAAGGCGTGCTCGATCGTCCGTCTCCAACTGCCCGACGGCCGACCATTTTCCACGCAGCAATCCCTGCTGCAATCGGTCGAGCAGATTCAAGGCCAACGTGGTATCCGCGGAGAGGGGTAATCGTGGCAATAAAGCTGCAGCCTCACGCATCAGCCCAGGGAGTTCGTCTTGTAAAAAGGCAAGCACTCGTCCAGATTCAAAAAACTGATAGAGACTGCGAGCGCTTGCAGGGAAAGTATAATGGGAAAATACCTGTTCCAGGGGATGTGCAGACGATGTATCGAGCGGAGGTGTCCCTTTGGGGGCAGCAAAGGTTCCAGCTTGAATGGAGGCCCACTGGAAGGAAACCATCAGTTTATAGAGAAGAAAATTCTTTTCGTTACCGGCAAACAATCTAAGTGTATGAGGAAGATAGATGCATTCCGTATTGGTGGCAGCACAATCTGCAGGAATGAGCAGCATCTCCCTGCCGGCAAGCCCGTTGGCATAGGGCTGCAATCTTGAATGGACCTCGGATAAACGTAAACCACCTCGCCCCCGCATAGGATTTATAAAATGGCGGTCGACATCACTCATGAACAATTGTGCTCCGTGCAGTCCGCTGGTTTCGTATCGATCCAGAAGCGTATGCACCCAAAGCGACAGCTCTTCCCCTTCTAAGCTATTTAAGGCAGAATCGGCGGCGGCAAGATAGGCAAAACAGAGGGAATGGGAGACGGGCCAGATGGCTGGTATCTGAGCAAAAATATCGTTAATTTTTTCGCTTTTCCCCGTGGCCAGGTGGGATAAGGCTTCCTCAACATCCCATTCATTAGGCAGGCTGGGTGCCACAAGTTCATAAAATTTGCATTTCAAGGCATCCAGATTCATATCGTTCAGAAGAGAGAACTCACCATTTCATCGAGGGCGGCCAGAAGTTCCCGATCATCAGTAAGCGTCTCGCTGATGGCGGCTCGACAGGCGATTTGTATCGGTATACCCCGAGCAATCAGTTTACCGGTCTGGATAAGCAGGCGGGTTGAGGCCCCCTCGGTCAGGCCCGAATCTTTCAAGGCCCGGGTCATGACCGCCAGCTTAACCAGAGACCGGGCTGTCGAAACCCCAAGTCCCCCTTCCCTGCAGACGATTTCAATCTCTTTTTCGGGGGACGGATAGTCAAAGGACAAAGCGATAAAGCGTTGCCTGGTCGATGCCTTGAGATCCTTTAAGACACTCTGGTAGCCGGGATTATAGGAAACCGCCAGCATGAACTCCGGAGGGGCAGTCAGCAATTCGCCTTTTTTTTCGATAGGAAGTTGCCGCCGGTCATCGGCCAAAGGATGAATAACCACCGTGGTATCTTTGCGCGCTTCGACAATCTCATCCAGATAACAGATAGCGCCAGCCCGGACGGCCATGGTCAAAGGACCGTCACTCCATACGGCCTCGCCAGATCGGATCAGATAACGACCGACGAGGTCGCTGGTTGAGAGGTCGTCATGGCAGGAAACCGTGACCAGGGGACGCTGAAGCCGCCAAGCCAAGTATTGAATAAACCGCGTCTTGCCGCAACCTGTGGGACCCTTAAGCAGCAAAGGTACGCCTTCGTGATACGCGGCCTCGGCAATGGTTATTTCGTTGCCAATCGGCAGATAATAGGGTTCTTCTTCAATTCGGTGTTCATCGAGTCGTTCTTGTCGCCCTGACATAGCTATCCCCCTAAAATTGTCTTTAACAATAATAGTAAGAATCAGCGTACCCATTGACAAGCTTCAGTTTTACGGGCGATTTCATTTGGTTATTGCACAAAGAAGAGGGGCTGATTACACTACTTTTTAAAAGCATAGGGGCTTTAGCCCCAGGATATGCGCACCCGTCGCTCCTTACCAAACCTTATTTGCATGTGCATTGACCTTCACACCCACTCCATCTACTCAGACGGCATTTCGACCCCGGCAGAATTGGTTGAACTGGCCCAAAACAACGGTTTGCAGGGATTGGCACTCACCGATCACGATACGGTTGAGGGAGTGAGTGAAGTGCAGCAACTGGGAAGGCTGGCAGGGATCACGATCATGACCGGGGTAGAAATCAGCACGACTCTGCGACAGTATACCCTGCATATCCTCGGTTACGGTATTGATCCAACGGCTCCGGAACTGCATCAATGGTTACTGCCTCTACAGGAGGGGCGGGCAAAACGAAACACTGCCATCCTGAACAAACTGCAAGAATTAGGGATTAAGATAACGGCAGAGGAAGTCAGGGAAATCTCACGCTGTGGCCAGACCGGTAGACCCCACATTGCCCGACTCCTGATCGAGAAAGGGGTTGTTGATAATTTCAATGATGCTTTTCGCCTATATCTCGGCCGCAATAAACCTGCCTGGGAGAGCCGCTTCAGCTATTCCGCAGTCGAAACCATCGACATGATCCATCGGATTGGCGGGCTGGCAGTACTGGCCCACCCTGGACAACTGGATCCTGAAATGCGTGTGCAAACGCTCTTGATCAAAGAATTGGCTCTGCGTGGTCTTGACGGCATTGAACTCTACTATCCGTCACATACCCGAAAAATAAAGAAAAAACTAAAAGCCATCGCTGCCGAACACAATTTGATTGCCACCGGGGGGAGTGATTTTCATGGCAATACCCGTCCTGCCAACAACCTTGCCGGCAGAATCCAGAATTTCTGTCCCCCCTATTCGATCATTGATGCCATCATAGCCCGTCAGAAGGGGCTGAACCGGTAACCCTATCCCATCTAAAAGCCGCTATGCATACCATTCTTATTGTCGATGATGAACCCAACTATCAGATCGTATTGGCTGAACTGCTGAAAGATGAAGGGTATGAAGTCTTCACCGCCGACAGCGGCCTGGCTGGACTACCCATCGTCTACAGCACAGATCTGGATCTTGTCCTTTCCGATATGAAGATGCCGGGTATGGACGGTATCGGATTTCTGGCAAAGATCAAAGAATTCAACAAGGAATTGCCGGTCATTCTCATAACAGCCTACGCTGAGGTGGAAAAAGCTGTCGAGGCGATGCGACTTGGCGCCTTCACCTACCTTGCCAAACCCTTCTCCAACCAGCAGCTCATTGCCAGCACCAAGAAAGCAATTGAACATTACGGTTTGATCAGGGAAATCAGACGGCTACGTGATGAAGCGACACCGCGTTCAGGTTTTGGTGGAATGATCGGAAAAAGTCCATCGATGCGGGCAGTCTACCAATTGATAGAAAAGGTGGCCCCCACCCCCTCCTCAGTGCTGATCACCGGTGAATCGGGAACGGGCAAGGAACTTGTCGCCCGGGCTATTCACAACCTCAGTCCACGAAAAAACGCCTCCTTTATTTCGGTCAACTGTGCCGCCCTCTCCGAACACCTGTTGGAAAGCGAACTTTTCGGTCATGAAAAAGGGGCCTTCACTGATGCTATCGCCATGCGCAAGGGTCGGTTTGAATTGGCCGATACCGGCACCCTCTTTCTCGACGAGATCGGTGAGATGCCGCCCCAGCTCCAGGCTAAGCTGCTTCGGGTGCTGCAAGACAAGAGTTTCGAGCGGGTCGGTGGTAATATCACCCAGCATGTCGATGTCCGCATCCTGGCAGCAACCAACAAGGACCTGAAAGATGAAGTCGACAAGGGTCACTTCCGCGAAGATCTCTATTACCGGCTCAATGTCATCCATATTCATCTTTCGCCGTTGCGAGAACGAATCGACGACATCCCTGCCCTGGTCACCCATTTCATCGAGAAAAACAGCAAAAACTTAGGAAAGAATCTCGACCTCTCCCCGGAAGCACTGCGACTTTTAGTCAGCCTGCCCTGGGAGGGCAATGTCCGGGAATTGGAGAACACTATCGAACGGGCCGCCATTCTCTGCGACGGTGACAAAATCGAACCCGACGATGTACAGCCGGATTCGAGCGAACTGAGTACCGCCCATGAGTGGAGCACCGGGCTTGAAATCAATCAGTTTATTCCGGAAAATCTCAGTCTGGCCGATGTCCTTAATGGTATAGAAGAAAAGCTGGTACGCAAGGCACTAGACGATGCTGCTTATGTCCAGGCCAGAGCGGCGGAACAGCTGGGAATCACCAAAAGTCTACTGCAGTACAAGATGAAAAAATATAACCTGCAGCGACGTAAGAAGTGAAGTGAATGGCTCAACGGAGCAATGAGTCAGGAGTGGCGTCTAGCAGTGTTTGCAGACCTTTTCCGGGAGAGGGACGTCAACGGAGGCACCGCCCCAGTTGAGTTTACTGCGGAGAATGTTGAAATAACTCTTCCATGGCGAGCTGACAATCAACAGCGGATGGGCCGCCTTTTTTACCAGCAGATAATCGTTTTCCGTAATTGTCCACTGTAACACCCCGTCAATAATGACCTTGACCTGCCCGGCCGGTGCCAATAACTGGGTGGTAATTTTGTGCTGCGAGCCAAGCAGTACCGGGCGCGATTCCAGCATGAACGGGCAAATGGGAGTTACCACCACTGCATCGAGTTCGGCATGCACCACCGGTCCGCCTGCCGAAAGATTATAGGCGGTAGACCCGGTGGGAGTCGCCATGATCAGGCCATCGGCCCGATAGGTGGTAACATATTCCTCATCCGCCCAGCAACGCAGCCGGATCATTGCCTCCGTACTTTTCTTGACAATAACCACCTCGTTGAGGGCACGAATCGACCTGCTCGTTTCCCCTGTCGTTCCGTTGACATAGGCAGCAGAGAGCATAATCCGCTTTTCCATGCGGACATCTTCTGCTGCAAGCAGGGTTGTGAAGGCGTCATACATTTCGTTGGCTACAACCTCAGTTAAAAAACCGAGATGACCAAGATTGACGCCTAGTACCGGCAACTGATACTCGCTGGCCTCCGAAGCCACATGCAGCAAGGTGCCGTCGCCGCCGAGCACAATTAGCACATCCATTTCGGGTACAATCCTGTTAAGGTCTGCTTTAATGTGACGTTCCGCGAACCAGGCGACCACCTCTCTCCCTATCTGCTCTACTTCCTGACATTCCGGACGGGTGATAATGCCCGCATAGCCGACCTTCATGTACCCAACTCCTTGGAACGCTGCGTTGCCGCTTCAATCGCCCCCATGATCACGCCACGGAAAGCTCCCTCTTCCAAAACCTGCAGGCCGGTAATGGTCGTGCCGCCGGGTGACGTGACCTTTCCTTTGAGTACTGCGGGCGGCTCACCGGTTTCCAGGGCAAGCTTGGCGGAACCATACACAGTTTGCAGTACCAGTTGTTCTGCAACCGGACGTGGCAGACCGACGAGCACCCCTCCGTCGATCATGGCTTCAATGAAGGTGAAAACATACCCCGGCCCACTACCGCTTAATCCTGTAACCGCATCCAACTGATTTTCCGGAACTTCAACACAGGTTCCTACTGCCGAAAAGAGTGCAGTGGCAATCATACGGTCTTCAGTCGTGGCCAAGTGGTTCGGGCTGAAAGCTGAGGCGCCGGCGAGCACTAGCGCAGGTGTATTGGGCATCACCCGAATCAAGCGAACAGGTTCTGCGAAATATCCGGCCAAAACCTGCAAGGGTACGCCAGCCATGATGGAAACGACCAGATGGCCGGCTGTGACGAAAGGGCGATATTGACGGAGGACCTGTTCAGCCAATTGTGGTTTAACAGCCACGACAAGAACGTTACAGGCCTGGCTGAGGGCTTCGGCACTCTGGGTGCAGCACGTGCCGTATTGCGCATGCAGATATTCGCAGCGGGCTGTATTCGGTTCCGCGATCATAAGCCTTTCTTTGGGAACCAAACCAGCGGCCAGGATGCCGCGGACCATGGCCTCAGCCATCTGGCCGCCACCTATAAAACCAATGTTAGCAGTTGCAACTGTCATAGTAATCCAGCCATCTGTGAAAATTTTTAAGGGATTTTTGCTGTCGAAATTGCGGGATATTATACGCGTGTTCGCAACCCCAGACAACTCTTGTTCTCCGCAAATTTGGTACAAGACGAAAAAAACCGCCGGAGAACACTCGGCGGTTTCAATTTTTCCAGTAAATGTAAAGACTCTCGCATGGAGTCCTATTTTAAAAACATTCCCAAAGCACTGCTCAGTGCTTAAGAAGATTACTTTCGTTACGGTGTTGCTTCAGCCTGAACAGGTTGGAGGGGAAACAGCAACCGCGTCTGCCGCGGGGCAAAAAAAGGAGAAAAATGATTACCTATGGATTGTGTCGAGCTCACCACCTGGCGAAGGAGAGCATCACCTCTTTTTTTAAAGGTGACATACTCCCAGCAATCCGGGTTTTCAATAATGGTCTGCATCAGACCGAGATGCAGACTGTGCCCGGAACGATCGGCTATTATATGACCTAGAACCGGTGAACCCAGCAATGCGATGTCACCAATAACATCAAGCACCTTATGACGGATAAATTCGTCATCAAATCGTAACCCGTCTTCGTTAAGGATGGAACGCCGATCCCAATGAATGGCAATAACATTGTCCAAGGTGCCGCCCAAGGCTAAACCGTTTTGCCAGAGATATTCCACCTGCTCGACAAATCCAAAGGTCCTGGCAGTGGCTATTTCCTTACAGAAACGTTCTTTCGTCACTTCGACCGTATAGCATTGTTCACTGATGCATTCATCGTCAAAATGAATACGGCCCGTCACCTTAAAACCGTCATGGGGCTCGATACGAATGGATTTATCGCCGACGTTATAACTGAGCGGCCGGGTTATCCGCAAAATTTTGCGCAAGGCTTGCTGCTGCTGCCGCCCACCGCTTTTCAGCAGATGGATAAAAGGACCAGCGCTGCCATCCATGATGGGCACTTCATGCGAATCAAGATCCACCAGGGCATTGTCAATCCCAGACCCGCGCAGCGCCGCCATTAGATGCTCGGTGGTCGACACCTTATGGTGGCCATCGCCTATAGTTGTTGCCAGGTTGGTATCTATCACCTGTTCAACTCGGGCCGGAATGGTGGGGCGGTCGATGAGGTCTGAACGTACGAACTGGATACCGGCATTTGCCGGTGCAGGTTTGATAGTTAGGTTGACTGTCCGACCTGTGTGCAGGCCAACACCGCAACAACTGACCGCGCGTTTTAACGTATATTGATGTGGCTCAATCTGTGCTGCCATTTTAAGGTATCCTGCCCGAAATGAATGATGTCAAAAATAGTTAAATAAATATACCACTTATATGCAAAAAACGAACCACGTCTTCGGCAGATATCACCAATCACTTATTAAAATAAAAATATTTAGCATTTCAACATCTTACACAATTTGACTTCCGTCTGGAAAAAAAGAGGCAACAGGCATGACTGTGCACAAAAGAACACACTTAACGGAACCAGCTGAAAATGTTGATTTTTCGACACATCCTTGCAAGATTCACATCTCGTCACCGGTGCTGTTCCCAAGCTCGCACATCACTGAGGATGCGCACTGCAAAATGTTCGTCTGCGGTCACTTGCATGCGCAGACCAAAAAGCGGTAACGGGAGAGCATCCACGTAGCGTGCAAGCTTAACCAGGTCCTTTTCCGTTGTAACAAGAAATTCGGCGCCAGCATGGCGCGCTCGTGCCAGCATCTTTTCAAAAACCGCAGATGAGTAGCACTGATGATCTCTCAAAGGACAAAAACCCGCAAGACTGAGGCCGTGACGTTCCAGAATGGCATGAAAAGATTGCGGATGGGCGATACCGCAAAAACCGAAACCCCGCCCCCTGGTGACAAGATCGACATCCACGGTTTCAATCCTGCCGCCTTCCGACAGTTGCACCGGGGTCTCAACCTGGTAACCGGTCAACGTTACCGGAATCTGCGGAAATTTATGCTGCAACAGGTCGGCAAATTGCTTTGCCCTTTCTTTGTTGCCATCATGAACGCCGGTAAGAACAAAATCAGTCGCCCGGTGTAGAGCTGTAACCGGTTCCCTCAACTCCCCCCCTGGAAAGACCCGTGAATTGCCGGCAAGTCGATCGGTGCTGAAAAGGACTAAATTGACGGCACGGACGATCTGCATGTGCTGAAAACCGTCATCAAGAAGAATGACGTCCGCTCCCATTTCCACAGCCCTTTGTGCCGGCAAACGCCGAACAAGGCCGGTGAGCACGGGGATGCCGGTTAAAGTTTCAGCCAAGAATCGAGGCTCATCACCGGCTTTTTCGGCATCGAGCAGCAACTCGTTCCCATCCGAAACCAGATTCACCTTTTCCTTAGCCGAACCGCCATAGCCTCGACTGACGATAGCCGGCCGTAAACCTTGCGCCTGAAGTAATCTCGCTAAGTAATGAACCATAGGCGTTTTACCGGTACCACCCATGGTTAAGTTGCCGACACTGACCACCGGCACATTGAGCCGGTGCGACTTTAAAATCCCCTGGCGATACCAGGTTTCCCTAAGGCGCATCGCAGCACTATAAAGCGGGGCAAAGGGCCTGCCCAGAGCAAAGTAGAAAGGTGTTGTATCCATTATCGTCGACCAGACAGAGAAAGGTGGACCAGCAATTATTTAAAAAAAAAATTTGACTCGGAACCGCGCCCGATAGATGGCCACGACGGTGCGGTATCGGTTGGCTGCACAAGCATCGAGATGCGCAGACACGGCGCTGCCGAAATACCATAACGCAGATGGGCAGACACACCATTCAGCGCTTTATCGATCTATTATTCCTAACATAATACGATTTTTCAGCCTTGTGTTCCATGTCATTTTTAGTGCATTTTTTTTTTGGATGGGGTATGAGAAGACCAGCCACAAAGCCCAATTTTATTCCGTCATTCAGCCTGGCCGCAAGAGGGTTGCTTCGTTATGAGATCAATAAAAACGCGCTACATTCTAACAGCCGTGATTCTGGCCGCTGGCCTGGCAACCGGTGCCCTGGCTGCCAATTCTGTCAAAATCGGCGTGGCCGGCGCGCATAGTGGCGACCTTGCATCCTATGGCCTGCCGACATTAAAGGCTGCCCAGCTTGTTGTCAAAGATATTAACGAACACGGCGGAATCAATGGCGCCCCGGTGGAATTGATAGTGGAAGACGACGCCTGTAAACCGGAAATAGCTGCCAACACCGCCACCAAACTGGTCTCTGTGGGAGTCAAAGTTGTTATCGGCCACACCTGTTCAGGGGCCACCAAAGCAGCCCTGCCGATCTATCGCGACGCCAAGGTTTTATTAATTTCCCCTTCGGCAACCACCCCTAGCTTGACCCAGAGCGGTGAATTCCCTAATTTTTATCGGACGATCGCCGCAGATGACGCCCAGGCCCGCACCGAAGTCGATTTTACCATCAACACCCTCAAAATCCAAAAAATAGCCATCATTCATGATAAAGGCGATTACGGCAAGGGACTGGCCGAGTTTGCCAGAAGCTTTATCGAACAATCCGGCAAGGCAACAGTCGTCCTGTTTGAAGGCGTCACCCCCGGCGCGGTCGACTATTCGGCAGTGGTGCAAAAAATCAAGCGTTCTGGCGCCGAAGCTGTGGTTTTTGGCGGCTACCACCCCGAGGCATCAAAAATAGTCAGCCAGATGCGGCAGAAACGGATGAGCACCTTGTTTATTTCCGATGATGGCGTCAAAGACGATACCTTTATCAAGGTGGCGGGCAAGGATACCGAAGGCGTTTACGCTACCGGACCCGCTGATGTCTCCCAAAACCCCATCGCCATAGAATATCGCCGGAAATTCAAGGAAGCCGAAGGCGCCGATCCCGGCGCATTTTTTGACAATGCCGTTGCCGCGACCCTGGCTCTGACCCACGCCCTGACCAAGGCCGGTACTGTTGACCAGGAGGCTGTGGGCAGAGCGCTGCGCAGTGACAAGGTTGCCACACCCTTTGGCGCCATCCAGTTTGATGCCAAGGGGGAACCGATCGGGATCGAATTTTCTGTCTATCAGGTCAAAAACGGCCAATACGTCCAGGTCAGGTAAGCTTTCTCTTTGGAGTTACCGTGAACGGCCGTTACCGCACAAGCGGTCACTGTTATTAGCGTTCCCCAGTTTTTGTCTTTGCCATCCTGGTTTTTGAACACGATCAGCTTTGGCAGCACCTTGCACGGTACGCCCTCCATGGATTATTTCATCGAACTTCTCTTTAGCGGCCTGACCCGCGGCTCCATCTACGCCCTGATCGCCCTTGGCTACACTATGGTCTACGGCATCATCGGGCTGATCAACTTCGCCCATGGGGAGATCTACATGATCGGGGCCTATACCGCACTCATCATTTCCACGGTCCTGTCGATCTACGGCCTGCCGCCCCTGGCCATCCTAGCCCTAACCTCACTTGCCGCCGCTCTCTGGGCAGCGGCCTACGGATTCACCGTGGAGCGTCTTGCCTACCGGCCGTTGCGCAACGCCCCGAGGCTTTCACCGCTGATTTCGGCGATAGGCATGTCCATTTTCCTGCAAAATTTTGTGCTTCTTGCCCAGACTTCTGATTTCCAACCCTTTCCGTCCCTGATACCGGAGTTTGCTTTCATGGAGCCTTTTGCTGCCGTTATCGGGTCAAAAGACCTGATAATTTTGGCCGTTGCTGCCCTGGTTATGATTCTCCTGACCTTCATGATAAAATTCACCCGAACCGGCAAGGCGATGCGCGCCACATCCCAGGACCGCAAAATGGCACTCTTGGTCGGCATCAATGTGGACAATATCATCTCCATCACCTTTCTCATCGGATCTGCGCTCGCTGCCATCGGCGGCCTGCTGATTGCCTCCCATGTCGGCCAGATCAACTACTCCATCGGCTTCATTGCTGGCATCAAGGCCTTCACCGCCGCAGTTCTCGGCGGCATCGGCTCTATTCCTGGAGCGGTTTTGGGCAGTTTTGTCCTCGGCCTCACCGAGGCTTTTGCCACCGGTTATGTATCGAGTGACTATGAAGATGCCTTTGCCTTTGCCTTGCTGGTCCTGATCCTGATCTTCCGACCTGCCGGCCTGCTCGGCAAGGCCGCCATCGACAAAGTCTGATGTTGGGCACGACACGGCCTCAGCTGCAATAATCATGAGCACTCTTAAGGATATCCGCAAGGCAATCGGCATTGGTCTCTGGTTTATGTTCCTCACCTTTCCCCTGCTGGTGATCAAAGTAAACCCAGTGGAAAAAACCGTCATCTGGCGCTGGCACACGATGTTTCTGGTCGGCGTTGCCAGCTTTGGCGTCTACCTGCTTTCCCGCATCGTCCTGACGCGCCGGGACGCCCGACAGGAACGAATCCGACTGGGCCAGGAGCAGGAAACGACGAAATCGAATCTGCGTTTTTTCACGGCTCCCCAATTTCGTCTGTTGCTTGCCGGAACCGGTTTACTGTTCGTCCTTGTTTTCCCTGCCCTTTTTTCCACCTACCAGATCAACATCATGATCACGGCCCTGATGTATGTGGTACTTGGCCTGGGGTTGAACATCGTAGTCGGGGTCGCAGGCCTGCTTAACCTCGGCTATGTCGCCTTCTACGCGGTCGGCGCTTACACCTACGCCCTCCTCCATCTCCATTTCTGCTTGGGATTCTGGACAGTCCTGCCGATTGGCGGGCTGCTGGGTGCAGTGTTCGGCATCCTGCTCGGTTTCCCGATCCTTCGCCTGCGCGGTGACTATCTTGCCATCGTCACTCTAGGATTTGGCGAGATCATCCGCCTCGTCCTGGAGAACTGGAACGAATTTTCCCAAGGACCCAGCGGCATTGCCGACATCCCCCGGCCGGGATTTTTTGGCATCGATATGTCATTAGAAACTGCTATTATCTATCTGTATTATCTTATGATCTGCATGGTTATTTTCACTATTTTCGTGGTCAACCGGCTGCAGAATTCCCGCATTGGCCGAGCCTGGTTCGCCCTGCGAGAGGACGAGATCGCCTGCCAGGCCATGGGCATAGACAAAACCCGCACCAAGCTTACCGCCTTTGCCCTGGGAGCAACCTGGGCAGGGATGGCCGGTGTCTTTTTTGCCGCGAAAACTACCTTTATCAATCCGGCCAGCTTTACCTTTATCGAATCCGCCATCATCCTGTGCATCGTCGTCCTCGGCGGCATGGGATCGATCGTCGGCGTGATCGTCGGCGCGTTCGTTCTCATTCTGGTTCCCGAATACCTCCGGGTCTTTGCCGACTACCGCATGCTGGTCTTTGGTGCCGTGCTGGTGGTGATGATGCTGCTTCGGCCGCAGGGCATTGTCGCCAATGTCCGCCGTACCTACCCGCAACCGTAATCGCCCGCTATGCCACCCCCAATGGAACCACTCCTCAGTGTCAGCGGCCTAACCATGGACTTCGGGGGCATCCGCGCCCTTGATCACCTCGATCTCCAGGTGCGGCAAGGTGAGATCGTTGCCCTGATCGGCCCCAACGGCGCCGGCAAAACCACTTTCTTTAACTGCCTGACCGGCATCTACCCCCCAACTAGCGGCGAGTTGATCCTGACCCCGGTCGGCCTGCCTTCCAGGCGGCTGAACGGCCTCAAACCCAACCGGATCACGGAACAGGGGCTGGCCCGTACTTTTCAAAATATCCGGCTCTTTGCCAATATGACCGTACTGGAAAATGTAATGATCGGTCGTCATTGCCGTACCCGGGCCGAGGTCCTTGGCGCGATCTTCCGCCCCCCGCAGACCGTACGGGAGGAGCGGGCCATTGTCGAGACAAGCCGCGCCCTCCTCGAAAAGTTGGGGCTCACCGCCCTGGCCGACGAATTCGCCGGAAATCTGCCCTACGGGGCACAGCGGCGGCTGGAAATTGCCCGGGCCCTGGCCACCGAACCGTTCCTCCTGCTCCTCGATGAGCCGGCGGCCGGCATGAATCCCCAGGAGACCAGAGAATTGAACCATCTGATTCTTACCATCAGAGAAGAGGGCCTTTCCATTCTCCTCATTGAACATGACATGCAACTGGTCATGAGCCTCTCTGACCATATCTTTGTCATGAATTACGGCCGCAAGATTGCCGATGGCCGACCGGAGGAGGTCCGCAACAACCCCTTAGTGATCGAGGCCTATCTTGGCGAGGATCCTTATGCTTGAACTTCGCCACATCAGTAGCTTCTACGGCAATATTCAAGCACTTTACGAGGTCAGCCTCAAAGTGGAACAGGGCGAGATTGTTACTCTGATCGGTGCTAACGGCGCCGGTAAATCCACCACCCTGATGTCGATCAGCGGCATCGTGCCGCCACGCCGGGGCGAGATCCTGTTCAAGGGGCAACCGATACACCGATTATCGCCGGACGCTATCGTCAAACAAGGGATCTGCCAGGTACCTGAGGGGCGACATATTTTTCCTGAGTTGACCGTAGCTGAAAATCTTGCTATGGGAGCTTTTTTGCGCCGTGATAAACGCGCCATCAAAAAAGATCGGGACGCTCTTTACGCCCTCTTCCCGATCCTGGAGCAGCGACGCCACCTGCCGGGCGGCAACCTTTCTGGCGGTGAACAGCAGATGCTGGCAATCGCACGAGCCTTGATGGCTCGGCCCCAATTACTGCTTCTGGATGAACCTTCCATGGGACTGGCACCGCTGGTCACCAGACAAATTTTTGAGATTATCAAGAAGATTAACCAAGAACACAACACGACCATTCTTCTGGTGGAGCAAAATGCCCACCTGGCACTGCAAGTGGCGTCTCGAGGCTATGTCCTGGAGAACGGTGTGATCGTCATGCAGGACAGGGCCGCAGCACTCCTGGGCAATACCGCTATCCAAAAGGCGTATCTTGGCATCTGAAGACAGATTGCACTGCATTTAGATGCTATAAACAACGAGGAAACAATAGAATGAATAACAAAGTTAAGGTTGGAGTTATTGGTGTCGGCTATCTCGGCCGTTTCCATGCCCAAAAGTATGCGGCCATGGATGATGTCCATCTGGTGGGCGTGGCTGATGCCGGCCGAGAACGGGCGCACCTAGTGGCCGATGAATGTGCCACCCAACCTTTTACAGACTACCGCGAATTGATAACGCAGGTGGATGCGGTCTCCATCGCAGTGCCGACCAGCCTGCACCACGAGGTGGCTAAATACTGCCTGCACCATTCGGTGGATGTAATGGTAGAAAAACCGATCACCACCACCCTGAGCGAGGCCGACGACCTGATCGAACTGGCCCGGAAGCAGCAACGGATTCTGCAGGTCGGGCACCTGGAGCGATTTAACCCTGCGGTCCTGGCAATGCAGCCGCTGCTCACCCACCCCCTGTTTATCGAGGCCCACCGAATTGCCGTGTTCAAGGACCGGGGCACTGACGTCGATGTGGTCCTTGACCTGATGATCCACGACATCGACATCATCCTCTCTATTGTTGATTCGCCAATTGTCTCGATCTTGACCGCCGGCACGCCGGTGATCACCAAGCTGACCGATATCGCCAATGCCCGGATTATCTTTCAAAACGGCTGCACCGCTAATATCACCGTCAGCCGAATTTCCATGGAAAATATGCGGCGCATGCGAATCTTTCAGCCGGGCCAATATCTCTCCGTTGATTTCGGCAAGAAGGAAATCATGACGGTACGGCTCAAGCCCGGAGAACCGGGGGGGCATCCAATCCCTGATATCAATAAATCAAGATTCCAGGAGCAGGACGCCCTGGATCTTGAACTGCGTGATTTTATCAAACATGTCCAGAATCGTACCCGGCCGGCGGTGGCGGGGGAAGAGGGCCGGCGGGCCTTGGATGTGGCCCTGCAGGTGGTGGAACAGATCAACAGCAACCGGCAGCGCATCGAACAGATCCTGGCCGAGGAGGGGCGGAGTGATCTGCTGATGTCTTTTGCCCGTCATTGAACCGATCGGCGCCCCTATGACCGATATGCCAGCAAGTCCCGCACGCAGGCAGATTATGATCGTGGCCGGTGAGGCCTCGGGCGATTTACATGGTGCCAACCTGGTCCGAGCCATGCTGGTGCAGGCCCCAAATTGGCATTTTTGCGGCATGGGCGGCAGGGAATTGGAGCGGGCAGGGGTCGAACTGCTCTGTGACGCCTCCAAACTAGCGGTAGTCGGCGTCACAGAGGTACTCAGCCATCTCGGCGACATCCTCCGGGCTCGTCGGGCGCTGATTGAGCGTATGCGCCTGCAGCGCCCTGCCCTCCTGATCCTTATCGATTACCCGGATTTCAACCTCTGGCTCGCGGCCACAGCCAAAGAACTCGGCATTCCGATTTTTTATTATATCAGCCCCCAGATCTGGGCTTGGCGCCGTAGCCGGATTCACACCATCAAGCAACTGACCAACCGGATCGCCGTTATTCTGCCTTTTGAACAGAAGTTTTACGCTCGACAAGATTGCCCCGTCGACTTTGTCGGCCATCCGCTGGTAGATATAGTCAGGCCACAGATGGAGCGAGCCGAATTCATGGCGCTGCACCGGATCGACCCTGCCAAAAAACTGATCGGCCTTTTGCCCGGCAGCAGAAAAAAGGAGGTCGCCGCCCTGCTCCCGGATTTTCTCGCCGCAGCCCAACTTCTGGCCGGAGACCATCCCGAGAGGTACACCTTTCTCATTCCCCAGGCCTCGACCATCACCCGCCAGGTTTTGGACGAAAACGGCCTGGCCTCTTGGCACAACCGCATGGATTTCCGCGTGATCAGCGACGACCGCTATTCGATGATGGCAGCCTGTGACGCTGTGGTGGCCGCCTCAGGCACAGTCCTCCTTGAGTTGGCCATTCTTGGCATTCCCATGGTCGCCACCTACCGGACCTCGCGCTCCACCTATCTCCTGGGCAGATTACTGATTCGGCACCTGTCGTATTTTTCTCTGGTTAACCTGATCGGGGGCCGGGCCATCATCCCCGAGCTGCTCCAGGATGCGGTCACACCCAAACAGATAGCGCATGAACTTAACGTACTGATTGAAGACCAGCAGGTGCGAGCAACGCTGCTGGCAGGACTCGAGGAAGTGCAACAGCTGTTGGGCGGGCCAGGGGCCTCGGACCGGGCAGCAGCGATTGCCTTGCAAATTTTGGGCACACAGAAGGATAAACATGGATGAAGGCAACCCGATCGAGCTTCCCATTGACGGCACCCTCGATCTCCATGCCTTCCGTCCGGCCGAGGTCAGATTTCTGATTCCAGAGTATCTTGAGGAATGCCGCAAAAAGGGGATAGGACAGGTTCGAATCGTTCACGGTAAGGGCACAGGGGCCTTGCGACGAACCGTGCATGCCCTGCTGGAGCGGATGGATATGGTTGTCTCGTTTCGGCTGAGCGATGAAACGAGCGGTTCCTGGGGCGCTACGCTGGTGACCCTGCGGACGGAGGAGCAGCCAGGAGCGGCTCAACAAGGCCGTGTTCGGCCGCCAGATGGCGCACCTGAATCATAAAGGTGGACGGCAGCGGCAGAGGACGCTCCTCCTGGAGAAGTCCGAGGGCCTTGGCCATCAGCAAACTGGGGATGGAGTGGATGCCCTCCTGGTTGTCGCAGATGGTTTTCATGCGCAGGGCATCGGTCAACACCGGTATCAGATGGCCGCAACAGCTAGAGAGTTCGCGCAACTCACGCTCGACCAACTGCCGATTACTGCCGGCAAAGACAGCAACCGCTGCATCCAGCGGCTGCGTACCAAAAAGGTTATTGATCACAGCACCTGCCAGATGGGTGTGATACGGCTCGACCTGATCGACATAGCGATCATGCACGCTCGCCTTCAACACCTTGAAAAGAATCATCTGCACGGTAACCACCGCCTCTCGCATCACCGGAATCAGTTTACTGGCAACGAAACCTTGTTTCTGACTCACATCCGCATCACTCATAACACCATCCGTATTGCCGGATGCCCGGCCAAAAGCTGGTAAACGCGCAGACGCTCGGCATCGTCACTGACGGTGACCTCCAGACTGAGGCTGAGATAACGTCCGCCCGAGCTGACGTTGGCATCACAGATAGTGTACCCTGACGCAGGCATCCAGGTTGTGATGGCCTCGTGCATTGCCGCACGATCCTCGCCGATAACCCTGTACTGCCACTGGCAGGGGTAGTGAATTTCGGGTCTGCACCCACGCTGTTCTTCCATTTAAAAAATCTCCATGGCGGCCTTATACCGTAGCCTGCCTTCTCTTGACAACAGGAAACGCCTCTCTGCAGTGCCAAATTTTGAGGGTAGATCACCTTGGCAACCAACCTTTTCTCCTGAATAAACGACAGAACAGACAGGACCTGATTGGCAACGACAGCCAGTAGGTCCGCCGAGCTGTTCGCTGATCCGGATCCAGGTTATTCCATTTTTAAATCAAAATGAGAACGCGAAGGCAAGCGAGCAGCGAAGAGACAGTACAAGTAGTACGGCGAGGAGCCGCACAGCGTAGCCGACAAAGTTAACGTTTGATTTAGAAATGGAATTACCTGTCAGCACCGTTTATCAGGGTAATCTGGTCGTTCAGGGTCCACATGTCGTAGATGTACCCCAGGCCACAGAGGCCAAAAGTGAGCAAATAGATAATCCCGGTCCATATTTTCCCCATATACAGCCTGTGAATGCCAAAAAAACCGAGAAAGACCAGAAGCAGCCAGGCCAGGTTATAATCAATCGCGCCGGGAATGAAACGGATGTCCGCTTCCCTATCCATGGCCGGGATTAAAAACAGGTCAACAATCCAACCTATAAAGCAGAGGCCAAGGGTAAAGAAGTAGAGGGTTCCAGAGATCGGTTTACCGTAATAAAATCGGTGCGCACCGATAAACCCAAACAGCCAGACCAGATAGCCGATTACCAGGCTGTGGGTAGGACGATATGTTACCATGCTTGTTTTCCTAATATTTTTTCTTTAAAAAAAGCGATTCGCATCAAGGATTCGTGTATACGATTTTCATCGATCCTGCCCTTGTCAAGCAACTCACCTATAGCCTGCATACCGACCTGGACTACATCCTCCCGCGGATCGAGATTGTTACCGACCACAAGAACATCAACTCCAGCCAGGACGGCCTGCTGCACAGCCTCTGCGTAGCTCCAGCCATTGCTGATCGCCCGCATCTGCAGATCGTCACTGAACACTACTCCAGTGAATCCGAGCTGCTGACGGAGCATCTTGCTCACCATCCGGGAGGATAAAGTAGCCGGCAAACCCGCAGGATCAAGGCCACGATGCACCAGGTGCGCTGTCATAATTCCGTCACTGTATCCTGAGTCAATCAATTGCCTATACGGTTCCAGCTCAACGGGCTGCCAACAATCTGTAACATCGACAAAACCAAGATGTGAATCACTGCCGGCGCTCCCGTGTCCAGGGAAATGTTTCAGGCAGCAACCAATGCCCTGTTGATGATGCGCTTCGATGAAAACAGCGGCATGACCGACAACGGCTTCCGGCATTTTCCCAAAGCTGCGGTGATGCCGGCTGATAATTGGGTTATTCTGATTGAGATCAAGATCAACAACTGGAGCAAAATTCAAATTAACCCCATGGTCAGCCAGCAGGGTCGCCATACTCATAGCCTCTCTTTTGGTAGCGCCAAGACCTTGCTCTGCCAGATTAGCCGCACTGACGGATGGAGGGAAACCATCCCGTTCTTTGAGGCGACAGACTGCCCCCCCCTCTTGATCAACAGCTATAAATAAAGGAATTACCGAATGTTGCTGTAAATATACCACCAATTGCTTTAACTGTTCGGGGGAGCGGATATTCTGCACCGAATGATCGATATTACGATCAAACAGAATGACGCCCCCTAACGTATCTCGCTCAAGAGCTTGTACGATCCAATGATCGGATCCGATCTCGCAGCCACGAAAGCCGACAACAAACATCTGACCGAAATGTAATGAAGTACCCATACAAATACCGTATCAATGAGATTACCAAGGCAAAGTTGGCACAATACCCATGAACAACAGATACCTTCCGTAGCCAGTTTCAAATTGTAGTGAGCATTGTGCTGCAAAAAAAGACCTGCTGTCGGAAATATGACAGGGCCAGAGAGAGGGGCAACACGACCACCAACCGAGCTCTATCAATCTGTATAACTATCTGTTATTAAAAAATTAAACAAAAAAAAATTGAGCCGGCACAATTTTGGCATAAGTGACACCAAGAACAAAGTTCATTGCCAGGAACACTGACACACATCAACCATCATTCCTGTTACAGGCACCGTTATGCATCAAGTGAATCTTATGAACGCGAAAGAACTTGAAAATCAGGTCGATGTACAAGTTGCCGCCACCATGGAAAACCTGATGTCCGAATTGACGCATTACCGGCATCAATCCGAAAAGTTGAAGAAAATTAACACGCTCTACCAGCGCATGGCGGGGATTCTCGATCTGCCAACCATGATCGAGGCCTATTCGATCTGGCTTATGGAATTTGTTGACCATGATCTCATTGGCTACAATAACCCGGACCGCCAACGCATGCACATGTTCTGTTCTTATCACGGCCCCAAACGACGATTGGCCATCCAGCTTGCCCAGGAAATGCTCGGACAATCCCTTGATCAGAACACACGCATCACCAAAGCTGAGGGATTTCATGTCAACAAATGGGGGCTCGATTCCACAGATTGTTACGGCGTCCTGGTACTCTTGCGCAAAGGAAAACCTCTTTCGGAAGAAGAATTGCTATTTATTGACGAATCGCTGGTAATCCTGGTGGAACCTTTAAAACGGGCGCTGGAGTATGAAGAGATATTTGCCCAAGCACACAAGGACAACCTGACCGGACTGCCCAACCGTTTTGCCTTTGAAGAACGCATCGGCTCCATTATCGAGCAGGCCAACCGTCACGGCCGCCCTCTCACTTTAGCGGCCCTCGACCTGGACCACTTCAAAGCAGTCAACGATTCCATGGGACATGTGATGGGCGACAAGGTTTTACAGCAGGTTGCCGAAGCGCTGAAACAGCAGATCCGCCTCACCGATCTCCTGGTACGCATGGGTGGCGACGAATTTCTGCTGGTCCTGCCGGACACCAGCATGCAGGATGCTCGTTATCTGGCCGAACGGCTCTGTCTGGCGGTAGAGCAGCTCAATGTTGTCACAGATGCTGGAAAATTAGCCGTCAGTATCGGACTCTCTGAATGGAAAACCGGAATAGAGCTCGACGAATGGATGGAAAAGGCTGACGATATCCTGTATCAGGCCAAGGCCAACGGCCGAGCTCAAGTCGCCATCAACTGACCGACTTTCGTTTGCCTGTCTTCTTTTTTCGAAACGATGGGCATGCCCCGAGGCTAAGTTATGGCAAACGGACCTCAATCTGCAAAGGGATGCTATGCAGCGACCGACTCTTCTGCAGCGTATGCCCCAACTTCCAACTCTCGCACACCATCTTCCCGCCTAACAATTTTTCAATCTCCGCAACCAATCCTTTAATATTAATCACCGGATGTCGGGAAAATACCCCGGGCAGGCCAGCGGTTAAATTGCAGGCCAGACAACGCCCTGGACGTTCGTACAGGTTAAGCGAAAAATTAAGAACTTGCCTGGCAGTGTCATAGCCGTCATAGGTCAGGGCAATGTCATAGGCCCCTTCGCTGGCATCGCCAAGCAGTGCATCAAAAAAATCATGCGTGCGCGTCGCCGGAAACAAGGTCTGTAATACGGTGGAGGTAAACAACTGATCCGGTTGTGTCATTGTATCCCTGCAGATGCGTCAATAAATTGTCTTTCACTTCGGCGACAATGCCTTAACATGCCACAGCCACCGCTATAAGGAAAGATTCCCCTGAGTAATTCCCAAGTGTTAAACCGTTTCACGGGGTCAACGAATTATTCGCAGGGACTTTACCCAGTCGCTGACGGATATGTCAACACTCATTGCACCTCCTGCCCCTCTATGGTAGAAAACCGGGTATGCAATATCAACCTTTGCCAGGCGCCGACCAGCACCCTCAATCCACCGCTGTAGCCACCACCATAACGCCCGAAGTCCTGAATCCCGCGCAATATGCCGCCGTCACGCATGGCAACGGACCGATCCTGGTGATTGCAGGGGCCGGAAGCGGCAAGACCCGGACCCTCGTCTACCGAATGGCCTATCTGATTCAGCAGGGGGTCCTGCCGGAATCGATCCTCCTGCTCACCTTCACGCGAAGGGCTGCTCAAGAAATGCTGCACCGGGCCGGACAACTGACAGACCAATCCAGCCGTCGCGTCATGGGCGGGACCTTCCATGCCACCGCCAACATCTTACTCCGTCATTACGGTCACCACATCGGCCTGGGAGCCAACTTTACCATCATCGACCGGGGTGACGCCGAAGGCATCATCAATCTGATCAAATCCTCGCTCGGCATGGCCGGAGCAGGCAAACGGTTCCCCTCAAAACGGGTGATTATCAACCTCATTTCCGGGGCGATCAATAAAGCGACAACCATTAAGGATCTCGTCTACGAAAACCACGTCCATTTATCAGAATTTATAAATGATTTTTATACAATTAAGGATCATTACAGCCAATTCAAGCGCGATCACGGCCTGATGGATTACGATGATCTGCTCGTCAACTGGAAACAGCTGCTTGAGCAGTCAGAACAAGCCCGGAGCGAGCTGTCGAACCGTTTCCAATATATCCTGGTCGATGAGTACCAGGATACCAACCAATTGCAGGCTGAGATCGTCCGCCTGCTGGCCTACCATCAGCATAACGTCATGGTGGTAGGCGATGACGCCCAGTCGATCTACAGTTTCCGAGGTGCTGATTTTCAGAACATCATGCGCTTTTCCGATCAATTTCCCGGAACAAAAATTGTTAAACTGGAAGAGAATTACCGCTCCACCGCCCCCATTCTCCAACTGACGAACGCAGTCATCGCCAATGCTGAAAAAAAATTCACCAAAACCCTGTTCACCAGCGCCACCGGCGGCATCAGGCCGCAGCTGATCGTCACACCCAACGAGGCGGCGGAAGCCCGGTTTATAGTCCAGCAAATTGCGAAACGCCAGCAGGAAGGCATCGCCTTGAACGAAATGGCTGTGCTCTTCCGCTCCGGGTATCATTCCTACAAACTGGAGATTGAACTGGCCAGTCATGCCATCGACTTTGACAAGCGCGGTGGCCTGAAACTGACCGAATCGGCCCATATCAAAGATCTCCTCTCTTTCTTCCGGGTGCTCATCAATCCCTGGGACCATCTCTCCTGGAACCGCATCCTCCTTCAACTCGAAAAAGTCGGACCCAAAACCGTGCAGAAGATCCTTCACTGCCTCAAGGAATCCGACACGCCGTTGACGGCATTGGCCGCCTATCGACCGGCGCCTGCCTGGAAGTCCCAGTTCGACACGCTCAACGAAATGCTGCAGCACCTCACCCAGGACGACCTGACCCCGTCGGATCAGTTTGATCTGGTCATGGCCTACTATGAACCGATTTTCGAAAAGATATATTACGACGATTATCCCAAACGACGCAAAGAGTTGGACCAGATAAAAATCCTCATTGCTGGTTACGGCGATCTCCAGTCCTTTGTCGACGACACCGCCCTTGATCCGCCTGATGTCGGAACGCCGGGACGAACCCCCATGGATGAAAATCGGCTCATCCTCTCCACTATCCACTCAGCCAAAGGACTGGAATGGGATACCGTCTTTGTTATTGGGCTTGCCGAAGGGCGCTTTCCGCACCAGAATGCCACGCCCGGCGATCAGTGGGAAGAAGAACGGCGTCTGCTCTATGTTGCCGCCACCAGGGCCAAACAACAGCTTTTCCTTACCTACCCAAAGGAGTTGATCACCCCGGAACGCCAGCATCTTCGGGCCTCGATGTCGCCCTTTTTGCGGGAGATCAGCCCTGGCCTGTACAATACCATTGATCAGGCGGGGGGCACCGCTGCTCCCTTTGCCAACCGATACGTCCAGGAAATAGCAAGCGCCACTCCCTCGGCCAAGGTGGAATCGGCGCGTGTGGTCTATAGCGAAGGCATGCAGGTTGCCCATACCTTTTTTGGAATTGGCAAGATTACCAGTATTCCCGGCCCACGCCGGGTTGAGATCCTCTTTGACCGTCATGGCAGCAAAATCCTCCACCTCGACTACGCCAAACTGGAGATTCTCGGGTGAGCCGTTTTATCCTCAACAAGGTATCCATCGCCTGCTTCGCTGTGGATACTCGCCCCAGCATACTCTTATGAACTATCGGGAAGCCGAGGCATACCTGGATAAGCTCCAGTTCTTCAAAATCAAACTCGGCCTTGCAACCACCGAAAGTCTGCTTGCAGAACTCGGCAGGCCTCAAGATCAGCTCAAGATTATTCATATCGCCGGGACCAACGGCAAAGGCTCGGTAGGCGCCAACCTGCTGGCTATCCTTTCGGCAGCAGGCTATCGCACCGGTTTTTACTCCTCTCCTCACCTAAGTTCGGTTCGCGAACGATTTCAGCTAGGTGCTGATTATATTACCGAGTCCTGTTTTGCCCGACTGGTTACCAGGCTGCAGACCTTTTTCGCTGGACGCCCGTTGCCCACCTATTTCGAATTCACTACCATCCTGGCCCTGCTTTGGTTTCAGGAGGAGGGGGCTCAGGTGGTCATCCTGGAAACCGGCATGGGCGGGAGGCTCGATGCGACCAATGTGGTGACACCCCTGGTCTCGATTATCACCGACATCAGCAGCGATCATGAACAGTATTTGGGGACAACCCTCACTGAAATTGCCGGAGAAAAGGCAGGCATCATTAAGCACAAAGTTCCCGTTGTGTTTTCGGGCAGATCTGCTGAAGTTGTTCCCGTGATCAGGCAGCGCTGTCAGGAACAAAACAGTCCGATGTACCTGCATGGCCTCCATTTTTCAGGGCACCGCAACAGCAATGGCACCCTCAATTACTGCCCGATCAACGGTCCTCCCCGCACCGATTTGCCGCTGGTACTTGCTGGTGCGCATCAGGCAATCAACACCAGCCTGGCCCTAGCTGCTTTGGAGCTGCTTGAGAGCCAGTTTCCTATCTCCCCGCAAGCCCTGGTGGAAGGCCTGCATCAGGTCAGCTGGCCAGGCCGAATGGAACTGCTCGACGTTCATGCTCAGGGAAAAAAATTTCGTTTTCTGCTGGACGGTGCCCATAATCAGGCCGGAGTGGCAGCCTTGCACCACAGCTTAACGCGAGGGTATCCGCGCAGACGCCTTCTACTCGTCTGGGGCAACATGCGGGACAAACAGATGCAACACGCCCTGCTGGAACTGTCGCCGCTGGCCGCAAAGATCATTTTCACCCAAGCCGAATCGCTCCGCTCCGCCCCCCCTGCCGCTCTGTATGACCAGATGCCGGAGTCTGCTCGCGTCAAAACCCGTTGCGCCGACACCGTTGAGCAGGCCCTGGAAATAGCCCTGGCCTCGGCCACGCCCGATGACCTGATCTGCGTGGCCGGTTCCCTCTATCTTGTCGGCCGAATGCGGCAATTGTTACGGGGAGAACTGGCTTCATGAGTACCGAATATTTTTCCATCGACAGCATCGATGAAGCACTGATTCGGGTCGAACGTAGCAAAGCCAGGGAGTTGCGCCGCAGCCGCTGGTGGCAGCAGAAGACTTCCACCGGCACCTGCTGGTATTGCGGACTGCAGGTGGGATTTAAAAACCTGACCATGGACCATGTCATTCCTCTTTCCCGTGGCGGCCGCAGCACAAAAGACAACCTTGTTCCCTGCTGCAAGGAATGCAATAACAAAAAAAAGTCTTCCCTGCCGGTGGAATGGGACGAATACATGGACGACCTGAAGCACAGATCGTACTGACACGTTATGGCCATCGGCGACGAAAACCAGGTGGCACACCTCATCTCACCTGGAGTCAGGCATAATTATTGAACTATTTAGTTTTAGTTTCAGGTAACTATCCGAAGTTTTTTTAAAAAAACATCGAACAATCAGCAAGGTGCTGATATGTACATGCAGCGCCTTTACCATCGTTTTATGTGCATTGATTCTGTATACTTCGAATCTCACTCAAGACGTCGAAAGATTCTTCATGTCGACCACCTTTGAGTTGACCCAACTTTACCCAGGCTGGACCAGCATAGACAGAAAACAACAACGGATTGCGGCAAAACAACTCATGCAAGGTGCGGCATAAACGTTCACTCTGCGAGGTGAAATGGTGACCGAAGCAACAGCAGATTCCAACAATCTGCAGAAAAAGATAGATGTCCTCCTTGAAACTCTCAAGCAGGTCAACTACCAAAACGATATGTTGCTCAACTGGGTCAACGGCGCTGTGGTTATGGTCGACAAGGAAGGTCATGTCACGGATGCTAATAAAACAGCACTAGCCACGCTCGGTTGGTCGCTCGATGATTTTGTGGGGCGTCAGTTACATGAGACCATTCATCACAGTCAGGATGATGGCAGCGAGTACCCCTATGATTTCTGCCCTATGTTCGCAGCCATAGAGGATGGTTCCTCCCATCATGGCGACGGCGATGTTTTCTGGCAAAAAAATGGATCGAGTTTCTCGGCGGATTTCATCGTCTGCCCGACTCGTAGCGAAGACAATGAGATCATCGGCGCGGTACTGATCTTCCGCAACCTCACGGAACAGCGCCTCAAAGAAGCAAACCGCATCCATAGCATGAAGTTGGAATCAATCGGTGTACTGTCCGCTGGTATTGCCCATGAAATCAATACGCCCATTCAGTTCATCGGTAGCAACCTGGCCTTCCTCCAAGATAGTTTTCAAGACCTCCTGCAACTGATCACGGCGTACAGCAAATTCAAAGAGGTGGCACTTTCCGAATCATCCTTGCCAAAGGAACTTATCAGCGAGATCGAACGTCTCGAGGAAGCAGCGGACCTTGAATATCTGCAGGATGAAGCACCCAAGGCCTTTGAGCAGACGCTACACGGGGTGGACAGGGTGACGAAACTGGTCCTCGGCCTCAAAGGGTTCGCCCATTCGGGTGACAGTGAAAGCAAGCGTTCTGCCGATATCAACGATATTATCAACAATGCTCTAATCGTCTGCCAAAACACGTACAAATATGTGGCGCAGATGGAATTGGACCTTGGCGAACTCCCCTCGGTTAATGGGTATCCCGGCGATATAGGTCAGGTCATTATCAATCTTGTGGTCAACGCCGCTGATGCAATAGCTGATCATAGAGGGAAAAGTTCTGCTCTGGGAACGATAAAGATTCGCACTGCCTGCGAAGGCGATAGTGTCGTCATCTCTATCTCCGATACAGGAGGCGGCATTCCCGAAGGCCTCCAGCAACGAATTTTTGATCCTTTTTTCACCACCAAGGATGTCGGCAAGGGTTCGGGGCAGGGGTTAGCGATTTCCCGAAATATCATCCACGATAAACATCAGGGCAAACTTACTTTTGAGTCGACCATCGGCACAGGCACCACCTTTTGCATCAGGCTCCCTCTGAAAACTGCTTAAGATATCCAGCAGGCAGATCCGTCCCCCAACTAAACGGCCCCCACCCCTCTTTTGCCAACGCTTCATTCACTTAACCTGTCCCCGACAACCAAGGGACGATCACTGACACCAGGAGACCGTATCGTGCCTTTTCTCGCACAGTTCCGTCTGCACGGAATACTGCCCAAAATATATTTTTGTACCGTTATCACCTTTTGTTCCCTCTATGCCGCCCAGCCGATTCAACCGGTTTTCCAGCATGAGTTCGCCCTGACATCCCTCCAGGCTATTCTTTTCACCACCTTGATGATGCTGCCGCTCGGCTTTGCACCGATGTTTTACGGGGTCTTGCTGGAATCGCTCTCCGCCCGACTGATCGTACGGACCGCCATTCTTCTGCTCGGAGTACTGGAACTGGTGTTCAGTTGCACCAACAGTTACCTGCTGCTGCTGGTCATTCGCGGCCTGCAGGGCATGGCTATTCCGGCCATCCTCACCTCACTGGTCAGCTACATCTCCTTTACCGCGCCTCGCGAAGATGTCCAGGCTGCCATTGCCCGCTATATCGCGGCTACCATACTCGGCGGCTTTCTCGGCCGATTTCTCTCAGGTTTATTTACCGATCTCTTTGGCTGGCGATTCTTCTTTTTTGTGCTGGGGCTGCTGCTGATCTGGGGCTTTTTCCTGCTGCGTAATCTGGAAAAAGATGCCAACCTGGAGTACACCAAGCCCAAAATAGGCGAGGTGGTGGAACTGGTCAAGCAGCCGCAGTTTTTCTGGCTGTACCTCACTATATTCTCGGTATTTTTTGTCTTTGCCGGGCTCCTCAATTTCCTCCCCTTTGAACTGAAGGCCATCAACCCAGCCTTCCGCGAGACCGGTATCGGTTTCATGTATTTCGGCTATGTCATGGGCATCCTGGTGTCGTTGAACGTGCGGAGAATGATCAACCTATTCGGCTCAGAGACCAGAGTGGCGATGACTGGACTTTTTCTCTACATCGTCGGCATTTGCGGTTTCATGATCAAAGACCACCGAGCCATGTTTTTCTCGATGTTCGTCTTCTGCACCGGCATGTTCATGGTCCACTCGCTGCTCTCTGGATACATCAACACTCTGGCAAAAAGCAAAAAGGGGATTGCCAACGGCGTCTACATCTCCTTCTACTATCTGGGCGGCACCATCGGTTCCTTTGCACCAGGTATTTTGTACGAACATTTCGGCTGGCGGGTCTTTTTATACAGCCTGATTCTGATGGTCTGCGGTTCGATCTTCTGTATGCGGCGATTGCAACAGTCGGCCGTTTTAGCTGAGAAAAAGGCAACGACGTGAGGGTGAGAAATGAGGAGAGCGGGGCTTATACGGCTAAAAGTTAGAGAGGTTCCCATGCGGCGCATGGGAACCAGGAGGAGATTGAGAGCTCATTGTGGAATTAGACGATTAGCCTAGGCCCCACATCAAAGGTTATTCTGCATGATACAGATAAGGGTTTTGTAGACCAGTTTCGCCGCCAGCAGCTGCGTATGTATCCCTTCCTGCTGTGGAACGTACCCGGTGATATCAAAACCAACGATGGATTTCTCCCGGGACACCATACGTATCAAGGCGTTGAGCGTATACCAATCGAGTCCGCCCGGTTCAGGCCGAGCGACGGCTGGCATGCAGGCTGGATCCAGAATATCGAGATGAATGGCTATATAGACCTTTTCACTCAGGAGATCGATTGCATCCGCCGCCGCGTTAAGGCCGTTGTTGTAGATATCACGAGCAAAGACCAGATTGTCGAGATGGACCTTGCCTCGTTCGGCTTTGGTCATGCTGCGAATACCGATATGCGAGACCGCACATTTTTCCCGAATCCGCGCCATGACGTTTGTTTCGTCGCAAACGGCATTGTCACCACTGGCAACAAGATGGGGATGTGCCCCGAAATGAAGCACACTGAGGTTGTCATACTGTTCCAGCGCCGCACGCACCAATCCCAGACTGATAAGATGGCTGCCGCCGATGCTGGCAACCAGTTTGTTTTTCTTAAAATGCGGGGTGGCCTGCATGAATAACTCTTCTATAGCTTCTAATGGGCTTCCCGGACAGGTTAGAGGATCAAGGGTATGGATACTCAGTTCACTGACATCGGTGTTGGTCTCCACATCATAGGTGGAAAGCAACTGGGAAGCCTGAAGAATGAGTTCGGCCCCCTTGTCTACGGCCCGGGCAGAATGGCTTGTTCCGCTATAGGCGACAGGCAGGACAACTGCTTTCGCCTGGTTGTAGGCAGGCTTATTTGACGGCATATCAAGAAAATTCATTCTTTAACACCTTTTGGGGAAAAGATTATCAAGCAAACAGGCTATGCGCTCGACACGGCCTGGACGGTGTATAATCAATCGTATTTTTCATCATAGGTATCATCTGTATCGTCGACGTCCGTATCGATGTCGTCGTCGAGCAGTTTGAGACGAATGGGATCGACGGAGCGAATAAGATATTCCGCTTCGCAGTCATTGCAATAGACGACGTCCTCTTCCTCGCAGTAGCTGTCAATGACGATGTCGCCTCCACAGATCCCGCATTCTTCAATCAGTACATCGTCCTCATTACCATCTGTATCAACCATCGTTCCGCCTTTGTACTTAAAATATATAAATGCTTGATTGCCATTATGCCATAATCAGATGCGTTAGACTGTGTAGTTACTGAACATTGATCGAAATACACACACTCGACGACCCGCGCATCCTCCCCTATACCCGTCTGAAGGAACGCGATCTTTCCCGCGAAGGCGGCCGATTCATCGTTGAGGGACATCTGGTTGTCCAACGTCTGTTGTCCTCCAGTTTTTGCGTTGAATCCCTACTCGTTGCCCGCGAACGCCTGGTCGCAATGCTTCCGCACATTCCGCCGGGGATGGTGGTCTATGTCGCCGACCATGGCCTGGTCGATGGCATTGTCGGCTTCCAATTTCACTCGGGCGTGATGGCGGTGGCTTACAAAGGAGCATCGTCCTCCCTCGACGACCTGACAAGTAGATGGACCAACGCGCCGATCACGCTTATGGTCCTCCCGGACATCACCAAAACAGACAACCTCGGCTCGCTCTTCCGCATCGCCGCCGGGTTTGGGGTTTCCGCGGTTATGCTTGGGCCGCGCTGTTGCGATCCTTTCTACCGGCAGTCAGTTCGTGTTTCGATGGGCGCGGTGCTTACCCTTCCCATTGTTCGCAGTGACAATTTCCTCGCCGATCTGAAGTCATTGAGAACTCTTGGTTTTGATCTTGTCGCAACCATCCTGACCGATGACGCCCAGCCCTTGGCTCTGGCCACCCGACCGTCCCGGCTGGCGGTACTTTTCGGCAACGAGAACAGCGGGCTTGCACCCGATGAAATCGCCGCATGCAATCGAAAGGTGGTCATCCCCATGGGTCTTGGTGTTGATTCGCTCAACGTCTCAGTAGCCGCCGCCGTTACCCTCTATCATTTCACTCAAATTGCCCACCCCTGTATATGAAGCTTCGGTGTTCCCCGGTTTCATGTCCGCCCTTGCGAACTG